>Ga0163161_10002309_pt1 | contig 13666 bp, 8 predicted proteins | sample S45metaG_FD_129847 | JGI IMG/M metagenome (GOLD analysis project Ga0163161, IMG submission 129847) | Switchgrass rhizosphere microbial communities from Kellogg Biological Station, Michigan, USA - S4-5 metaG | ecosystem: Host-associated > Plants > Roots > Rhizosphere > Soil | place: USA: Michigan... | reverse complement strand
TCTGTCGATTTCACATTATATTTCCCGATTCTAAGGGTTTCGCTAATTTTAGTCCTAAGATCAAAATCCTCGAGTATAACCAAGATTTTAGATCCTTCCATTATTTTTTTGTTTTTGATCCTCCGTTCTGCAATGGGATGTTAGAATAAATATTAACCAACAGATATTTGCCTCAGATATCCCGATACATTGTTAACTGAAACGCTCCGGCAGTCTTGGCCGGTTTAATAAATAAACACCATAATCAAGGTCAGGGGTAGCTGATCAAGCATTTCCAGCACCAAAAAATGCAGGCGACATCCGTCAACCTGCATTATCATCATTAACTAATAAGTTTTCTTATTTGGATTTATTATCAAAGATTTCTTTAACTTTTGTCTCAAGTGCAGCACCACGAAGATCTTTAGCAACAATTTTCCCGCTTGGATCAATTAAAAAATTCATAGGAATAGCTTTCACCTCGTATTGAGCTGCTGCTGCGTTTTCCCATCCTTTCAAATCGCCAACCTGTTTCCAGGTTAATTTATCGTCGGCAATTGCTTTAATCCATTTAGCCTTATCAGCTGCTTTATCGAGCGAAACACCCAAAATTTCAAATCCCTTTGATTTGTATTGCTCATAAACCTTAACCAGGTTAGGATTCTCCCTACGGCATGGTGCGCACCATGAGGCCCAAAAATCGACCAGGACATATTTTCCGCGGTAATCAGAAAGTTTAACCATTTTACCATCAACATCGGGCTGGGCAAAATCCTGAGCTTCTACGCCTTCCTGTGTTTTTTTGAAGGTTGCGATGCGTAAGCCAACCTCTTTACCAAAATAAGAATCTCTTAATTTTGGATTGATGGTCAGGTATATTTTTTCCATTTCCACGGCGTCGAAACCTGGTGCCAGCGTAGAATTCAGTGCCATCAGCGACATGAAGCTATCTGGATTTTTCTTCACATAACCGATCTTCGCATCAAAGATCTCCTTTTCTATCACTTTTGCTCTGTTTTCCAGTTCTAAAACATAGGTTCTGTCCTGTTTTTTTGCTTCAGGCTGGTCGGTATATTCCTGGTTCAAGGCTTGCAGCTTTACATAAATGGGGCGCAATAGTGCGTCAACGCTTCTACTTTCATCGGTTAAGGTTGAGCCTTTGATGGTAGCTGTTTTAATGGAATCTTTTCCGGTAATGGTAATATTTTCGTTTCCTAAAATGATCGGCATACCATCAATTTTAATCCTTCGTCCGGGTGTATCAATGGAATTGTCATGCTTTAATCGGAGCGTAGCTTCCATAGGCGAAGGAACTGAGCCTTTAAATGAGAACGCCCCGTTAACCAGTTCTGCTGAATCTAGTTTTTCCTTTCCTTCTAATTTAATTAAGAGAAAGGCTTTTGCTGGTTTGCCCAGCTTCCCGATCTGGCCTTTTATTACATATCCTGTTTGTGCAGAGGTAACAAAAGCGCTGAGCACTAATGTTGCTGCTAATAATGTTCTTTTCATGATTTATAGATTATTTTTTTTTGTGCTTTTGGATGAAGATGACGTATTAGTTAAAGATTTAGCTTCCAGTAACTGGTTGTAGATCTTTTGGTTATTTAAGATATTAAGTGCTGTACCAAATGCAGTACTGGCCTCGTTTCTAACGCGAAGCGCATAGCCTTTACCGAGATAGCACATATCGGCCATCTCTGCCTTTAATTCTATAGCAATGGTTTTTCTTGCTATCTGATCAGTTACTGACGGCAGTTTAAGTCCCTGCTTAATAGCGCTGGTCATGATCTGATCAATCATTGACTCATCTACTTTAAAGGATTGATCAAAAGCATCAAAATCCGCATATTTATCTGTTAGGCTTTTTCGGTTTTGTTGTACGTAACTAAAAGCCGCCAGGGTTACCCGTCCACTGTTCATCAATTTATTTAACCATCCGCTGTATAGCGCGGTATCAATTGGTATGAACTTATCAGGCATAATTCCACCTCCACCATAAACGGTTCTTTTATTGATAAGGGTGGTATGTTTTAAAGAATCCGGAAAGTTGATGTGTCCGCCCTCTGTGAGTTCCCCAGAGGCCATACGCCTGTTAAAATCTTCAAAGTAATCCGTTTTACCTTTAGCATAGGGCTTTTGAATAGATCGTCCGGAAGGGGTGTAATAGCGCGCTGCCGTTAATCTGATTACCGAGCCATCACTCAATTCAAGGCCTTTTTGCATTAAACCTTTACCAAAACTTCTTCTGCCTATTACCACTGCCCTATCCCAATCCTGTAAAGCGCCTGTTAATATTTCGCTGGATGATGCTGTTGATTCATCGATCAAAACCACCAGATCACCTGTCATGAACTGGCCAAAGCCACCGGTAAGATAATTATCTTTTACGCCGGAGTTGGTTACTGAATAGAAAACCAGTTTATCCTGTGGCAGGAATTCATCGGCAACACCAATAGCAGCCTCAACAAGTCCGCCACCATTGGACTGTAAATCCAGGATTAATTTGGTCATGCCTAGTGCCTTTAACTTCTTTAGCGCCGCATCCATTTCCCTTCTGGTCGACTGGCTAAAAACAGCCAGCGAAATATAGCCTACATTTTTACTTACCATGTAACTGGTATTGATAGAGAGCTCGGCAATCTGTTCCCTCATCACATTAAATTCGAGCGGTGTGGATTGCAACTTGCGGATAACACCTAACTTAACGGCCTTGCCTTTCTCGCCCCTTAGCATCCGCATCACTTCTTGGTTTTTCAAGCTCTTACCTAAAATAGAGGCACCGTCGACCGTATTAATCCGGTCGCCTACCTGCAAACCTGCCCTTGCTGCTGGTCCATCAGGATTGATACCAGTTATAAAGGTACTATCGGCTACCATAGCAAATGAGATACCGATACCGGCAAAACTGCCAGTCATTTGCTCATTCATGGCTTCGATTTCTTCGCGGCTAATGTAACTGGAATGCGGATCGAGGCTGCTTAACATCGCTTTGATAGCTGCATCAACAACCTGTTCATCATTTACAGGATCTACATAATTATCCTGAATGAGTTTAAGTGCATCCTGTAATTTTATTTTCGGATTCATTTGTGCCTGAGCGGACGCGATAATCAAAAAAGCGAATAAACAGGATACTATGATGTTTTTTTTCATCTGTATAAATTTGTTTCAATGGTGATGAAGCTATCAGATTTATTCATCCCACGGTGTGGTTTGAAAAATTATGATGGTTTCATTTGATTTATTTTTCTGCTCTCAATATTTCTATTGCTGTTGACAACTCATCTCTTAGCTGGCTTGGACTACCTGAATACCCCTCCGAACTGTATCGGACCAGGCCATTTTTGATAATTATTTTACGTGGAATCGCCGATGACTTGAACAATGGTGTCAGGCTTCTGAAAACCTGATCTTGCTCGCCCTTTGGCCCCACTGCATCATGTAAAAGGTTGAACCGGTAATTATTATCCAGTACATACTTAACAGACTTCGTCTTATAGTCGCCAAACTGCATGGTACCGATCATGTATACGGCAACCTTTGGATCTTTTGCGTACTGGTCTATCAGAAGCTGCATACCCGGAAAAGCTTCAATGCATGGTCTGCACCATGTTGCCCAGAAGTCGATCACCACAATCTGGTTTGCCCAATCTTTAGAATTAACCATCTTACCGTCGGCATTTTCTAAACTAAATGGAACAAGCGGATAGTTAACCATATTCGCCATTACATGTGCCCTCATTTCATTTTTCTTGTCTGATGGTATTAAACCAGCAAGGTATTCCTCATAGCCCTCTTCCTTACCTCCATGCTCGCTTTTATATAGTTCCTTAAGTTTGGTAAACATAATCGGCGTTACTGCATTAGCGGCTACACTAGATTCCAATAGTGGCTTAATTGCTTTGGTATCGTTCAGTTTTTCCAAAACATTAACATGCATCGCGTTTAAGTCAGCATTTCCGAAAGCTCCTTTTTCCGATAAATATTTAAAGTATTGATTCGCCGCTGCATAATCAGCCTGGGCGTTTGCAAGCGAGATGTGCGTAAATAAGCGATCATCCATTTGATTATCTGCATTTTGCTGTGCTTTATCCACATCATTACCAAAATCGATCAAATAGGACTTATCCTTTTGTCTTTCAAGCAGATAAGAAATAATAGTACTGCTAAATTGATAAAGCAACTTCTGATCGCCTCTCCCCGACATTTGCCCCCGGGTGATGTTCCAGCGGTAGATTTCGTTAGCAGTCTTAAAATCAATATCCTTAAAGAGCCCTAAAAATTTTTCATTTTCCCCGCCGTCAAAGTATTGTGTCGCCAGGTTTCTGAATATAGTATAGTAAATAAATGACTGGTTGTCTGGCGATTTCTTCCATTCTATATATGGAAAAGCCTTGAGAAAATCTTCAGCACCTGTTTCGAAATCCTTTCCGGATTTTCCTTCAGTATTTTTTCTGAAGGCTAAAAACCTGGCTGTGCTACTTTTAGGGTAATGTTTAAAAATAAGTGATTCTACTGCTGCTGAGCCATTTTCATTTTTCAACTTATCGTAATAGCGTTGTGCCTGTGCCAAAAACTGCTCATTAAGTTTTTCATTTTTTAGCTCGGCCTTTAACAGATTATCAGCCATTACGCCGAATTCAGAAGCGGGTGTGGTGAGCTGCTTAAGATCCAGGTAATTGAACAAAAGTGATCTTGGTATGCGTTTAGAAAGCTTTTGCTCTTTTTGCAGCAAAGAGTCAATCATCTTTTGATCCTTGGAAGCACTAACGAAGCTGTTCAGCGTCCAATCGCCGGTTGCGCCTGCTTTCAAACTGGCTTCTGCCAGGTAGGTGCCCGGAACTACCTGTCTCTTGGTATTCACAACCTGATGGTAATAACCTCTGCCGTTTTGATTGTCAAGTGCCTCAGGATTTTGAAGGTCACCCTGATAAAATTTCAAGGCAATTAATACAGCATTTTCTGGAAGTTGATAATTTCCAATCCAGATGTCGTTCTTCCTCTTTAACTGAACCGGAACAGTGTTCCATTTGCTACCGCTGTATATTGCTAAGAGTGCTTGAGGCCCATCACTAAATTCGAGATCGCCACCTTTCGGTTGGTATTGAAAGCTGACTTTCTGGTTTTGGGTTAATGTTTCGGGCTGCCAGGTTAACGTTTGCGCTGCTAACTGCTGCCCAAAAATTGGGCAAAGCAGTAGCATACATATTCTAAAAAAATGCTTTTTCATGGATTGATTTTCTATCTAGGATTTTGTTGTAATTCGGGGTTCAAAAGAATGTATTTATCTCCGATAGGATATAAATAAAGATTACTATTGGGCTGTAATGTGTAATTTGCACCCTTGAAGCTGCGATTTTTTGTCAGGGCGAAATCGTTGTCAAGATTCAGGCGCTTCTGATCAAACCAACGCATACCTGTTCCAAAAAATTCTCTTCTTTTCTCTTCAACAACTATCCGAAGTGCATCGGTGGCATTTGTTGCAGTTAAGGGAACATAATTGGCTGTTGTAAACCGTTTGATCCTTAGATTGTTTACGATTTTCATGGCATCTTCAGTTTTTCCACCCCTGGATAAACACTCTGCTTTAATCAGCATCATCTCAGGCACAGTCGGACCATTGTTAATTACAAATTCATTGATCAGGTATTTTGTGGATGCCCTTCCGGTAAAGGAGGTACTAAACTGGTTGCCGAATTTGCTTTTAACATCCGAAAACAACTTATAGCGCAAGTCTGTAGTTCCTAAAGAAGTAAGTAAATCACTACTTATGGAAGTAGCAGTATAAACCACGCCAGAAATTTTGGAAAACATGATCTCAGGATTTAACAATCTTACCGGAGTAGTTCCAGCTGCATTTTCGTAGGTTTTCAAGTCGAGTAAGCCATTTTGCAATGCCAGGGCGCTATCTGCATATAACGCTGCATTGTCAAAATCACGCATATTTAAATACGTTTTGGCAAACATGGCGTAGCTTGATACTTTCGCCGGGCGTACATTATACTCCGCAACTGCAGGCAAACGACTTATTGATATCTTTAAATCATTTAATATCTGTTTATAAACATCGGCAACCGGGGCTCTGTTGAGCTTCGTGTATAAACTAGGTGTAGTAAGTAACGGAACCCCTAAATCAGTTGATGCGGTAGCCGCATTGTATTGCTTGCCGTACATATTCACCAGTACCAGATAAGTATAGGCCCGATGTACCAGGGCCTCTGCGTATATCCGCTGTTTCTCCGCTTCCGTTCCGTCCTGAGACGTTAAAACACCGTCCAAAACCTGGTTGCATACATAAATAGTTTTATACAGCTTATCCCAATCCGAGTCGCTTTGGCTTTCAGATGTATATTTTGGTGCCCAGGTGTATACATTGCCCAAAATATCCCCGAGGGAGTTTTGCCTTGTTGCATCTGTGATCTCTATATCATCACCTGAAAGAATCGGGTAAGAATAGGTTCCTTCCAGGACACCATTATTATTCATGGTATTCCTAAAATCGGAAGTGTATTTTAGTGTTCTGATTGAAAGCTGATCAATCTCCACATATTTTCTGCAGCTTGCCAAAGCAATTGCTAAGGCAAACAATATAATTGAATACTTATTTTTCATGTTGATTACAGCGTTGCGTTAATTCCAAAAACATAACTTGACGTAGGTGTTATGCTACCAAAATTTCCTGTATTGATAAATTCAGGATCTATACCATCTTTGTTTGCGCGCCAAACAATTCCCACGTTTCGCAAATTTGCCGATAGAGACAGAGATTTCACAAAGTTGCGGGGCAGTAAGCGCTGCGGAACGGTGTAAGCAAGAGAAATCTGCTGTAAACGGATATTATCTGCATTTCGAACCAAAGCTTCTGAGAAACGATAGCGGTTAATGCTATTAAAGTTCACACCTGTTATGCCTGGAATAACATCAGGATTGGCTTCATCACCTGGTTTTCTCCAGCGATTAGCCAGTTCGCCTTGTCTACCTAAAACGCCATTGTAGGCAAAATCTGCACTTGTTGGATAATTGGTTACTGCATTTTTCAAGAAAACGTGGCCAAAATAGCCTACAAACCTTAACCCTAACGATAACTGACCATAGCTGAAGTTGTGATTGAAACCGGCAGTGTAAGGTGCATACCGATTTCCAACGTAAACCAAATCTTCTTTTGTAAAGGCAGTGGTAAGGTTAGTAGTGTTATTGATGATATTATTATTGCGATCGTAAATTTGTGATTGGCCTTTGTTATCTAATCCCGCCCAGCGGTAAACATAAAGCGAGCCTAATGGCATACCTTCTATATTGGTTAATGCTCCGGCGATATTACTGGCATTGTTTACATATCGCTGATCTGTAACTGTATTGGTGGTATAGCCAAAATTTAAAATTGATTTCCAGCTGAATCTTCCGGCTCTTATCAACTCGCCATTTAGGGAGAATTCATAACCATGTCCACTCAAAGTTCCGCTGTTGAACGATAAGTTAGACCATCCGTAGGTGGCATTATAAGCGAAGGGTGCCATAATACCCACTGTTCTTTTCGTATATACATCAACACTTCCATTTAACCTTCCTTTTAAAATGCCAAAGTCGATACCTAGGTTAGCCATTTTTGTGGTTTCCCAACCCAAATCCGAATTGGCCGGAGTTTCGATATTAGCCACAGGCTGGCCAGTTCTGATATCGGTGCCAGAAATATTAATGATGGGCACATTTGTACCTGCCTGAGGTACCACTCCACTGGTTCCTAAAGTTGCACGCACACTAAATGCATCTAACCAATTTAAATCCTTGAAAAATTCTTCTTTATTAGCATTCCATCTTAAGCCAACCGACCAAAATGGCCTGGCTCTTTTACTTCTTTCTAGTCCCAATAAAGTATAATCGTCAAAACGTACACTACCAGTAACGAAGTATTTATCCTGGTAACTGTATGATGCATTACTATAATACGATAAATATCGCTTACGGTAAGCAGTCAAACTGCTTAAATTCGCACCCAACGATTGAGTATAGCCGTACATGGTTGGATACTGTTGTGTAGGGTTAACAGTTGCAATTGTACGCGTATCTGCATTGTAACCGTATCTGGTTTCGGATGTACCATCAGAATTGGTTTCTCTAATTTCGGCACCGGCAATGGCATTGAACTGGTGTTTACCAGCAATCGTAAAATCTGAGTTTAACTGCCCGCGCAACGACATTTCTGATGAAGTAGTCCCATAAGTGATGTAACGCCCGCCATAGAGAAATGTATTTATGGCTTTACCATTGGGGGGAGTATATGTATTTACCAATATCCTTCCTGCATAGCTATTCAGGTCGTCAAGTGTATAAGCGCTACCGAACTGACGTTGATTAGAAATCGAAACATCAGCATTTAGCCATTTCGCGATTTTACCATTTAAACCAGCACTCATTCTGAGTACATTGTTTTTGGCGATAGAATTTGAATAATTCAATTCATCGAGTGTATTGTAGGTAAAGGGTAAATAACCCTGCCCTACCATTTTATTTGCTAGAACATCGGTAATGATAATATTTCTGCCGATGCTGTTGCCATTTTCATCCTGTAATAAATCATAAGGGCGTAATGCCGTAGTGCTTACTGATAGTGCATTCACTGCGGCAGCATTGTATTGTGACTTAGAATATTGATAATTAAACAGCGCCCTTAAAGTTATTTTTTTATTGAAAAAATCTGTCGATGTATTGGCATTTACAAAAGCATTTTCGCCATAATTGCCTTTAAATATTGGGTTATCTTTGGTATAATTTCCAGAAATGTAATAAGTACTGCTCTCAGAACCGCCTGAATAAGAAAGGTTGTACTGATGGTTAGTAGCATTTTGAAGTAAATATTTTTCGATCTGCGCCATGCCATCTCTCGATGCAATTTCTGCTAATGCAGCATCACGCTGTGCAGCAGTTGCAGTACCGCGTTTAACTCTAAACATCCATTCTGTGGCCTCACTATTGTTTGGCATATAAATTTCATTCCCTGGCGATGCTGCTAAAGGATCAACCAACAGCCCTTTATCAACCATTTCCTTTTCCAGATCAATGTATTCCGCACTATTCATCCAGTGCAAATCGGCAATAGAAGGATTTTTTGATATCCCAAAAAGATAGCTTACGTTTAGTGAAGGCGCAATTTTTTTACCTTTTTTAGTCTCAATAACGATTACCCCATTTGCCGCTCTCGAACCCCAAATAGAGGTAGCAGAGGCATCTTTCAAGAAAGTAATTTGTTCAATATCAGCCATATTCACACTACTGATCACAGAATTACCAAAAGTATTACCACTTACAGGTTTGGTAAGGGTAGCTAAATCGCTTGGATTCATCAGCGGAAACCCATCAAGAACAATTAAAGGAATTCCACTGCCTGCTCCATAATTATTTACCCCTCTAATTTGTACACTATTGCCTTTTATATCGAACTTCACACCCGCTACCTGCCCCTCTAGCCGCTCAAGAATGTTTAATGCCGGATTATCTGCCAGTTCTTTACCGGTAATGACTGAATAAGCGCCTGCGGCACGCTCCTTGCTTATTTTTTGATATCCGTTTGACACTACCGACACTTCCTCCAGCGCGGCAGAAGACTGTCTGAGCGTAACGTAATAAGTAATCGTCTTCCGGTCAACGAAAATCTCTTCGCCCTTAAAGCCCAGATAGCTGATTTGCAACACATAACCATTGGCAGGTACATCATTAATCACCAAGTCTCCGTTTTTGTCGGTGGTGTACATCTTATTGATTGTTTTGTTGTAAACATTGGCTCCGGGAAGTGGCCTGGCTGAGGAATCTCTTACCGTAACCTTTACATCAACAGTCTTAATAATATCAAACAGTTTGTCAGTCACACTCTTTTCTTTAATTACAATGGTTTTACCATCCAGCGAAAAAGTAAGTGCCTGATTATTTAATGATTTTTGAACAGCCTCGAATACACTAACCTGATTTATATTGATGGAAACAGGTTTAGCATCTAGAATAATATTGAGGTCATAAATAATGTCGTAACCGCTCTGTTTACGTATCTCTTTCAGCACGCGTTCCAATGGCGCATTTTTTTCAACAATGGAAACTTTTTGTGCCATTGTTGATGCACAGATTTGCATAAACGTTAAAAAAAGAATCGCAGCAGTTAGTCGCATAACGAATAGCAATTTTCGGAGCTGCCGGTTAAGCACCCCGAGTGAAGTAAAATTTTTATACATTTGTTTGTTTGGTTATTGCATCCGGCCCGGGCTTCGAAATCAGGACCTTATGCAGTTATTAGTTGATTAATTATTGTCGGCTACCAAATTATCCAGGGGTGCCGCCAAGCACTTCTGGTTTTTTTTGGCATCTTTTTTCTTTATTTAGAAACGATTATCCTCCTTCCTTCAAGTTTAAAATGTACTTTTCCTGTCAATTGAATATGATTGAGCACTTCTGAAATACTGGTACTTCTAGACATCCAACCACCAAGCGTTAGGTTTTCTGGTGCGCTTTCATTGTAAACTACCTCAACATCATACCATCGGGCCACCTTGCGCATGGCGCTGCGTAAATCCTCTCTAAACACAAATTCACCGTTTTTCCAGGCAACTGCCATTTCAGTATCTGCTGGTTGTATCAGCATATGCTCATTATTAAGCTTTGCCTGTTGCCCCGGCTTCAACAAAGCGGTTTTGCCATCGTTGAGAACAATGTTCACGCTTCCTTCCAACAACGTACTTTTTACATCAGGTTCATCTGCATAAGCATTGATATTAAAATGCGTTCCTAAAACCTCCAATTTTTCGACTTGGTTACTGCCTTTTACCACTGATACCCAGAAAGGTACCCTTCCTTTGGCTGCTTCCAAGTGGGCAACTTCAAAATAGCCTTCGCCTGTGAGGGTTACGCTTCGGCCACTTTTAGGAAAGATCGTTGGGTATTTCAGTGAAGACCGGGCATTTAGCCAAACCTTTGACCCATCAGGCAGCACAACGGCATATTGTCCCCCGGCTGGCGTACTGATCGTATTGAACCCTTCATTCTTAGCTTTGGTATTGGTGACTTTGTAAATTAAAGTACCATCAACTGCTCTTGTAATTTCAATTCCTGCTTCGGTAGCAACGTTTCCTGTAAGGTTGTTATTTAAATCTATTACCCTACCATTTGATAAGGTAAGAATAGCTTTATTGGTACCAGCGGGCAGATCATATTGTTTGGCTACTACAAATCGATTATTAGCGTCATCATTATTTTTGAGCAATAAATAACTAACTCCAGCAATTAGTAAAATGCTGGCCGCGATTCCGATTGAAATGAAAGTTTTGTACGGACTGCTAATTTTTTTAACATTCACCTGTTCTTCTCCCGAATCGGAGGCCCCGTCAAGAATTTTAGTCCAGAGCTTTGCCGCTAACTTTTCATAGTCTACCTGCGGTTCGGCTGCACTACTCTCTTCAGCTTTTAACAAATACCAGGTTTCTAACCTGGCCCGCTGTTCAACCGAAAGTTTATCATCTAAGTAGTTTCTAATAAATTGTCTTGGGTTAAAATTGCTCATGCTTATTATAGGAAGTATAATAGTAAGACAGGCAGCTTAAGGCAATGTTGTATTCAATATTAAAAATAAATTAAGTTTTTATTAAAAAAATAAAAAAAGGGGCTATAAGGAGATAAAGAAGAATGGCAAATTATTGCCAAATTTAGTCCGTAAAGTAGATATTGCCTTATTCATCTGAGTTTTCACTGTGAGCTCAGATATATTCATCACACCAGCAATTTCCTTGTATGATAAGTTTTTCTTGCGCTTCAATTCGAAAACTTCACGCATCCGTGGGGGTAATTTTTCAATTTCTTCCTCGATCAATTTGGATAATATGCGCTCTCTGATGCGATGATCAGTAATTTCCTGGGCCTGGTCAAGAAAGCTGCCCAGATCTGCTAAATAGGCATGATGAACCTGATTTTTACTGAAAAAATTTAAGATGGCATTTCTTGTAGCCATATAAAGATAGGCACCGATTGAAATATCGGTCTGTAATGATGGTGCCCTTTGCCAAAGTTTTGTAAATACTTCCTGAACAACATCCTCGCTTTCATGCTCCTCTTTGAGCATCCTGAAAGCGTGTTTATATAATATAGGCCAGTACCTGTTGTAAATTTCAGAAAAAGCCATATTATCCCTGTCTATCAATAGCGAAGCTAATTTACTATCATCATATAAGGAATAATCTGGAATCATCAACAAGTAAAAATAGAACTTATTACCCATATTTAAAAATGGACATTTTTCGGGCTCAGCCTTAAATCCCTTACCACTCCGGCGCAAGGTGGTTCATGTTATAGGATGTTTAATTTTTCTATTTTTCTACCGTTTTCGGATCATCTTAACGTTTAACAAGACCTGGAATTAACTGACTACAGTATCTTCGACATCCAAAAACCCAGCCACCTATAAAATACCACAAATAAATTCAGCCTACCGCAGTCCAAATTTTTATTAAGTGGGTAGTATAACATTACCAAGGCTTAGAATGAATCCTCAAACGACTGATCTCTTCTCCTTCAGCGCATCATTACTAATTGTGTCATTGTCTCCATTTGGTATCTTATAAATCCGTCGTTGGAGAAGCGGAACGCAAAACTGCAATGTTTGGACATGCTAATTCATTAATGGAAACACAGCTCCTTCGCACCATATACTGGATAGTGGTTTTAATCGATCTATATGCTCCTCGCAGATTCCTAAATATGAGAGGGCTAACTTCTCAGGCAATCGCTCAAATACCCCGGGATAATCTTTTTTAAACCGTGAAATCTTGCTTAAAGGCTCTAATAACCTGAAGAGGATGTTTCTTCTATTTACTTCCTGGATAGCACGCGCAAAGATGTAATTATTCAGAAAACCATGGAGTACGGGGTAAATTGCACATGCAGTAGTCATCTCGTTTAAATCCATTAAAAAGATCAGTGTTTGCTCAATGGATTCCACATTAAATGCGCCTGGGGATTGACTTTTATCCCAGATAAACACGCTATTTTCGGTACCCAACCAGATGTCGGTCTGCTTCAAGTCCCCCTCCAGGATAAACCCATTGACCAACCCGCTGGAAACGATGATAATATTGCCTCCGGCCAGGAAGCTTTCTGAATGAAAAGCTTTTTCGCCAGGGGGTAAAAAGAATGCTGTAGTATTCCGATAAAGGAATCTTAAGGCTGCCCTATCGCTGTTACGATTGAAAAAGCAGTGAAACATTTTTAAAAAACACTTTATTTCTGACAGTTCCATTTGATTTATAGTTAAGCTTTAAGGTCCGTTAATAACAATAGACTATGCGCGAAAAATCGTAGATCACCACACCGAACGAAAATGATTATTATAAACAATTTTAAAGTTGATATCAATCAACGTCCGGATTGATATCAGGCAAACCATGGACCCCATGTTGGAGCAGGTCAAAGGCAGTACTAGTTTTTGACCCTTTTCAAGGCACCCGTATTTAGGATAATAATATCATGTCCCTCTTTTTCGATCATTTTCTCTCTTGCAAAGTCGCTCAAAACCCTGCTAAGCGTTTCGCTTGCCACACCCACTATCCGGGCGAAATCATTCCTTGGAAGCAAAAGCTTACCATTTGCCCCAACATTATAATCAGCTTCCGCAAGGCGCATCAATGCTTTCGCCACCCGTTTTCTCACCGAATAG
>Ga0163161_10002305_pt1 | contig 13689 bp, 9 predicted proteins | sample S45metaG_FD_129847 | JGI IMG/M metagenome (GOLD analysis project Ga0163161, IMG submission 129847) | Switchgrass rhizosphere microbial communities from Kellogg Biological Station, Michigan, USA - S4-5 metaG | ecosystem: Host-associated > Plants > Roots > Rhizosphere > Soil | place: USA: Michigan... | reverse complement strand
TGCCCGCGGCCGCTCTGAGCGTCGCGTTCGATCTCGGCCATGGTTCGGGCACGCGGCATCTGCCTGAGCCGCGACTGCAGCGAACGGAACTCTTCGGGCGTCAGGATCGGCCTCCGTTCTGCGATGGTGAGGTATTGAGCCTCGCGGTTGATCGCCTCGTAGCGATTGCCCGGATTCGGATGGCTGCTGAGCCACTGCGGGCCGCCGCTGCCGCTTTGACTTTCGATGGTCCGAAAAACGTTCGCCAGGTTGCGTGGGTCATAACCCGCGTCTGCCATGATCCGCGCGCCGAGGGTGTCGGCTTGTGATTCGTACTCGCGGCTGTATTTGAGCAGAAAGCCTGATGCAAAGACCGAGCCCAATTGCGCTCCGGCCTGTCCGCCGAGGATCGCACCGCCGAGGATCAACCCAAGCGTGCGTGCCTGGCTGCCAAAGCTCGACTGCTTTGTGGCCTGCGCCGTCGCATGGCGAAGCGCCACGTGGCTGATCTCGTGGGCCATTACGCCGGCAAGTTCAGCTTCGTTACGTGCCGACTCGATCATCCCGCGATTGACGTACATCGGGCCGCCGGGCAAGGCAAAGGCGTTGAGATCGCGAGCATTGACAACCTTAAACCGATAATCGAACTGCGGCTGCCGGAATTGCGCCGGTATCGACGCTACAAGGCGCTCGCCGATGCGGGCCACGTAATCGTTGGCCTCGTAATCGTTGAGAAGTGGGAACTGACGTTCGACCTGACGCGCCGCATCGTTGCCAAGCTTGATGTCGTCCTGGACCTTGTACTTATTCTTAGGCGAGGTTACGACCGTCTTCTGGGCCGTCGCTGCGAGCGGCAAAAGCAGCATGGTCGCCGAAAGTGCAAAGACCGAGAAACGTCTTATTAAAGGCCGTGTGTTCATAAAACCTCCGCCGAGAAAATGCCGGGACAGGCCGAATTAGGATGAAGCATGCATTTCGTCGCGTTCGCCGGAAAAATGTTATCAAGTTGTTACCAACATGTTACACGCCATTCAGCCGCAAAAAAGCCCTATTTAGATTTAAGTATAATGTAACCTATCCGGACAGGCTCTAAGTTATCATCGTGCGGGCTGCAAATGAGCGAACTCACCCACGCTACCTCGCACGAACGTTATCACAGGCCGCTGTCCGGCAAGGTGATGTCCCGTGAGATAGATGCACAACTCAACCTGCTGCGCGACCGCGTCCTGCTGCTTGGTGGCAAGACCGAGGACGCGGTGCACCGCGCGATGTTGTCGCTGACAACGCGCGATAGCGAGCTTGCGAGACGGGTTTGCGATGACGATAAACAGATCGACCAGATGGAGCTCGAGATCGACCGTTTGAGCGTCGAGATACTGGCAGCGGAACAGCCGGCCGAGCATGACTTGCGGCTGGTCGTCTCGGTCGCGAAGATCACGCCGATCCTCGAGCGGATCGCGGACCACGCCACCAGCATCGCAGAAGCCGCGATCATTTTGAATACCGAGCCGCAGATCGACAGTTATGTCGACTTTTCACACATGGCCGAGATGGCGGCAGGGATGCTGCGCGAGGCGTTGAATGCATTTACCGCAGAGGATTCGGCGGCTTCACGAGAGATCATTGCCCGCGATCTGACGCTCGACACTGCCTATGGCCGCGTGTTCGACGGGTTGATCGGCAGGATGATCCGCGACCCGGCCTCGGCCAACGGCGCCGCAAGGCTACTGTTCGTCGCCAAGCACATCGAGCGGATCGGCGACTATGTAAAAGACATCTGCGAGCTGAATGTTTACCTGACCGAGGCCGTATTTATCAAGCACGGCGCAGTGCATTGAAAAACGTGGTTCGACATCGGCTCATCGGAAGAATATATTTGGCTTTCTAACCTAAACCGGAGATACCAAAATGGCATTTAGTTTCTTGCCCAAGGAAGACCAGTACTTTGCTCTCTTTTCGGAGATGAGCACCAAGCTGCAGGAGGGCGCCGCCGTTCTCGTCGAGATGATGCAGTCGTCTGACGAAAAATATGATTCGCTCTCAAAAAAGCTCAAGCATATCGAGCACGAGTGCGACGAGCTGACCCATCGTGTAACGACAAAACTGAACCGGTCGTTCATCACGCCGTTCGATCGCGAGGACATCTACACGCTTTCGATGGCCCTTGATGACGTGTGCGATTACATGGACGCGGCCGCACGGGCGGTCGTGATGTACAACATTCACGAATCGGACCCGTTCGCCATAGAACTGGCCCTTATTCTTCAGAAGATGACGGTCGAGATTCATGCTGCGACCTCGATGCTCGATAAGGGAAAGGGCATGCAGCAAAATCTTTTAGAAATACAAAGGCTCGAAAATCAGGCCGACGATGTTTACTATCGCGCGATGGCGGATCTGTTCAAAGAAGCGCCGGATGCCGTGCGGCTGATCAAGTGGAAAGAGCTGTACGAGTTGCTCGAAAGCGGCACCGACAAGTGCGAATATGTCGGCAATATCATCGAGAGCATCGTTCTAAAGCACAACTAAATGGACACCCAGACAGCCTCGCTCGCGCTCGTAGTGCTGATCATCATCGTCGCGCTGGCGTTCGATTATGTGAACGGTTTTCACGACGCCGCTAATTCGATAGCGACGGTAGTAGCGACGCGCGTTCTCTCGCCCGGCGTCGCGGTGATGTGGGCAGCCTTCTTCAATTTCATCGCCTTTCTCGTTTTTGGGACGGCAGTAGCCAAGACGATCGGCGGCGACATGGTGAATATCGCCGTCATCCCGCAAGGCGATCAGCTGTTCGTCCTGCTGGCAGGCGTGCTTGGCGCGATCTGCTGGAATCTTATTACGTGGTACCTCGGGCTTCCGACTTCGAGTTCCCATGCGCTTGTAGGCGGCTATGCGGGGGCGGCTCTCTCTTCATACATATGGCATTTTGGCTGGAACAGTCCGCAGGTCGTGCTCAAGGCTGAGGGCTGGATCAAAACCCTGAGTTTCATTGTTCTTTCGCCGCTCATCGGAATGCTACTGGGGTTCGTCCTCATGGTGTCGGTGTATTGGATATTTCACCGTGTGTCGGTCAACAAGGTCGATAGGGTCTTTCGCGTCGGCCAGCTCTTTTCAGCAGGGGCATATTCGCTTGGACACGGCGGTAACGACGCCCAAAAGACAATGGGGATGATCACGATCGTTCTTGTCGCCGGCGGATTCCTGCAGATGACGCCTGCTGGAAAGCTGCCCGATATTCCATTGTGGGTTGTGCTCGCCGCGCACGCCGCGATCGGCCTCGGCACGCTCTCGGGTGGTTGGCGGATCATCAAGACCATGGGGACCAAGATCGTTAAATTACAGCCGGTCGGCGGATTCTGCGCCGAGACGGCCGGTGCGATAACGCTCTTTGGCGCCACCGCGTTTGGAATTCCGGTGTCTACAACGCATACGATAACTGGTTCGATCGTCGGCGTCGGCTCGGCAAAGCGGTTCTCGGCCGTAAAATGGGGCGTAGCGGGCCGCATAGTCTGGGCCTGGGTCCTGACCATCCCAATGGCTGCCCTCATCGCCGCCCTGTCCTATGGCGTGATACTCCTGATCGAGAAACTTGTCGGGGTCGCGGCTTAGGTCGCGATCTGGTCTTTCCGGAGCCCTTGATTTGCGGATGAGTTAAAAGATGTGGCGGCGGTGGAGTGTCTCCAAGATGTGCCACGTGAGGATGATATCGAGACGTGTACGGGCGATCGCGGGCGGAGCGATATGACCCACGCCCTGGATGATGACGGGCTGGAAACTGAATTCCTTAGTCGGCCGAAAAGTAAGACTGGCGTAAAGACGCTTGCCGGGCGGGAAGCGGTCGGCGTTGAGCAAAAGGAACCGGTCGATGCGGGCAAAACCACCATTGATCGTGAACTTTTTGTTGATGGCCCGCTCGACGAGCGCGTCAAAGCCATAGCCCTTCGGCCCGGAAACGCGCTCGTATGCCTCAAACAACAACGTCGTAAAAAGGAAATTCTTCGGCTTTGCGCGCAACGCTTGGTGAAACGTGTCCGAGCCGGCCCAGAATGTGTAGTCGGCCGAGAAGCTGACCTCTTTCGTCGCCTGCTTGCGCAACAGAAATTGGTGGTAGTTCGCTTCGTCGAGGCGATGTAATCGACCAAAGACGCTCGGCCGCAGCACATCGCCGAGGAAGGCGTTGGTCGCCGAGATCTCATCGAACCATAGTTGCTTAGGCGAGCGGACGATCACCCGTTCGCCGGTAATGTAGCCGTCATTGTCGAACGTGGTGATTTCGGTGCCTTCGCCCTGGTTGATGCCGATACCGCCGAATTGGACCTCGACCTTCTTCGTCGGCTTGACGTCGAGGTACAACTGCTTGACGTAGAGATTGGTCTGCGGCTTTCCTGTGCCCGGCCCAAGATTGTTCCACCCACCGATGAAAGCACCGCCCGTTGCGACGAAGGCCGCGATGCTGTATTTCCCTTTGGCGTCGAACTTGAGCCGCGGACGGACCTGCATCTGCCATTGCTGCTGACTGGCGGTCAACGTGCCGCTGCTCGCCCGGATGTAGCGGTAACGGGTGCTGAGTGTCCAAGATTCGATGTCTAACCAGCGCTTGAATTCCGGGCCAAGTTTATTTTCAGTGGGCTTTGCCTGCAGCGACTGTGTTAATGCGGGTGTTGCCACCGGCGTCTGGCATCGCGTTTCGAAGAAAGAGGCGAAAGGCGCGAGCAGGAGGAGAAACCAGCCGATTCTGTAACACATGTTAAATGTATGTTACAGACCGCTGGCTGCGTGGGCAATGACGCTCGCCACCAGGAATCAGGTCTCATTCAATAACTCGCGCCGTCCGAGCGCTTGAGACGAAAGTTGTCAGATACTTAGTTGCCTTAGGCCACCCAAAGTGACATCATTTTTCTTTGGAGAAGGTGATGTCAGCGGTTCTTACCGAGCCTCGCGTTTTAGAAGAGTATCTCGTCATGTCCGAGCCCGAGATCGCCGAGCGCATCGAGGCCGCTCGCGAGGAACTCGGTCCGCGCGTCATCATTCTCGGCCACCATTACCAGCGCGACGACGTTATCCGCCACGCAGACCTGACAGGCGACTCATATCAGCTTTCGGTAATGGCGTCGCAGACGGATGCGGAGTTCATCGTCTTTTGCGGTGTTCACTTCATGGCCGAGTCGGCCGATATCCTTGGGAAGCCTGAACAGCGTGTTATCTTGCCTGATCTCGGAGCCGGATGCTCGATGGCCGATATGGCGACGATCGACCAGGTCGAGGACGCTTGGGAGCAGCTTGGCGACATCGGCGTATTAGATTCTAAAGTCGCGCCGATCACGTACATGAATTCGTCGGCGGCGATAAAGGCGTTCTGCGGCCGGCACGAAGGGGTCGTCTGCACGTCGTCAAACGCGGTTCCGCTATTTGATATCTATCTCAAAGAGTTCGACAAGATGTTCTTTTTCCCGGATCAGCATTTGGGAAGGAACACCGGTGCAAAGTTCGGCATTCCGCTAGACAAGATGGCGCTCTGGAATCCGCACGAAGAGCTTGGCGGCAACACCGAGGAAGAATTGCATAACGCCAAACTCATCCTCTGGCGCGGCCACTGCTCGGTGCACGGGCGGTTCAAAGACTGGCACGTCGACCAGATCCGCGAGCACGTGCCGGGCATTCAGGTGCTCGTTCATCCCGAATGCACTCGCGAGGTCGTTGAGAAGAGCGACCTCAACGGCTCGACGAGCTACATTATCAGAACTGTCGAGGACTCACCTTCCGGCTCGAAATGGGCGATCGGAACTGAAGTAAATCTCGTCAGCCGCCTGCAAGAGCGATTTCCCGACAAAGAAATTCACCTCCTCGCCCCAGACCTCTGCATGTGCGCAACTATGTACCGCATCGCCCCCCAAAACCTCGCCTGGGCGATGGAGAACCTCGTCGATGGCAACGTCGTCAACGAGATCGTCGTCGATGACGAAACCAAACACTACGCGCACGCTGCCCTGGACCGGATGATCAATCTAACGGAAAAGAAGAAGTAGCCAACGAATAACGCGAATAGCACGAATAAGGAATGCTTGTATTCATGTCATTCGTGTTATTAGCGGGCAAAAACTCTTACTCTTGCTTTATTCAGGCCTGTCGAACAAAATAATAGAAAGGAGCTAGCCCAATGACCGAGGCAGAGTCAGCCGCTATTCAGCGCATGCGTGTCAGCGAAATAATGACAAAAAACGTGCGCACGGCCGCGCCTGCGGCATCGCTGCGCGAGGTTGCCGCGATCATGCGTGACGGCGATTTTGGTGCGGTTCCCATAGTTGACGGCGGCAAGCTGATTGGCCTTGTCACTGACCGCGATATTGTTGTTCGGGCCGTCTCAGAAGGGAAAAATGCTGATTCCCCGGTTGGCGAGACGATGACGACCGGGCTATTTACCGTCTCGCCCGGCGATTTTGTTTTTGAGGCAGTGCGTTTGATGGGTGACAAACAAGTCCGGCGGATGCCGGTTATAAATAATGACGGCTCGCTCGCCGGCATCATCGCCATGGCCGACGTGGCGTTGGAGATGGAAGATGAACGTGAAATTGCCGAGACCTTGGAGGAGATCTCGAGCGGCGCCAGTTTCTGGAGCAAGAACTAAATAATGCATAACGCACAATGCACAATTCAGAAGGGTTCTTCGATTGTGCATTATGCATTTTGCATTCTGCATTGATACGCGATGGCAAAATCGACCAATCGTTATTTCCAATTCACCGGCACCTCAAAAAAGGCACAGGTCTCGGGGCGTTTGTGGTATCCGGCGGCGGACGTTTACCAGACGCCGGACGGCTGGGTGGTCAAGGTCGAACTGGCGGGTGTCGAGCCCGACGACATGGAGATCACGATACACGGAAGCGAGCTTTTTATTGCGGGCAGCCGGAAGGACCGGTCATGCGCGGCGGGCGTGTCCTACCAGCAGATGGAGATCACCTACAGCAATTTTGAAAAGACTCTGCGGTTTCCAGTGCCGCTTAAGGGAGCAACTGTCGAACATGTATTCGAGAACGGGCTGTTGATCATCAATTTGAAAAAAGGCGGGTAAGAAATGGCGGAAGAGATCACGGAACAAGCTTTCAAAACTCAAGAGATAAAGCTGCCGCAGGAGCTCGAGATAGCGGTGCTGCCGCTCCAGAACACGACGCTCTTTCCCGAGACGGTCGTCCCGCTCGCCGTCGGCCGCGAGCGCTCGACGCGCGCGGTTGAATCATCGCTCGCGACAGAGGAAAAACTCCTCGCCTGTATCACCACAAAGACGGAGAACATCACCGGCGACACGGCGACGTTCGACGATCTTTACCGCATCGGCACTATCGTCAACATAAAGCGCATGATGCGGGCCGAGAACGTGATGCAGCTTATCGTGCAGGGCATGCAACGGTTCGAGGTGCTCGAATGGACGGCCGAGCAGCCGTATCTCAAGGCGCGCGTCCAGATATTGCCTGAACTGCGGCGCGTCGATGACGAAGAGATCGAGGCGCTAAAGCGCAACATCCAGGGAATGATCCAGGAGGCGCTGGCACTGCTGCCGCAGGTGCCGCCTGAGATACGTGTCGCTGTGACCGCGCAGGAAAATCCTGTTCAACTCTCATATTTTCTTGCGTCCGTACTCGATCTCGGCACCGAGACCGAGCAGAAGATGCTTGAATCTTCGACCGTTGACGGTTTGCTGACGCTGACGCACGCGGCGCTCGCGCGGGAGCTTGAGATCATGCAGATCCGGTCGAAGATCGCCAACGAAGCGCAGCATGAAATGGACAAATCGCAGCGCGACTATGTCCTGCGGCAGCAGATGAAGGCCATTCAAAAAGAGCTTGGCGAAGACGAATCGGGCGAGCAGGCCGAGGCCGGACAGCTTCGCGAGCGGCTGGAGAAGGCCGACCTGCCCGACGACGTCCGCAAGGAGGCGAACCGTGAGCTGAAGCGAATGGAGCAGCTCCCGCAATCCGCGCCCGACTATCACGTTATCCGCACATATCTCGAATACGTCCTCGAGCTGCCGTGGAAAAAATCGAGCGAGGAAAAGCTCGACCTCAACGAGGCCCGCAAGGTGCTCGACGAGGACCATTATGGCCTTGAGGACATCAAGGAACGCATCCTTGAGTCTCTCGCCGTCGTCAAGCTGCGGCCCGACAGCAAAAGTCCGATCTTGCTTTTCGTAGGCCCGCCGGGCGTTGGTAAAACTTCATTGGGCCGCTCGATAGCTCGTGCGCTGGGACGCGAATTTGACCGTATGAGCCTGGGCGGAATGCGTGACGAGGCGGAGCTTCGTGGCCATCGCCGGACATACATCGGGGCGATGCCGGGCCGCATCATCCAATCGCTTCGGCGTGTCGGCGTTAACAATCCCGTGCTGATGCTCGACGAGATCGACAAGCTCGGGAACGACTATCGGGGCGACCCGTCGTCGGCGTTGCTCGAGATACTCGATCCGCAGCAGAACAACACGTTTCGCGACAACTATCTCGATCTGCCGTTCGACCTTTCGAAGGTGTTCTTTATCGCGACCGCCAACCAGCTCGGGCCGATACCTTCGCCGCTCCGCGACCGCATGGAGATCATCCAGCTTGCCGGCTACAGCGACCGCGAGAAGCTGAACATAGCCAAACAGTACCTCGTCCCGCGGCAGATCAAGGAGAACGGCCTGACCGAGGACCAACTCGAGATCACCGACAATGCGATAAACCTTTTGACCGCGAGATACACCCGCGAAGCGGGCGTTCGCCAGCTCGAGCGCACCGTCGGGACCCTGGCCCGAAAAGTGGCGTTGAAGGTGGCGGAAGGATCGTCGGAAAAAGTGACGATCAGCGCCGAAGAGATCAAAGGCTATCTCGGCGGGCCGCGGTTCTATCCCGAGGAAGCGCGAAAGGAATTGCCAGCCGGCGTCGCCACCGGCATGGCATGGACCGAAATGGGCGGCGAGGTGCTGTTTATCGAGGCGACGCTCTTGCCCGGCGGCAGCGGCCTGAGCCTTACCGGCCAGCTCGGCGATGTGATGAAGGAATCAGCGCAGGCGGCCCGCAGCTACCTTTGGTCACACGCCGCCGAATTCGGCATCGATCCCGACATGATCAAGCAGAACGGCGTTCACATACACGTTCCGGCCGGTGCGATACCAAAGGACGGGCCGTCGGCGGGCGTCACGATGGCGTCGGCGATGGCGTCGCTTTATACGGGGCGCAAGGTGCGCTTCGACACCGCGATGACGGGCGAGATCACACTCTCTGGCCTTGTCTTTCCGGTCGGTGGCATCAAGGAAAAAGTTTTAGCGGCCCACCGAGCCGGCATCCGGCGGATCATACTGCCCGACCGGAATGAGCCTGACATAGAAAAGATCCCCGAGGACGTTCGCAAGGAGCTCGAGATCATCCCCGCGGCCCGTATCAGCGATGTATTGAAGGCAGCTTTGGAATCGGAGGCGACACCTTCGAAGAAGGTCGTGGTCCCCGACCTGGATGGCGGCGCATCGACCCGGCCCGAACTTGATACGGGCGAGCATCTGACCGCAAAGAAAACTTAACTTAGGTGTTGCCCGCGCGGGCCTTCCTCGTATAAAATCTTACGTTTGATTTTACCACTAACAAAACCAGCCCGACCGGCCGAGCTTTAACTAAAGAATTATGTTGTCAAATGTTTCTCGAAGGCGTGTGATCGCCGTAACGTTGTGTTCTCTCATTCTCGCGATGGCCGCCCTCAAGTTTGGCACGTCGAGCGAGGCATTTTCGAGCTCTCCGGTTCGCGATGCGGACATTGTGTCCAATAAGGTCGCACCGGAGGTGCTGGCCGACACGGCCGGTGGCGACCAGGCTTCGGTCGTCATTTATCTGGCCGATCAGGCCGATGTCAGCGCGGCCTACGACATGAAAGACCAGGACGCTCGCGGCTGGTACGTCTATAACACGCTCAGTGAACATGCGGCACGTACGCAGACCCCGATCAAGGCGATGCTCGATGCCGAGGGCATTCAGTATCAGTCGTTCTGGGCCGCGAATATGATCGTCGCCGATGCCGACCGCTCGCTCGTCGAACGGCTCGCGATCCGAGCCGACGTGGCCCGTGTCGACCCGAACCGCCCCGCATACTGGATCGAGAAACCCGAACTTGCAAACCGACGTGATGTCGATGAAAAGGATGAGCCCTACACAACTGAGTGGGGCGTGAATAACGTGAACGCACCTGCCGTGTGGGCGATGGGTTTCAACGGCCAGGGCATCGTTGTTGGTGATCTTGATACGGGAGAGCGTTGGACACACAACGCGCTTCGACCCAAGTATCGAGGTTGGAACGGGTCGAGCGCAAACCACAACTACAATTGGCACGATGCGATCCACTCGGGAGGCGGCTCGTGTGGCGCAAATACCCAGGCTCCATGTGACGATAGCGGTCATGGGACCCATACGGCCGGCACGATGGTCGGTGATGACGGTGCCGGAAACCAGGTCGGTGTGGCCCCGGGCGCGAGGTGGATCGGTTGCCGAAACATGAATGTCGGCGTCGGAACGCCGGCAACCTATACCGAATGTTTTCAGTTCACGATCGCCCCTACAGACCTTGCGGGCAACAATCCGGATCCGACACTGCGGCCGCACGTTTTGAACAATTCCTGGGGATGCCCTACAAGCGAGGGCTGCACGACGCGGGCTGAGCTGGAAACGATCATCAACAACACGCAGGCAGCCGGGATCTTTGTTGAAGCTTCAGCCGGCAATGCCGGTTCGGGCTGCTCAAGCGTTCAAGATCCTCCGGCCATATACAGTGCGTCGTTCTCGACCGGGGCGATCGACATTGGTAACAATTTGGCTGGCTTTAGTAGCCGCGGGCCGAGCACCTTTTATTCGCCTAGTCTTCTAAAACCGAATATTTCTGCTCCAGGAGTCAATGTGCGTTCAAGCTATAGCACGAGCGACACAAGCTATACTGGGCTTCAGGGGACCTCAATGGCCGGGCCGCACGTCTGCGGGGTCGTAGCCCTGCTTTGGTCGGCGCGGCCGCAGCTCGCGCGCGACATTGCCGCCACGAAAGCTGTCCTGCAAAATACGGCGAATCCGAACGTAAATCTAACACCGGTCCAGACATGCGGCGGCACTCCGTCGACGCAGATCCCTAATAATTCGTTCGGTTACGGACGAGTTGACGCCCTGGCGGCGGTGAATGCGGTGCCGTTTGCGACGCCGACCCCGACGCCTACGATCTCGCCGGGAATTACCCCGACACCGATACCGACCCCGACGCCTACCATAACCCCGACACCGACGCCGACGCCTTGCGTCGGGAACTACATCATAAGTCAGATAGGCGGCAGTATCGTGCCCGGCACGACGGATATTGGCAATCATCAGGACGACGGTGTTACAACCGTCGCCCTGCCGTTCCCATATCAGGTGTACGAGCAAACGTTCACGAGCGTCAGTCTATCGTCCAACGGGAATGCCCAGTTTACGACGACCGACACCACGTTTACGAACCAATGCCTGCCGTGGCCCGCACACAACTACACGATCTTCCCATACTGGGACGACCTGTATCTCGTCAATTCCGGGTTCGGCATATTCACATCGGTAACTGGTACTGCTCCGAACCGGATCTTCAACATCGAGTGGCGGGCACAGTATTTCCCGGGCAGCGGCACAGCCAACTTCGAATTGAGGTTGTACGAGAGCCAGAGTCGCTTTGACGTGATCTACAGCACGGTGACCAATGCAAACACCACCGCCACATCGGGAGTGCAAAAGAACGACACTACTTTCATACAGTACTTCTGCGACGGGTCGGGTGGCGTTGCTGCCGGCGCCCAAAGCTACATCCTTCAGGGCTGCGGAACACCGACGCCAACGCCGGTTGCAACGCCGACGCCAACCCCAACTCGGACACCAACACCGACGCCGCCGGCGACGCCGACTCCAACACCTATTGCCACACCGACACCGACGCCAAACTGTACTCCCTCGACGCAACGGATCGCCGATGGAACATTTGAGACCGGTCCGCCGTGGCCGCTGTGGACCGTCCAGACGTCGACGAACTTCGGGACGCCGCTTTGCGATGTCGCCTCGTGTGGAGACGGCTTCGGTCAGGCCCGTCCGTATACAGGGATCAACTGGGCGTGGTTCGGAGGGGCGGCCGCGGCAGAAAATGCGACGCTCGGGCAGACCTACATCGTGCCGACAGCGGGTCCGGCGACTCTGACATTCCAAATGTGGATCGGAGGAGTCTCGTTCCCGTTCACCGATACGCTGACGGTAAGCGTCGACGGTAATGTGGTGCAGACCTTTATCGAACCGGGAGCGGCCGAAGCGGGTTATTCACTTCGCTCGATCCCGGTGAATTTCGTGACGACCGGCAGCCACACGGTCCTATTCACATATCATGGTCCGACCGCCGATGTGGCGAACTTCAACGTGGACAACATCTCGCTTCTCGCCGGCGGAACGTGCGTCGTGCCACGTTCACGGGCAGATTTCGACGGTGACGGGCGGACTGATGTTTCGGTCTTCAGGCCGTCCGAAGGGAATTGGTATCTCCAGCGTTCGACGGCAGGTTTTGCTGCACTGACCTGGGGGATCTCGACCGACAAACTGGTGCCGGGTGATTATGACGGCGACGGCAAGACGGATGTCGCGATCTTTCGCGCCGACGCTGATCCTGCAAATTCCGACTTTTACATCCTTAATAGCAGCAACGGGACGGTTTCGGGTCTTTCGTGGGGAGTGCCGGGTGATATTCCAATGGCCGGCGACTATGACGGCGACGGCCGGACCGATGTCGCGGTCTATCGACCATCGGACAACACCTGGTACATCATCCGCAGCACGGCGGGCTTTATCTCGGCAAGATTCGGGGCCCCCGGAGACGTGCCGCTGCTGATGGATCCGAACGCATCGTCAAATCTGGCCGTCTACCGCCCGGGCAACAATACTTGGTATATCGCGGCGACGCTTGTCGATCCGGCGCACCACTTCAACGCCATTCCCTGGGGACAAGCGGGCGACATGCTTGTGCCGGCAGACTATGACGGGGATGACAGGGACGATATCGCCGTGTTCCGCCCAAGCAACGGCACGTGGTATGTCCGTCGAAGTTCAGGCGGCACTCTTTTCGCAAGCCAATGGGGAACCAATGGCGACGTACCGGTGCCGGGTGATTATGACGGCGACGGCAGGGACGACCTGGCTGTGTATCGCGGCGGAACGTGGTATCTCAACCGGTCGACCGCTGGTTTCTCAGGAGTGCAGTTCGGCGTCGCGTCCGATGTGCCGGTGCCAAAGGCATACATTCCCTAGGTGTCTTGCTGGCCGCCGTATCGCTTTGCTAATGCGGCGGCCAAAAATCCGACCACAAAAAAATTAAGTCAGAATAGCCACTTTTGATTGACGGCGGGTCATAAACCTGCTATAACTCATCAAGAATTACTATTACTGTTCGTTTTCAACCGGAGTGAGTGGTGTTGCAAGGATCTTTCGGATCTTTGCGATGTGTCGATCTAGTCGTCACTGAAGACGCCGGAATCGTGGAGATCTTTATAGCTCGAAATTTCAAAGTCTACCTTTTGGAGGGGTGTAATGCTAAAGCGAACTAAGGCGGAAACGCGTCGGAGTCTATTTTTGTGTCTGTTTCTCTTGGGATTGATCACGGCGGTCATCGCGATACCGTATCAATTTGGAACTGAAGCAGCGGGTGGAAATGCGA
>Ga0163161_10002304_pt1 | contig 13689 bp, 10 predicted proteins | sample S45metaG_FD_129847 | JGI IMG/M metagenome (GOLD analysis project Ga0163161, IMG submission 129847) | Switchgrass rhizosphere microbial communities from Kellogg Biological Station, Michigan, USA - S4-5 metaG | ecosystem: Host-associated > Plants > Roots > Rhizosphere > Soil | place: USA... | reverse complement strand
GACTTTCGGCGATGATCGGCGCCGTACCGAATTGCTCACGGTCGATAAGCGCCTCAAATTCCTCATCGGTCGGCAGATGCGGCCCGCCGCGGCGCTGCTCGCGATAGGCAGAGATAGCCTGGCCGCCGCGGCTTATCGCTTCGCCCAGGCTGCGTATCTTTTTTACCTTGTCGAGCGGCTTCGCCATGACCAATGTCATATTACACTTTGCATTATCGGTTTGAGCCGGTGATCGCGATACTCGCCGGGCGCGCCACGACGCCCTTCAATAGCGGCGATCGCGATATTGAACGCCTCGCGGGCGGTCGCGAAATGAATGTCGAATTTTCCGGTCTTCGCCGACTCGTCCGCGAGGCTTGCAAAAAAACGCTTTGCATCCTCGCCGATACAGGCCGGCTGGTCGTGATCAAAGAATCCGTGGCAATAAAGCTTTACAAAGAGGAGATCGCTGCGTCCGCCGACGGTCACGTTTGCCGACAGCCACCGGTTGAACCGCTGGCGGTCGAGGCCCTGATTCGCCGTTAACGACCCGTCATCAATTCGCGGTACCGGCAAACCTTTAATTCGTCGCGTCCAGTTGAACGTGAGCGGTCCCTGAAAGATCAACGGCAATTGCGGTCCGCTTCCGTTCGAATGCGGGGCGAGTGCCCGGCGATGCGGAGCCGCTTCGCTCATCGGCGATCCGCACTCGTAAATACGATTGATGACCGCAACCTGCGACTGATCGGGTGCCGATGGCAGCGTCATATCGGCGTAACAGCCTGTATCGCACAAGATCTCCATCTCATTATCAACGCCGCAGAACCGCCCGCCGCATGAGTTTGCAAGCGCGAGGTTGCCGTGTACGAAGGCATACATGGGCGTATCGTTTCCGTGCATCGTCGACAGGCATTTATGCCGTTCGGCAAGCGTGTCGCGAAACTCGACAAGCGTTTTTCGAAGATTTTCCGCAGTGTCCGGCCGCTCGACACCGTGGTGCAGATGCACCTCGACCTCGCCAAGGCCTTCCGATTGCATCTCGGCCATGATGTCAAGAATTTCTGGATGATATTGCTCGGCAGGATAGAAATTCGTGTGTCTGAACTTTGTCCCGTCGGCGTCACGGACGGCGTTGCCGATCTCACGTGCCATCTTGCGATAGGCGCGAAGCCGCTTCATTTGGGTCTTGTGATCGAGAACGCCGTTCTCTTCCCACGCCGGCTCAAAATGGTTCGCGACCGTGATGATGACGTGCTTCTTTTCAAACGCAGTCTGCTCGAGGAACGACCTTGTCCGGACGAACGGATACCGCACGAGCCACGGCAGGTTCCAGTTGAGTTTCGTCAGAAATGTCGGCTCGTTATGCATTCGTGTCGGCTAATGGCTGGATGGTGCGCCGGTAAAATACCTTCCGAAATGTGTTTCGCACCGCTTGCTTTTCTTCGCGTTCGATTACGCCCCAGACATTTGCCAGCAGCAGATACGTCGGCACAAAAACGCATGCCGAGACAACCAGCACAAGGCCGCCGCCGATAAAGTCGACGGTGGCGACCTTGGTGGCCGCAAACATCTGCCGGGCAAAATTCTGGCCGGCGTTCAGCAAATATTCATGCGTGTTCGCATAGACCGCATAAGTCGCAAGCCCTGCCAGGGCGCTGGCCGCGGCGGTATTTGCGGTCGTTGTGAGAAGCTTCAAGTGGCGAAGGCCGAGGCCGAGCTTTCGGATGACCATCGATTGGGCGATAAGCTTCTCGGCGACGATCGCACCGACGGCGACCGATATCATTCCGGTCAGGCTTAGATATTCGAGTCCGAAATAAAGCACGCCGACCATGCACGTCAGGACAAACAGACGCGTCAGCAGGAACACCTGGCCCAGTTCCTTGTATGACCGGACGACCGGGTCAAGTATCAAAACGCTGAATGGCAGCACCGTGATATTGATCACAAAAATCGATGCGCTCGCCTGATATTTTTCCGTAAAGAGCGTAACGATGAACGTGTTTGCCGTGACGAGCAAAAACACGTAGATCGGAAAATAAAAGAACGCCAGCTTCCGCGTCGCCCGTGCCATCAGTCGGATCATCTCATCACGGTCACCCGTCAGCTGCAGCGCGTTCATGCGCGGAATGAGCACCGATGTGACCGACTCGGTCAGCATTGCAAGCAGCGGCACCTCGAAGCAGCCGTAGGCATAGATCGCGAAATCCGACGGCGAGAATTTGTAGCCGACAAAATAGTTGTGTATATCGAGCTGCGCCATCCACAGCACGCCTGTCAGGCCGAACGGGATCGCATACCGCAGCTGCTCGCGGAAAAATGCCGCGTCGAAGCTGTGCCAAAACCCGGGAAAGCGCGAGCGGAGGTAATTGAGAAGGAGGAACGTCTGAATAATTCCCTGGATCATCGCCGAGTAGAGGAACGATTCGACAGTCGAAAACGCAAGGACCGCCGCCCCCATCAGCAACGTTTTTGAGACCGACGCCGTGACAATGAACGCGGTCGCGACTCGGGCCTCTTGATTGGCGATGGCGACCGTCTCGAGAAACGTCGCGAATATCCAGATCCAGATGACGATGCCGATCTTTGGCGCGAGACGCAGCAGTTCGTCGCTGTGAAACATATTTCCGACGATCTGCGGAAATAGAAACAACGCCAGGCATGCCAGGCCGCCCACGACGAAATTGAAGATCAGGATATTAAAGATCGCGGCCGAGCGTCTTGCGGTGGCCTCGCGTGCGAGGAAATAATACGCACTCATCGAGAACCCGAGCGGCAGTATGACGATCGCGTTCGTGACGACCTGGAACGCCTCGCGATAATGCCCGACGGCGTCCTGCGACAAATAGCGGACGATCAGCAGCGGCAGGGCAAAGCTGAATGCAAAACCGACGACCTTAGCCGCCAGCAGCCAAGCACTCTGTTCTCGCAGTGAAATTGTTGTCGAGGGCGGGTTTTTCACGTCTTCGGCCGGGCAAAATTGGCCTTTTCCTTGATATTCACAGACCCAACCGCGGCACGCGGTATCCCAGATCCACTCGTAAAAAGACGGAATCAGCCTGGTTTTTCACGTTTTTTGGGAGAAATGCAGCCGGATCTATTGCTTGTAGATCGTGCCGCCTTTCATGACGAACCGCACGCGGCGCAGAGCAGAGATGTCATGGGTCGGGTCGCCTTCGGTGGCGATGAGGTCGGCGAAGAGGCCGGTCCTGACACGGCCGATCTTGCCTTCCTGTTTAAGGACTCGTGCGTCGATCGAGGTTGCAGAGCGAAGAGCGTCGATCAGCGGCATCCCGAACGCAACCATTATCTCGATCTCGCGTGCGTTGTCGCCGTGGGCAAAGACGCCGGCGTCGCTGCCGCTGGCGATGGTGACGCCGGCCTTTAGCGCTTCCTGAAAAACCGCCTTCTTGCGATCGGCGTTGGCGCCCGCGACCGCCAGCGTCGGGCAGAGTGCGATGCCGCGCTCATTCATCATCTGAAAAAGCTCGGGCGTGCCGCCGTCGCCATGCTCTATCGTGTCGGCCGCGGCCAGTATTGCCCGCCGCATGCCTTCTGCGCTGGTCGCGTGCACCGCGACCGGAACGCCCGCACTGTGCGCGATCTCGACCGCCAGCTTCATCTCATCGAGCGTAAAGGTCGCGTGTGCCGCCCCGTTCGTTCCCCATCGATAGTCGCCATAGAGCTTGACCCAATCGGCGCCCTTGCCGATCTGTGTGCGGACCGCGCGGGTCAGGCTGTCTACGCCATCGGCTTCCTCGGCGCCTTGGGGCACGTCCCATTCGGGAGGGTAGCCCTTCGGGCCGTACGTGCGGCTCGCGACGATGGCCCGCGTGACAACGAACATCCGCGGCCCCGGAATGATGCTCTGCTCGACGGCCTGCTTCAACCCGACGTCCGAGTAGCCCGCGCCTTCCGTCCCGAGATCGCGAATCGTGGTAAATCCGGCCATTAGCGTACTGCGCAGATGGTTCGTCGCCCGCGCGATGCGCAATGCCAGCGCTTCATGCGCGACCTGGTCGTTCCACGAAGTTTCGGAATAGGGATGAAGCAGCATGTGCGAATGCGCTTCGATCAGCCCTGGCATCAATGTCAGGTTCGCGAGATCGATCGTCTTGGCATCCGCCGGCGCCTTAACCTCGCTCGCCGGCCCGACCGCCTCTATCTTCTCGCCCCGCACCAGCACGACCCAGCCCTTATGCAGTTCCGCCGACTCACCGTCAAAAACCGACGCCGGCCTGAGCAGATAAACCGTCTCGGGCGGTTTCATTTGTTGAGCTTCCGTCGAAGACATGCCCAGAAAAAGCAAACAAGCCGCAAAAATAGAACTGGTAAGAATGATCTTGTGCATTCGCGTCACCTGCCGATAAGGAATTAAATTTGTCCGTTTGATCGATAGATTCTATCACGGCAGATCGTCATCCCAGCCTCAGCTCGGCGGCCGAACCCATCACTTGCTGCGGCTTGGGCTATGAGTGCGGATGCGGCACCATGCCGATCTCGGCTGCGCGAGCGGAGCGGTAAAAGCGGAGAAGCGTTCGCGGGGCGAGACGTGCGAGCAGCGTAATTAGACCGAGCTTGACCGACCGGCGGTGACGATTTGCAACACGGAAAGCGACCGAGGCACTTTGAAAATCGCCTTCCATCAGAAATGCCTTTCCCTGCTCGACGGCGAGGTCGGCCTCGAGGCCGGCGATACGGCGGTCGACGATGGCATGCTGTTCCGTGGTGAGATCGATCGTGCGGCGAACGCGTTCAAAGGCATCGCGTTCACGCTCGGCCCGGCTGAGTGCATCGCCCGAGAGGCTGTCGAGGTGGATACGGTGCTTTACGAGCTGTTTTTTCTGGTAGCCGATCTTTGCGCCGTTTTTTGCCATCCGCAGCCAGAGGTGAAAGTCGTGCGAGCGGACGCGTTCGGTCTCGAACATACCGGCGTCGACGATCGCTTTTTTTCGGGCCATGGTGCCCGACGTGATGACGTTGCAGCGCAGGTCGAGGAGTGCGTTGAAATCGCAGACGCCGGTCGACGGAGCCGTCTCCATGAATGTTCGGCGATAGGGCGAGTTCAGCCCGATAAGCATCGCGTCACAATAGACCATGTCATAACCATGACGCTCGAGAAAGACGAGCTGCGATGCGAGGAACTCGGGCATCCATACGTCGTCGGCATCCAGAAATGCGATGATCTCACCACGCGCCCGCTCGATGGCGGTGTTGCGTGCGATGCCTGCACCCGCGTTTTCCTGTTTGATATAGATAACGTCTTCGCGACGCATGCTCATGGCCAGTTCGAGCTGCTCGGTGTCGGGCGAGCCGTCATTGACGACGATGATCTCGTGTTCGCGAAACTTTTGTGCGACGACAGAATCAAGGGCTTCCCGAATGAAGCGCGCCGCGTTGTAAGCGGGAATGATGACCGAAACCCGCGGCGTCGTCTCAAAGACGTTACGGCCGACGCGTTTTTGTATGATCTGGGTGGTCTCGGGCATCGGGTTCAGCGGGCCTGACGGATCGGCTCCCATCGTGTGTAGGTCTCGCCACGGAGAAACTTGTAAAAACCGACGGCCGAGGCGAGGTTTGCGAGAACAAAATAGAGCGGCATTGCGAGCATCGACAGTCGTTTGCCGGCTCGTTCCAGCAGCCAGCCGGCGAGCGCCAGCGAGTAAAACAATACTTGCGCCACTAAGGCGATCGTGAAAAACGTCGAGCCGCCGGCAAGGACGGTGCTTGCAACAATCGACGTGAACAGCATGAACGGAACAGCATAGCGCAGCAACTTGTGCGACAGCAGCTCGATCGCAAAGAAACCGCTCTTGACGGGCCACAGCATGTCGCGGTTTCGCCAGAGGTCGGTGAATGTCTGCGAGATGATGCGGACACGCATCTTTAGCTCCTCATCGGCCCTGCGATTGGTCTGTTCGAAGCAAACAGCATCAGGCGCGAACACGCTGCGTAACCCTTTGCGGTAAACGCTCGTGCAGATGAGGAAATCGGAACATGCTTCGGGGTACATCGGTTCGTAAGCCGACTTTCTTACTGCGTAAAGGCAGCCCGACGCGCCAATAAGCGAGCATGCGCGACTCTCGGCCGTTTTGAGAAATGTTTCGTAATTCCAATATCGTTGTGCACCGCGGCCGACGTTGGTGCTTTCCTCATCAACGTACATCAAGCGGCCGGCGACACAGCCGACACCCTGGTCTGCGAACGATGGCAGCAGCTCTTTGAAAACGTCTTGGCGATACAACGTTGTCGCGTCGGAAAATAGGATGATCTCGCCGCCCGCAGCCTCGACAGCCGCGTTCTGTGTGGCTGTCTTGCCGACGCGGCCTTCCTGGCGGAACAAAGTGACACCACGCCCGGCAAATTGGCTGACGATGGCGTCCGTTCCGTCGGTCGATCCGTCAGAGGCGACAAGTATCTCGAGCTTGTTTGAGGGGTATTCGATCTTCAGCGTATTTTCCAGTTTTTCGCGGATCGCCGCTTGCTCATTAAATGCCGTGATCAGAATGGTAACGGGCGGCTCGATATGACCTTTCGTTAGCGGCCTCGGCCGCAGGACACTGACCAGGTACACGAGCAGGGGATAACCGGCATACACATAGGCCAGAAGGCCGATGCTCACCCAAAACAATATTTGTCCGGCCGCCGTCATGCTGTTTGCGGCCTCTGCCATTCCCATAGGTTCTTGGGCTTCACATCGTGTGAGAGCCCCTTTTCGAGGCTGTAGATACGACGAAATGCGACCGCGTATGCGATCAAATAATAGATGAACCAGTTGTAAGCGACCGATGCAAAGAAGCTCGAGACCATATACCCGACGATTCCCGCCTGCAGGCCGATCGCCATATAGTAGAACCAGTCGAGTTCGTCGGCCTCGAATTGCAGCCTTTCGATCGCGCGCAGCTTGCGAAACGGGCTGATCATGAAAATGAGGTAGGCGATGAGGCCGAGTATTCCAAGTTCGGTCGAGACCTGAGTAAACGCATTATGGGTTCCCAAATTGTGGACGCCGACGATGGGAAAGTTGCCGATTCCGATGCCCCATGGATTACGTGCCGTCACGATCAGCGATCTCTGGAGCAGCTCCTTGCGCTGGTCACTGGAGCCGGCGGGGTCGAGGCCGCGAAAAAAGATCGACAAGACACGCGTTCCGTACTTTTCGGGCGAGGCAAGTATGGTCACGACCAAAAGCAGGAATGAGATGATCGTCACATTGAGGCGATATTTGCGGCCCATCTTCCAGGCAAGTACGGCCATACATGCGACCAGTCCGAGAAATCCGCCGCGCGAAAAGGTGACCATATTTGCGCCGACAAACAGCGCTCCCATTCCAAAATAGATCCATCGCCACGGCCCTTTTTTGGCAGCAATTCCGAGAGCAATGACGATCGGCGTCATCATCACAAAATGGAGCGCCATCTCATTCGGATTTCCGAACATGCCGCCGACATTGACACCTACTCTGTACTTCTCGACCGTGAACTCGCCGTTCGCATACATATCAAGCGCCGACAAACTCAGGTACCCGGCGATGCCGAAGGAAAGCCACATCAACCCCATCAGCCGTTTCCGCGTGCGGACGACATTGATGAGGACGATGAAAATGATCACCGCCTTGATGAATGACTCGTTGAACTGATACCATGCGACTCCCGGATCCTTTGCGATGGGCATGGTCGCAAGGGCTATAAGGGTCAGCGCGAGGATAGCTTTGACCTCGGTCGAGATCATCGTCAGATTGCTTTCGGCGAGCAACTGGCTGGGGAAATAGATAGCGAGCGTTACGAGGGCAAAGTAGAAAGCGGTAGCGAGGAGGAAGTGCAATGACGGAACGATCTCGTACGGACGGAACAGGACCATGATCGAGAACAAGTAGAGCCCGATATAGGTAATGAGATGCCCGTTCTTTACCAGCCACCTGTCCCGGTCAAGTAATGATCGGGCTTTAGCCCCCTGGATCGTCTTTGGTGCCTCGGGCGGCGGCGTGGGTGCCGGATCCCAGGCCTTATCAAGGTTCAAGACCGGTCGATCTGCCGGAATGCTGGCGATCGACGGGCCTTCGACGCGCGGCTCTGCGCCGTCAGCAGCGTGCTCTAACGCTTTTTCGTGATCGTATTTGAGATTTACGAGCTCTTGCTGACCGAGGTCGGTCTTTTTCTTGCGTGACAGTGTCCCAAGCGGCGCGTGGTCAGCCGCGGTTTTCCTAACCGTTTTAGAGAACGGTGATAACTTTTTGTGGTCCTTGCTCTTTGAACTTTCGATGGACATGCAATGCGAACATACGCTTTGATCTCAGGCTATCGGCCGACGTTCACGCCGAGACCTGCTCCGTTTCCATCGTGATCATGTCGCGTACCCGACGCTTCAGCGCTTTTTCAAATTGACGAGCCTCGTTGACGCCGTTGAACGAGAGTTGCTGCAGGTTCGCCTCGATCCGTTTGCGATAATCAGAGACCAGTGAATCGGAAACGCCCAGCATTTCCGCGACCTCTAGCTGTGTTCCGCCGTCCGAGATCAAATAGCAATGCCACAATACATTGATCATCCGATCGTACTGTTTTGCTTTGCCGCGGACCGATTTATTCAGAGTTCCCAAAAAGTCCTCGACAAATCCGGCGGCCGCCGTCTCTGCTTCGTTTCGCAGAAGGTCTTCCTCTGGCGTCTCACGCTTGTCAACGAACTCGAACGGCATCCGGTCGTCGTCCTCACTATCGTTACCGCTGCCGACCGGCACAAGGTGAATGTCCATGATCGGCAGCCGCGACAGGACGAACGATCGAAGGCTGCGAACGTCAACCGGCGAGTCAATAGCTTTAAAAACCCTAATGATCAGTTTTTCCAGTTCGGGATTGCTTATGACTATCTGCGCATCGCCCGTGCAGCCGACCATTCGGGTATCGCGTCCGAGGAACGACACCGCCTTGACGCGCTCGTCCATTTCCTGGACGTCGCGGCGCGTTTTTTTGTAGGTCCAATCGGCCAGGCCATAAAGCCGGTCTGCCAAACGGCGATGGGCATCGGGGTTGTCGACGTTATCAAATCGCTTGAACGCCGCGCTTGTCTGTATCAATGTCGAAACGCGGCGGGCAAGGCGGTAGCTTTCCGGGTAGCGCTTGCGAAGCTCGGCGGTCAGCATATTGGTCAGCTCGATCTGGCTGATCTCGGCCTCGATCTCGGCGTCCGACATCGATGTGTCGATGTAATGCTGGAAGCGGTCCTTTGAAAGCAGGGCAACAAAAAGCTCCTGCGTTAGGTCGGTGTAGGCGTTGTGCTTGCCCTCTTCAACGAGAAAACCCGCACGCTTCGACGCACGCACGAGCGGGTGCGACGAAACAATGCGGTGTAGCTCCAGCCAGATCTGGTTTACGTCAGAGGTCTTAAGGCTGTCGGTCCATTTGCCGACCTTGATCTGCTTATTCTGAATGGACCTTGGCAAGTGTTCCTTTGTCTTCACTTCATTCATATCTTCCCTTCCGCTTCGTAGTCCTCTTGTGGGTTTCAGTTCCGAATGCTCGTCGTTTGCCAGGCCGCCGGAGACAATTCGGAATCGAGCGCGTGCGTGACGCGTCATCTGGGATGCGAATTCAATTTCGCTTTTTTTGGTAGAAAGAATTGGCGAGATCGACTACCGAGCTTTGCCGCCGATCGTATTGGGGAATGAGAGATGTTTGCCTCTCACTACCTACAGTTAAGATGTTAGCAAATTAGCCAAGACTGAGCAACAAGTTTTTACGATGTTGTATATTTGTTATCCACCGCTCTAAATATCAGTAGTATAAGAGGTTACTGATGCCATGCGCCGCTGCTCCATGTATTTCTCTCGATCCGGCTCGATATTATCGGCTAAGTTTTGGAAGCATTCACGCATTACAGATTTATTTTTGATGTAACGAGCGTTCACCGGTCTTCCGTTTTTGTGAGGAGTTCAGGATAGTCTCGGGTAAAGTGTGTCTATATGGTCTCGTCAAAAATCACCACCTTCCGCAAAAGTGAAGACTGTCCCACGTCAAACGAATTGCTCGAATACCAAAGAGGCTTTCTCGCCGAACGTCGCGATAATGAGGTCGGCCGGCATCTCGCCCGTTGCGAGTTTTGTGCCGCCGAGATCGACCTTTATTCACGTTATCCGCAGGACGACGCCAGCGAAGAAGGGATCGAATCATCGCGAATACCCGCGGCGCTATTCCAGCTTGCCGAGGCACTTCTAAAAAAAAAAGACAACGACCCCTCATCGCTTGATGCTCTGGCGAGAGAGAACGGCATATTGCTCGACAAAGCCTAACCGCCGCAGATCTCGTCTATCTCTTCCTGGTACTTCTCATCGATCACATTCCGCTTGATCTTCAGCGTCGGCGTCATTTCGCCTTTGTCGATAGAGAATTCACGCGGGATCAGATAAACGCGCTTCACCCGTTCGTAATCTGAAAGCTCGCGGGTCAGATCGATGGCATCCTGCTGGACGCGTTTGATGAATCGCGGGTCTGCGGCAAGCTCTTCGCGCGGCGCGTCGTCGGCGACACCTTCGTCTTTCATCGCTTCTTTGAGGGCTTCCCAATCGGGTACGATCAGCGCCCCGACCTGTTTGCGGCCTGAGCCGACGACGACCGCCTGCGAGATGAGCGGGCTTTGCTTGAGAAGGCTCTCGACCTGGAGCGGTGCGACGTATTTTCCATTCGAGAGTTTGAACAGGTCCTTGAGGCGGTCTGTGATGTAAAAGTGGCCATCCGTGTCGACATACCCAACATCGCCGGTGTGATAAAAGCCTTCGGCATCCAGCACGCGCGCCGTTTCTTCCGGGTTGTGGTAATAACCGGTCATCACATTAAGCCCACGGATCAGCACCTCATCGGAATCGCCGATCTTCATCTCAATTCCGTCGAATGGTTTGCCGATCGAGCCGACCTTGTTGTCGTCGGGCCGGTTGGCACAGACGACGCACGCCTCGGTCATGCCATAACCTTGCAGGATGGGAATTCCGGCCGCCCAGAACGCATATGACAATTTTCGGCTGAGCGGTGCTCCGCCCGAGACAAAAAAACGCAAGGCCCCGCCGACGCCCGCCCGCCATTTTGAAAAGACAAGGCGGTTGGCAAGTGCGTGCTTAGCCGCAAGAACAGGCCCAACCGGTTCCTCCTTGTCCTTTCTCGCCCAATATTCCTGCCCGACGTCGAGCGACCATTCGAACAGACTCGTCTTCCAGCCGCCAGCGCTCTTACCCTTCTTGACGATCTTGTGATAGACCTGCTCAAAGAGGCGCGGCACGGCCGTCATGATCGTCGGCTTGACCTCCTGCAAATGTGAGGCGAGATGGTCAAAGGACGCACAGTAGTTGATCGAAACGCCGTTCGAACACAAAACATAGAAAACGGTCCGCTCAAAAATGTGTGACAGCGGCAGCACCGCGAGACTGCGATCGGACGATCTGATCGGCAGGCCTTTAGAAATAGCGACGATGTTCGAGACAAAGTTGCGGTGCGTCAGCATAACGCCCTTTGGCTCGCCGGTAGTGCCGGATGTGTAAATTATCGTCGCGAGGTCGTCTGTTTTAATGTTGGAAAGCGACGCTTCGACCGCGTCGGAATGAACACTCGCATCAGCGTCGGCGGCGCCTTCCAGATCGGCAAGCGTCACGGCGCGGCTTTCACTTTCCGGCAGACCGTCGGTGTCAAAAAAAATGATCTTCTCCAACCGCTCGACACTGCTTATCGCGTTCTCGGCATGCTTCCAGATCTTTTTGCCCGAGACAAAAAGCATGCGCGCACCAGAATTCTCGAGAATGAACCTTACCTGTTCTACAGCCTGTGTCGTGTAGATGGGAACATTCACCGCACCGAGACAAAGGATCGCGAGGTCGGCGAGCGACCATTCGGGACGATTTTCGGAGATGATCGCGATGCGGTCACCGGCCTTAACGCCGAGAGCCGCCAAACCCACCGCGATGCGCTTTACGCGGTCGACCGCCTCGCTTCCGCGGATGTGCCGCCACACACCTTCGACCTTGAATGCCAGAGCATCCGCTTTGTCGTGCCTCAAAAACGACTCGAAACAATAATGCGGCAGGGTCTGTGGGATGGCGTCAAAGCCAATGAGGTTCGCTGCGGTCATCAAGGGGCGATTCTAGCAGATTACCTGAGAAGCATCACAACCGCCTCGCCCGTCACGGTTATGCCTCCATCTTGGTTTGTGCAGATGGTCTCGAGCGTGACTATGCCTTTGTCCTCGCGAATGTGCTTGACGGTCGCCGTGGTCGTGATCGTGTCGCCAATAAATGCCGGTGCCGTAAACCGCATCGTCTGCGACAGATAAACGATCTTCCGCTCCTTGAATTCGTAACCGAGTACCGCCGAGATGAACGCGCCGCTGAGCATCCCGTGGGCGATCCGCCTGCCGAAGCGCGTGCCTGCGGCAAATTCTTCATCCAGATGGATCGGATTATGGTCACCCGAAACTTCGGCAAACTTCCGGATCAACTCGTCCGTCACCTCGCGCGTCGTCGAAAAAGTGTCGCCGATCTTCAGTTCCATTACGTCCAGTAATTGCGGTCGAGCGAGCGGTAGTTGATGGCCTCGCTGATGTGGGTCGGCTGAATGTTCTCGCTCGCGTCGAGGTCGGCGATGGTGCGCGAGACTTTCAGAATACGGTCGTGTGCACGGGCGGAAAGGCCCTGGCGGAGCATCGCTTTTTCGAGCAACTCCTCGCTCTGCTCGTCGAGCGCACAAAATGTGCGGATCTGTTTCGGTGACATCGCCGAGTTCGAAAACACGCCGTCGCCATCAAAGCGTTTGAGCTGTATCTCGCGCGCCCGCATGACACGTTCGCGGATAGTGACCGAGCTGTCGCCGGCGGCTTGGCCGCGGCCGCGAAGCTCGTTGAACTTTACCGCCGGCACGTCGATATGAATGTCGATCCTATCCATCAGCGGCCCCGAGATCTTGCCGACATAACGCTGTATCTGCGCACCCGAGCATTTGCACTCGCGTGACGAGCCGAAGTAACCGCACGGGCACGGATTCATAGACGCGACCAGCGTAAAGCTCGCCGGAAAGGTCAGCGACGTCGCCGCTCGCGAAATGGTCACCGTCTTGTCCTCCATCGGCTGCCGCAGAACTTCCAATACGCTGCGGTCGAACTCCGGCAGCTCGTCGAGGAACAGGACGCCGAGATGTGCGAGGCTGACCTCGCCAGGCTTTGGTATCGAGCCGCCGCCGATCAGGCCGGCCTGCGAAACGGTGTGATGCGGCGATTTGAAAGGACGCTCGACGATCAGTCCGGCCTTGCCCGTCAATCCCGCGACCGAGTGGATCTTTGTGATCTCGATCGCCTCGTCAAATTCGAGCGGCGGCAGGATCGTCGGCAGCCGTTTCGCGAGCATAGTCTTGCCCGAGCCGGGCGGGCCGATAAAAAGTATGTTATGTCCGCCCGCGCTCGCGACCTCAAGCGCGCGTTTGGCCGTCTGCTGGCCGCGCACCTCGTTAAAGTCGACGCGGTACTTATGCTCGCGTGATCTTAGCTCCGAGATGTCGAGCTTTAGCGGCTTTACCGTCGTTTCGCTGCCCGCGTCGAGGTCCTGAACCAACTCGGCCGCCTGCCGCAGATTGCCGACGGGAAAAACGTTAACGCCCTGGACTACCGCTGCCTCGCGCACGTTCTCTTCCGGAACCAGAAGATTGGCCACGCCGTTCTCTCGTGCCGCAAGCGCGATCGACAACG
>Ga0163161_10002303_pt1 | contig 13689 bp, 12 predicted proteins | sample S45metaG_FD_129847 | JGI IMG/M metagenome (GOLD analysis project Ga0163161, IMG submission 129847) | Switchgrass rhizosphere microbial communities from Kellogg Biological Station, Michigan, USA - S4-5 metaG | ecosystem: Host-associated > Plants > Roots > Rhizosphere > Soil | place: USA... | reverse complement strand
TGTGAGAACTGGCATGCCTGCGCTTTTGCTGCTTGAGCGGGCTGTTCTGTAGGAATCGACTTTAATTACGCGCGGAAATTTCTGAAACGCTCCCAATGGGCAGGCCAATGGCTTGCGGCCATCAAGTGCCCCGTCGTCTTATCCATCGCCACCCCTGATACCCGCCTGGCTTCACGCCGCTATCGAGGGAAGAAGGGGACGTTACCCCACGCCGATAAGGATAAGGAACTGCAAATGAATGCATCCCTGCACACCTCGTACACCAACGAACTGAACCCGGAAGTTCTAAGCGGCCTGGATTTCGATGGTGGGTCTCAGGAGGCTTGCGAGAAGATCTGGTTTACCGAGGGTGGGAAGTTTGCGGGGTCGACCGTGGGCGGCTCCTTGGGTGCAAAGTTTGGTCAAGCAGTCAGCAAATCAGCTTGCGTGGCACTTAAGCGTACGTCAGTTGGCAGGGTTATCTGTGTTCTGATCGGGACAGGGGGTGGTGCATGGACTGGGGCGACTGTCGGGGAGGGCGGTGGTGAGCAAATTGGTGAACTGTTGTACGAAACGACACTGCAATGATGGTTGAGTACTTTGGTTCTCACTGGGTTGCTATTTTGTTCTTAGGTAGCCCATTCGTCGTGTGTGTGATTTTTTGAGCAATGTAGTTGAGCATTACAAAAACGGGCGCCATCAAGGCGCCCTTTTTTATTTACCCATCCACCATACCCAGTTTTTTCCTACCCCAAAACCACAAAAAACCTGCTTTCTCCCTTTCCTGTGCATGAACAGAATGGCCTGCACAGCAAACCCAAGGAGTGAGCCATGACGTTCTCAATTATCGGGCGCTGCCCTGAAACCGGGCAGCTCGGTATTGCCATCAGTTCTTCAAGCATTGCGGTAGGCGCGCGTTGCCCTTGGGCGCGGGCGGGGGTCGGGGCGGTGTCCACTCAGAACATTACGCTGCCGGCGTTGGGGCCGCAGATTCTGGATCTGCTGGAACATGAGCACCTGGAGGCCGGGGCGGCGCTGGACAAGGCGCTCAGTGCCAATGGCTGGAGCCAGTACCGGCAGGTCACGGTGATCGATGCGTCGGGGCGGATTGCCTGTTTCAGTGGCAAGGAGTCGCTGGGTGTGCACAACGCCGTGAAAGGAGAGCAGTGCGTGGCGGCGGGTAACTTGCTCAGCGATGTGCGGGTGATCGAAGCGATGGTTGCGGCGTTCGAGGCCGAGCCTGGGCAGTTGGCAGATCGCTTGTTGGCGGCGATGCAGTCGGCCATGGCTGCCGGTGGCGAGGCGGGGCCGGTTCACTCCGCAGCACTGAAAGTGGTCGGCGACTACACCTGGCCGATCATCGACCTGCGGGTCGACTGGGCCGAGCAAGATCCGATCGGGCAGTTGCACGGGCTGTGGCAAGCCTATCGACCGCAAATGCAGGATTACCTGACCCGCGCGCTCAACCCGACGGCGGCCCCCAGTTACGGAGTGCCGGGGGATGAGTGAAGTCTCCAGCCGCGACCTGCTGGAGCGCCTGGTTGGCTTCGCCACCGTCAGTCGCGACTCCAATCTGCAACTGATTCGCTTCATCGAGGCCTATCTGGCCGGGCACGGCGTGCAGAGCGAACTCTTCTTCAACGACGACGGCACCAAGGCGAATTTGTTCGCGACCATTGGACCTCTCGTGTCGGGAGGGGTGGTGCTCTCGGGGCACACCGATGTGGTGCCGGTCGACGGGCAGGCCTGGACGGTCGATCCGTTTCGTCTGAGCGAGAAGGACGGACGACTCTACGGGCGCGGCACGGCGGACATGAAAGGCTTCATCGCCTCGGTGCTCGCAGCCGTGCCGACCTTCGTGCAGCGACCGCTTCGATTGCCGGTGCACCTGGCGTTTTCCTACGATGAGGAAGTGGGGTGCCTGGGTGTCAGACCGATGCTCGCCGAGTTGCAGAAGCGGCCGCACAAACCCGCTTTGTGTTTGATCGGCGAGCCGACTGAGCTCAAACCCGTGCTCGGTCACAAGGGCAAACTGGCGATGCGCTGTGAAGTGCGCGGTGCCGCCTGTCATTCGGCTTATGCGCCTTACGGGGTCAACGCGATCGAATATGCCGCCAAGCTGATTGGGCGGCTCGGTGCCATCGGTGAGCAACTGGCTCATCCCGATCACCATGATCCGCGTTTCGATCCGCCGTATTCCACGGTGCAAACGGGGGTGATCAAAGGGGGCAGGGCGCTGAACATCGTGCCCGCTGAGTGCGAGTTCGATTTTGAAGTCAGAGCGCTGCCAGACTTCGATGCCCAGGACGTGGCCAGCCAGTTGCAGACGTACGCCGAGGAGCAGCTGTTGCCGAGGATGCGGGCGGTGCAGGCGGACACGGACATCAAGCTGAGGCCGCTGAGTGCCTATCCCGGCCTGGCGACTTCCCCCGAGAGTGAGGCGGCGCGCCTGCTGGCGATCCTGAGCCAGTCTTCAGCCTTTGGCACAGTGGCTTTTGGCACCGAGGGCGGTCTGTTCGACCAGGCGGGCATCCCCACGGTGGTCTGCGGTCCGGGCAGCATGGATCAAGGGCACAAGCCTGATGAGTTCATTGCGCTGGAGCAGTTGGAAGGGTGTGAGGCGATGCTGATTCGATTGGCGGACTATCTGTGCGCCGATGCATCACAGGCATAACCCCGTCCCCTGTAGGAGCTGCCGCAGGCTGCGATCTTTTGATCTTGCTTTTAACAATCAAAAGATCGCAGCCTCGTTTCACTCGACAGCTCCTACAGTGGAATGGGTTGGGTTTGCCCGGTGGTGTTCTGGCTCAACTGCTCCCGACAGAAGTCTACAAACAGCTGCGCAGGCTTGGTCAGTTGATTGCGTTTGAGGCGGGCCGAGGCCAGGCCGGAGGTGGTCACCGGCTCCTTGATCGCGACCGTGACCACCTTTTTCCCATCGTAAGTGCATTCCGAATGCGGGCGGGTCACCAGGATCGAGAAGCCGAAGCCCTGACCCACCATGCCGCGCACCATTTCGATCGACGGTGAGCTGAACACGATGTTCGGCGTCAGCTCCAGTTCATGGAACAGGCTGACGAAGTAAGTCCTGCTCGGCTGCACATCCAGAAGAATCATCGGCTCCCCGCACAGATCCCGGAGCGAGACCTCTTTCTGGTCAGCAAAGCGGTGTCCTTCAGGCAGCAGGACGTAGGGCTTTTGCGGGGGCATCAACGGCGTGGTTTCGATGGTGCTGTCGAGCCCGTGATCGTAGAGGAAGGCGACGTCGAACGTGCCGGCGGTCAAGCCTTGCACCAGATCCTGTTGCTCGCCATCGCGAATACGAATGTCCACGCCGGGGTAGAGCTTGCGAAAGCCGGCGATGAGCTGCGGCAGGTACAGCGGGGCGACCGTCTCGAAGCAGCCGATGTCGATTTGCCCGGACACCGTGTCGTTATCCGCCAGCGCGTTCTGCTCGAACTCCCGAGCCATGCGCAGCAACTCCTGAGCCTTGTGGTAGAAGCGCGTGCCGGTGGGGGTCAGGGACACGCCCTGGGCATGGTGGCGGATGAACAGCTGGACGTTGAACGACTCTTCCAGGCTCTTGATCGCTGTCGACACCGAAGGCTGCGCGATATAGAGCTGCCTCGACGCCTCCGCCACGCTACCGGCTTCCACCGTGGTGACGAAGTACTTGAGTTGTCGCAAGGTATAGGAAGCCACACGCACCTCTTTTTTTCGGGTTCGCGCTTCGAGCCCGGATGGCCCCTGTCGCACGAAATATTGCCTGAACCTTACCCTAAGCCGGTTCCGGGCTGGGCAATCGCCAGCCCAGTTTTTTCTTATACCCGGAGCATATTTTTAATAATTTTCCTATCCGCACGCTTGCCGCACTATCGCTCCAACCACTGATAACAACCCCGACCGCTCTGGCGGTCGTAAAGGGAGCGTAGCGTGTTCGACCTCGACTACTGGCAGCAAAGAGCTGCCCGGCAAACCTTCTCCGACAAGGCCTTGATCGATGGCCGGCAGGTGTCCGCCGTTTCAGGCGCGACTTTCGACGCCATCAACCCGGCCACCAACCAGTTGCTGGCCCGCGTTGCTGCCTGCGGTGAGGTTGAGGTCGATCTGGCGGTGCGCAGTGCGCGCCGGGCGTTCAACGAAGGCCCCTGGGCACGCATGGCGCCAGTGGAGCGCAAGCGCGTGCTGTTGCGTCTGTCGGAGCTGATGCTTGCCCATCGCGAGGAACTGGCGCTGCTCGATTCCCTCGACATGGGCAAGCCGGTGATGGATGCCTGGAACATCGACGTTCCCGGCGCCGCTCACGTGTTCGCCTGGTATGGCGAGTCGCTGGACAAGCTCTACGATCAGGTCGCGCCTACCGCGCCATCGGCGCTGGCAACCATCACCCGTGAAGCGCTGGGTGTGGTCGCCGCCGTCGTGCCGTGGAATTTCCCCCTGGACATGGCGGCATGGAAGCTGGCCCCGGCATTGGCCGCCGGCAACAGCGTGGTGCTCAAACCCGCCGAACAATCCTCGTTCTCGGCCCTGCGTCTGGCGGAGTTGGCGCTGGAGGCCGGCTTGCCGCCAGGCGTGCTTAATGTGGTCACCGGGCTGGGCGAGTCCGCCGGCAAGGCCCTCGGCCTGCACCCGGATGTCGATTGCCTGGTGTTCACCGGCTCCACTCAAGTGGGCAAATACTTCATGCAATACGCCGCGCAATCGAACCTCAAGCAGGTGTGGCTCGAGTGTGGCGGCAAGAGCCCGAGCCTGGTGTTCGACGACTGTCAGGATCTCGATCTGGCGGCGCAGAAAGCCGCGTTCGGCATCTTCTTCAACCAGGGTGAGGTGTGCTCGGCCAACTCACGCCTTTATGTGCAGCGTTCGATCAAGGATGAGTTCATCGAGCGCGTCCTGGAAAAAGCCAAAAACTGGATGCCGGGCGATCCGCTGGACCCGGCAAGCCCCGCTGGCGCCATCGTCGACTCGAAGCAGGCCGCCAGCGTGATGAACTTTATCGAGCGGGCCCGGGAAGACGGCGCCAGGCTGCTCACGGGCGGTCGTCGCTTGAGTTTTAACGGCTCCGACAATTTTATCGAACCGACGGTTTTTGCCGATGTGGCCCAGGATTCGCACCTGTCCCGCGAAGAAGTGTTCGGGCCGGTGCTGGCGATTTCCACCTTCGACAGCGAAGAGCAGGCCGTGCGGCTGGCCAACGACAGCATCTATGGGCTGGCAGCCTCTGTGTGGAGCGATGACCTGAATCGCGCACACCGCGTCGCCCGCGCCCTGAAGGCGGGCACGGTGTCGGTCAATACCGTCGATGCCCTGGATGTCTGCGTGCCGTTTGGTGGTGGCAAACAATCGGGTTTCGGTCGGGATCTATCGCTGCACGCGTTCGATAAATACACCCAGTTGAAAACAACCTGGTTTCAACTTCGTTAATGGCACTTGATTAACTAAGCGCACGCCAATGGCGTGCGAATCAAAAAATAAAAGGATGTTCTCGCGCGGATTGCAGTGCGCGTGTTGACGGCCGCATGGTCGTGACTGCCTCAGTAACTAATCACAATTAAAAAGTGAGGGAGCTTCTATGTTCAAGTCTTCAACTTCGAGCGTTATAACGGCTGCTGGTTATACAGCGTTACTTGCATTCACGATTCCGCTCGCCGCACAGGCGCAAAGTATTACGGTTATTTCCTTCGGCGGTGCCACCAAGGCGGCTCAAGAAGGCGCTTACTTCAAACCCTTTGAAAAAAGTGGAGCAGGCAAAGTGGTGGTTGGCGAGTACAGCGGCGAACTGTCCAAGGTCAAGGCCATGGTCGATGTTGGTCAGGTGTCCTGGGACGTGGTCGAAGTGGAGAGCCCGGAACTGTTGCGCGGCTGCGAGGAAGGCTTGTTCGAAAAAATCGACCCGGCCCTGATTGGCGAAGCCGCCAACTACTTGCCCGGTGCGGTCAGCGAATGCGGTGTAGCCAGTTATGTGTGGTCGATGGTACTGGCCTACAACGCGGGCAAAGTGAGCGCCGCGCCCACCTCTTGGGCGGACATGTGGAACCTGCAGCAGTTTCCCGGCAAGCGTGGCCTGCGCAAGGGCGCCAAGTACACCCTGGAAGTCGCGCTGCTCGCTGACGGCGTCAAACAGCAGGACCTTTATAAAGTCCTGGGCACCAAGGAAGGCGTGGACCGGGCGTTTCACAAACTCGACCAGATCAAGCCCTCCATTCAGTGGTGGGAAGCCGGCGCGCAACCGCCGCAATGGCTGTCCGCGGGCGATGTGGTGATGTCCGCCGCCTACAACGGGCGTATCGCCGTGGCGCAAAGGGAAGGCTCGAAACTGGCGATCTCATGGAATGGTCACCTCTACGATCCGGATCACTGGGCCATCGTACGCGGCAGCCCGAACAAGGCGCTGGCCCAGCAATTCATCGTGTTTGCCAGCCAGGCCAGCGGGCAGAAATCCTTCTCCACCCAAATGTCCTACGGCCCGATCCGCAAGGATGTGCTGGCGCAGTTGCCGGCCGACACCCTGGCCCAATTGCCCACCGCGCAGGCCAACCTGGCTGAAGGACAACTGGTGGATGCCACGTTCTGGGTCGATCACGGCGAAGAGCTGGAGGAACGTTTCAACGCCTGGGCGGCGCGCTAAACCGCTCGGGTCAACGGTGAGGCTGCCAGCGTTTGCGCGCCTCACTCATTCATTCCTGCCTTCCTTGCAACAGGGCGGCAGGGAGGCGAACAACAACAAGAAAACACGGGGAGTTTGTCATGGGTTCAAGTTCATCCGCCGCCATGGCGGGGCATTCGGGCGGATTGCGCCGCGTGCTGGGGCTCGGTTCGCTGCTGGCGGTCGCGGTAGGCGTCGTGGTCTCCCAGGGCGTCATGGTGCTGATGCTGCAAGGGGCGGGCATCGCCGGTTTCGGCTTCATCATTCCGCTGGCCATCGCCTACGTGCTGGCAATCACCTATGCCTGGTCGTTTTCCGAACTGGCGTTGATGATCCCGCGCGCGGGCAGCCTCAGTAGCTACACGGAAGTGGCCATCGGGCATTTTCCGGCGATTCTGGCGACCTTCTCGGGGTACATGGTGGTGGCCATGTTTGCGCTGTCCGCCGAACTGCTGTTGCTGGACCTGGTGATCAGCAAGGTCTATCCCGATGTCATCCCGCATATGGTGGTGGCGTACGGCGTTTTGGGCTTGTTCACCGTGCTGAACCTGTTTGGCATCGATGTGTTCGCCAAGCTGCAGAACGTGCTCGCGCTGGTGATGGTGGTGATCCTTATCGCCATGGGCCTGGCGTCGCTGACTAACGGTCAGGCCAGTCTGCAACTGCCAATGGATCAGGGCTGGAACCCCTTGGAGTTCGGCGCCATCACCCTGGCAGCCATGGCGGTGTGGGGCTTTGTCGGCGCCGAGTTCGTCTGCCCGCTGGTGGAAGAAACCCGCAACCCCGAGCGCAACATTCCTCGCTCGATGACCATCGGTTTGACGGTGATTTTCGGTGTGATCGCGTTGTATTGCTTTGGTGCGTTGTTGTGTATTCCCCGCGAGCAACTGGCCAGTGATGCGCTGCCGCACTATCTGGTTGCCACCACCGTCTTCGGCGAGGCAGGCAAGTTGTTTCTGGTGGTCGCGGCCATTACCGCCACCTGCAGCACCGTCAATTCATCCCTGGCCGCCTTGCCGCGCATGCTCTACGGCATGGCCCAGAACGGCCAGGCGTTCCCGCAATTCAAGCAGCTGACGGCCCGCGGGCGTACGCCCTGGGTGGCGGTGTTGTTCGTCGCCGCCATTACCGGCCTGCCGATCCTGATCCTGGGCCATGACTCGGCGGCCATCAGCCTGCTGCTCCTGGCGGCGGCGCTGGCGTGGCTGCTGGCCTACATCATCGTGCACATCGACGTGATCGCCCTGCGTCGGCGTTATCCGCATCTGGCGCGTCCATTCCGCTCACCGTTTTATCCGTGGCCGCAAATCGTGGGCATCGCCGGCATGCTCTTTGCGATCTACCACGTATCGCCAACGCCGGAGATGACCGCCAGCATTTTCGGTTGTGCCGGGGTGGTGCTGGGCCTGATATCGCTGATCGCCGTGATCTGGGTCAAATTCGTGATGCGCAAGCCGCTGTTCACGCCCGAGCCCCTGAATCAGAACTGAACCCTTGCCCCAATTAAGGAGAACAAGAAATGACTACCGAGTACAAACCTCAGCGCGACACCAGCGACTATCAAGCCGGCGATGCCGCGCACCACATTCACGCCTTTCTCGATCAGAAGGCGTTGAACGCTGAAGGCCCGCGGGTCATCGTCGGTGGCGAGCGCCTGCACCTGTGGGACAACGATGGCAATCGCTACCTCGATGGGATGTCGGGCCTGTGGTGCACCAACCTGGGTTATGGGCGCAAGGACCTCGCGGCGGCGGCCACTCGCCAGCTGGAGCAGTTGCCGTACTACAACATGTTCTTCCACACCACCCACCCGGCGGTGGTCGAGCTTTCCGAGCTGCTGTTCAGCCTGCTGCCCAAGCACTACAGCCACGCGATCTACACCAACTCCGGCTCCGAAGCCAACGAGGTATTGATCCGCACGGTACGCCGTTACTGGCAGATCCTCGGCAAGCCGCAGAAGAAGATCATGATCGGTCGCTGGAACGGTTACCACGGCTCTACCCTGGGCGCCACCGCCCTGGGCGGGATGAAATTCATGCACGACATGGGCGGTGTGATTCCCGATGTCGCGCACATCGATGAGCCTTACTGGTTCGCCCATGAGGGTGACCTGACGCCGGCGCAATTCGGCCTGCGTGCAGCGCAGCAACTGGAAAGCAAAATCCTCGAACTGGGGGCCGAGAACGTGGCGGCTTTCGTCGCCGAACCGTTCCAGGGCGCGGGCGGCATGATCTTCCCGCCGGAAAGCTACTGGCCGGAAATTCAGCGCATCTGTCGCAAGTACGATGTGCTGCTGTGTGCCGACGAGGTGATCGGCGGTTTCGGACGCACCGGCGAGTGGTTCGCCCACCAGCACTTCGATTTCGAGCCGGACACCCTGTCCATCGCCAAGGGCCTGACCTCGGGTTACATCCCCATGGGCGGCCTGATTCTGAGCCGGCGCATGGCACAAGTGCTGGTGGAGCAGGGTGGCGTGTTTGCCCACGGCCTGACCTATTCCGGTCACCCGGTGGCCGCTGCGGTCGCCATTGCCAACCTCACGGCATTGCGCGATGAGGGGGTGGTCGCTCAGGTCAAGAACGACACCGGTCCGTACCTGCAGAACTGCCTGCGTGAGGTGTTCGGCAATCACCCGCTGGTGGCTGAAATCCAGGGGACGGGACTGGTGGCCGCGTTGCAGTTTGCGCAGGACAAGGCGACCCGCAAGCGCTTCGACAACGAAGGCGACATTGCGTGGCGCTGCCGCACCATTGGGTTCGAGGAGGGCGTGATCATTCGCTCGACCCTGGGCCGGATGATCATGGCCCCGGCACTGATCGCAACGCGCGGTGAGATTGATGAACTGGTGTCCAAGACGAAGATTGCCGTGGATAGAACGGCTCAGGAAATTGGTGTGCTTTAAACAATAACTGTAGGAGCGAGCCTGCTCGCGATGGTCGTTAACGATAACGCTGGCTGTCTGAATAAACGCGGCGCTTTCAATTCCATCGCGAGCAAGCTCGCTCCTGCAAGTTCACGTAATCATTAATGTTCATTGCCTGTAAAAGTTGTTGGTTAGTTTTTTAATGGGCAACAACGACAAAAATCATAATTTCGCTATTTGCATTTACTGAACACAATAAATGCACCCCGCCAGCAAAGTTAAAACTGCGGAACTTGGTTATTTAAACGGCTGAACTGTCGCGATCGGGTGCGCCCTGGTCGCCTCTCTGAAGGACACAAGCATGACCAATAAAAAGATAGAAATAGATACGCTTGTCGTCGGAGCCGGCCAGGCTGGCGTCGCCATGAGCGAACACTTGAGCAAGCTGGGCGTTGCGCACCTCGTACTTGAGCGTAACCGCATTGCTGAAGCCTGGCGCACCGGGCGCTGGGATTCGCTGGTCGCCAACGGCCCGGTCTGGCATGACCGCTTCCCGGGCCTGGCTTTCGAGGACCTGGACCCCGATGCCTTCGCCTCCAAGGATCGCGTGGCGGCTTATTTCGAAGCCTATGCCGAGAAATTCGAGGCGCCGATCCGTACCGGTGTCGAAGTCAAAAAAGTGGTTCGCAACGCCGACCGGCCGGGTTTCACCATCGAAACCTCTGAAGGTGTGATCGAGGCCAATCGCGTGGTGGCGGCGACCGGTCCGTTCCAGCGCCCGGTGATTCCACCGATTGCCCCGAAAGACAGCCCGATCACGCAAATCCACTCCGCCGAATATTTCAACCCGCAGCAACTGCCCGAGGGTGGCGTGCTGGTGGTGGGGGCCGGCTCTTCTGGCGTGCAGATCGCCGATGAATTGCAACGCGCGGGCAAGCAGGTCTACCTGTCGGTGGGCCAGCATGACCGTCCGCCCCGGGCTTATCGCAATCGTGATTTCTGCTGGTGGCTGGGGGTTCTGGGGCTCTGGGACGCCGAAGTCATGCAGCCCGGCCGTGAGCACGTGACCATCGCAGTCAGTGGTGCGCGCGGTGGCCATACCGTCGATTTCCGGGCACTCGCCCGGCAAGGCGTGACGCTGGTGGGGCTGACCCAATCCTTCAACGACGGCGTGGTGACCTTCCAGCAGGATCTGGTGCGAAACATCGCGGCTGGCGACGAGAACTACCTGTCGCTGCTGGATGCGGCGGATGCCTATGTGGCGCGCAATGGCCTCGACCTGCCGGAAGAACCAGAAGCCCGGTTCATGCTGCCCGACCCTGATTGCATGACGAACCCGATCCTGGAACTCGATCTGGTCGAGGCGGGCATCACCTCGATCATCTGGGCGACCGGCTATGCCGTCGATTACAGCTGGCTGCAGGTCGATGCCTTCGACGACAAGGGCAAGCCCCGTCATCAGCGCGGCGTGTCGAGCGAACCGGGTGTTTATTTTGTCGGGCTGCCGTGGCTGTCGCGGCGCGGGTCGAGCTTCATCTGGGGCGTCTGGCACGACGCCAAACACGTCGCCGGCCACATTGCCACGCAGCGCCAGTACCTTGAGTACCGAGATCCTTCGCAGCGCTAAGTCGCCATCATCCATTCATTTTCAGGGGAATCATTCGATGCCTACTCACACGCGAATCCGCATGTTCAACACCCGCGACACCTATCCCAACCAGGCGCTGGACAACGACCTGTGCCAAGCGGTGCGGGCGGGCAACACCGTTTATGTGCGCGGTCAGATTGGCACCGATTTCGAGGGCAACCTGGTGGGCCTTGGCGACCCGGGGGCCCAGGCCGAACAGGCGATGAAAAACGTCAAGCAACTGCTGGAAGAGGCCGGAAGCGATCTTTCGCATATCGTCAAAACCACCACCTACATCATCGACCCGCGTTACCGCGAGCCGGTTTACCAAGTGATCGGCAAGTGGTTGAAGGGCGTGTTCCCGATCTCCACCGGGCTGGTGATCTCCGGGCTCGGGCAGCCGCAGTGGTTGATGGAGATCGATGTGATTGCGGTCATTCCGGATGATTGGCAGGCGAGCTGAATATCGAATTCAGCGAGTTCCTTGTGGGAGCGGGCTTGCTCGCGAAAGCGGTGGATCAGTCGACATCAATGCTGAACGTTAAACCGCATTCGCGAGCAAGCCCGCTCCCACAGGATTATTTGTTTGTCGAAACAAAGGTGGGGGCAGGGAGGCTCAGGGCGATGCAGGAAGGAGGAACCGCGCAATCACCGGCAAATGATCGGAGATGCGCAAGGTATCGTCCTGCCTGACCGTGGCCTCGACCCGCTTGATACGCGGGCTGTAAAACAGGTAATCGACGGTGCGATCCGGGCCGGTCAGGCCGGTGTCATTGGGGTAGTGGGTCAGCCAGCGGGCGCGGTCGACGCCGCTGGCTTCGTTGTTGGTGGGGATCATCGGGTACTTGTCCCACAACACATGCAGGGCGCTGTCAGCGGAGTAGGGCGCGCGCTGCTCATCGGGCAGACGCTGGTATTGACCCAGCGGCAACAGGTTGAAATCGCCACCGATCAGCCAAGGCGTACCGCGGCCTTCAAACTTGTCGAGGACCTTGGCCACGGCCATGACCTGAGCTTGCAAGGTCTCGTCGGGGTGCGTCACGCGGTCCAGATGAGTGTTGAGCACGGCCACCTGGCCGCCGTCGTTCAACGGCAGATAGGCCGCCAGCAAAGCATTTTTCGGCTGAAACTGACGACTGATCAGGTTGCTCTTCGCCACCGGCAATTGCAGGCGCTGGGCGTGATCGATCTGAAAGCGGCTCAGGGTTGCCAGTTGCCGGCCAACGCTGCCGAAGATATGCGGGTCAGGAACAAAATCAGCCTTCCAGTCGTAGGCGGCGACACTGCACGGGTACAGATCGGCGACCCGTTCATGCAGCAGTTTGAGCTGATTCTGGTAATCGCTGGCCTTGGCGCCATCGTCCAGTTCCTGCAACAGCACGATGTCAGGCTGCTCGTCGCGAATCACCCGCGCCACTTCATCGAGGCTGAAGGCCATGTCTTCGGGGGTGGGGGATTCGTCGGTGCCGTTGGCCAGGTCATTCCAGAACACGTAGCGCTTGCCCGCCAGGTACTGGACGTTCCAGGTCATGACTTTCAGCGCCTGGCCTGGCGCCAGGGTCGGTGCCCGGGTGCTGCAGCTGACCGGCAGCACCTCCCGGGCACCGGGGCGCCAGGTCAGGCTGTAAATCGACACGCCGATCAGGACAATTGCAATCAACAATCCCGGCAAGGTGTAGCGCAGCAGTCGGGTCATGGCTCGGCTTATCGCGTTACGGAAATAATTTGCGAGCATACCCGACTGACGAGCGGTCGCCCAAGGTCAGCGTGGCCCGTCGATTGTTTCCGGTACTTCGCCGATCAGCATGAACAGGCGAAACAACACAACGCTGGTGAACAGTTGCAGGAAGCTGTGGGCGCTGTCGATCAGCAGCGAGACCACCGGGTTCTGCGGCTCGGGATAGACCGCCAGTGTCGCGCCCTTGAGCAGCCACAACGGGCCCATCACGCACAGGATGCACACCAGGATGCGCATGAAGTGACCGCGGGTCAGGCGCAGGCTTTCCTTCATCGCCGCCAATGGCGACAGGCCACGCAGCACCAGCAGGTATTCACCGAAGGCCAGGGTCACCATCAGCCAGATGCCCGGCAGGAAATACAGGGAAAGACCCAGCAGAATCAGCAGGGTATTAAGGGCGGTCAGCAAGGCGAAGCGCGGCCACAGGTAGGCGGAACGCGAGAGCAGCTCGCGGTTGCTGGGCGATTCGCCACGGCTGCGGGCATCGAGGAACAGAATCAGCACGGCGGTGTACAGCGGGTACACCAGCAGGCCGACGATCACACTGATGCCGGGGAAACTGTCCGGCTCGGTGGAGTGGTCGACCACCTGTTGCAGCAAGGCCTCGATGATGACGAGCGGCAGGCACAGTTGCACGATCCGGCCCAGATTGCGCTTGAAGAAATACAGGGAGTCACGCAGTACGTCGAACGGGTTCATCAGTAGATATCGCTGGTCATAAACAGTCACTCACTGTAACCGATGATGTGCGGGGAGGCGCAAACGTAAACGTTCGGTAAAGGCCATTGAAACAACTTGTTTCAGCCTCCATTAAGGTCGGGCACCTTATCCTCAAG
>Ga0163161_10002301_pt1 | contig 13703 bp, 9 predicted proteins | sample S45metaG_FD_129847 | JGI IMG/M metagenome (GOLD analysis project Ga0163161, IMG submission 129847) | Switchgrass rhizosphere microbial communities from Kellogg Biological Station, Michigan, USA - S4-5 metaG | ecosystem: Host-associated > Plants > Roots > Rhizosphere > Soil | place: USA: Michigan... | reverse complement strand
GGTGTATATTTTACCACATTTGATTACCTGGAATCACAAACCATTATCTTTCATATATTGCTGACTGCCGTAATTTTCTTTGTATGTGGTTTGTGGGGCTATCATCTGCGCAAATACAATGGAACGCAGCTCTCGATGCTCAGTTATATCCAGGAAAAGAAAAGACATCAGGAAGCACTTGAGACTTTAAACGATCAGCTTAAAAAATCTAATCAGATTGCTGTAGATGCCAGGCAGGAAGCTGAACGTGCCGCCCAGGCCAAGAGCATCTTTCTGGCTACCATGAGCCATGAGATCCGCACGCCGATGAACGGTGTGATCGGGATGACCTCGCTGCTTTCAGAAACTGCGCTAAATGAGGAACAGCGCGATTATGTAAATGTAATCAGCACCAGCGGCGAGGCCTTGTTAAACGTGATTAACGATATCCTGGACTATTCTAAAATTGAATCCGGGCACCTCGATCTGGAGGAACAGAACTTTGAACTGCATAAGTGTATTGAAGATGTGATCGATCTTTTTACCAAACGCGCCGCTGTGCAGAAGCTAGACCTGCTGTATGAGATTGACCATAACCTGCCTGAAACACTGATCGGTGATGGCTTCAGGCTGCGCCAGATTCTCATTAACCTGATCAGCAACGCGATGAAATTCACACAAAAAGGCGAGGTGCATCTTTGTGTTAAACAGGTAGCCGTTGAAGAAAATATAGTGAGCATACAGTTCGAGATCAGAGATACCGGCATCGGCATCCCTGAAGAAAAATTATCCAAGCTTTTCAAGCCGTTCTCACAGGTGGATTCTTCCAACACCCGCAAATTTGGGGGCACGGGACTTGGCTTAGTCATCAGTGAAAAGCTGGTAAACCTGATGCAGGGGGGCATTAGCGTGAGAAGCAAGCTCGATGAAGGCACCGTTTTCGCTTTCACGATCAAATCCATTGCAGGTACAGATGCACCGCAGGCCACGGTCTTTCATGACCCTGCACAAAACATAGGAAAAAAGGTGCTGGTTGTTGATGATAACCATACCAATCTCAGAATATTGAAGGGACAGCTGGAATTATGGAATTTCATGCCTGTCATCTGCAGTAATCCTGCCGAAGCGCTGGAGATGCTTTCATCCAGTACAAATTATGATCTGCTGATCACAGACATGCAGATGCCCGAAATGGATGGTGTAGGCCTGGCGCAAAAGATAAGGCAAAACAACATCAATATCCCGATTATCCTGCTCAGTTCTGTGGGTGATGAAAGTAAGCATAAGTATCCGGAACTATTCTCGGCCGTGCTAAACAAACCTGCCAAAACCAAACAGCTGAGGGGTGTCATCCACCAGACCCTGCATCTGCAGGCTACAGCGAATCTGGTACAGGAAAAAAATCCGGCGATCCTCAATGCTGATTTTGTGCTGAGCTACCCTTTGCAGATACTGATTGCCGAAGATCATCCTATCAACCTTAAACTGGCGATGAAAATACTTCATAAACTGGGATTTGATCCTGATTTCGCCAATAATGGTCATCAGGCTGTAGAGATGTATACCAGGAAAAACTACGACCTGATCCTGATGGATGTGCTCATGCCCGAAATGGACGGGCTCGAAGCTACGAAGATTATCAGAAATTCCAGCGGGCTGCAGCCTAAGATTGTCGCTATGACTGCCAACGTAATGTCTGAAGACAAAAACGCGTGTTTTGTGGCAGGTATGGATGATTATCTTTCCAAACCCCTGCATATCGGATCCCTGCTAAAGCTGCTGCGTTCAACATCAATTGAACGAATTCAGAACAATTCATTTGACGGACTGATGGGCGACCAGGAAAATACCGTTTAACTTAACCTTTTTCCGCTCATCAGCTTTTCTACCGCCTCTTTGAACGAACCTGCAAGGTTGACCTCGCCAGAGTTGATAAAGTAAATCTCATCGGCATTTTCAATCGTATTCAAGCGGTGGGCGATCACCACAAGCGTAGTTTCCTCAGGCAGGTTATCCAGGATCTGCCCCAGAAGTTTCTCGGTGATCGTATCAATATTGGCAGTAGCTTCATCGAGGATCAGCAGCTCTGGTTTACGCAGCACAGCACGCATAAAAGCAATCAGTTGCTTCTGGCCAATACTCAGGCTCTCTCCCCCAGAAACAACCGGGGTATCCATTCCCTGATCAAAAGTGCTGAGCAGGCCTTCCAGTTTTGCTTCCTGCAATACCTTCAAAAACTGTTCATTGCTGAACCTGTGGTATCTGGAATTGCTGTACAGAATATTTTCACGCACCGTTCCGGTAAACAGAAAAGGTTCCTGCAGGATAAAACCGATCTTTTCTGCACGTTCTTCGTCTGTATAACTCCTGATGTCACGGCCTTTTAAGAGTACCGTTCCTTCGAGGGGATCGTACAGGCGCGCCATGATAGAGGCCGTAGTGGTTTTCCCTCCGCCTGTTGGCCCTACCAGGGCATAGGTTTTTCCTTTCTGCATCGAAAAACTGATATTGTGCAGGATCTCAAACCCACCCTGGTAACCAAAATGGACATTCCTGAATTCCAGTAACGGCGCATTCTGCTCTTCCGGTGAATGATCAAAAACGGTCACGAGGTTACTGCTCAGTGACAGAATCTGCGAAATCCTGTCCCAGCCTGCAAGGGCAACCTGGAAACTCGTCCACAGCGATGCAAGCTGCCGCAGAGGGTTGTAAAAGTTAGTGGCATAGGAAAGATAACTGACCAGCAGCCCGATGCTGAAATTACCCTGTGTAATCAGGTATATGCCAAATGATAAGACCGTTAACTGTGCAATGGATGAAAACAGGCCAAATACGGGCAGAAAAATATTATTGGCTAGTCCGGCTGCTATTGCAGTACGGTAATTTTCACGATTGGCAATATCGAACCTTTTTTTAAAATAATCCCGGCGGTTAAAGGCAATGATCACTTTAAAGTTGTTCAGGCTTTCCTGTATCTCGGCACTCATGCCCCCAGTGCTTTTTAGATTTAATGCATTCTTGTGTTTCACCCAGGCTGAAATCCCGCGTGTAAAAATTAATATAATCAGCGCCGGCACCAGTGTAGCCAGGCCAAGCTCCACATTAATGACCAGTAAAAAAATGCCTGCACCAATCATGGTCACGATGCTGCCAATAAACTGCATGAGGGACTGAGAGAAAAACTGGCTCAGTTTATCCGTATCGTTGTTGACCCTCGAGATGAGGTCGCCCGCTTTATTATCATTAAAAAAAGCAACCGGCAGCTGCTGAATTTTATTAAATATACTGTTGCGCAGCTCAAAAATAATACGCTGCCCTACCCCTCCCATCAGGTTGGTCTGGAAATAACTGCTCACAAAAGCTACGCTGTACATGGCAAATAAAATGCCCGAGAATACCAGCACTCCATGGTATTGTTTGGTCTGGATATATTTATCTATCGTCAGGCCGATCAGGAAAGGCCCCAGTAAGTTGAGCGAAGAGTTGAGGAGGATTGCACAAACTGCCACCACAATTTTTTTTCTCTCCTGCTGTACGAGCTTTAACAGGCTTTTTAATCCGGCCCAGGTAGAGTTTTTAACCTCATTGGCAGGCAGACTGTTTAAATTATAGTTCATCATACTGACAGGTAAATTTATAATTCATAATTGCTTGTGCTCTGCTGGGAATTAAAGATCTGCACATATTCCGGACTGCTGCCCATCAGTTCTTTATGTGTACCTGCGGCCAGCATTTCGCCTTGCATCAGCAGGATGATCTGTTCGTAGTGTTCTACGGCGGCAATCTTCTGCGTTACCGAGATCAGAGTCAATCCCGGATAGTTCCTGTTGATATTCGCCAGGATCTTTGATTCCGTCTGCGGGTCTACCCTCGCCGTGAAATCATCCAGCAGGAGCACCTTCGGGTTAACCGCCAGGGCCCGCGCCAGCATGATCCGCTGTTTTTGTCCGCCGGAGAGGCTTAATCCCCTTTCCGAAACTTTTGTATTCAGGCCATCCGGAAGTGATTCCACGAAATCCTTAAGCTCTGCCGTAAAAATCGCCTTTTCAAGGGACTGATCCGTTACTGTATCGCTGAAGGCGATATTCTCACGGATACTCATATTGAACATGATACTGTCCTGGAACACAAAACCTACCTGACTGTGGAAGCTTTCTGACTGATAAGCAGCAATTGGTTTGCCATCATAGAGGATCTCTCCTGAAGTGGCAGGGATGAGCCCTGTAAGAAGGTACAGCAGTTGTGTTTTTCCTGCAGCAGTTGGCCCGATCACAGCTACCTTAGCTCCGGGGGCAACACGGAAAGATATATTTTTTACTAAGGCTTTCTCCCCGTACCTGATACTGATATCATTAATTTCAACCGCACCACTCAGGCTGGCGGTCAGCTCTCCTGTATCCGGTAGTTCTTCGGCATCCAGCACCTGGCTGATCCTGGCGAAAGAAGCAGTGGCCTGGGCAATGACATTGCTCATAAAACCTATCACAAGGATAGGAAAAATCAGTAAGGCGAGATAACTGTTAAAGGCTGCAAAATCCCCAATACTCATACTTCCGGAGATCACATAATGACCGCCCAGTGCTAGAATGGTTAAACCAGCCATATTTGCCGTAAATACAATAATGGGAATGAGCCATCCAAAGAGCCTTAAAATACTCAGGCCGATATCCTTTGCGCGGTTACTGGCATTAAAAAACTTGTCGTATTCCAATTGCTGTGAATTAATCACACGGATCAGTGCAGAGCCCAGAATACTTTCATTGATCACTTTATTGAGCCAGTCGATCACTTCCCTGCTCTTTTTAAATAAGGGTTTGACCTTCCGCAGTACGATAAAAAAAGCACCACCGATGATCGGAATGATGGCTATAGTAGTAAGGCCCAGCTTCCAGTTGATGCCCAGCAGCAAGATACTTGCCCCGGTAATAATAAAGATAGAAGACACAATGGAAGCGATCGCCTGGGCCACAAAAAGCTTGATCGAATCTACATCAGAAGTCAGGTTGGTAAGCAGTTTGGAGGGATTGCTATTTTCAATAAATGAAAAACTCTGACCAGAGATCTTAAGCGCAATGCGTGTGCGCAGATCCCGCGCCACTCTTTCAGAAGTATATGTTTGTACAATACCCTGCAGGTAGGTAAAAATAAAGATGATGAAAGATACGCCTGTAAATTTGATCAGCAGAGGTTTATAGGCGAAATTACCATGATTAAAGGCATCAATTCCGTTACCAATGAGTTTAGGAAGCCATAAATTTAACCCGTTGCTCAACAGTGCAAAGAGTACGAGCAGGGCAACCATCAGGGAGTAGGGCCTTAAGAGGCTAAATACACCGGGCGGTTTTCGGGTTGGGGCGCTAACTTGTGGTTTCATTTTATAAACTGATGAAGTTATAAAATATTTTCCATTATCTGCCCCGATAAACTTTCAATTGCTACTGGTATGTTTCCTGTTCTTCTGTATAATATGTTTTTCTGGCACCTGTCTTTTTAATCAGGATGGGCACACCGGAAGGACTGTGAGTTTTTTTGGGATGATGAATCCTCAGAAAATCCCGCACCTCACCGCTGATTAAACCGGGGCTGCTGCTACTGATCTGCTTCACTGCATTTTCAAGCACATGACGGACAGCTTTGGAAAGTGATTTCAATTTGGAGACGGGAATTTTATTTGCCGATGAGAATGGTGAAATCCCCGCTTCCCAGAGGATTTCATCTGCATAGGCATTGCCGATTCCACGGATCACATGCTGGTCCATGAGGATATTTTTAATCGCTGCCTTTTTACCGGCCAGTATCTTTTCGAAGAACTCAGCGTCAACAGCCTTAGCCAGTGCATCAGGTGTATCATCAGGTTCAGGATTTAATGTAGCGTGGGCAAGGCCTCTGAAATCTGTGAGGATCAAATTTGTGCCACCTTTAAACAGCAGGCGAATAATTACATATTTAGGAATTTCCTCTTCTTTAGATATATGAAGCTCACCGTTCAGCATCATATGCATACTGAGTATCGTTTTATTCTCAAATTCAAAATAAAGTTCTTTACCACTGCGGTAAATTCTATCGATTTTCTGGCTATTGATAGCCTTCTGCAGCTCTTCTGCGGTAACATTTAGTTTTTTATGATTGTTAACGATCACTTCTTTTACTTGTTTGCCTTTGAGCTGAGTGCTAAGGTTACGACTAAAAACTTCTAAATCCGGTAATTCAGGCATATATGTAAACAATTAACATAATAATAATCTAAAATACATATTAATGTTTTAATCGGAAGTATATAACTCATTTTAATCCCGAAAATTCTACAGGTTTTTCCACATTGATTAACAATCTTATCCACATAAATTGTTGATAAGATTGTTAATCAATCTAAAATTCAAAATATTTGTATTGCTACACAATATTATCTGTTTTAAAACGCTTATGTATATGAGAGCGTTAATTAGATGACGGGGATTATCCAGCATGGATGATCCCCGTTTCTTATTTAATGCTAATCTTATTCATCTTATATCGAGTAGTTTAACAGCAATACTCCAATCAGGCCAAGCACAGAAATCAGGCTTTCCATAACTGTCCAGGTTTTAAATGTATCTTTCAGGCTCAGGTTAAAGTATTCTTTAAACATCCAGAAGCCTGTATCATTCACATGCGATAACATGAGGCTTCCGGCGCCTACCGCAAGTACCATCAGTTCTGCCGGAGCTCCGGCACCAATCAGTGGTATGACCATGCCCGATGCTGTTAATGCGGCCACAGTTGCAGAGCCCAGTGTAATCCTCAGCATAGCTGCAATTAACCATCCCAGCAATAAGGGGGAAACCGGTAAACCGGCCGTTAATACTTTTACCTGTTCCCCGATGCCGCTGTCTACCAGAATTTGTTTAAATGCCCCGCCTGCAGCAATGATGAGGATAATCATCGCCACGCTCTTTACCCCTTCTGCACAGGAATCCATTGCTTTCTGCATAGGGATCTGTTGTATCAATAGCGTAATCACAATGGCAAAAAGCAGGGCCACAGTTGGGTCTGCAATAAAAGCAAATACATTTTTTACTGCCGGTTCTGAGCTCAGTACCCCGCCAAGTGTGCCCAGCGCAATAAAAAATATGGGTGAAAGCGCCGTTACAAAACTTTTGAATGCAGAAGGCAACCCGGCATCTTCTTTCATACGATCTACCGTTACTGCAATATCATCGTTCCCAACCTGATTACTGATCACATTCCGGGAAGGCAGTCTGATCACAGCGCGGGGAAAAAATATGCCTGCGATCACTGCGATGGGAAGACTTATTTCCAGTCCATAAATCAATGTTTTACCAATATCTGCATGAAAAATACTGGCCAGTGCCACCGGCCCCGGATGTGGCGGTAGGAAACCATGTGTTACAGACAGCGCTGCAGCCATAGGAATACCTACATACAGCTTCGGGAGCTTAGCTGCTGATGCTATGCTGAAGACCAATGGGATCAGTACTACAAACCCCGCATTATAAAATAGCGGAATACCCACCAGAACCCCGGTCATCAGCACTGCCCACTGAATATTCCCTATTCCAAACACACCGATCAGCACATACACAATCTTCCGTGCAGCACCGCTGTCTTCAGCGAGCCTGCCCACCATGGCGCCCAGTGCAAGCACCATAACCATTCCGCCCAGCGTACTGCCTATACCATTGGCCACGGTGGTCATTACTTTCTCTACAGGCAATCCCAGCATCAGCCCTGTCAGTATGGAGACCATCAGCAGGGAGAGCATGGGGTTTACTTTTTTAAGAATAAGAACGAGCAAAATGATGATACCGGCGAGTACGAACAGTAAATCCATTGAATTTATATTTGGTTATTTATTTATCAAGATAACCTAAATTCTTTAAATAAACAGAGGTATCTATGCGATAAAAAATTTATTTAGTGCCTTTCTTCTCCTCAACTGCCGGATATACAATTCCAAGCTACTCCATTTTATGATTTAGGGAGTTAAAACAAAAAGAGCCTGTGCACGTAACACAGACTCTTCCCAATTTAATTCTTTTCTGATTTCCAACGATCAGCACTGTTTAAATGGGTAAATATTCCGTAAGGAGATAAAAAAACAAGTGATGATTAACGGCCTAGTTTAACTATTAAACAAAAACATATGCCCTTATATTTTTATTAATCTGCAACTGCCCTGAACATCAGTGCCCCAACAGTCAGGTTAGTCCTGCTGTCAATCAGAATTGCAGATCCGTTTGCTTTATTCTCTGAATATAAATCGTAAGCCAGTTCATCAGCGGTTTTAATCACCACACGCCCGATGTCATTCAGCTTAAATTCATAGGCATCTTCTTTTTCCAGTGTATTGATATTCACTTTATACAGGATCTCACGAACCTTACATTTGGTAAGCTTACTGTTGTGCTGTAAAAAATAAGTAATCGTATCATCCATTGGCTTGTTGTCCATCCAGCAAAGATCAGCCTCTATTAGCTGCGAACTCTGTGGCAGCGAAGCTGAATTAACCAGTACATCGCCCCTGCTGATATCAATATTATCTTTCAGGTGCAAAGTAACAGACATACCTGCGGTAACTTCTTCGGGTGCCTTGTCAAACACTTCGATTTTGTCAATTACAGAACTGCTGCCGGAAGGCAATACAGTCACCTTATCATTTACTTTAAAGGTTCCGCTCAGAACCCTTCCTGCATAACCCCTGTAATCATGCAGCTCATCAGTTTGCGGACGGATTACCCATTGTACAGGCATTCTTGCATAATCTGATGTCTGGTTACCAGTAACTTCAACAGTTTCCAGGAAGTCCAGCAGGCTGGTACCTTTGTACCATGGCATATTCTCAGAAAGATTCACAATGTTATCTCCTTTTAAGGCACTTACAGGAATAAATGTCACATCATTCAGCTTTAAATTAGCAGCCAGTAAAGTCTTATAGGATTCAGTGATGTTGTTGAACACCTCTTCACTGTAATCTTCCATATCCATCTTATTGACACAAATGACCACATGGCTCACACCTAATAGTGATACCAGGTAAGAGTGACGGATGGTTTGTTCTACAACACCGTTCCGGGCATCAATTAGGATAATTGCAAGATTTGCTGTGGACGCACCGGTAACCATATTACGGGTATACTGAATATGGCCCGGGGTATCAGCAATGATAAACTTACGTTTCTCCGTCTGGAAATATTTATAGGCCACATCAATTGTAATCCCCTGTTCCCGTTCTGCACGTAATCCGTCAGTTAAGATCGCGAGGTCAATAGAACCATCGTCATTTTTGCGGTTAGAGGTCTGTAAAGCTTCCAGCTGATCTGCCAGGATAGAATCAGTATCATATAACAAGCGTCCTATCAGGGTACTTTTCCCGTCGTCAACACTTCCTGCAGTAAAAAATTTAAGTATGTTCATTAAAAGTATCCTCCTTTTTTGCGGTCTTCCATTGCAGCTTCCGATACTTTATCGTCAAGGCGGGCACCACGTTCACTTATTTTTGAAGCGCTGATCTCTTCGATAATATCGTCAATCTGGTCAGCTTCAGATTCAACAGCTGCAGTACAGCTCATGTCGCCCACGGTACGGAACCTCACCATACGGTTAGTCACCACATCAGCTTCGTCCATATTCAGGAAGGGAGATGCAGCCATCAGCTGTCCGTTTCTGGTAATGGTATCTCTTTTATGGGCAAAATAGATCGAAGGAAGATCCATTTTCTCCCTGCGGATGTAGTTCCATACATCCAATTCAGTCCAGTTACTGATCGGAAAAACCCTTACGTTCTCACCTTTATGAATCTTGCCGTTATAGATATTCCAGAGTTCAGGACGCTGGCGTTTAGGGTCCCATTGTCCAAATTCGTCCCTTACCGAGAAGATTCTTTCTTTGGCCCTTGCTTTCTCTTCATCTCTTCTGGCACCGCCGATGCAGGCATCAAAACCATGTTTGGCAATAGTATCCAGCAGCGTTACCGTTTGCAGTGAATTTCTGCTGGCATTCTTGCCTTTTTGCTCGATCACCTTACCTTCGTCGATCGATTCCTGAACATAGCCTACGATCAGTTTCTCGCCTAAGCGTTCCACCATCTGGTCTCTGTAGGTAATCGTTTCTTCAAAGTTGTGACCGGTATCAATATGTACCAGCGGAAAAGGGAATTTACCCGGGCGGAATGCTTTTTCAGCAAGCCTTACCAGCGTGATGGAATCTTTACCCCCAGAAAACAACAGCGCCGGCTTCTCAAACTGCCCGGCTACCTCACGCAGAATGTGAATGGCTTCTGCTTCTAATTCGTCTAAATAATCTAAGTTATATTTACTCATGTGCTTTACATTATTTTGTGGCATGCAAACCACATTCTTTCTTCGATTGATCTTCCCACCACCATCTTCCGGCCCTGAAATCCTCGCCCGGTTGTACTGCCCTTGTGCAGGGCGCACAGCCTATGCTCGGGAATCCGCGATCATGAAGCGTATTGTATACAATATTATTCTTTTTTATATAGGCTTTAACATCCTCTAAGCTCCATTCAAAGATAGGATGGAACTTCACCAGCTGGTTGCCTTCGTCCCATTCCAGGTTCGACATATCATGACGGTTTAACGACTGGTCTGCCCTGATTCCTGTAACCCATAATCTATTACCGCTCAGCGCCCTTTTTAAAGGAACGATCTTACGGATATGGCAGCATTCTTTTCTGTTCTCCACAGATTCATAAAAGCTGCTCGGGCCTTTTTTTGACACCATTTCTTCCAATGCCTCTACATCCGGGTAATACGCATGGATAGGCTGATTGTATTTCTCCAGTGTCCTGTTCCAAACATAGTAAGTTTCCGGAAATAACCGGCCTGTTTCAAGGGTAAAAACTTTTACGGGGAAGTTATTCGCAAATATCATATCAGTAATCACCTGGTCTTCCCAGCCAAAGCTGGTAGAGAAAGTGATTTGTCCGGGAAATTTCTGCGCAAGGAAGCCTATAGCCTCAACAGGGCCCATATCCTTGATCTGCACAGCAATTTCGTCCAGGTATTCTTTCATTATATAACTTTTAAAATAAACAAAATAATGCTTCTGAGGCTCACTGCGATCACAATAATCCCTACAGATACCATGATACTCTTTGCAGAGATGCGGTTAGAAACCTTTGCCGCTATTGGGGCAGCCAGTGCACTCCCGATGACCAGTCCTGCAACGGCTTCCCAGTGTGCTGATTTCAGCATCGTCACAAAGGTTAATGAACTGAGAAGGGCAATAAAAAAACGGGTAAGCTTTACTGTACCCAGAGAAAACCTTGCATTTCTGCCACCTGCGATCAGGCTCGATAACACAATAGATCCCCATCCGCCACCACCTACAGCATCAATAAAACCACCGCCAAGACCTAATAATCCTATCTTTTTAATTTTTCCTTCTTTATGCAGGGGAACCTTATTAAAGGCTTTCTTCAGGATGACCCAGCCCAGGATCAAAGTGTAAAAAGAAACAAAAGGTTTGGTATATGCACTGTAATGCTCTAGGGAGGATAACAGATATGCACCCGAAACAGCACCGATAATTCCCGGGACAATCAGTAATTTGAACAGTTTCCAGTTGATGTTTCCCATTCGGTAATGCATCCATCCGGCGATGCCACAGCTGAGGACTTCTGACAGATGGACACCCATGCTGGCCGAGGCCGGGGGTATGCCCATTGACAAAGAGAATGCGGTGGAAGTTACACCATAAGACATACCAATCGCCCCGTCTATCATTGCAAAAACAAAGCCCCCGAAAAGGAACCAGTAAAACATAGGATTGATATCGGCCAAAAATGCCTGAAATTGAGGTTCCCTGTTCCAGAATACAGCAACCAGTACGGCTAATGACAAAATGATCGTCAGCCATATCAGTAACCTGAACTTGGGATAAGATGAGATGCTTACCTTTTCAACTTTTGGCTGAACTTTCTGTTCCGTTTCTACCAGCACGGCACTCACCTCATTCAGTTTCTTAACTTTCGCGCTGAAATCCCCTTCTAATGTGTTCCGGAATTGACTCATTTGCTGCAGTGTAATATCCAGTTCGGCCGGCAGCGCCTCACTAAACAGTTCTTTTAATCTTTTAGCTATTGTTGGTGATTTTCCATTGGTAGAGATCGCAATCTTCAGATCACCTTTTTTCACTACGGAACCCAGGTAAAAGTCGCACAACTCAGGCTTGTCTGCCACGTTGACCAGCAACTTTAAAGCATGGGCATCACGCTTGATATCTTCATTTAATATATTATTGTTCGTCGCAGCGATCACCAGGTCAGCATGGATAAGATCTGCCGCTTCATACCTTTTTTTAAAAAGGCTGATCTGGGATAAGCGCGCGGCCATTTCAGCCACCTCGTCACATACTACCTCTGCAATGATGGTGATCCTTGCCTGCTCGCTCTGGGCAAGCACGGCGGTGAGCTTCTCAAGCCCTACAGGACCGGCACCAATGATGACAGTATGTAACTGGTTCAGCTTTAAAAAAACAGGAAATAACTGATTGCCTTCTGATTCCACGTCCCTAAGCTATAACTCTTCTTTAATTGCTGCAAAGAAATCCCTGATCGGCTGAAATTCCGGGTGCAGTGAAACTACTTCACCAAAGACCAGTATCGCAGGTGCAGTGATTTTTTTCTCTTCCACCACTTCAACTATGGTATCTACGATCCCTATAGCCAGCTGCTCATGATCTGTAGAACCATTTTGTATGACCGCCACCGGCAGGTTGTTTTTATGTTCTGTCTGATACAGCTTTACAATCTCTTTCAGCTTGTTCAGACCCATCAGCACTACTACCGTTGCTTTAGTGCGTACGGCTTCATACAGATCATTGGATATTGCACCGGATACTGTCGTGCCTGTAACTACCCAGAAGCTTTCACTTAAGCCCCTGTGCGTGACAGGAATTTGCTGTAAGCCCGGTACAGAGATCGAACTTGATAATCCGGGGATCACCTGCGCAGAAATACTGTAACCGGCTGCAAAATTCAGTTCCTCATAACCACGTCCGAAAACAAAAGGGTCACCCCCTTTCAAACGGACCACATGGCCATAATGAAGTGCATAATCTACCATCAGCTGATTGATTTCTTCCTGTGTTGAAGAATGTGCACCGGAGCGTTTGCCCACAAATACTTTAATCGAATCCGCAGCAGCATATTGCAGCACCTTTTCATTCACCAGTGCATCATAAAGGATCACATCCGCATCTTTGAGTGCGTTGGCTCCCTTCATGGTAATAAGTTCGGGATCACCCGGACCAGCGCCAACGAGCGTGATCCTGGGTTCCCTTATTTTTCTTTCGGAAGGCTGTATCATGAGTTTACCTCAGCGCCCCTTTTCGCCGCCATTGCCTTATAGAAATCAGTGGCCTGATTCAGATAAGTGATTGCAAAATCCTCTGTAGGTTCGTTTTTATTGATTTTCAGCACAAATTCATTGAAAGTCTCAGGTAAAACTACCTCACCAGTTTCTACAAAATATGCGTCAAACTCTCTGATGATACCGATCTGTGTACTGCTGTTTACACCTTTGTCCAGCAATAATGCTTTTGCGGTATTTACCAGTACACTGTATGAATGATAGATCGCGTCAGACCATGCGCCTCTTTCGAAGGCTTCGCCTGCCCATTGCAGTTTCTCTTCACCTTCCAGTAAAAGCGTTGCTACGAGGTCAATGACTACGCCGGCACATTCACCAACACCGATTGCT
>Ga0163161_10002300_pt1 | contig 13705 bp, 6 predicted proteins | sample S45metaG_FD_129847 | JGI IMG/M metagenome (GOLD analysis project Ga0163161, IMG submission 129847) | Switchgrass rhizosphere microbial communities from Kellogg Biological Station, Michigan, USA - S4-5 metaG | ecosystem: Host-associated > Plants > Roots > Rhizosphere > Soil | place: USA: Michigan... | reverse complement strand
CATTATCAAAACAATCACAAAAACATTTTATAAAAATATAAATAACAGCATTATGAAAACTTCAATCACAACCCTAACAAAATCTTTATTGGCAGCTGTAGTATTAAGCGCTTCAATCTTCTCTACTGTTGTATCAGCAGAAGAAAAACAACCCGTTAAAATTTCTGCTCCGAATAACTTCGACAAAGTTGTGGTTAGCGGAAACGTAGAAGTTACCCTGATCCAAAATGGCAGAGAAGGCGTAAGTTATAACGACGACAATACCGGAAAAGTAAAAGTGATCCAGGATGGATCTGCATTAAAAATTACCTCTGCAGATAACAGCCCTGCAAAAATTACCGTTTATGTAAAAAACATTTACCGCGTACAGGCGTCGGATGATGCAGTTGTAAAAACCGATGGCGAACTGGAGGTAAAATATCTTCAGGTATTTTTAAAAGGAAATGCAGTTGCAGAGATCAACTCTAAAACAGAAAGTTTATATACCATGATGGAAGAAAGAGCAGACCTAAAATTGACAGGTGCTACAGGTGATCACATTCTTGTAATGGGAAGTACACCAACATTAAACTTGGACAGATTTGCAGCATTAAAAACAGAGGTGAGCACACCGAAAACAGGTGACATCCAAACTGCTTCTTTAGCAAAATAAAAAACAAGGCATTTTTCTTTTTTAAAAGCGACAATCGATTTGTCGCTTTTTTTATGCGCGGTAAAAAGCAGTTTATATTTTTCCAGGTACAAAACATATATTTACCATCAAATCTTATAACGCTCACTTGATAAATGAAAAGTATCTGGAAAATTTTATTGGTTTGCAGCTGTGTTTCCTGCCATTCGAATTCAGAAAGGAAAGACACACCAATTGTTCCCAAGACAGTTGAAAAACCTGTTTTAGCTAAAAAAATCAATAAAAATGAACCGTTGTCAAATGACATCATGGAATTTGTTAACTACAACGACGATGGGGATTATTTTTTGCTGAACGCAAAACAGAAGGATAAGACGTTTTCTTTTATCAACGACAGCAACGACGACAGAAGTCTTTTGAGGGGCGACATGATTGAGATCAGCTGGAAAAAGGACAGCATCTCTATCGCAGGCGACGGTGAAACAAGAGTAGAAGCCGAACGGATCGTTTCAGTAAAAAAAATAAAGGATGGAAATGTTTCCAGGTTTAGAAAAGCCTATCCTCAGCCGCTCAAATACACCTGGCCACAGGAAGAGCAATATACTAGATCATACCTGGACAAGCTTTACCTTCTCACTGAATATTATATTGCAAATTCGGGCAATGCGCTTTTGAAACAGCAGATTAAAAACAAGGGGGAGCTGAGCTATTCGATAGAAAAACAGACCAGGGAAAACAAAGAATACATCCTGATCGGGATAGCTACGGTAACCGCGCAGCATGCAGAAACAGTTCAATGGTTATACTTTGATAATGACCGGGACCTGTTATACGAGTATGATCTGCCTCAGGACCGTTTGGTCAAATATGAACAAAATCATTAGATTAGTGTTAAAAGGATAGGTAAAATGATATGAAAATATCGGATTTATGTATCGTTAACTACAGATGGGCAACCGGATAAAATATAATCAAAAAGGATCAGGATGAATGATTAAGAAAGTACCGCAAATGGATGTAATAGCAATTTTGAAAGAATTTAATGGAATTTATAATACAACAGATAAGGCATTCCATTTCAGCATAAAAGATAGCTGCGATCAATTACGCAAATCCGGCTGCCTCCCGCTATATCCCGCTATTGAACTAAAGTGCCTGCCGTTAAAAAAGAGGTTCATCACCAATTAAAAAAATTGGAACTCCATGAAAAACATCGATAAGCACAATATAGAACATACTACCCCTCTTCCATCGATCTACAGCCTTTTCGAAAATGCAGTTAGATATTTTCCAAAAAATGCTGCCGTATCGTTTGGAAATGAGCAGCTGAGCTATGAATCTTTGTTGGGAAAAGTACAGAGCCTGACTGAAAAAATCATAAGATCCACCACTGAAGAAGAACTGATCGGCATAAGTACCACCCGTTCTGTTGACATGATCATCGCAGTGCTAGCAGTGCTTGCATCAGGAAAAGCTTATGTGCCATTGGACCCAGCTTATCCTGTACAGCGGCTTGAGCAGATGGTCACAGACTCCGGCATAAAAACCTGTCTGGCACCGGAACAGGAAGAAAAATACTTTAGCAGGTTGGGGCTAACCTGCACTTCCGGTCTATCCGCTCAAGGAAAGGATGAGAACGCTCCTTCTAAAAAGCAGAATCCGAATATATACGTCTTGTATACTTCTGGCTCTACCGGCAGTCCAAAAGGAGTTAATATGACCCAGGCGGCGATGTCCAATCTGATTTTGTGGCAGCAGCAGCATTCCGTTGCCGGCCCTGACAGCAGGACGCTGCAATTTTCCCCGCTGAGTTTTGACGTGTCTTTTCAGGAGATCTTTGCTACACTTACCACAGGTGCAACATTGGTTCTGGTAGGGGACAACCTCAGACTGGATCCGGTAAATCTGCTGAAATATATTAATGAAAAACAGATCGGCCGCATTTTTCTGCCCTTTGTTGCCCTGCAGTTTCTCGCAGAAGCGGCAAGCGGCACCCGCAATTTTCCGCAGAGTCTTAAGGAGGTCATCACCGCGGGTGAACAATTGAAGATCACGCCTCAGGTCAAAGAATTCTTTGGTGGCCTGGATGACTGTACCCTTTACAACCAGTACGGCCCAACCGAATGCCATGTGGTTACACAGCTCACGCTCAGTGGCCCCGCAGATTACTGGCCACTGCTGCCAAACATCGGAACACCCATATCCAATACCAAAATTTATATTATAGACCAGGATAAAAACCTGCTTCCCCAGGGAGAAACCGGTGAACTGGCTATCGCCGGGATCAGCCTTGCTGCAGGTTACCTGAACCGACCTGAACTGACAGCAGAAAAATTTGTACAGATTAGTGTAGATGGTACCAAACAGAAAATGTACCGCACAGGTGACCTTGGATCAATCCTCAAAGATGGAAGCATCCACTTTCAGGGAAGAAGGGACGACCAGGTTAAAATCAGGGGTTACCGAATTGAGCTCGGAGAGATCGAAGTGCAGCTCAATGCCATCGAAGGGATCAAACAGGCTATAGTTATTGCTAAAAACGATGCGGCCGGTCAAAGCAGGCTGCTTGCATATCTGGTATCCGGCAATGGAACCCAACATACCGTACAGGTACGGAAATACATGGAAGAGAGACTGCCTGATTACATGATCCCTTCCTTCTTTATCTGGATGCAGGACCTGCCCAAGACCAGCAGTGGCAAAGTAGATAAGAGCGCCCTTCCCCAACCAGAGCGCAGCCGCCCCGAACTCTCTGTTTTATACAGCGCGCCTAAAACAGCTGATGAAAAGAAAATTGCAACTATCTGGTCTGCTGTGCTGGAGCTCGATAACGTAGGCACACACGATAATTTTTTTGAACTCGGCGGGAACTCCATGCTGGCGGTTAAAACGGTCTCGCTGCTGCGCTCGGCACACCAGATGGAATTACCGGTCACAAAGTTATACCAGTTTCCAAGCATTAGCCAGATCGTAAATTATTTTAATGCCGAATCCGGTCGGAAGAACAAAAGAAAACCGGCGCAATCTGCAGACCCAGGACAGCCAATTGCGGTTATCGGCATGGCACTAAGGTTTCCCGGCGCAAATACTGTCGATCAACTATGGGATGTGCTGCGTAAAGGCAAGGAAACGACCAGCTTTTTTAGCAAGGAAGAACTGGACAGCGCTATACCAGAAGAGATCAGAAATGATCCTGACTATGTTCCCGCGAGGGGTATTATCGGGGATGCAGAATTATTTGATCCTTTATTTTTCGGCATCAATCCTAAGCTTGCAGAAGCGATGGACCCCCAGCAACGCATCTTTTTGGAGATCAGCAGGGATGTACTGGAGAAGTCAGGTCATCTTCCCGCTGTTTATGACGGGCTGATCGGTGTATTTGCCGGATCAGGAAATAACAGTTATTATCAGCATAACGTTTCAGGAAATACCGGACTCATCAGCCAGGTCGGAGCTTTCCAGGTGATGACGGTAAACGAAAAAGATTATATTTCTTCCAGGACAGCGTATGAGCTTGACCTTAAAGGCCCTGCAGTAAGTGTTTTTTCCGGATGTTCAACATCCCTACTTGCGGTGTCCCAGGCTGTAGAAAGCCTGCGCAAAAACCAGTGCGATGTGGCCATTGCGGGCGGGGCAAGTATTACCTCTCCGCTTAAAAGCGGACATATTTACCAGGAGGGCACAATGTTGAGCAAAGACGGGCATTGCAGATCATTTGATGCAGATTCTACAGGTACCGTTTTCAGTGACGGTGCCGGAGTAGTCCTGCTAAAAACACTTTCAGCTGCAAAGCAGGATGGAGATACCATTTATGGAATTATCAAAGGGACGGGCGTAAGTAACGATGGTAGCAATAAAGGCAGTTTTACCGCACCAAGTACCGATGGACAAGCTGCAGCCATCGAAATGGCTATCCATGAAGCGGGCATCGATCCTTCAACACTCTCATATATCGAAGCGCACGGAACTGGAACGCCATTGGGCGACCCTATTGAAATCGAAGGTTTAAAGCAGGCATTTGGTAAACAGAAAACCCAACAGTATTGTGCAATCGGTTCCATCAAAAGTAATATGGGACATATGACCGCTGCAGCAGGTGTGGCTGGCCTCATTAAAACCGTTCTCGCATTATATCATAAAGAGATTCCGCCTTCGATTAATTTTGATCAGCCCAACCCCAACATTGATTTTGATTCATCACCGTTCTATGTCAATATAAAATTAAAATCCTGGCAAACAGATTCGGTCAGGCGGGCCGGCATCTCTTCCTTTGGCGTTGGGGGGACCAATGTCCATGTCGTGGTGGAAGAATATGATCATCCGGAAACAGTAAATGATAAACCCGGAAGAACAAAGCAGATCATTGGCTGGTCTGCCAAAACGCCCCAAAGCCTACTGGCCTACAGAACGGAACTAAAAAAATATACAGCTGGCCACCCGGAGCTGAATATCGCTGATCTGGCCTATACCCTGCAGTCAACAAGAGAAGATTTTAATCACCGGGTTTTTATCGTTATAGGTTCAAATAAAGAGCTGATAACAGCGCTGGATCAGATACCTGCAGCAACACAGCCACTAAAGAACCTACCTGGAGAAACAGTATTCCTGTTTCCCGGACAGGGTTCACAGTACCTGAATATGGGTACTGAACTTTATCAGCAGGAAGAAATATTCAAAAAAGCGGTCGATGAATGTGCAGGGATCCTAAACGCTTATCTGGACGGGGATATCCGTAAAGTAATTTACGCGGAAAGTAACCCTGAAACGGAGGCCAAAATCAGCGACACCAGATATACCCAGCCTGCGCTCTTTGTGATCTGTTATGCTCTTGCCAGATTATGGATGAGCTGGGGCATACAGCCCTCCATACTCTGCGGACACAGTATTGGTGAATACGTGGCAGCACATCTGGCGGGTGTATTTTCACTGGAAGATGGCCTGAAACTGATCGCGGCACGCGGAGAGCTGGTGAGCAGGCTTCCCGGAGGAAGTATGCTGAGTGTACGTGCCCCTTATGAGGTCATAGAAAAAACCCTGCCTTCAACACTTTCTCTAGCGGCGGTAAACAGTCCCACACTATGCGTAATTGCAGGCAAAGATGAAGATATTGCAGCTTTTCAACAGGAACTCGGCCGAAAAGAAATCCTTAATAAAAAACTGCTGACCAGTCATGCCTTTCATTCATCAATGATGGATCCCGTAATCGATGCATTTGCAGAGGTGGTCGGACAAATTACATTGAACAGGCCTCAAAAACCTATTGTATCCACAGTAACGGCAAAATTTCTAACCGATGCTGAGGCACAGGACCCTGCCTACTGGACCAACCATCTCAGAAGAACTGTACTTTTTTCTCCGGCGATCGATACCATCCTGAAATTAGAGAACCCACTGCTTATTGAGTCGGGCCCGGGGAATACCTGTACAACCCTTGCCTGGCAGCATGGAACAAAAACTGCTTTTAATGCAGTTGCAAGTATGGATAAAAAGGAACTATCGGGAGCAGCGGATTCCATTTTACACGCACTGGGAAAAGTCTGGCAGCTGGGCTTAAATCCTAACTGGCATGCTTTTTATCAAAATCAGAAAAGAAAGTTAATCGAGCTGCCAACCTACAGTTATGACAAGAAAAGATTTTGGGCAGAACCGGAACAGCAATCAAAAGCGATCAACCAACCCATAACAGAAGGAAAAACTGCCATGAGGAAAGACATATTGATAGAAAAAATAAAACACATCGTTGAAGAGGCTTCGGGAATTGAGATGGATGGTGTCACACCTGAAATGAGCTTCATCGAGATGGGTCTGGATTCACTTCTGCTGACACAGGTGGCCATTATTCTAAAAAAGGAATTTGGACTTCCTTTAACCTTCAGACAACTGAATGAAGAATACGCTACCCTGGATGCACTGTCGGCGTTTGTAGACCAAAGCCTTCCTCCGGAAAAGACAGCTGTGGAGTTATCTGTGCCGTTGCAAAATCCTATACCTCAGCCAGCGGGTAGTTTTATCCCATCAGACTCTGCACTGGGCTTGATTGCCCAACAGCTTCGATTGCTATCCAGACAGGTAGAATTGATGCAGGGCAGTGGACAGGTGGGTTCTGAGATCAGCAGTATCAATCATGTCGGGGCACCGGTAAAATCTTCCCCATCGTTTTTGTCTGCTAATACCGCATCACAGGACCTCTCTTCATCAGGCATTTCGGCTGAAGAGCTTGCAGAAATTAAAAAACCCTTTGGTGCTTTAGCGCGTATAGAAAAACAGGCAAGCACCCTGGCACCTGCCCAAAAGGATTTTCTTGACAGATTAACAGCGCGTTACAACAAAAAAACAGCAGGAAGTAAGGATTTCGCACAAAAAAACAGGGCACATATGGCCGATCCAAGAGTTGCTTCCGGATTTAACCCCAATACCAAAGAAACCGTTTATTCCATAGTGACCAATAGATCCCTTGGTAGCCATTTATGGGATATCGATGGCAATGAATATATTGATGCCCTGAACGGATTTGGCTCCAATTTACTGGGCTACCAGCATCCTGTGCTAAAAGCAGCTGTACTGGACCAGATTGAAAAGGGATATGAGATAGGCCCCCAGCATGAACTCGCCGGTGAAGTCGCTGCACTCATTTGTGAGTTTACAGGTTTTGACCGGGCAGCGTTATGCAATACAGGTTCGGAAGCTGTACTGGGTGCGATGAGAATAGCAAGAACAGTGACCGGACGCTCCTTGATCGTATCTTTTTCCGGTTCTTACCACGGGATCAACGATGAGGTCATTGTAAGAGGCACAAAAAAATTAAAAAGTTTCCCCGCTGCTCCGGGTATTATGCCGGAGGCGGTGCAAAATATGCTGGTGCTGGATTACGGAACAGATGAAAGTTTACGGATCATCAGAGAAAGGGCCAGTGAAATTGCTGCCGTCCTGGTAGAACCGGTACAGAGCAGAAGGCCCGAGTTTCAACCTGTGGAGTTCCTGAAAGAATTACGGGAGATCACCCTCCAATCGGCAACTGTACTGATATTCGACGAGGTGATTACCGGCTTCAGGGCACATCAGGGAGGTGCGCAGGCCATATTCGGCATCCAGGCTGATCTGGGTACTTATGGCAAAGTGATCGGTGGCGGAATGCCTGTTGGTGCCATTGCAGGTAAAAGGCAATTTATGGATGCACTGGATGGCGGTTTCTGGCAATATGGTGATGACTCCTTTCCCGAGATCGGCGTAACTTACTTTGCAGGCACATTTGTAAGACATCCCCTTGCCCTGGCCGCAGGTAAAGCTTCCCTCCTTTTTATGAAGGAAAAGGGAACAGCATTGCAGAACAATTTAAACCGGAACACCAGTTATCTGGCAGGTTTATTGAACGCTACAGCAGAAGAATTCCGTCTTCCGGTTTATGTTGCTTATTTTGGTTCTCTGTGGAAAATCAAATTCAATGAAGAGTACCCTTATAGTGAGCTGTTATTTACGCTTATGCGCGATAAGGGCATCCACATCTGGAGTGGTTTTCCATGTTTCCTGACCGTGTCGCATACCATGGAGGAAATTGAGCTGATTGCAGCAAAATTCAGGGAAAGTATTGAAGAACTGATAAGCGTGGATTTAATTCCGCTAACTGAGGGTTCTCCGGTAAAATCAACTGCAACAATCCAGGCACCTGTAGTCGGCGCAAGGCTGGGCAGGGATCAGGCAGGTGACCCTGCCTGGTTTATCACGGATCCGGAAAATCCCGGTAAATACATCCAGGTGCAGGCCAAGATTTAACAAATGACAGAGAATAGAGATAATTTAATTTATACAAAAGTGGATTTTGATCCTTTTGCATCAGGAGAAGTGCTCAATATCGCTCCCGCTACTGAACCGCAAAAGGAGATCTGGACGTCCTGCATGCTCGGAGGAGAGGATGCCAGCAGAGGGTACAACGAATCTGTATCCCTGCGATTGAAGGGCAATGTCAATTTAGGCTTTCTCGAAAAAGCACTTGAACTTCTGATAGACAGACATGAAGCCCTGCGGTCTGCTTTCAGCCGGGATGGCTCTACCATCATTATCCTTGACCATGTCAGCAATTATTTCTCCTCTACTGATCTTTCTGCCCTCGCTGCGGACGAACAGGAGAAGAGTATAGAACATGACATCCTCGAAGATGCCCTGCATGTGTTTGACCTGCTCAACGGACCGCTATTTAAAGCCGGCATTCACAAGCTTTCCGATCAGGATTATCACTTTACCTTCACAGGACACCATATCGTATGCGATGGCTGGTCGCTGGGCGTTATTTTACAGGACCTCAGCAAATTTTATTCAGCGCTGGCAGGACATTATCCTCCAGCCCTGCCAGAGGCCAAGCCCCTCACGGAATTTGCCAGGGAGCAACTTGTTTTTGCGGACAGTAAAGAACGGCAAGCCATCGAACAGTACTGGTTAAAACAGTATGCCAAAGATCTCCCGGTAATGGATATGCCTACTGACCGTCCACGTCCCGCAGCGCGAACATTTAAAAGCAAAAGACTGGATTTTCACCTGGACACTGATCTGGTACAGGGATTAAAGGCGATAGGTAAAGCAGAAGGCTCAAGTCTTGTACTTTGTCTGTTATCGTCCTTTGAGATGTTTCTTCACCTGGTTACCGGACAAAAAGATATCGTGGTAGGTTTACCAGCCTCCGGCCAATCGATCACGGGCAACTATAACCTGGTGGGACATTGTGTCAACCTGCTTCCGCTGAGGAGCCGCCCCGGCAAAAACTACAGTTTTAAAGAATACCTCAAGATCAGGAAGCCAGGGATATTGGACGCTTTTGACCATCAGCAGATCACCTGGGGAAGCCTGTTGCGCAAATTGAAAGTTGCAAGAGACCCATCCCGGATACCGCTGGTACCTGTAGTGTTCAATGTGGATATGGGACTGGATAATGGGGTGTCGTTTGAGGGACTTGACTATGAGTTAATCAGCAATCCACGGGAATACGAAAGTTTTGAACTCTTTATCAATGCCAGCGGCTCAGAAAAGTCCCTTACGCTTGAATGGTCTTTCAATACACAGTTATTTGATGAAAGCACCATCCGTCAGATGAATGAAGGCTATGAGCAGATCCTCAAATTTATTGTTATGCATCCCTCGGATAAGATCAGCGATCTGCTTGTGCCCGGCACTGCAAATTATCTGGGGCAGGCTGTATTCAATAGGACTACCGCAGCCGGCAGTAAAAAACATGTCAGCATCTCCGGGGAGAAGAAAGCGCTGAACACCCTCAGCATACAACAGCTGTTCAACCATGCTGCGCAGCGCCATAAGGATAAACCAGCGATTAGTTTCAAAGATGAATCCATCAGTTACGGCAACCTTAATGTCAGGGCTGAAAACCTGAGCAGGGCCATTTTACATTTTGCCCCCGATGAAGATATTATCGGGGTCAGTACGACCAGGGATTTAAATATGGTTGTTGCGGTAATTGCGATCCTCAAAGCAGGAAAAGCCTATCTTCCATTGGATCCTACCTATCCTGAAGACAGGCTCATCCAGATCATAGAAGATTCCGGACTGAATTTTTGTGTGGCAAGTGCCATAGAGAATAAGTTTTTCAGTAAACTCGATCTTGAAACCATAGATTTCGACCGTACTTACAGCCTGCCCGTACAAACTCTGCCCTTTGAAAACCCCAATGTGTACGTACTTTATACCTCCGGCTCTACCGGGAAACCAAAAGGGGTATACCTCACGCAGCTTGCGGTGGTCAACCTGATCATCTGGCAAAATAACAGCTCGATCGCTAATGCAGATAGCAAAACGCTACAATTTGCCCCTCTTACATTTGATGTATCCTTTCAGGAGATTTTTGCCACCCTTACAACCGGAGGACAGCTGATCCTGATAGATGATGTGATGCGGCTGAACCCCGATAATCTGCTCGAAAAGATCGAACGGGATAAAATCAACAGGATATATCTGCCTTTCGTGGCACTTCAATTTCTTGCAGAAACAGCGGGAAGCATTGGAACATTCCCTTCTGCCCTGCAGGAGGTCATGACGGCAGGAGAGCAGTTGAAGATCACACCACAGGTTGAGAATTTCTTCAAAGCAATTCCCGGCTGCGTCCTCTATAACCAATATGGTCCTACGGAATGCCATGTGGTCACACAATTGAAACTCAGCGGAGATCCTGCCAAATGGCCGGGTCTGCCAAATATTGGTAAACCCATTGACAATACAGAAATTTATATTACCGGTGAAAATATGGAGATCCTCCATGACGGAGAAACCGGGGAACTGTGCATTGCCGGAGCAAGCCTTGCTTCAGGATATTTGAATAAACCTGAGCTCACCGGTCAGAAATTTTTACCACTAAATCTTGGGAACAGCAGTCAGACACGTATATACCGTACAGGAGATCTGGCCAGGGTTTTAAGCGACGGCAACCTGGAATTTATCGGCCGTAATGATGACCAGGTGAAAATCCGGGGATACAGGGTTGAGGTCGGTGAGATCGAAGTGATGCTCAACCGTGTGCCAGGGATCGCACAGGCCGTCATTTTAGCAAAAGAAGATCACAACGGCCAGAAAAGACTGGTGGCGTATATTTCATCTGCTAACGGGCAGGAAGATACCGCTTACGTAAGAGCGGAAATACAGCAGAAATTACCGGTATATATGATCCCCTCAGTGTTTGTTTGGATCAAGGAATTTCCACGGACAGGCAGCGGCAAAATTGACAGGCTCGCGCTCCCCGTGCCAGATCAGCTTCATTTTGCCAACCAGAGCACTTGTATTGCGCCGCAGACTGATACTGAAAAACAAATCGCAAAAATCTGGGAAGAACTGCTCCAGATTAAGGATATCGGAATAGATGATAACTTTTTTGAAATGGGGGGACACTCCCTGATTGCGGTACAGTTCATGATCCAGATTGAAAAGACCAATGGTCATGGCCTGCCCCTGGCTACCCTTTTTGAATATCCGACAATAAGAACTCTGGCCAGATTATTTGACGGACAGAACAGACCAACAGCCTATACCCCGCTGGTACCGATCAAACCTTCCGGCTCAAAAACGCCTATCTATATCGTTCACGGTGGTGGATACAACGTATTGAACTTTAGCGGCATCGGATTACACGTGGATTCAGAGCAGCCTGTATTTGGTATCCAGGCACAGGGGCTTGATGGTATCGGGGAACCAATGGACAATATGGAAGATATAGCAAGGTACTATATCGAAAGTATCCTCGCGCAGAACCCCACAGGCCCATATGCACTGGCAGGATATTCGTTTGGCGGCTATGTGGTGATCGAAATGGCGAGGCAGCTGCGGCTGATCGGACATGACATCAAACTACTGGCTATTTTTGATACCAATGCGAAAAATCTCGATTTCCATGGAAATGGGATGGGTGTGTATGTAGAGAAAATAAAAAAACAACTTCCAAAATTCTGGTGGATAGTGAAATCATTTTTCCGTAACCCCAAAAAGACCCTTACATACCAGGGCTACTGGCTTTCTAAAAAAATGAACTTTATACCGGGAATGGACACTGCTGCGGAACACCCTGACGGTGCTATTTATGAGATCATGCGCAGGATTGATGAGAAATACGAGATTGCTTACCAGGCCTATAAACTTACTCCTTTTGATGAAAAAATTCATCTTTTCAGGGCAACAGACAATATTTACTTTGTGGAAGACTATAAGTACCTGGGATGGAAAAAATACGCAAAAAAGGGAGTTGAAGTTTATGATGTTCCCGGAGATCACAAAACCATGCTCCTGGCCCCGAACGATAAATCCTTTGCCAGAAAACTGCAGGAAGTATTAGATAACGTTTCATAAGTAAAAGCATTGGAAAACTATTATCTATACTGCGGGGATATCAATCTCAAACCCGATAACCGGTCTCCCGACAGATCTGAAGGAATGATTAATATCTGGACAATAGATATCAATGCTCTGCTCCCTGGCCTGGCAGGGCTGAAGCAATTACTAAATCAAGAAGAAATAGCCCGCGCTGCACGTTTCAATCAGGAAAAAGATGCGCAGCAGTTTATCATTACCCGTGCAGCATTAAGGATACTGCTGGCAGATGCACTGGCTTTGGATCCAAAGCAAATCGATATCACTGCCGCTCAAAATAAAAAACCATTCCTTGCCACGTACAACGGAGTTCATTTCAATGTATCTCACTCAGCTAACCGGGCTGTGATTGCCATTGCAAAACAGGCCGTAGGAATAGATGTGGAATTCCTGAAAACCGGTTTTGAATACCAGTCTATCGCAGAATATGCATTCTCGGAGACAGAATCGGTCCATCTACAGAAAAGTAATCATCCGCATCTGGATTTTTTTCGCCTTTGGACCAGGAAAGAAGCTTTTCTGAAAGGTCTGGGAACTGGATTGATCGATGACCTGAAACTGATCAGCTGTATAGCGGCCAGCAATGAAATTCCAGCGGTCATCGGCACAGTATCTTGCGACTGGGAAGTGAACACTTTGGTACTCGGCCCCGCTTATATCTTGAGCATAGCATTTGAGCGGGCTTTCTCCTTCCATCAAGTCAACCTGTTTGATTTTTCCCATGCTGAAGTTTGATTTTTCTTTTGATGCCTGACGACAGCGGCAAACACGGAATGCATCAAAAAAATACCTTTGGAATGTGCTCATGAATATAAAAATGCCAGGATTAATCCCGGATTCCCCAGGACACAATCCCCATTCAAAATGTTTAAAACGGCCTGTTCGATAATAGATAATATGTGATTTAAGCAACACCTTTTGTCTTGAAGAATCTATGAAAGCATATTTTTAAAGTATTGCTGTATTGGAACACTTCCATAATCTTTTAAAACCGGTATGAAAGCATCCCTATTGGCCGATTTATAAAAGCTGTTCGTCGGGAAATACACTGCGTTGGTATAAAGTGCGAAAAACCGCTGCAACGTTTTGCCCCTACCGGCGTCTCATTATCAAAACAATCACAAAAACATTTTATAAAAATATAAATAACAGCATTATGAAAACTTCAATCACAACCCTAACAAAATCTTTATTGGCAGCTGTAGTATTAAGCGCTTCAAT
>Ga0163161_10002299_pt1 | contig 13707 bp, 10 predicted proteins | sample S45metaG_FD_129847 | JGI IMG/M metagenome (GOLD analysis project Ga0163161, IMG submission 129847) | Switchgrass rhizosphere microbial communities from Kellogg Biological Station, Michigan, USA - S4-5 metaG | ecosystem: Host-associated > Plants > Roots > Rhizosphere > Soil | place: USA... | reverse complement strand
GGAAGAGGCTAGACGTATCAGGATGGCCGCCGCTCAAGATGGTGCACGTGCCAACGTAAACGTAATTGAAGGGTTGTACAACGCGACGCGAAAGTGATCCGTGTCAGCGTGCAGCATGAGTAAAAAATAACTCCGCTATCAATAACAAAATGGAGAATTCAAATGACTAATAAAATGCGTGCCGCTCGGCTTCACGATATCGGTTCCCCGATGAGTGTGGACGAAATCGATATTCCTACTCCTGACAGCGATGAAGTGCTTGTACGAGTAGAGTCGTGTGGTGTCGTGCCCAACCTTGGGAACGTGATCAAGAACTATCCAACCTGGTTTCCAGATCTGCCGCTGCCGAAGTTACCTGCCATTTTCGGTTTGGACCCTGCCGGTACCGTTGTCGGGGTCGGAAAGCGCGTTTTCAACTTTAAAGAGGGTGACAGGGTCTATGTAAATCCGGCCCGGTTCTGTGGCACGTGCCGCTGCTGCCGCAAGGGTGATCCCCTGAGCTGCGAGCGCTTCGGCTACTCGGGTTATTTCGGTTTTTCGCCCGAGGCGAATGATCTTTTGAAGCACTACCCCTACGGTGGCTTCTCGCAGTTTATGACAGCTCCCCAATATAGCCTTGTGAAGCTGCCAGATAATGTAACGTTCGATCAGGCGGCGCGGTTCGGGTATCTGGGAACGGCGTACGCTGCTCTTAAGCGTGGTAAAGCGGGCCCTGGTATGACTGTGTTGGTCAACGGTGCAAGCGGGACTCTTGGTCTTGGCGCTGTGCTATTGGCGCTAGCGCTTGGCGTCACTCGTATCTTTGCTGTCGCCAGGGATAAGGCGCTTCTGGAGCAAGTTCGCCAGTTAGCCCCTCAGCGAATCGAAACATTCTCGACGTCTGACGGCAACTCCTTGTCAGAGTGGGCCTTTTCTAATACCAACGGAGCAGGGGTTGATCTCGTTGTCGACACCTTGGGGCCGGGAGCGCCTGCAAGCGCAGTCACTGATGCGATCGATTGCCTGCATCGTGGTGCGCAAGCTGTGCATGTGGGTGGTGTGTCTGAGTTGGTTCCGATGAATCTGTTCAAGCTAATGGCAGCCCAGGTTCAGTGGCTGGGTTCTAACTGGTTCACAGCCGGCCAGGGACAGGATATTGCTGACATGGCGGAGCGAGGCGTTCTCGATCTGTCGGTATTCGAGACGACTGGTTTTGGGCTGAGCCGCATCAACGAAGCCTTGGATTCCATAGCCGGGCGACATGGTGGATTCACTAATTTCGTTATAAACCCGCAAGCGTAAGTGCGCTCCCTACGGCCGATTCAACATCGGCCGCAGGGATTCCAGAACAATCATTGACGAGAAAATGCCAGCGCCTCAGGTGAATATTGTTCTTGCATGCTAGTATGTGAGTAGGCATGATGATTTCACCAACAACAAAAGCGTACGCATGACGACGAGCGCTACTCGCCCTTGTTAGGGTATCGATGCAGCCTTCACTGCATTCGACTTGGGCCGTCGTTAGTGTGCCGAAAACCTTCGGGTTTTTTAGCGCATGACAAGGTGCATGGCTATGAGCGTTTTCCTCCACTGTCTGTCACACACACCTCTGGTCGGCTTAGTCGACCCTTCCCCCGATGTTCTGGCAGAAATTAATGCCGAGATTAATTCGGCCCGTCAGCAGATCGAAGCTTTCGATCCTGAACTTGTAATCCTGTTTGCTCCTGACCATTACAACGGTTTCTTTTACGACATCATGCCGTCCTTTTGCATCGGTACTGCTGCAGAAGCCATCGGCGATTTTGGATCTGCTGCGGGCGTCATCTCAGTGCCCGTTCGGGAAGCTGAGGAGCTCGCTGTTGCGGTATTGGCTGCGGGTGTAGATGCCGCAGTTTCTTACCGCATGCAGGTCGATCACGGTTTTGCCCAGCCCCTCGATTTTCTACTGGGCGGCCTGGATCGGTATCCCACGATTCCGATTTTCATCAATTGCCTTGCGCGCCCCATGCCGAGTTTTCAGCGGGTTCGAATGTTCGGTGAAGCAGTGGGCGCTTATGCCGCCAAAACCGACAAGCGTGTTCTGTTTCTGGGGTCTGGCGGATTGTCTCATCAGCCCCCGGTACCTGAGCTGGCAACTGCAAACTCGCATCTGCGAGAGCGTTTGTTAGGTGGGGGCAGGAACCTGCCGCTAGATGAGCGGGAGGCTCGAACGCAGCGGGTTATCAACGCTGCTCTTCTGTTTATCGATGATCAGAATTCCCTCCATCCGCTAAACCCGACATGGGATCGCTATTTTCTCGACACCCTTCAAGCCGGTGATTTGCGTGAGCTTGATGACATCGGTGATGACGAACTCTCAGCCATAGCGGGCAAATCCACTCACGAGGTCAAAGCCTGGGTGGCTGCATTCGCCGCTATGACGGCTTATGGCTCTTATCAAACGAGTAATCGTTACTACCGCCCCATCCCAGAGTGGATTGCGGGATTTGGTGCGTTGAGCGCTCGTCCAATTGCTGACTGAGCGAGTTTGAATTTTTCCCGCTCTTGCGATAACTCGCAGGAGCCCATCTCCTAATCATATGAGGAAGAAGAGATGACGTCTGCCAAGCAAACCTTCACCAATGAAAACACCAGCAAACTGGTTCGCGTTAAAGAAGGCGAACATGAGTTTCAACTGCACTATAACGATGCAGGTGATGGGGCTGAAACAATCATCATGCTCCACGGCTCAGGCCCTGGGGCTAGCGGATGGGCAAATTTCAATCGCAACATCGACACGTTTGTTGACGCAGGTTTTCGCGTCATTTTGATGGACTGCCCAGGCTGGAGCAAAAGCGATCCCGTGGTCTGCACTGGCTCACGCTCCCATCTTAATGCTGCTGCGCTCAAAGGGTTCGTCAACGCACTTGGGCTTGACCGCGTCCACCTGGTAGGCAATTCGATGGGTGGCCACACAGCAGTCGCTTTTGCGTTGGACAACCCTGAACGGGTGGGCAAGTTGGTCTTGATGGGCGGTGGTACTGGTGGAGCGAGTTCCTTCGTGCCAATGCCCACAGAGGGCATCAAGCTGATCCAGAGCGTCTACCGCGAGCCCAATATCGAGAACCTCAAAAAAATGATGAAGGTGTTCGTCTACGACAGCAGTGCGCTGACTGACGAACTATTCCAAGGCCGCCTGGACAATATGCTCAGCCAGCGGGAGCACTTGGATAACTTTGTCAAAAGTATCGACGCAAACCCTAAGCAATTTCCGGATTTCGGCCATCGCCTTGGTGAAATCAAAGCCGAGACTTTCGTCATTTGGGGGCGCAACGATCGCTTCGTCCCGATGGATACCGGACTGCGCTTGATTGCTGGTATTTCGAATTCCGAATTGCACGTTTTCAACAACTGCGGGCACTGGGCGCAGTGGGAGCATGCTGACAAGTTCAACCGCATGGTTTTGGACTTCCTCACCCATTAATCGCTTACCTGGTGTAGGGACTATGGTTACCTCAGTCCCGACACCCAGTACCCCGATGCCCACACGCACAGCATCGGGTGATTCGTACAGCGCGCAATTACGAGGTGTCTTATGAATGTGACCCAACAGACTCTAGAGCAATTAGCGGGAGCTTTGCGCCAGGCTGAAAACAGTGGTGAAGCAATTGAGCCTCTACGTGATCAGATTGGTCTTGATAACCGGGAAGCGGCGTACGCCATTCAGCGATTGAACGTGGCCCACGCCAGTGCAGCTGGTCGGCGAGTCATCGGTCGCAAGATCGGCTTAACAAATAAACAGGTTCAGGCCCAGCTTGGTGTTGATCAACCCGATTTTGGGACGTTGTTCGCCGACATGTGTTATGGCGATAACGAAGTCGTTCCCTTCAAAAGCGTGCTGCAGCCAAAAATTGAGGCTGAGATCGCTCTGATTTTGGAGTCCGACCTGCCTCGCGTAGATACCACATTCGCAGATGTCTTGGCAGCTACCGGCTGGGTGCTTCCTGCGCTCGAAATCGTGGGTAGTCGTATCCAAGGATGGAACATCCGTTTTGTCGATACGGTGGCTGACAATGCTTCAAGTGGAAGTTTTGTGTTGGGCGGCCCGGCACGGCGATTGGACAGTTTGGATTTGCGTGAAGCACAAATGGAAATGACCCGAAATGGTGAGTCAATTTCAATAGGTAGCGGCGCGCAATGTCTGGGACATCCATTGAATGCTGCGGTATGGCTAGCTCGCACCATGGCTCAGCTTGGTGAGCATTTGAAAGCAGGTGACATCATTCTTACAGGGGCGCTAGGGCCGATGGTGCAAGTAGCTGCCGGTGATCGGTTCGAAGCAACGATTAGCGGCGTCGGTAATGTAGCGGTGGAATTCAGCGCTGGTTGATTGGGCACCTAAGAGATGAGAGAGCAAAAAACATGAAAAAGCTCAAAGTGGCAATTGTCGGCTCCGGCAACATCGGTACGGATCTGATGATTAAGATCATGCGTAATGCCAAGCACCTGGAAATGGGCGCTATGGTTGGTATCGATCCTAATTCTGACGGACTCGCTCGAGCGGCACGCTTAGGCGTCGTCGTTACGCACGAGGGCGTAGAAGGCCTGACTAAGCTTCCGATATTTTCCGAGATCGATTTTGTCTTTGATGCGACGAGTGCCGGCGCTCACGTGAAGAACGATGCATTCCTGCGTAGCATCAAGCCAGGTATCCGCTTGATTGACCTGACTCCCGCCGCCATTGGGCCATATTGCATTCCCGTTGTGAACCTTGAGCAGAACTTAAATGCGCTCAACGTCAACATGGTCACCTGCGGTGGCCAAGCGACCATCCCGATGGTGGCGGCGGTATCGCGAGTGGCAAAGGTTCACTACGCCGAGATCGTCGCATCTATCGCTAGTAAGTCCGCTGGGCCGGGTACGCGTGCGAATATCGATGAGTTCACTGAAACCACCTCCCAGGCTATCGAGGCTGTTGGTGGGGCCGCTCGCGGTAAGGCCATCATCGTAATGAACCCGGCAGAGCCCCCTTTGATGATGCGAGATACAGTTTTCGTTCTGTCGGAAGCTGCGGATAAAGCCCAGATCGAAGCGTCGGTCGAAGAGATGGTCGCTGCAGTACAAGCATACGTTCCGGGCTATCGCTTGAAGCAAAAGGTTCAGTTCGATGAAATCTCGGAACAGGCGCCGTTGAATATTCCTGGGCTAGGAAAATTTCACGGTCTCAAGATTTCCATTTTTCTGGAAGTCGAAGGCGCTGCGCATTACCTGCCGTCCTACGCGGGCAACCTCGACATCATGACATCCGCCGCGTTGGCAACTGCAGAGCGCATGGCCCATTCAATGACGAGCGTCTGAGGAATATTCAATGAGCATCGATCTGAATAAAAAACTCTACATATCTGACGTAACTCTGCGCGACGGCAGTCATGCGATTCGTCATCAGTACAGCATCCAGAATGTTCAGGACATTGCCCGGGCGCTGGATAAAGCCAAGGTCGACTCCATCGAGGTGGCGCACGGTGACGGTCTTCAGGGCTCAAGCTTTAACTACGGTTTTGCGGCGCACACCGACCTTGAGTGGATTGAGGCTGCGGCTGACGTCATTACCCACGCGAAAATCGCGACCCTGTTACTGCCAGGCATTGGGACTGTCCATGACCTCAAGGCAGCCTACAACGCTGGCGCTCGTGTCGTTCGCGTGGCCACGCATTGCACCGAAGCGGATGTTTCCAAGCAGCATATCGAGTTTGCGCGTGAGCTAGGGATGGATACCGTTGGGTTCCTTATGATGAGCCACATGATCGAGCCGGCAAAATTGGCCGAGCAGGCAAAGCTGATGGAGAGCTACGGTGCGACATGCGTTTACATGGCTGACTCCGGCGGCGCCATGAATATGCAGGATATCCGGGATCGGTTCCGCGCTTTCAAAGCAGCGCTCAAACCTGAGACTCACACAGGCATGCATGCTCACCATAACCTCTCACTGGGCGTAGCTAACTCCATTACCGCAGTGGAAGAGGGGTGTGACCGAATCGACGCCAGTCTTGCTGGTATGGGGGCAGGCGCAGGTAACGCGCCGTTAGAGGTTTTTATCGCGGCAGCTGAGCGATTGGGCTGGAACCATGGCACTGATCTGTACACCTTAATGGATGCTGCAGACGATATCGTCCGACCTCTACAAGACCGCCCAGTACGTGTCGACCGTGAGACTCTGGCTCTGGGCTATGCCGGGGTCTATTCCAGTTTCCTGCGACACGCCGAAGTGGCTGCCGCAAAGTATGGCTTGAAGACCATCGACATCCTGGTCGAGCTTGGCAAACGCCGTATGGTCGGCGGTCAGGAAGATATGATCGTCGATGTCGCTCTGGATCTCTTGAAGCGTTAAAAAACGGCCGCCTTTAAAGCGGCCTTTTGCTCAATGACAACAATAACAATTGGGTTACTGATATGAACGTCTGCCAATCATTCATTGGTGATAAAGACCGGCATCGCATTTTATTTCGACCGCGTCTTTGTCTCGCAAAAACAGCTGTGTCGGCTACATCGCACCGGAGGTTAGGTAATGTCTAATCTACCGAGTAACACAGCCCGCGGCGGGCTCGTCATCACCATTGCACTTTGCTTCATGGTTGCCCTAATGGAGGGTTTGGATCTTCAGGCTCCGGGGATTGCAGCCCAGGGAATGATGTCTGCATTTAGTATAGACAAGCTCCATATGGGCTGGGTTTTTAGTGCGGGTGTGATGGGAATGCTACCGGGTGCTTTTTTGGGCGGCCGGTTGGCGGATCGATATGGACGTAAGTATGTGCTCATGGCTTCTGTCGCCCTATTTGGTGTTTTTTCTTTGGTGACAGCAGAAGCGTGGGACTTCAACTCGCTCATTGCGGCGCGTTTTCTCACCGGTGCCGGTCTAGGAGCTTCTCTGCCCAATCTCATTGCATTGACCTCAGAGGTCGCTGGTCCCAAGTTTCGTGGCACCGCAGTGAGCATGATGTATTGCGGCGTACCCTTGGGGGCAGCCGGAGCTGCGCTGTTTGGCGTTAACGATTTTGGTTTAGGGTCGCAACTGGTCTTCTATGTCGGCGGTATCGTTCCTTTGTTGATCGTGCCTTTGCTAGGAGTTTACCTACCCGAATCGAAAGCTTTTTCTGGAACGATGCAGGATACGTTAAGGATTTCAACGCTGCTTTTTGCAAAGGGCAATGCTAAACCCACGTTACTGCTGTGGGCGAGCTTCTTCTTTACATTGATGGTGACGTACATCTTGATCAACTGGCTGCCGAGCCTTTTGGTTGCTCAGGGATTCTCGGGCAAAAATGCCAGTTGGGTTGTTCTCACGATGCAGCTTGGCGCCACAATCGGCACGCTGATGCTCGGTATGTTGATGGACAGAATGCCGACTTGGGTAATGTCACTCATCATCTATATAGGCATGCTCGTAGCGTTGATGGGGCTGTACGTATCCACTACGCTGATCGGAATGCTTGTGGCTGGTTTTCTTGCGGGTATTTTCACCACTGGAGGCCAAAGTGTGTTGTATGCCCTGGCACCTTTATTTTATCCCGTAAAGGGCAGAGCTACCGGCGTCGGGACCGCCGTGGCGATAGGCAGGCTAGGTGCAATGAGTGGGCCCTTGGTCGCTGGTAAAATGCTGGCTCTTGGCACTGGCACTGCCGGTGTGATGCTCTCCTGTGTGCCAGGGATAGTGGTGGCGGCTGTATCTCTTTGCTATTTGTCGGTGGTAAAAAGTGGTACATCATTCGCGACGCCGGACTCGGACACACCGGTCGTTCAATCATCAGAAACTCAGGCTCCTACCTAGATAAATCTAATTTACGATTAATACTCTTGCATGCTAGCATGCAAGAAATCAGCGCTCAGATTGATCGCTGCCAATCCTGAAGTCGATCCCAGGATTGGCCAGATGCTCTAGTCAGACAATAACTACAAGCCTGTCGTAATGGAGACAACAATAATGAACAATTCCCAGCACTTCGATACTGACGTTTTGGTTGTGGGAACAGGTCCTGCCGGCGCCACCACAGCACTCGCTCTAGCCACCTATGGAGTAAGAGTGCGAGTTGTCACCATGTTCAATTACTTGGCCAACTCCCCGCGTGCTCACATTACGAATCAACGGGCCATGGAGGTCTTCCGTGACCTGGGTGTTGAAGATGTAGTCAAGAAACACGCGACGCCGTGGGAGCTAATGGGAGACGCCCTAATCACCACCAGCTTGGCTGGTGAAGAGATTGCTCGGATGAGATCCTGGGGGTCAGGTGATGCACGCAAAGGCGATTACATCAAAGGCAGCCCATGCCCAATGGCTGATATCGTCCAACCGCTCATGGAACCTATTCTGGTTCAACACGCCGCTGAGCGTGGCGCGCAATTCTCGTTTAACACCGAGTACCTCAATCACGTCCAAGATGCGGACGGCGTTACGGTCACCCTCAAAGACCTACTCACGGAGCGCGAGTACACGATTCGTGTCCGTTACTTGGTGGGAGCGGATGGCGCGCGCTCGAAAATCGTCGAGCACATAGGCCTGCCTATCGAAGGGGAGATGGCTCGAGCAGGAACTGCCTATGTTGTTTTTAACGCCGATCTAAGCCGGTATGTTGCCCATCGCCCGAGTGTGCTGCAGTGGATTGCGAATCCTGTTGCTGGCTTTGGCGAGATTGGCATGGGCTTGCTTCGCGCGGTCAAGCCTTGGAGTCAATGGATCGCCGGTTGGGGCTTCGACATGGCGAAGGGCGAACCTGATTTTTCACCAGAACATGTTCTGCAGCGTATCCGTACTCTTGTGGGTGATCCTGAACTCGAAGTAGAGATAGTCAGGAACAGCACCTGGTACGTTAATCAGGCATACGCGTCCTTCTACTCCAACGGTCGGGTGCATTGCGGCGGTGATGCCGTGCATCGTCATCCGCCATCAAGCGGGTTGGGTTCGAATACTTCGGTGCAGGACGGCTTCAACCTTGCTTGGAAACTGGCTTACGTCATTAAGGGCTACGCGAATCAATCCCTGCTGGACTCCTACACTCTTGAGCGTCAACCCGTAGGAAAACAAATTGTCACGCGGGCCAACCAATCACGAGCGGATTACGGGCTTTTCAAAGAATGCTTCAAAATGAACCAGGGCGTGGACACCGTCGACAAATTGCTTAAGCGTATGCGCGAACCGACTGCGGAAGGCGCGAAAACTCGCGAGCTTCTTCAGAAGGCTCTCGAGCTCAAGGATTATGAGTTCAACGCTCAGGGCGTAGAGCTGAATCAACGCTATGAATCCGATGCAGTTGTTGTTGACGAGGCCGCCGGTGAAGAGGTTTGGGCTCAAGATAAACAACTCTTCCTGCAAGCGACTACTCGGCCTGGTGCGAAGATTCCCCATGCCTGGCTCGTCGATAAAAACGGACTGAGGACGTCAACACTTGACGTAACAGGCAAGGGCAAATTCTCTCTGGTCACCGGTCTTTCCGGTCAGGCCTGGGTCAGTGCAGCGAAGGAACTCAATCTTCCCTATCTACGCACAGTCGTGACAGGTGAAAAGGGTACTGCTGACGCCTATTTCGATTGGCAGCGCGTGCGAGAGATTGACGAGGCTGGAGCGATCCTGGTTCGCCCTGATGGCTACATTGCATGGCGTCAATCGGAGGCAGTTTGGAGCGTTGAGGGGGCGATTACTCAACTTCAGGGTGCTTTGGAGAAAGTCCTGGGTACAGCCTGATTTTGAAGGGGCCTAGTGTGCCCCTTTTATCAGTTTTTCGCAGACCTAACGCTTAAGGCTGTCGCAAGAGGCAGTGAGGGGATCGATCGTATGCAGCATATTGTTGGTAAGAATTTCATCGCAGGAAGTCGCAGTGGTATAGGCGCTGCTTCATTACGCAGTATCGAAGCAGCTACCGGTGAGGAATTGGATTGCGTTTTCTTCCAGGCAACACCTCAAGAGGTGGACGAAGCGGCCTGTGCAGCTCAGGATGCCTTTCCTATTTTTCGAAACCTTTTGCCATCTAGAAGGGCTGAGTTTTTAGAAGCAATCGCAGAAGAGCTCGATTTCCTGGACGATGACTTCATCTCCATCGTTAGCCGGGAAACGGCACTACCTGCGGCGCGAATCCAGGGCGAGCGAGCTCGTACGAGCAATCAAATGCGGATGTTCGCGAAACTTTTAGGTAGAGGCGATTACCTCGGGGCTCGTATCGATCGTGCTTTGCCAGAGCGTAAGCCCGCTCCTCGAGTTGACCTTCGTCAATATCGAATTGGGGTCGGACCCGTTGCGGTATTTGGAGCAAGTAACTTTCCACTGGCGTTCTCGACCGCCGGTGGTGATACCGCTGCAGCATTGGCAGCAGGTTGCCCGGTAATCGTAAAAGCTCACAGCGGACATATGGCCACGGCCGATCTTGTGGGGTGCGCGATTGAGCGCGCGGCAAAGCGCACCGGAATGCCTCAAGGTGTTTTCAACATGATTTTCGGCTCAAGGGTCGGCGAAGCCCTGGTTAAGCACCCGGCTGTCCAAGCAGTTGGTTTTACGGGTTCACTGTCAGGTGGTACCGCACTCTGCAAGATTGCCTCTGAACGTGCCCAGCCTATTCCGGTGTTCGCCGAGATGTCGAGCATCAACCCTGTGTTCGTACTTCCTGAGGCACTTAAGATCCGTGGCGCAGCAATCGCCAATGAGCTTGGTGATTCAGTGACGCTGGGGGCAGGGCAGTTCTGCACTAATCCTGGTTTGGTTATCGGTTTGAAATCGCCAGAGTTCTCGCGCTTCATTGAGTATTTAGTACATCGGCTTAGCCAAGCTCCCGCCCAGACCATGCTTAACGCTGGAGGATTAAGCAGCTATAGCCAAGGCGTCCATAAGCTGCACGCCCACTCAGGAGTCACGCATCTTGCTGGTAGACCTCAAGCCGCCGGTGTGGCTGAGGCCCAACTTTTCAAGGCCGATGCGGCGCTGTTGATAGACGGCGATTCCTTACTTCAGGAAGAGGTATTTGGGCCGACCACTATATTGGTGGAAGCTGCAAATACTCATGAGCTGCGATCTGTCTTAAAAGCGATTCGGGGGCAACTAACAGCCACCCTGATCGCTGAAGGTTCTGACTTGTCAGAGCATGAGTGGTTGGTGCCAATGCTCGAAGAGAAGGTGGGGCGTATTCTTGTTAACGGCTATCCCACGGGAGTCGAGGTATGCGATGCGATGGTGCATGGCGGGCCATTCCCTGCTACATCAGATGCTCGGGGAACCTCAGTAGGGACGGCCGCCATAGATCGATTCCTGAGGCCAGTGTGCTATCAGAATTATCCAGATGCTCTTCTGCCTGACGCGCTAAAAAATGCGAATCCTTTGGGCATAAATCGTCTGGTCGATGGTGTTTGGTCATCTGCCGCAATCTAGAATTTTAAGCGTTTCTGAGCCCATAGGCACGCCTGACAAACTTGGCGTGCAGCGATTGGGCGCCATCCTTAAAGCAGATGACGAATACATGGTAGCCGACCGGTAGCGATCTTCCTGACCTCGACGCCATACGCGGCTTCACTTCATGAACTATCTAAAATACTGGACGAATTGGACACTAATTTGCGCTTTTTCTAGTGTTTTTTTGAAAGGATGATGTCTGGCAATTCCAACCTGAACCCGGGGAAAAGACATGATAGAGCTGCGCCCATTTGATCAACTTGGTAGCGATCACCACGGGTGGCTGAACGCGAAACATCACTTTTCATTCGCGAGCTACTACGATCCTAATCGCATGAACTGGGGGCGCCTGCTTGTCTGGAACGACAACATAATTGCGCCCAATTCAGGCTTTCCTTCTCACCCCCACAAGGATATGGAAATCATAACCTACGTTAGCGAAGGGGCGATTACCCACCAGGACAACTTAGGTAACAGAGGGCGAACGGTTGCTGGAGACGTCCAGGTCATGAGTGCCGGCACTGGTATCGCCCATAGTGAATACAATCTTGAGCCAGGTGTCACCAAGACCTTCCAGATATGGATCCAGCCAGACCAGGCCGGTATGCCGCCATCTTGGGGGACACGTCCGTTTCCTAAGGGTGTTTCAGCAGGGCGTTTTGTGACCTTGGCCAGTGGGCTCGAAGGGGACGTGGACGCGTTGCCTATTCGCTGTAACGCGCGTCTTGTTGCAGCAACGCTGCAAGAGGGCCAGAGCGCCCGCTATGCAATCGACCCTCTTCGCTTAGCATATTTGGTCGTGGCCAAGGGCAGCATTAAGTTGAATGATAAAATTCTGAAGGAGGGCGATGGTGCGGCCGTTAGAGATGAAAGCCTGCTGGACGTCAATGCTCTTGAGCACAGCGAAGTCGTAATGGTGGACATTGCGTGAAATAGTCGCCGCCGAAATCGTGTCATACAGGGTCAGCTTTTATTCTTGCATGCTAGAATATTAGTGGTGCATCATCACTGCGCATAAAAATAATAGATTGCATGAGAGATAGGCTGATCTGATCCTCCTTAGCTAAGGATTGTCTCACTCGCGGGACAACGGGCTCGGCTCACCACTCAACATAAATCCTGTGAGTGGATCATCTTTTCATGTGTTTCAGAGAGAACCTAGGGCGCTCCAGATGCGCCGTACAAGGTGTCTACAGATGACGTCTCACAACGCTCGCTGCTTACTCACGACATCAGTAAAGTTCTCCACTGTGTATTCTGCTTTATGGAACGCTGAGCCAGCGTTGCATAACCTCAGCACTTCGCACGAAAGGTCGATCGAGCAGCCCCCCGCAAGCCCTCGAAAATATTTGCCTAGCCAGGCCTCTGCTTCCTCTCTAGCCCCGTTCACCTAAACCAGAAGATATCTACGCGGTGGCTGCTCATCCAGCCGCATGGTGCGTTCTTATCTTGGTATGGAGATATACGTGAAAATCGGTATTCCTCTCGAAACTCTGACGGGTGAAACGCGGGTGGCTGCCACCCCGGAAACCATCAAGAAGCTGATCGGCCAGGGCCATAAGGTCACTGTTCAAAGCGGCGCAGGCCTCAAGGCCAGCATCGTCGACAGTGCCTATGAAGCGGCGGGCGCGACCATTGGCAATGCCGGCGATGCGTTTGGCGCCGAGCTGATCCTCAAGGTGGTCGCCCCCAGCGACAGCGAACTGGCGCTGATCAAAAGCGGCACCGTGTTGGTGGGCATGCTCAATCCGTTCAGCAACGAAACCATTGCCAAGCTGGCCGAGCAGGGCATCACTGCCTTTGCGCTGGAAGCTGCGCCACGTACCTCGCGGGCCCAGAGCCTCGACGTGCTGTCTTCCCAGGCCAACATCGCCGGTTATAAAGCCGTGTTGCTCGCCGCCCATCACTACCCGCGTTTCATGCCGATGCTGATGACCGCCGCTGGGACGGTGAAAGCCGCACGCGTGCTGATCCTCGGCGCCGGCGTCGCGGGCCTGCAGGCGATCGCCACGGCGAAACGCCTGGGCGCCGTGATCGAAGCATCCGACGTGCGACCTGCGGTAAAAGAGCAGATCGAATCCCTTGGCGCCAAGTTCGTCGACGTGCCCTACGAAACCGACGAAGAACGTGAATGCGCCGTCGGCGTCGGCGGTTACGCGCGTCCGATGCCCACCAGCTGGATGCAACGTCAGGCCCTGGCCGTGCACGAACGTGCGAAGCAGGCCGACATTGTCATCACCACCGCCCTGATCCCCGGCCGCAAAGCACCTACCTTGCTCAGCGCCGACACCGTCGCGCAGATGAAGCCCGGCTCGGTGGTCATC
>Ga0163161_10002298_pt1 | contig 13707 bp, 19 predicted proteins | sample S45metaG_FD_129847 | JGI IMG/M metagenome (GOLD analysis project Ga0163161, IMG submission 129847) | Switchgrass rhizosphere microbial communities from Kellogg Biological Station, Michigan, USA - S4-5 metaG | ecosystem: Host-associated > Plants > Roots > Rhizosphere > Soil | place: USA... | reverse complement strand
GACTCGCTGTTCAACATGACGCGGCCGATCATCAACGCCATGCGCGAAAGAGGCTTCGGCCGCATCATCAACATCTCCTCGATCAACGGGCAGAAGGGCCAGCTCGGGCTGACCAACTACTGCGCCGCAAAAGCTGGCATGATCGGCTTCACCCGCGCGCTCGCGCTCGAAAGCGCGCGCAAGGGTATCACCGTCAACGCGATTGCGCCGGGTTATGTCGCGACCGATCTCCTGTCCGGCGTGTCGGACGAGGTGATGAAGGCGATCGTCGGGCAGATCCCGGTGGGTCGACTTGGCGAGGCCGAGGAGGTCGCGCGCTGCGTTGTATTCCTCGCCGCCGACGAGGCAGCCTGGATTACAGGCTCGACGCTTACCATCAACGGCGGCCAATTCATGGATTGAGCCTCAGGGCTCCCAGCCTTCCGGGGCGATCTCGAAGCCGGCAAAGTCGAAGCCTGGCGCCACGGTAGCGCCCGCAAGCGTCCAGGCACCCAGGCTCCGCACCGCCTGCCAGGCGCCTGCCGGAATGAACGCTTGCGGATGCTCGCCGGCAAGTAGGTTCGACCCAAGCCGGTATTCGCGGCGCGTGTCGCCCTCCTTGACCCCGAGCAGAAGGGGCGCGCCCCCGTACCAGTGCCAGACCTCAGCCGCGTCCACGCGGTGCCAGCGCCCCACTTCGCCTGCCTTCAGCAGATAGAGGATGGCGGTCGAGTGCGCGCGCCCCGCATGGCCCCGCTCATCGCGGAACGTCTCGCGATACCAGCCGCCCTCAGGGTGGGGCTTCAGCCCGAGATGCGTGATCACCTCGTCCGCCGTCAGCGCTTCGGACATTGCTTAGAAGCGGTCCTTGCGGCGCCGGATCTCGCCGAAAATCTCATCGAGCGGACGGCCTTCCATGCCGAGCCGTTTCTGGATCGCAGGGCTCCACGGCCGCAAGAACGGATTGGTGGCGAGCTCCTGCTTGATCGTCGTCGGCAGCGCGGGCTTGCTCTCCTTGGCGAGCGTCGCGACCTCCACCGCCCGCAATTGCAACGCGGCGTTCTCCGGCTCGACGGTTAGCGCAAAGCGGCAATTGTTGTTGGTGTATTCGTGCCCGCAATAGAGCTTCGTCTCCGGAGGGAGCTTGGCGAGCTTCTCGAGCGAAGACCACATGGTCTTGGCGTCGCCTTCGAGCAGCTTGCCGCAGCCGACCGAGAACAGCGTGTCGCCGACGCACACAATCTCGTCCTCCGGAAAGAAATAGCTGACATGGCCCTTCGTGTGGCCGGGCGTCTCGATCACCCGCGCCTTGGCGCTTCCGATCTCGACGGTGTCGCCTTCCCTGACCTCGACGTCGATGCCGGGAATGGAGGCCGACTCCTTAGCTGGTCCGACGATGGTGCAGCCGGTCATGCGCTTTACGATTGTGTTGCCGGCGGTGTGGTCGTGGTGATGATGGGTGGTCAGGATGTGCGTGAGCGCCCAGCCCTTCTCGTGCAGCGCCGCGAGCAACTCCTCCGCATCGGGCGCGTCAATCGCCGCGGTCGCCCCCGTGTCGGGGTCGTGAATAAGCACGCCATAATTATCGCTCCGCGTCGGGAACTGATGAACTTCAAGCCGTCTCATCGCGCGCTTTCACCATCTTTGCAGGGCCGGCCCGGACCGTAGCATCCCCGCAAAGGGGATTGAAATGGAACCGGGAGCAGTCGAGAACGGACTTTTTTAAACGCTAGCAGCGTCAGGATCGGTCCATGCAGCTCGACGCCATTGACCTCAAGGAATTCTACGCGTGCCCGCTTGGCATCGTGGTGCGGAGGCTGCTTGGGGCGCGCGTGCGCAGCCGATGGGCTGACCTCAAGGGCTTGTCCGTGTTCGGCGTCGGCTTTGCCACACCCTATCTTTCAGCCTACCGGGGCGAGGCGCAGCCCTTGGGCGCACTCATGCCCGCTGAGCTCGGCGCCATTCCCTGGCCGGAGCAGGATCAGTCCTTGACTGCGCTCGTCGAGGAGACCGAGCTTCCCCTAGATGATGAAAGCGCCGATCGGCTCCTGCTCGTCCACATGCTCGAATGGTCGGAGAAATCGCGCGAGCTGCTGCGCGAGTTGTGGCGGGTGCTTAAGCCGAATGGCCGACTGCTCATGATCGTGCCAAATCGCCGGGGCTTATGGGCGCGCGTCGATACCACGCCGTTCGGCTATGGCAGCCCGTTCAGCCGCACGCAACTCAACAAGCTCCTCAAGGAGTCGTCCTTCTCGCCCGAGAATTGGGACTACGCGCTCTATATGCCGCCGTTCAACTGGCGCATCCTGCTGCGCTGGCCGGTGTTTTGGGAGCGGCTTGGGCTCGTGCTGTGGCCGACCTTCTCCGGCGTGATCCTGGTGGAGGCCACGAAGCAGGTCTATGCCGCGGTGCCGCTGCGCGAGCTGCGCAAAGTCCGCCGCCGCATCGTTCCCATACCTGCGGGCGTCACACCGCAGGCCGCCTCGGCCGTCGCGATAGGTGTTGACAATTGTGTGTACAATGCTGGACTTTAGGCCCTATGAAGGTCGATGGTTCGATTGGGACGCGGGCAATCGCCAGAAGTGTCAGACCTTTCCGCTAGAGACATCGAAAGCATCTTCCAAGGCCCCGTATCTGTATTTCCTGATCCTGAACATTCCGGCGAGGAAGAACGCTTCATCGGCATCGGCAAAACCGAGAAACACCGCAACGTTTTTGTTGTCTTCAAGTTAAGGAGAAAAGACGACGTCGTCTTGATCCGTCCAATCAGCGCGCGATTCATGCACAAGAAAGAAATCGATTACTATGAAAAAGAAACTTCCAAGAATGAGAAGCGACGCGGAGGCTGAGGCCTTCGTCGACGAAGCCGACTTGACGGAGTTTGACCTCTCGGGAATGCGCGAGCTTCGGTTCGAGCTTGGCCCGAAGACGGAACGCGTCAATATGCGCCTACCTAAATCATTGCTCGATGCGGTGAAAGGGCAAGCCGCAAGACAGCAGATTCCGTATCAGCGCTTCATCCGCGCGGTCCTTGAACGCGCGGTAGCGCGCCAAGACCGGTCCAAGTAAGCTTCGGAGAGAGACTCTATCGCGACAGCAAGAAGACAGCCTGCTCGCCAAATAGGTTCTGCATGAAAAGCGGCATAGAGACGCCCATCTTGCTACCATAGGCGTTGAGCGCGTGTGCACGCTCGACCTTCGCGCCCACGTCTTTGCAGAGATCGAGGAAGTCCTTGATGGTGCAGAGATGGATGTTCGGCGTGTCGTACCAGCGGTTGGGCAGATTGTCGGTCGTGGGCATCTTGCCGCCGAACATCAGCCCGGTGCGCACGCGCCAATGCCCGAAATTGGGGAAGGACACAACCGCGCGCCTGCCGATCCTGAGCAGCTGCTTCAGCACGTCGCGCGGAGAGTAGGTCGCCTGAATGGTCTGGGACAGGATCGCGTAGTCGAAGGCAAGGTCGGGGTAGTAGACGAGGTCGGTGTCGGCGTCGCCCTGGATCACCGCAAGCCCTTGCGCCACGCAGGAGTTCACGCCGGCCTGGGAGAGCTCGATGCCGCGCCCGTCAACGCCACGTTTCTCTGCGAGAAGGCGGAGCAGTGTGCCATCGCCACAACCGACGTCGAGCACGCGCGTGCCAGGCGTCACCATCTCGGCGATGAGCAGAAGGTCTACGCGGCTCGTATCCGAAGCGCGCATGGTATGCGGAGGCACGTTTAGGTTCATGCCACGATCCCCCGCTTGCGCGCCGCCGCGCCCAGGAAGCCGCGAATGGTATCGAACAACTCCGGCTCGTGCAGCAGGAAGGCGTCGTGGCCCTTGTCAGACTTGATCTCGACGAAGCTCACTTTGGCCGCAACGGCGTTCAGAGCGTGCACGATCTCGCGGCTCTCCTCGGTCGGAAACAGCCAGTCCGACGTGAACGAGACGAGACAGAAGCGCGTCTTGGTGCCGCGGAAGGCGTTGGCGAGCACGCCGTCATGATCCGCAGCGATGTCGAAATAGTCCATGGCGCGTGTGATGTAGAGATACGAGTTGGCGTCGAAGCGATCGACGAAAGAGAGGCCTTGATGGCGCAGGTAGCTTTCCACCTGAAAATCGGCGTCGAAACCAAAGGTGATCTTGTCGCGGTCCTGGAGGTTGCGCCCGAATTTGTGATGCAGCGCCGCGTCTGAGAGATAGGTGATGTGCGCGGCCATGCGCGCGACCGCGAGCCCTTTGCGCGGGCTCTTGCCCTCTTCGAGATAACGGCCCTGGCACCAGTCGGGATCGGCCATCACGGCTTGGCGGCCGACCTCGTGGAAAGCGATGTTCTGCGACGAATGCCGCGCCGAACAGGCGATCGGCACGGCGGAAAACACCCGGTCCTTGTAGCTCGCCGCCCATTCGAGCACCTGCATGCCGCCCATCGAGCCGCCAAGCACGCAGAGCAACTCGGGGATGCCGAGATGGTCCAGCAGTCGCGCTTGCGCGCGGACCATGTCGCGCACGGTGATGACTGGGAAGTCGAGACCAAAAGAGCTGCCTGTGGCAGGGTTGGTCGAGCTCGGCCCGGTCGAGCCCATGCAGCCGCCGAGGACATTGGCGCACAGCACGAAATAGCGGTTGGTGTCGATCGGCTTGCCCGGGCCGACCATGGTCTCCCACCAGCCCGGCTTGCCGGTGACCGGATGGAGGTTTGCAACATGCTGGTCGCCGGTCAGCGCATGGCAGACGAGCACGAGGTTCGACTTGGCGGCATTAAGCTCGCCATAAGTCTGATAGGCGATAGAAAACTGCGCGAGCTCGCTCCCGCAGTCGAGCGGCAGCTTCTCGTTGAAATGAACGATATGGCTTTGCGGATTGGCGATCTGCGCCAACCGCACCGAACTGTCGGTGATGGACTGCGCCGTCGGGGTCTCGCTCATGTCACTTCAGCCCGCTCGGGGTCACTCCCCGCCAAACCTCTATTTACACAATTCGGCGTTAGCTAGGAGCTTACCGCCGAAAGTCAATCTTTTCTTTGCCTTGGCGCAAGGATTGGGCCTATGAGAGGCCGCCTGCAACGAGGAGTGAGACAGATGGCCGCCGCCAAGCGGGGCCCAACCCCCCGTCCCGGCGTTCTCGACATCGCGCCCTACGTGCCGGGCACGAGCGCGCTCGCCGGCGCACGCCCGGTCATTAAGCTCTCCTCGAACGAGACTCCATTCGGGCCGAGCCCGCGTGCGATCGAGGCTTACCTCGCGGCTGCCAACTCCTTGTCGCGTTACCCCGACGGGTCAGCCCGCGCGCTGCGGGAGGCGATCGGCAAGATGTATGGGCTCGATCCCGGCCATATCGTCTGCGGCGCAGGTTCCGACGAGCTCTTGAACTTGCTGGCAGGCGCCTATCTCGGGCCAGGCGATGAGGCGATCTATAGCGAGCACGGTTTCCTGGTCTACAAGATCGCGATCCTGGCGCGCGGCGCCACGCCCGTCGTTGCGCGCGAGATCGACCTCACCGCAAACGTCGACGCCATCCTTGCGCGCCTAACGGACAAGACGCGGGTGGTGTTTATCGCCAACCCTAACAACCCGACCGGGACCTACATCCCGTTTGATGAGGTGAAGCGGCTGCGCGCCGACTTGCCCGACCACGTGCTGCTCGTGCTGGACGCGGCCTATGCGGAGTATGTGCGTCGTAATGACTACGAGGCAGGCATCGAACTCGTCGCCACTACGCAGAATACGGTGATGACGCGCACCTTCTCCAAGATCTATGGGCTCGCCTATTTGCGCATCGGCTGGGCCTATTGCCCAGCGGAAGTCGCCGACGTGCTGAATCGCATCAGAGGTCCTTTCAATGTCTCAGGCCCTGCCATCGCCGCAGGCGTCGCGGCCTTGCAGGATCAGGCCTGGGTGCAGCGCGCGGTCGAACACAACGAGACATGGCGCTCGCGCATGGCCGATTCGCTCTCGGCCATCGGTCTCGGCGTGACGCCGAGCGCCGCGAACTTTCTGCTGCTGCATTTCAAAAAAGGCAATGGCAAGTCGGCACCGGAGGCTGACAAGTTCCTGCACGAAAAGCGCATCATCTTGCGACGCGTGACCGAATACGGCTTCCCCGATGCGCTCCGCATGACCATCGGCACTGAGGAGGAGAACCGCGCCGTGATTGACGCCCTCACCTCCTTCATGGGCGCTAACGGCTCGTCTCGCCGATGAGCGAACCCCTTTTTGACCGCCTCGCCATCATCGGGACTGGCCTGATCGGCTCGTCCATCGCGCGCGCAGCCCGGGCGCAAGGCGCCGTGCGCACGATCGTTGCCACCTCGCATTCGGCAAAGACGCGGAAGCGCATCAAAGAGCTTGGCATCGCCGATGAGGTCGCGGACACCAATGCCGAAGCGGTGAAGGGCGCCGACCTCGTCATCGTGTGCGTTCCAGTCGGAGTCTGCGGTGACGTGGCCAAGGAAATCGGCCCGCATCTCAGGCCCGGCGCGACGGTTACCGATGTGGGTTCGGTCAAGGGCTCAATCGTGCGCGACATGGGCCCGCATCTGCCGAAGACCGTCAATTTCGTGCCGGCCCATCCAGTCGCGGGCACCGAGCATTCGGGTCCCGATGCAGGCTTCGCCGAGCTGTTCGAGGGTCGCTGGTGCATCCTGACGCCGCCTGCAGGCACCGATCCTAGGGCAGTCGAGAAGCTCGCAGCGTTCTGGCGCCTGCTCGACGCCAATGTCGAAGTGATGACGCCAGACCACCACGACCTCGTGCTCGCCATCACCAGCCATCTTCCGCATCTGATCGCCTACACCATCGTCGGTACCGCCGATGAATTGCAGGCGGTAACGCGGTCGGAGGTGCTGAAATTTTCCGCCGGCGGCTTCCGCGATTTCACCCGCATTGCCGCCTCGGATCCAACTATGTGGCGCGACATCTTCCTCGCCAACAAGGACGGCGTGCTCGAGATGCTCGGCCGCTTCAACGAGGACGTTGCGGCGCTGACCAAGGCAATCAGGAAGGGCGACGGCGAGGCGTTGTTCGAGCATTTCACCCGCACCCGCGCCATACGCCGCGGCATCATCGAAGCTGGGCAAGACACGCCCGCCCCCGATTTCGGGCGTCCCCACGGGCATGACGACTGACGCGAGACATGGGTGAGCTGTGGGTGTTCGGCTATGGCTCCTTGATGTGGCGGCCTGGATTCCCGGTCGCAGCCGCGGCGCCAGGCCTGCTAAAAGGCGCGCACCGCTCACTCTGCGTCATTTCCATCTTCCACCGCGGCACCCGCGAGCAGCCCGGGCTTGTGCTCGGGCTTGACCGCGGCGGGGCCTGCCGTGGCACGGTCTACCGGGTTGCGCCGGGAGCAGAAGAGGAGACTGTCGCTTATTTGCGCGAGCGCGAGCAGGTCACCGACGTCTATGTCGAAGCTTACCGGCCTGTGCGCATACTCGACGGCTCGGGTATCACTGTGAAGGCGCTGACCTACCTTGTCGACCATAACCACGAGCAATATGCCGGCGTCCTTTCGCTGGAAGAGCAATTCCGCATGGTCAGCGGCGGCAAAGGCCAGTCGGGCGAGAACGCGGAATATGTGCTGAACACCGTGCAGCACTTGGAGGAGGCGGGCGTCCATGACGCCCTGCTTGCCGCGCTTGCCGCCCGACTCAGGGCGACCGTAACCAGGAGCTAGGTGGGGCCGCGCGTACCGTATTCGCGGCGCGCGGCGTTGACCGTGACGGCAAAGGCCGCGATCACATCAACCAGCGACATCAAGGTCAGCAGGAAGAAGGTCGAGGTCGCGGTCTTGTCCCAGATCAGGAACAGGATCAAACATGCGGCGAATACCATCATCGAAAGCGCATTCTCGGTGATGGAGGCGCCGCCGCCGCGCGCAGCTTTCAGAAGCTCGAAGAAGAGGAATCCGAGGGCCACGGCGAGCAGGATGGGGCCCAAGCCGAGCTGCCATACGCCGCCGGAGGGCAGCGGGATGGAGAAGCGGGGAATGTCGAAATCGGCGCCCGCCCCGGCAAAGGCGACATAGGCGAGGAGCGGAATGACGAGGAGCGGCACAGCTGACAGCCAGCTCCGCCGCTCGCGCCGTCTTATCGGTTTTTCCTCAAGCGCGGTCTCCGTCATGACTTTCCGACCGCCTCCTTAAGACGAGCCGTTCAGCGTCGAGACCGGCCTTTAAGCCTCTTCCTTGACTTTGAGCACCTGCTTGCCGCGATAGCGGCCAGACTTCAGGTCGATGTGGTGCGGACGGCGGAGCTCGCCCGACTCCTTGTCCTCGACATAAGCCGGCGACGAAAGCGCGTCGTGGCTTCGCCGATTGCCGCGCTTCATGCGCGATACTTTGCGTTTAGGTACAGCCATGATTGAAACCCTGTGCGGCCCGGCGATGCTCGCCAAGCTTCGTCGCGCCCTTATAGTGGCAATGGTCCGGGCTGGCCAGAGGGTGAGACCGGCAAATCGCGGGCCTTATCGCGCGGGCGCAAGGCAAGACGCCCGATGCGCGATGATTGGCATGCGGGCATTGACGGCGCCGGCAATGGCAAGCAGCCGCCGGGTCGGCCTGGCAGGATTGCGCACGCGCGGATTGGGCAGCGACACGGCGAGCAGAAGGGCCTCGCGGCGGGTCAGGCCTGCCGCGCTTTTGTGGAAATAGTAGCGGCTCGCTGCCTGGGCCCCGAAGATGCCGGGGCCCCATTGAGCGACATTGAGATAGACCTCCATCATGCGCTGCTTGGGCCAGATGAAGGACATGATGTAGGCAAGCGGCATCTCGATCAGTTTCCTGAGATAGCTCCGGCTATTCCAGAGATAGAGGTTCTTCGCCACCTGCATGGGAATGGTGCTCGCCCCGCGAAAATCGGCGAGCCCGTCGCCCTCTTTGATCGCGTCTCTGACCGCGCCCCAGTCCACGCCCCAATGCAGGCAGAAGCGGCCGTCCTCGCTTGCGATCACCGCGAGCGGCAGGTTGGGCGAGATGTCTTGTAGCGGCACCCATTCGCGGCGGAGTGTATAACCCCTGAGCTTCTCCACCACCATCACGGGTGTGAACGGCGGGTTGATGAAACGGAAAGCGACAATGGAAAGGAGGAGAAGGGCGGCTAGGCAGCCGAGGAATAGGAGAATCCGCCACGTCAATGAGGGCTTCACGCGTCTCTTGCTGCGCTTCCGCGGGCGCTCGGCTGAGACTGCTTCAATCACCATGGCCTCGGGGTTTTATCGCCTGATTGCTGCGTCGGGCAACGCCGTATTAGGGTCGTTTTTACGGGTACTTTGCGGCAAACCGCCGTCTCTTCTATTTCTTTCCCCAACATGGCTTTCGTAAGTGATCTGGAACGTGTCGGAAGGCTCGTCGAGGGGCGGCTCGCTGAGCTGCTCACCGCCGATGGTCTTAGCGATGCCGGCGATGCCAGGCTCGCCGAGGCGATGCGTTATGCGGCGTGCGGCGGCAAGCGGCTTAGGCCGTTCCTCCTCATCACCTCGGCGCGCCTGTTCGGCGTAAGCGAGGCGGACGCGCTCGATCCTGCCTGCGCGCTCGAATGCATCCATTGCTACTCGCTGGTGCATGACGACTTGCCGGCCATGGACGACGATGCGCTTCGCCGCGGGCGTCCCACGGCCCACATCGCCTTCGACGAGGCGACCGCGATCCTTGCCGGCGACGCGCTGCTGACGCTCGCCTTCGAGATCGTGAGCGACCCGCGTTACTGTGCGGACTCTGAAGTTCGCGCCGAGCTTATCTTGCTCCTTGCCAAGGCTGCCGGCTGGCAGGGCATGGTGCTCGGCCAGGCGCTCGATCTCGCCGCCGAACGCGGTGGCTTGGATAAGACGCGGATCGCGGGGATGCAGGCGCTCAAGACCGGAGCCTTGTTCCGCTTCGCCTGTGAGGCCGGCGCGGTGCTTGGCCGAGCCAATGCGGCGCAGCGAGCGGCGCTTGTCGCCTACGCCTCTGCCTTCGGCCAAGCCTTCCAGCTCGCCGACGACCTGCTCGACGCGGAAGGCGACGCCAAGGCGCTTGGCAAGGCCGTCGCCAAGGACGCCGGCCGTGGCAAGGCCACGCTCGTTGCCCTGCTCGGCATTGACGCCGCGAAGGAGAGGCTGCGTGCCTTGGTCGCCGAGGCAGAGGGCGCGCTTGCACAGTTCGGCGAGCGCGCTATCACCTTGATCGAGACGGCGCGATTTGTCGCAAGCCGTAAGAGCTGAGAAAGGGATGGCACCGCGCGGGAAAAACACCAAGACAGCGCCGCCGCGGCAGCGGGCTTGGACTTGGCTCGCCAAACAGGCTCGCGCGCAGATCCGCTTCCTGATTGCGCTCGGAGTCGGGCTAGCGGTCGGATTCACCGTCCCGATCGACGAGACCGTCCCCCATATTCTTGCCGGCTGGAACGTAGGCGGTTGGCTCTATCTGCTGCTGGTCGGCATCAAGATGTGGCGGGCCGAAAAGATGTGGCGGGCCGAAGTCGACGGCATCAGAAGCGAGGCGGGGATCGAGCGGGGAAGCCGCATCGCCGTGCTGATCGCTGTCACCCTGGGCTCGCTCTTCACCTTGCTCGCGCTGCTCGCACAAATTGCCGCGTTGAAGAGCGAGCACGGGCTCGACCGAACCATAAGTGCGGTGTGCTCGATCTCCACCATCTTGCTCTCTTGGCTCCTCATCCATACGGCGTTCTCGCTCTATTACGCGCATGAGTTCCACAGCGAGCGCCGTGGGGGGGCGCGCGGGACAGGCGGCGGGCTTAAGTTCCCCGGCGACCCCACGCCCGACTATATCGATGTGGGAACCACGGCGCAGACCTCCGACGTCGCCGTCACCTCGCACACTATGCGGGGCGTGGTGATGCTACACGGCATCTTGTCGTTCTTTTTCAATACCGGCGTAATTGCGCTCGCCGTCAATATGGTCTTGCAGCTCGTGCAGGGTTGAGGCGGCCCCTACGAGCCGCAGGTCTTTGCTGGGGCCGGCTGCAAGAGGAACAGCGCGTGCTCGGGATTGTCGGGCGAAAGCACGACGAACGCGTCCAGATCGACACCGGGAATGAGTGCCAGGTGATCGCCGCCCCGAAGCGCGATCTTCATGTTCTTCGCGGCAGGCTCCAGAGAGAACTGTCCGAGATAGAAACCATCAGTAGTGCAAGTGAGGCTGCCATTCGCTTCACTACAGCGCGCGCCGTCGAGGTTGGTATAGGTATCGCCACCGTTCCGCATCTTGGCGGTGATGGTGGCGAGATATTTGCCGGGATCCTTGTCTCCTGAAGGCTCCCGCTCGCTGATCGAGAGCGTAAGCTGGGTGACCTGCTGGCCGGGATGTTTGGCGAGATGGGTGGCGTCATAGACGCGGGTCCAGCAGCCGAGCCAAGGATCGGCCGCCGCTTTCTCGGTATCTTGGGCGTGCGCTGTTGGGCAGGCGAACAGAAGCGCGACGAGCGCAAGCGACGCTGACCGCATCTCCTCCCCCTACTCCGCCGCGCTCCGGCCGATGGCGCCCTGCCCGAACCGCCGCTCGATATAGTCGAGCACAATCTGCTTGAAGTCCGCCGCGGCGCCAGGTCCGCGCAGCGTGGCGACTTTCTTGCCATCGATGAACACGGGCGCAGCGGGCGCCTCGCCAGTGCCCGGCAGCGAGATGCCGATATCGGCGTGCTTCGACTCCCCGGGGCCGTTGACGATGCAGCCCATCACCGCGACGTTGAGCGTCTCGACGCCCGGATAGCGGCGTTTCCACTCCGGCATCTCGTCGCGGATGAAGTCCTGGATGTCGCGGGCGAGCTCCTGGAAGGTCGTCGACGTCGTCCGGCCGCAACCCGGGCAAGCGGCAACCAACGGCACGAAGCTCCTGAAGCCCATGCTCTGAAGCAGCTCCTGCGCGACCTTCACCTCGAGCGTGCGGTCGCCGCCAGGCTCGGGCGTGAGCGAGATTCGGATCGTGTCGCCGATCCCTTGCTGGAGCAGCACGCCCAGCGCGGCGGAGGAGGCGACGATGCCCTTGGAGCCCATGCCGGCCTCGGTCAGGCCGAGATGCAGCGCAAGGTCGGAGCGGGCGGCAAGCATGGAATAGACGGCGATCAGATCCTGCACGGCGCTGACCTTGGCCGAGAGCACGATCTTGTCGGCGCCCATCCCCAGCTCCATGGCGCGGGCGGCGCTGAGTAGCGCCGACTGCACGATCGCCTCGTGCATCACCTCGCGCGCGTCCTTCGGCTCCGGCAGCTTCGCATTCTCGTCCATGAGCCGGGTGAGGAGGTCCTGATCGAGACTGCCCCAGTTCACGCCGATGCGCACAGCCTTGCCGTGTTTAAGCGCAATCTCGATGATCTCGGCGAATTGCCGGGCGCGCTTGTCCTTGAAGCCGACATTGCCGGGATTGATGCGGTATTTGGCGAGGGCTTCGGCGCAGGCCGGATGCTCCTTGAGCAGCGTGTGGCCGTTATAGTGGAAGTCGCCGATCAGCGGCGTCTCCACGCCGAGAACGTCGAGGCGTTCGCGTATGTGAGGGACGGCGACGGCGGCCTCCGCCCGGTCCACGGTGATGCGCACCAGTTCGGAGCCCGCACGGGAGAGCGCCGCGACCTGTTTCGTCGTTGCCTCGACATCGGCAGTGTCGGTGTTCGTCATCGATTGCACGACGATGGGAGCATCGCCGCCAATCGTGACTTGGCCGATCCTGACCGGAATGGTGCGCCGGCGCGCTGACTGGTTCATGAGGCTGACGATACGTCACATTTGTGGTTGTTACGCAAATCTCAAAATCTCGGCACACATAGAACTTAGGGGCATTCGCATCGATGCCTGCTAACGAGTTCTAATAAGGTTCTTTTCCAGCGGATGGTAGCACGGAAGACCAGCTCAACGCTGGCCGTTCAACCTCACCCCTGGGTGCTTGCCGTTGGTAAACTGCACCCCCGCCTTCTCCAGCGCCTTCCTTATAGCTGCCAGGGTTTCAGGCTTCCCGTGCGATTTGCCACGCTCGATCGCGTGAACGGTATTGAAGTGAACTTTGGCCTTTTTGCCAAGGTCCCGTACGCTCCAATTCAGAAAGCCTCTTCCCGCTCGAATCTGCGCGCCGGTCATCATATCTGCTTGTAACAGGTAGGTGACGGGTGCCCCGTGCAGTCATTCTGTCACAGCGTCAACCCACCTCAGCGCTGGCCACGGCCTAACACGATAAGCCTTAAGCGGTCCGGCCTCGGTACGGGTTAAGGGAGTGCCGGTCACGCAAAGGAGGAGTCTATGAATAAGGTTGTTGCAGCAGTTGTTGCTCTTGGAATCGCAGTAGCATTTACCGCTCCGGCTTTCGCAGCGGATGTGACGACTGCCAAGACCCACGCTGAGTGCACCAAGGCTGGCGGCGTATGGGACGCCAAGGCCAAGTCGTGCAAGCCAAAAATGTAGGATCACCATCGAAATCGAGCCCCGGCCAATCGCCGGGGCTTTTTTCATCGCTCTGCGACACGGCTCGATTGCGCTGGAGTCAAAGGATCGTCGCAGGAGCAAGGGAAAAGCCCGGTTTACCTCCATTTTCCGGCTCTTCTTTTTTGGAGAACAAAGGCCGCTCTGAGCGTTGGTTTTGTTAGCTGCTTCTCGAGGTGGTGAGCGGCTTAAAAATTGGAGGAAACGAAATGCTCAGGAAAATCACGCTCGTTCCCGCCGTGGCGGCGGCGCTGCTCTTGCCGGTGCTTGCCTTCGCCGGTCACGGACATGGCGGCTGGCATGGTGGCCACGGCTGGCATGGTGGTCACTGGGGTGGCCATCATGGGT
>Ga0163161_10002297_pt1 | contig 13709 bp, 9 predicted proteins | sample S45metaG_FD_129847 | JGI IMG/M metagenome (GOLD analysis project Ga0163161, IMG submission 129847) | Switchgrass rhizosphere microbial communities from Kellogg Biological Station, Michigan, USA - S4-5 metaG | ecosystem: Host-associated > Plants > Roots > Rhizosphere > Soil | place: USA: Michigan... | reverse complement strand
CCGATCACGCAGCCGATGGCGATCGACACCAGCGCCAGTTCGAGGCCCAGACCGAGCCCCGCCAGCAAGGTGTCGAAATCGCGCCAGACGGCGGCAAAGTTCAACTGATAGTTCATGGTCAGCAGTACCTTGAGCGGGGCGACTTTAATCGCCCCACTCTCACGGGATCATTTGAATTCGACTGGGAAACCAATTGCTGGCGAAGGCAGATCTACACCGAACCATTGCTTGAACGACGCCGCATAAGTCGGGAATTCAACGCCGGTCATGGCTTCATGCAGCGCGGTGTTGACGAAGTTCAGCCAGTCCTGATCGCCGCGTTTCACCGCGCACGCATAGGTTTGCGGGCTCCACGCATAGCTTGGGCTGCGGTAGCGGCCAGGGTTCTGCACCATCAGGTATTTGACCGAGGACTGGTCGGTGGCGGCGGCATCGGCGCGGCCGGAGTTCACCGCCTGATACATCAGGTCGACGCTGTCGTACTGATCGACCTTGGCTTTCGGCAATGCCTGATGCACCAGTTCTTCGGCATAGACGTTTTGCAGCACCGCCACGGTGACGCTGTCGCCGGCGGCCTGCAGGTCTTCAATTTCCTTGTACTTGCTGTTGTTCGGCAGCAACAGGCCGACGCCTTCGCGGTAGTACGGCAGGGTGAACGCCACTTGTTGCGCGCGGCTGGCGGTAACGGTGATGAACTGGCAGCTCATGTCGACCTTGTCGGTCAGCAGATTGGGAATCCGCGCATCGGACGACTGCACCACGAACTCGACTTTGCTCGGATCATTGAACAGACCTTTGGCGACGATCCGCGCGATGTCGATATCAAAGCCCTGCAACTTGCCGTCCGCGCCCTGAAAGTGCCACGGCGCATTGGTGCTGCCGGTGCCCACGATCAATTTGCCACGGGCCAGAACACTGTCGAGTTTGCTGTCGGCTGCCTGGGCCATACCCATGACAGCGGACGAAGCCGCAAGAACAAAAACACACGCTTTGAACAACGAAGGACGGCGATGCATGGCAAGCACTCCAGAATGGTGTTTATTCCGCTATACCGGAACACGGTTTGTTACTACGGAATAGACAGCAGAAAGTGTGCCACAGGATTGTTGGGGAATCTGTAGTGGAATTAAAAGTTTTCGAAATCAAAGAGATGCAGAAAAAGACAATGGCGCTGTTACCAAAGACACCATGAAGACTCGCTACCGTTGGCTACACACGCCGGGTATTCGCGCCACATTGCGGGGCGCATGACACAAAACAATGCGCGTGACACCTGTCAACTCTGACAGTAGGCGTGCGGAGCGCGCTGGATTACCGTTTAGTGAAACAGCGACAACTGAAAAGGAGATTCTCATGAGCGCGAATATCCCTCTCGCCACGTTGCCCCCCACCTATCGCAAAGCCCTGAAAACCTGGCGCCCAGTAATCCTTTATTTCGCTAACGAACATTGCCCCGCCTGCGAGTGGGCCGGGCCGATTTTTCGCCAGACGGCCGAGCCATACCGGCATTGCGCCAATATCTACATGCTCAATACCAGCGAAACTGCCCGTCATCCGCTGGTAACCGGTACGCCCACCGTACTGTTCTACAAGAACGGCAGGCTGGTGAAAAAACTCAAAGGCATCGGCACGGAAGAAACCCTCGCACGGGATTTCGCCGAGCACATCGGCAAGACCAAAGCGCCCGTTGCCGTCCGTAAAAAAACGCATGATCTGCCCTGGCTGCGTCAGACACTTCGTACTCTGTGCACCGTTGCACGTGCGCACCTGCGGAGTCAGTGCTGAACAGGCTGAAGGTTCCGAAGCCGGGTTAACCAAAAAGTCGCAGGGAGGGATAAGGACATGACGAATTTGATCAGGAATGGCGAGTTCTACGAAGGCGAGAAAGACTGGTCAGTGAGCCATCCAGATCAGGTGAAATTCAACGAGGATGACTGCAGGATCACTTCACCCGGATACATCAGTCAGGACGTCATTTTCCAATCTGAAGCCGAAGAATATGCGCTGTCCGCCAGAATCAAGACTGCATCCGGCTCCACGGCTCGCGTGATATTGACGCTACATCCTGCTGGCGACGAACTTGAGTTGGCGCTGACAGACGATCCAAACTGGCAAGTGCGAACCGACTGGATCCTCGCGCCAGCCGGCACGACCGGCGCCACAGTCAGACTCCAGACAGACGGAGCAAACAGCGTCGCCGCCGCGCAATTTGGCAGTCTGGTGCTACTGAGTCTGGAGACTAGAGAACCGAAAAACACCCTTGAGCGAATCGTGGTGTAGTGGAGATCCCTGTTCGGTGTCAGGGGATAAATCCAGCTTCCTGTTCTCTTGTTTGAAGCGCACTCATTCGAGCAGTGACGTCGAAAGCCGGAAGTAAAAACGCCCAAGGAACAGCAAGGCAGTGGTACGTCAGGATGAACAATGGATCAACCCAAGCATTCGCGAGCAGGCTCACTCCCACATTTGAAACGCATTCCAATGTGGGAGCGAGCTTGCTCGCGAAGTGGCCGGCACGTTTCGTAGAGAACTCAAGGATTACGCCGGCGCGCGCTCCAAAAGCACCCGCGTCACCCGCCGCTCTTCCACCGCCTTGACCGTCATGTGCCAGCCTTCAAGCTCCAGACGATCACCGATCACCGGGAGACGATCAAGAAGGCTCATCACCAACCCGGCCATGGTCTGATAGTCCTCGGTCGGCTTGGCGCCAAACCCGGTGCGTTGGCGCACCCGCGCCAGATTCAACGCACCGCTGACCATAAACCCGCCCTGCTCCTCGACCACGTCCGGGCCTTCGATTTCGCTGGCATCGGGCAACTCACCGGCAATCGATTCGAGAATGTCGGTCATGGTCAATACGCCGACAAAGTCGCCGAACTCGTTGACCACGAAGGCAATGTGCGTCGACGCAGCGCGCATCTGCTCCAGTGCGTTGAGGATCGAATAGCTGTCGAGCAAATTGATGGTCTTGCGCGCCAGGTGTTCCAGGTTCGGCTCGGTGCCGGCCAGGTATTCCTTGAGCAGTTCCTTCTTGTGCACGAAGCCCAACGGCTCATCCACCGCACCGTTGCGAATCAACGGCAGACGCGAATAGGACGAGTGCATCAAGCGCGTACGAATCGCCTCGCGGTCATCGGCCAGATCAATCGTGTCGACATCGGCGCGCACGGTCATCAGCCCGCGAATCGGCCGCTCGGCCAGTTGCAGCACACCGCTGATCATCACCCGTTCACGACGATCGAACAGTTCGGTACTTGGCGCGTCACCGTCGTCGAGCAGGTCGGAGAGTTCTTCGCCGACCTCTTCCACCGCCAGTTTGCGCCCGCCCAGCAAACGCATGACCGCGTGAGCCGTGCGCTCGCGTATCGGCCGTAAACCCTGCATCGAGCGCTTGCGCCGAGCCCGGGCGATCTGGTTGAACACCTCGATCAGAATCGAGAAACCGATGGCGGCGTACAGATAACCTTTCGGAATGTGGAAGCCCAGACCTTCGGCCGTCAGGGCAAAACCGATCATCATCAGGAAGCCCAGACACAGCATGATCACCGTCGGGTGCGCGTTGACGAAGCGCGTCAGCGGCTTGCTCGCGACAATCATCAAGCCGATCGAGATGATCACCGCGATCATCATCACCGCCAGTTCATCGACCATGCCCACGGCGGTGATCACCGCATCGAGCGAGAACACCGCGTCGAGCACCACGATCTGCGCGACGATCGGCCAGAACATGGCATAAGCGCTGTTGGTCGTGCGTTCGCCGACGTGACCTTCAAGGCGTTCGTGCAATTCCATGGTGGCCTTGAACAGCAGGAACACGCCACCGAACAGCATGATCAGGTCACGGCCGGAGAAGCTCTTGTCGAACACCTCGAACAACGGCTGCGTGAGGGTGACCAGCCAGGAAATACTCGCCAACAGGCCAAGACGCATGATCAGCGCCAGCGACAGGCCGATAATCCGTGCACGATCACGTTGATGCGGCGGCAATTTATCCGCGAGGATTGCGATGAACACCAGGTTGTCGATACCCAGCACCAGTTCCAGCACGATCAAAGTCAACAAGCCTAACCAGGCCGTGGGATCCGCTAACCATTCCATAAAACGTCTCTATCTCTCTCGATTGATTCAGGCTGCCGGACACGGCAAAGCGCAACGCAAAGGCTCTGGGGCCGCGTTAGCAACGATAGTCGGGTGTCGGAAAACTGGTTGCTGCGAGTGCGTCAAGACCGCGCCATGGCGCGTGGGGAAGCTGAAACTGGGAGGCTCCGAGAGGGTGTTCATGTAGATCCTGAATGAAAAGTGGCCTTGGAGCGTACAGGCTTTGGGAACATTTCCTACAGCGGCAAATCATTTCAAAATCTGTAATCCGCCCCGAATACCTCTGTAGGAGCTGCCGAAGGCTGCGATCTTTTGATTTTGATTCTTAAAAACAAGATCAAAAGATCGCAGCCTTCGGCAGCTCCTACAGTTCGGTGTCAGCGTCCGGCAAAACGCAATCGCGACAACTGCCGCAAGTCCCCCTCGATGTAGTAATCGTTAGTCCAACTGTCATCCACGGCCAACGGACTCACCTGCTTCAACGCCAGCTTCTTCGCGAAATAGCGAAACCGGTAATGCTCGTAAAATCGCAGCAGTTCCAGCCCGTAACGATCCGCCAGATCGGTGTCGCCGCGAATGATCAGGTAGTTTTCATCGTTGCCATTGCTGGCCGAAGCGCTGAGGTTATGGCTGCCACTGATGATGGTCGGCGTATCGGTGGTGAAGTCGGTGACCACCGCTTTGGTGTGCACCAGCAGATTGCCTTTCTGACCTTTCATGTTCTCGCGCAGCCAGCCTTCCAGACCGGTATTGAGCAAAGCGGTGGCGGCGAATTCGGCGCTGCGGTCGGCGTGAAACCCGGTGATGCGGCTGGCGGTGTTTTGCAGGCCATAACGCAAAATGTCGTCGTGGGGCTGTCCAAGCAAGGCATTAAGGATCGCGTCCGGCAGCGAGAACGCGGTGACGAACAGCACGTCCTTTTTTGCCGCGCTGATGATGTTCTCGAACGCCTGCAGGTCAGCCCCGCCGGTACGCGGTGAAAACCCGGTAAATAACGGCTGCTGCGGATTCATCGGATTGTGTTCGGTGATCCAGTCACGGGTTGCACCGACGTCGTCCGGCTGCACCCAGATCTGCTCGAACGTCTGCTGATAACTCGCGGCGATCGTTTCATCGTCCAGCACATGCACCACGTTGGCCTGCCGGTAGACCCCGTTGGCGGTGAAATTAGTGCTGCCACACAGAACCGCCTCAGGGTGATGCTCACCACTGACACCGACGCGACTGAGGACCATGAATTTGTTGTGAAAGATGTTATGGGTCACTCGCCCGCGTTTGCTCGCCGCAGGCAGTGCCGCCAGACTCGCTTCGTTGATTGTGGTGTCTTCATCGTCCGGCCGGGCGTGGTAGAGCACCCGCACCTTCACGCCCCGCGCGAACGCCGCGTTCACCGCTACGACGATCGCCTGCAATTGATATTCGTAGATGGCAATGTCCAGCGCCCATTGGCCATCGACGGCACGCTCGATAAAACCCAGCAAGCGCCCGAGCAAGCCGTTTTCCAGCCACTGACGGGCCGCATCGGGCCAGGCTTCGATGGGCATGTTTTTATTGGCGCTGATCTGCGCGTCGAGATCGGGAAACTTGCGCTGGAAGGCCTGACTGGCAGCAACGGCTCGATTGAAATTCACGCTTTGGTTGCTCGGCTGGCCGTCATCGGAAGTGATCGTCAGCTCCAGCGACTCGCCCAACTGCACGGCATCGGCCGTGCCGTAGGCCAGATGCACGCGATAGTGGAGGGTCATGCCCGGATTGACCGCGTAATCCGCCCAGCGAAATTTCTGCAGCGGCGCGGTATCGCTTGGTGTCGCGTGGAACTGGGGAAAGGTGTGAGCCTTATTCGGGAAGGTCAGGCTGTTGAACAGGAACAACCAGGGTTTGGCGCCCTGCTGCTTTTCGATGGCAAATCCCAGCAGGCCTTTGCGCCGGGGTTCGGCCAGATCCATGGCCAGCAGCACGCCGTTGGTGCCGGCGTAGGCTTTGACGCGGAAGTCGTCTTGAGGGTTTTTGACCAGAACGCGCATCGCTCACTCCTTGTGATTGGGCTGGGTGCAGCATAGAGCAGTGATGCGGGTTTTGAGTGTTCGGTTCTAGACCGGGTCGATGCAATCGCGAGCAGGCTCACTCCTACAGGGGAACGCATTCCAAATGTAGGAGTGAGCCTGCTCGCGAAGACGGTAGAACAATCGCCGAAAAGGTTAGAGAGAAATCAGCTCATCAATGTGTCGATACTCGGATCCCAACGCTGAAGCCAGATCCCGTGCCCGACCCAACCGGATCGGCCCACGCTCGATATCGATCAACAACCCCGGACACGCCAGCGCCGCTAGTCCCGACCACTGTTTCAAACGCCCATCGGTCACCACCAACAGCCGCTGCTGCTCGGCGGGAAAGCGCTTGCGGCGCACCGCCAGCCATTGCTCTGCCTGCACCAGTGCCGCCAGCAACGGCGTGCCACCGCCAGCGCCCAACGCCTCCAGCCAGCTATGCAAACCGCTGGAGGCCTTCAACCCTTGCACCTGCCATTTCGGCGCCGAGCCGCTGGCCGTCAACAAGGCCAGGCGCGCCCGTTGGCGATAGGCGTCATCGAACAGTTGCGCGAGCAGGCCTTTGGCATCGCTCAAGGCCTGATGACGCCGCGTCGAGGCGGAGGCATCGACGATCACCAGCCACAGCTCATGCGGCGAGCGTGTGCGCAGTTGAAACAGCAGATCTTCACGAACCCGAGGACGCCCCTTGAGCAACGTGCCCGGCCAGTTCACCGTACCGCTGCGGGCCGTATGGCGCTTGCCCTGACGTCCGTTGTCCAGCCGTCCGGCGCGGGGTCTGGCATTCGCCCCCGCATCGGATCGGGGACGAATGCCTAAGGCTTTTTTGGCCAGCTCGGCACTTCGCGGCGGGCGCCGGTGGCGAGCGCCGGCGCCGGCATGTCACCCCACTGGCCCTGCCCTTCGCTCGGTGATGCCTGAGTCTCGGCCGGCGACTGCGTCGGTGGCTGCGGACTCGATGCCGGTTGCTCACGGCGCCGATGGCGCAGGGCAAACTCGGCCACGGCGTCGATGTCTTCCTCGCCAATCACCGCAGCCCCGCGCCATGCCGCGTGAGCACGAGCGGCGCGTAACCAGACCAGGTCGGCACGCAGTCCATCGACGCCGGCAGCAAAGCAACGCTCGGTGATCTGCGCCAGTGCGGCATCGTCCAGCGCAATATTGGCCAAGGCAGCGCGAGCATTTTCGCAACGCACACGCAGGGCTTGTTGCTCAGCTTCCCACTGCGTGCAGAACGCTTGCGGATCGCTGTCGAAATCCAGACGCCGACGGATGATCTGCCCGCGCTCGGTCGGCGCCGTGTGGCCACTGAGGGCAACGTTCAGGCCGAAGCGGTCAAGCAGTTGCGGACGCAGCTCGCCCTCTTCCGGGTTCATCGTGCCGATCAGCACGAACTTCGCCGAATGCCGATGGGAGATGCCGTCGCGCTCGATCAGGTTGGTGCCGCTGGCGGCAACGTCGAGCAGCAGATCCACCAGATGATCGGGCAGCAGATTGACTTCATCGACGTAGAGCACGCCGCCGTCAGCCTTGGCCAGTACGCCCGGCGAAAACTGCGCTCGCCCCTCGCTGAGGGCGGCGTCGAGGTCGAGGGTGCCAACCAGGCGTTCTTCAGTCGCACCCAGCGGCAAGGTGACAAATTGACCGCTGGCGAGCAGGTCGGCCAAACCACGGGCAAGGGTGGATTTAGCCATGCCACGCGGGCCTTCAATCAGCACACCGCCGATTTTCGGGTCGATGGCGGTGAGGCACAGGGCGAGTTTCAGGTCATCGGCACCGACCACGGCGGAGAGCGGGAAATGCGGGGTGTCGGTCATTTGGGTTTTCTCTGTCGTGGTCGTGGATGTACTTGGCATTGTGGGGTGTCAGTCGGGGTGGCCCTCACCCTAGCCCTCTCCCGGAGGGAGAGGGAACTGACCGAGGTGTTCTTTCAAGGTACGCCGACCTGATTTATCGAGTTGAACTCAGACTCCAAGCCAACAAAAATCGGCTCCCTTTCCCCCTTCCCCCCATATTCCCCTGGGGGAGAGGGAACTGATTGCGGTGCTCTTTCGAGTTACGCCGACCTGGATTATCGAGTCGACTTCGATTCTGAACAGCACACAAATCGGCTCCCTTTCCCCCTCGCCCCCTTGGGGGAGAGGGCTGGGGTGAGGGGGTGACTTTCCTGAGGACGCTACATATCTTCCTCAATATCCAGCAGCAGATTTTCCAGTGCTTCCTTATAAGCCCCCGGCTCCTGCCACATCCCCCGCTGTTGAGCCTCCAACATGCGCTCGGTCATGTCCCTCAGCGCATGCGGATTATGCTCGCGAACAAACTCCCGAGTCGCCGGGTCGAGCAAATAGGCATCGGCCAGCAAAGCGTACTGATGATCATCGATCAACTGTGTCGTGGCATCGAACGCGAACAGATTATCCACCGTCGCCGCCATCTCGAACGCGCCTTTATAGCCATGACGCTTGACCCCGTCGATCCATTTCGGATTCGCCGCCCGTGAGCGAATCACCCGGTTCAGTTCTTCTTTCAAGGTGCGAATCTTCGGCAGATCCGGTTGACTGTGATCGCCGTGATAACTCGCCGCCGCTTCGCCGCGCAGGGTTTCCACGGCAGCAAGCATGCCGCCCTGGAACTGGTAGTAATCATTGGAATCAAGCAGGTCGTGCTCGCGGTTATCCTGATTTTGCAGCACCGCCTGGACCTGACTCAGGCGCTGGACGAACTGCTCGCGGGCGGCCGTACCTTCGTCGGCACCGCCATAGGCGTAAGCGCCCCAGTTCAGATAAACCTCGGCCAGATCGTCGCGGCTCTGCCACAAACGGCCATCGATCGCGCCCTGCACGCCTGCGCCGTAGGCACCGGGTTTGGCGCCGAAGATCCGCCAACCGGCCTGACGCCGTGCTGTGTCCGCATCGACGCCCGACTGCAACAGTGCCTCGCGCTCGGCCCGTACTTTGGCGGCCAATGGGTTGAGATCGTCCGGCTCGTCCAGTGCCGCTACCGCCTGCACCGCCGCATCGAACAGGCGAATCAGGTTAGCGAACGCATCGCGGAAAAATCCGGAAACCCGCAACGTGACATCGACGCGCGGGCGGTCGAGCAGACTCAGCGGCAGAATTTCGAAATCGTCAACGCGCTGACTGCCAGTGGCCCACACCGGACGCACGCCCATCAACGCCATGGCCTGGGCGATGTCGTCGCCACCGGTGCGCATGGTTGCCGTGCCCCAGACCGATAAACCGAGCTGGCGCAGGTGATCGCCGTGGTCCTGGAGATGGCGTTCGAGAATCAACGTCGCCGACTGGAATCCGATGCGCCACGCGGTGGTGGTCGGCAAGTTGCGTACGTCGACCGAGTAGAAGTTACGACCGGTGGGCAGCACGTCGAGGCGGCCACGGCTGGGTGCGCCACTGGGGCCAGCAGGGACGAAACGACCGCTGAGGGCGTCGAGCAGGCCGCGCATTTCGGCAGGGCCGCAGGCATCGAGGCGTGGGGCGACGACTTCGCGCAGATTCTCGACTATTGCACTGACTTCAGCCCAACGCGGTCCTTGTAGGAGTGAGCCTGCTCGCGATGGCGGTGTGTCAGGCAAATCCGTATCGAATGACACTCCGCTATCGCGAGCAGGCTCACTCCTACAAGGGGATTGCAGCGTCTGGGAAATCAGTTGCGTGGCAAACAGTTCGAGGCGTTCGCGGGTGTCGCCGGCGCTGCGCCAGACTTCATCGCTTTGCGATTGCAGCTCTGCGGGGCGCGGGCCGGTCCATGGATCGGCTAGCGCGCAATCGAGCGGATCGAAACCGAGTTCAAAGGCTTTGGCCAACGCGCGCAGCAGACTCGACTGCGCGCCCTTGCCGTCTCCGCGTGGAATGCGCAGCAGCGCCAGCAACGTATCAATGCGCAATCGCCCGCTCGGTGACTCGCCAAAAATGTGCAAGCCATCGCGAATCTGCGATTCCTTCAAATCACACAAATAGGTATCAAGACGCGGTAGCCAGATTGCCGCGTCGGCGTCGCTGTCCATCCCGGCGTCGAGTTGCAGCTCGCGGTCGATCTGCGTCTCGCGCACCAATTGCAGAATGTCGCGCTGCAACTCGCGAGCGCGGCGCGGATCGAGCAGTTGTGCTTCGTAATACTCGTCAGCCAGCAGTTCCAGATTGCGCAGCGGCCCGTAGGTTTCGGCGCGGGTCAGCGGCGGCATCAGGTGATCGATGATCACCGCTTGCGTGCGTCGCTTGGCCTGGGCGCCCTCACCCGGGTCGTTGACAATAAACGGATAAATGTTCGGCAGCGGCCCGAGCAACGCATCCGGCCAGCAATTCTCCGAAAGACCAACACCCTTGCCCGGCAGCCATTCGAGGTTGCCGTGTTTGCCAACGTGAATCACGCCGTGTGCACCGTAGGTGTTGCGCAGCCAGAAATAGAACGCCAGATAGCCGTGCGGTGGCACCAGATCCGGGTCGTGATAGACCGCACTCGGATCGACCTGATAACCACGCGCCGGTTGAATGCCGACGAAGGTCAGGCCGAAGCGAATGCCGGCGATCATCATGCGCCCGTCGCGGCACATCGGATCGTTTTGCGGCGCGCCCCAGCGTTCAACCACCGCCGCACGATTGGTTTCGGGCAAGGCGTTGAACATCGTCAGGTAAGCGTCCATCGCCAGGCTTTGTTGGCAGGGGCGCAGATCAATGGTGTCGAGATCGTTGCTGACGCCACCGAGCAACTGCTGGATCAACTCGGTGCCGCTGCCCGGCAATTCTGCGGTGACCGGATAGCCCTCAGCCTGCAACGCACGCAGGATGTTCAGTGCCGCTGCCGGCGTGTCGAGGCCGACGCCGTTGCCGATGCGTCCATCACGGGTTGGGTAGTTGGCGAGAATCAGCGCGACGCGTTTTTCACCATTCGGCACCCGCGCCAGATCGATCCAGCGCCGCGCCAGTTCAGCGACAAAATCCATACGCTCGGGCTGCGCGCGATAGCAGACCACGTCGGACTGACTGCGCTCGCTGCGCCAGGCCAGATCCTTGAAGCTGATCGGTCGGCTGATGATGCGCCCGTCGAGTTCCGGCAAGGCAATGTGCATGGCCAGATCCCGCGGCCCCAGGCCTTGCTCGCTGGCGCGCCAGCCAGGCTCGTTGTCCTGTGCGCAGATCGCCTGGATCACCGGAATATTGCGGCGAAACGGCCGCAAGTGCGGCGCTTCAGGGCTGGATTGGGCGAAGCCAGTGGTGTTCAAAATCACCCCAGCCTCGACTTCATCCAGCCAATCCTCGACCACCGTCAGGCAGCCGGGTTCTTTCAGACTGGCCACCGCGATCGGCAACGGATTAAGCCCCGCCGCCTGCAAGCGCTGGCAGAAAACATCGATAAAAGCAGTGTTCGCCGCCTGCAGATGCGAGCGGTAAAACAGCACCGCCGCAACCGGGTTTTCGGGCAGCCATTCGGCTTCCCAGTCACTCAGTGCGGCGGAGGTTTTATTGGGGTGGTAAATCGCCGTGCGCGGCAGGGTCTGCGGTTCTTCCCAGGCGTAATCGCGGGCGAGCCAACGGCTGGCCAGACAGCGGAAGAAGTCCAGCGCATTGCCCAAGCCGCCCTGACGCAAAAACTGCCAGAGCCGGTCGCGATCTTCGGCGCTGACAGTGCTCAAGTCGCTGAGCTCCGGATCGGGACGGTCATCGCCCGGCACCAGAATCAGCTGCACGCCACGCTCGGACAACTCAACCAGACGCTCAACGCCATAACGCCAATAGGCAATGCCACCGTGCAACGAAATCAGAATCACCTTGGCGTGACGCAGCACTTCATCGACATACAGATCGACCGAGGCGTGATTCTGCACCTGCATCGGATTGGCCAGGCGCAGGCTCGGGTAATCCTCGGGCAACTGCTGCGCGGCCTCGGCGAGCAGCGCCAGGCTGGAGTCGCCGCTGCACAGGATCACCAGCTCGGCGGGGGTTTGGCCAAGGTCGGCAATGTTGTCATCCGAGACGAAACCGCCGGGCTGGGTCCTGAGCAGGTGCATGGCTTAAACGCTGAGCGCGGCGCGCAGTTGCGCTTCGAGTAGGGCGGCGTCGAGTTCCTGGCCGATCAGCACCAGACGTGTCACGCGCGCTTCATCGGCGCCCCACTGACGGTCGAAATGTTTGTCGAAACGCGTACCCACACCCTGGATCAGCAGGCGCATCGGCTTGTTCGGAATGGCGGCGAAACCTTTGACCCGGAGGATGCCGTGCTTGACCACCAGTTGTGTCAGTGCGTCGAGCAGCAGGCTTTCATCGGCTTGCGGCAGTTCGATGGAGATCGAATCGAAGGCGTCGTGATCGTGATCATCGTGGTCGTCATCGCCTTCACCGTGGTGGTGATCGTGATGGCTGTGGCGGCTGTCGATGTGTTCTTCGGATCCGGCGCCGAGGCCGATCAGCACGTCCAGCGGCAGACGGCCGTTGCTGGCTTCGATGATTTTCACCGCCGGTGGTAGCTCTTCGGCGACTTCAGCGCGAACGCGAGCCAGATCTTCCGGGCTGGTCTGGTCGGCCTTGTTGAGGATGACGAGGTCGGCGCTGGCCAGTTGGTCGGCGAACAGTTCGTGCAGCGGCGATTCGTGATCGAGGTTCGGATCGAGTTTGCGCGGTGCATCGACCTGATCCGGGAACGCAGCGAAGGTGCCGGTAGCGACGGCCGGGCTGTCGACCACAGTGATCACCGCGTCAACGGTGCAGGCGCTGCGGATTTCCGGCCACTGGAAAGCTTGTACCAACGGTTTCGGCAGGGCCAGGCCCGAGGTTTCGATGAGGATGTGGTCGAGGTCGCCACGACGGGCAACCAGTTCACGCATCACCGGGAAGAATTCTTCCTGAACGGTGCAGCACAGGCAGCCGTTGGCCAGCTCGTAAACGCGGCCGGTGGCTTCTTCTTCGGTGCAACCGATGGTGCATTGCTTGAGGATTTCACCGTCAATGCCCAACTCGCCAAACTCGTTGACGATCACCGCGATACGACGGCCCTGAGCGTTGTCGAGCATGTGCCGCAGCAGCGTGGTTTTGCCCGAACCGAGGAAGCCGGTGACGATGGTGACGGGGAGTTTGGCCAGTGTTTTCATCGGTATGCCCTTTGGCAAGCGGCGGGCATACGGGACGAGAACCGGCAACGCGCGTGCGTGCCCGGAGAGTTCGCCACCGGATCACCCCGCCCGGTTGAATTGAGAATCTGTGACGAGGCAGGTCTCCTGGCTGACGGCGTTCAGGCGCTGGGCCTGGCGTTTGCTGCGCCTTCCCGCGGGCTCATCAGTTGAGCTGGCAGTGGCGTGGCAGCGAACATCACCGTTCACAGTTGCGGGGGCAGCCGCGGCATTGACCGCGTTCCCTTCTTAGCTTCGGCGTGGGCCGAAGAACCTCGAAGGCGCAAGGCTACGCATCGGGTGGTTATGGGTCAATGTTTGGATTGGGGGCATATCCGTTGCTGCGGGTGGTGCCGCTGGCGGTTTCGCTCTTACAGCGAGTCACCTTTTCCAAACGCCGAAAAGGTAACCCAAAAGGCTTTGCCCCGGCGTACGGCACTTCGCTG
>Ga0163161_10002296_pt1 | contig 13710 bp, 12 predicted proteins | sample S45metaG_FD_129847 | JGI IMG/M metagenome (GOLD analysis project Ga0163161, IMG submission 129847) | Switchgrass rhizosphere microbial communities from Kellogg Biological Station, Michigan, USA - S4-5 metaG | ecosystem: Host-associated > Plants > Roots > Rhizosphere > Soil | place: USA... | reverse complement strand
CGGAAGTAGCGGCGAAAGCGTTCACTGCGAAAACCGAGAAAGCGATGCTGAGGATGGTTTGGCGTTTCATGATCGTGTGCTCCGGGGTGTTCTTGGTTGGTATGGAGCAATTGTTACGCCGCAGGCGTTTCAAGAGAACTTGATTGACGTGATTGCGAACATCGACGGGATTGATGGGGCGAGCGGACTACCGCTCGCGACCGTGATGATTACCCCTGTAGGAGCTGCCGCAGGCTGCGATCTTTTGATCTTGCTCTTGAAAAACAAAATCAAAAAATTGCAGCCTGCGGCAACTCCTACAGGGCAGGTGGTTTTCAGATCTGTGGACCTTTTCGCCTTGCAGGGCTTCTAACCTTGAGACTGCCAACATGGCTTTCTTCCCAAGATAGATGGCTTGAGCCAAGGACCGACGATGATGACCTTTCCCATTTTTCTCCTGGCCTGTGCCGCCGCCGCGAGCAGCGGGATTTTTTTCAAGCCGGGTGATTGGTATGCGGCGCTGAACAAGCCCGGCTTCACGCCACCCAACTGGGTGTTTCCCGTGGTCTGGACGACGCTTTATCTGCTATTGGCCTGGGTCGGCTATCGTTTGACCCTGATGCCGGACAGCCAAACGTTGCTGGCCTTGTGGGCAGCACAAATTGCGCTTAACACCTTGTGGACACCCGTGTTCTTCGGCGCGCACCGCCTGTTCGCCAGCCTGGTGATCCTCGCGCTGCTCTGGCTGGTCGTCGCCGTCATGCTGGTGATGACGATGCGTCTGGATGTCATCACCGGGCTAATCCTGTTTCCGTATCTGGTGTGGCTCTCGCTGGCCGCGGCGCTGAATTTTTCCATCCTGCGGCATAACCGCTGACGATGAATACGCGCCCTCGGCTCAATCGGCATGTGTGCCAAATGCTTGCAATCCACGCTGCACTGCCGGCCGGGCCTTGATGGTGTCGTACCAACGCGACAGGCGTGGGAGGGCATTCCAGTCCAGTCGATCGCGGATGGATGTGGCCAGGGTAAAGGCGGAGATATCCGCCATGGAAAATTGCTCGCCGGCCATGAATTCTCCGGTGAGAAAGCTTTCTGCGAGGCTGAATTGTTCGATCACTCGCCGCTGGAGCAACTCGGCGGCTTCGTCCATGCCGGCCTGACGAAGAAAGAACGCGGCGTGGCTGGGCGCAATGATGTCGGTGACGAAGAAGAAATAGCGGTCAAAAACCATATTGCGCGCAGGTCCGTGTCGAGTGGGTGACAACCGGCCCGGAGTCTGGTTGTCGGCGTACTGGATGATGGCGTTCGACTGGTTGATCACCAGCACCGGCGTCGAGCTTCGATCGACCAGGGTCGGGACCTTGCCGGCCGGGTTGAGTGTCAGGAATGCCGGGTCGCGATGTTCGCCCGAGCGCAGGTCCACAGATCGCGCCGTGTAGGCAATGCCCGCTTCCTCCAGGGCGATGGCTGCCCTGATGGTGTTACCCGCTTGGGCGCCGTACAACTCAATCACAGTGTTCATCGCACGTTCCTTTCGAGAGTGGCTGGGTGGGTGAGTGCCTGCTCGGGAACACTCACCCGGTCTGTGTCAGGCATTGAACAGGTCTTTGTGCAGCGTCACGAATTGCTGCACGGTCATCGGTGCCTTGCCGGTCACTTGAGCAATGATGCTGTCTTCGCCTTCGAATACGCCGTGCTGGTAGTCCAGAGCGACTTCACCGAGGTGCTGAACGAGGAAGGCGGGCAACCCGGCGCCGAGCAATTCATCTTTGTACGCTTCAATGCTGATGGGCTGGTAGCTGATCTTGCGCCCCAGCACTTCACCGATGGCATCGGCGACGCCTTGCTGGCTCAGTTCGACGGGGCCGTGCAGTGTGTAGCTCTTGCCTTGATGGGGCGCAGGGTCCTGGAGAATGGCGGCAATCAGGCGGGCCTGGTCCTCTGCGGCGATCGGGGCATGGCGGCCTTCACCGAACGGCAGGCGAATCTGGCCTTTGTCCCGGATGTGGGAGCGAAAATGCGGGTAGGTGAGCCATTGTGCAAAGTAGGTCGGGCGCAGATGGGTCACGGCCAGCCCGGACCAATCGAACACGCGTTCCGCCGTCCAGTGATCCAGCGCGGCGTTGCTCTTGGCCTCACGCCGGGCAGAAATCTGCGACATGTTGACCACGGCTTCGACACCCGCCTCTTTCGCCGCTTGTGCGAAGCGTGCGGTGGCATCGATCAGCCCAGGGGCAATCGGGTAAACGAAATAGGCGGTGCGAATACCTTCCAGGGCGCTGCGCACCGCGTTCAGATCCAGCAGATCGCCGAGCACCACCTCGGCGCCCATTGCACGAAGTTCGGCACTGCGCTCATCTTCCTTGCGTACCAGTGCCCGGACCGGCACGCCCTTGGCGGTCAGGATTTGGATGGTTCTGCGACCGGTATCGCCGGTGGCGCCAGTTACGAGAATGGTGGCTTGCGTCATGTGGGTAGCCTCGGTTTGCGGAGTGGGGAGGAATATATTATGTTCGTAATACACATTAGATGTTATTCAACATCTAAGTCAAACACCACTCATCAGGAATGTCCCCATGCGTAAATCCCGGCAGGAAACAGCGCAAACCCGGCAACGGATCGTAGAGGCCGCCAGCGTCGAGTTTCGCCTGAACGGTATCGACGGGACCGGGCTTGCGGGCCTGATGGCCGCCGCTGGCCTGACCCATGGCGGCTTTTATCGGCACTTTGAATCCAAGGACCAGGTGGTGGCGCAAGCCTGCGAGTTGGCGGTGGGTTCGCTGGTCGCGGAGTTGGCTGCGGTAAGTGAGGGCGGGGGATTCGATGCGTTGGTTGGTCATTACCTCTCCAGTGAACACCGGGACGCACTGGACAGAAGTTGTCCTTACGCGGCGCTGGGTTGCGAGCTGGTTCGCAGCGAGGAAGCGGTCAGGGAGGTGGCGACCCAAGGACTGGAGCAGGTCATCGATCTGCTGGCCACGCAGTTCGAACCGGAGGAGGGCGACATTGCGCGTGCCCATGCAGTCGTCGCGTTCTGCACCATGATGGGCGCGCTCACCTTGTCGAGAATGGTGTCGCGCCCCGGGCTTTCAGTCGAAATCCTCGAGACCGCCCGTGGTCATTTGACACGAGCGGGCAGCCCGCAGGATTAAGCATCGAGAACCAGACCCGAAAGGGATTCAGGTCTGCCACCGCCCCGGCATGACATTGATCAAATGGGGGCGAGCGTGCTTGCGAATGCGATCACAGTTCGATCACCAATTGACTGTCGAACGCCGGGTTTTCATTCACCCCGTTTTTCGCATACCCCCGCGGATTGCACACCACGCGGGTATCGCCCACCCGGTAATCGAAGCTGCCGTGGGTATGCCCATGCAGCCACAGCGCCGGTTGCCATTGGCGGATTTTCTCTTCCAGGTCCGAGACGAAACTGGAATTGATCGGCGAGTCGGCAAACATCGGCGCGATGCTGGAACGGGTCGGGGCGAAATGGGAGATCACCACCGTCGGCGTGGTGCTATCACGGCGAAAGCAGTCATCCAGCCAGGCGACGGTCTGCAGGTGAACCAGTTGGGAAATGGCCGGTGTGAAGAGGTCGGGAAAGTCCGGCGAAATCCGGATATGGCTGAAGTCGCGAATCAGTTGGGTCGCCATGTCGACACCCAGATCCCGCTGCGCACCGGCCTCGAACAGCCGATAGTCCGACCACAGGGTGCAACCCAGAAACCGCACGCCGCCGTGCAAATGTTCCGAGCGCTCCAGAACAGTGATTCGCGTGCCTTGGGACAGGCTGCGCAATTGTTCATGGGTCGTAGCCAAGTCACCGCCATAGAACTCGTGATTGCCCGCCACGTAAAGGATGGGCAGCGGGCAGGCGCTGGCCCACTCGATGGCCCTGGCTGGCCGGGCAATGTCACCCGCGAGCACGACGATATCGGCCTCCACCTCAGGGAAGGGGATCGCGTTGACGGACAGGTGTATGTCGGACAGCAGGGCGATACGCATGGGCGGTTCCTGTGGGTGGATCGAACAGAGGCGGCGCATTCAGCCGACTGACCGCACCAGGATCGATTCGTCGATCTGATCAATCGACGTCACGCCAGTCAGGGTCATGGCCACACGCATTTCTTTGGCAAAAATATCCAGCATGTTTTCCACCCCGCGTTGCCCATCGGCGGCCAGTGCGTAGGCCATGGAGCGACCGAGCAACACGCCCTTGGCCCCCAGCGCCAGCATGCGCACCACGTCCAGCCCCGAACGGATGCCTGAGTCCACCAGCACGCTCAAATCGTTGCCGATCGCCTGCATGATCGGTGGCAGGGCGTGGGCGGTGGAGAGCACGCCGTCGAGCTGTCGGCCGCCATGGTTCGAAACGACGATACCGTCGGCGCCGAAGCTCACCGCGTCACGGGCATCCTGGGGGTCGAGGATGCCTTTGATGATCATCGGGCCTTTCCAGAAGTCGCGAATCCACTCCAGATCGCTCCAGCTGATTGACGGATCGAAGTTGTTGGCCAGCCAGCCCATGTAGTCCTCCAGCGTCACCGCTTTGCCCAGGTACCTGGAGATATTGCCCAGGTCGTGGGGACGGCCCATCAGGCCGACGTTGAAGGACCAGTCGGGACGGGTCATGGCCTGGAGGATACGGCGCGTCGAGGCGAACGGGCCGGACATGCCCGAGTGGGCATCACGGTAGCGGGCGCCGGGGGTGGGCATGTCGACGGTGAACACCAGGTTCTGCACCCCGGCGGCTTGCGCGCGCTCCAGCGCATTGCGCATGAAGCCGCGGTCCTTGAGCACGTACAGTTGAAACCAGATGGGCTGTTGCGCGTTGGCCACGACTTCCTCGATCGAACACACCGAGACAGTCGACAGACACAACGGGATGCCTTTGTTCTGTGCCGCCTTGACCGCCTGTACTTCACCCCGGCGGGCGAACATGCCGGTCAAACCGACCGGCGCCAGTGTGATGGGCATCGCCTGGCGCTGGCCGAAGAGGGTGGTTTCAAGGCTCAGGCTCTCGACATTCTTCAGGATCCGCTGACGCAGGCTGACACCGCTCAGGTCGGCGCTGTTGGCTCGTAATGTGTGCTCTGCATAGGCGCCGCCATCGATGTAGTCGAACAGGAAACGGGGGAGTTTGCGGCGTGCCGCTTCGCGGTAATCCGATGCAGAGGAGATGATCATAGATAGGCAGGCCTTGATCCGGGGGAGTGGCGATTCCTCAGCAGGTTAGCGTATGTGCGGGGTGTTGCCGATACATTCAACACAGTTGTCGACCGGGCCGACGCTTTCGCGGGCAAGCCACGCTCCCACAGGTTTAACGCCGGCCCCAGCAGGAGCGAGCCTGCTCGCGATGGACGTCAACGATGACGCGGGCTGTCTGGATGCCCGCAGGGTGCAGTGGTCACAGACCGCCGACCCGACGGGCGTCGGGTCGGCGGATCATGCGGTGGTGGTCAGTGCGAATGCCGGGGTTCGCCGCCACTTCGGGCAATCACCTTCATATGCAAGGTGGCCGGTTCCAGACAGCCGCCCGTGGACAGTTGCCCGACCAGTTGACGGTAGAGTTCCTGCCAGGGGGTTTGCGAAGGTGGGAAGCTCGGCGTCCATTCGTTGCGACGTCGGGTCATTTCGTCTTCATCGACCAGCAGGTTCACCGAGCGTGCATTGAGGTCCACGCGCAGGCGGTCGTTGGTTTTGAGCAGGGCCAGGCCACCGCCCACGGCCGCTTCCGGCGACATGTTGAGGATCGACGGGCTGGCGGAGGTCCCGCTCTGGCGCCCGTCGCCCAGGCAAGGCAGGGAGTCGATGCCTTTTTTGATCAGCGCGGCCGGCGGGGCCATGTTCACCACTTCGGCACTGCCGGGGTAGCCCACGGTGCCGGCACCACGGATCACCAGGATGCAGCGCTCGTCGATCTCCAGAGACGGGTCGTCGATGCGGGCGTGATAGTCCTCCGGCCCTTCGAACACAATCGCCCGGGCTTCAAAGGTGTTCTCGGCGCCAGGTTCGGACAGGTAGGTCTTGCGGAAGGCCTCGCCGACCACCGACATCTTCATGATGGCGCTGTCGAAGAAGTTGCCACTGAGGACGATGAAACCGGCGCGGTGCTTGAGCGGCGTTTCGAAAGGGTGGATGACGTCGGCGTTGCTGGTCAGGCTGCTGCTGACGATTTCGCCGATGGTCTTGCCACTGACGGTGGCGCAGTCTTCGTGAAGCCGTCCGGCTTTTTGCAATTCATGCATCACCGCCGGTACGCCGCCCGCACGGTGGAAGCCTTCGCCCAGGTACTTGCCCGCCGGCATGCAATTGACCAGCAGCGGGACGTCTTCGCCAATCCGTTGCCAGTCATCCAGGCTCAGCTCGACGCCCATGTGTCGGGCGATGGCGATCAGGTGTGGTGGGCAGTTGCTCGAAGCGCCCAGTGCCGAGGCGACGGCGATGGCGTTTTCGAAGGCCTCGCGGGTCATGATCTGCGAGGGGCGCATGTCCTGCATGACCATCTCGCAGATGCGCTTGCCGGTGGCATAGGCCATTTGTCCGCGTTCGCGATAGGGCGCCGGAATACTCGCGCAGCCCGGCAGCGACATGCCCAGGGCTTCGGCCAGGGCGTTCATCGACAGGGCCGTGCCCATGGTGTTGCAGTGACCCACCGAGGGTGAGGCTGCGGTGGTCATTTCCATGAACCCTTCGTAATCGATCTCGCCGGCAGCCATCAGGTTGCGGGCATGCCAGAGCACGGTGCCGGAGCCGATCAGTTCACCTTTGTGGTGACCGTCGAGCATCGGCCCGCCGGACAGGACAATGGAAGGCAGGTCGGTGGTCGCGGCAGCCATCAGGCAGGCCGGGGTGGTTTTGTCGCAACCGGTGGTGAGCACCACGCCATCGAGCGGGTAGCCGTGGAGAATCTCCACCAGCCCCAGGTAGGCCAGGTTGCGGTCCAGCGCGGCGGTGGGGCGGCGCGATTGTTCGGCGATCGGGTGGACGGGGAATTCCATGGGAATGCCGCCGGCATCGCGGATGCCCGCCTTGACCCGCTGCGCCAATTCCAGGTGATGGCGGTTGCAGGGGGTCAAGTCGCTGCCGGTCTGGGCGATGCCGATGATGGGCCGACCCGATTGCAGCTCCTCGCGGGTCATCCCGTAGTTCATGTAGCGCTCGACATACAGGGCAGTCATGTCCGCGTGGGCAGGGTCGTTGAACCATTGCTCGCTACGCAGGCGGCGTTTTGGGGTGTCGCTCATGACTCATCTCTCTTGTAATGGGTTGAATCGACAATCTGTTCAGGCTTCAGCGGGCGAGCAGTCCACGGCTCGCCAGGTTACGCAGCAAGGCACTCACGCCAAAGGTCCATGGCGTTGCCTCGCAACTGTGGGTCACCTGGTTGTGCAGGCTGCCGAGCAACGGGCTGCTGATGCTGACGCGGTCACCCAGTTTGTGGGTAAAACCGCTGCCGACATGATCGCGGTCCTCTGTGGGGGCGAACAGGGTACCCAAAAACAGCAGGAAGCCATCCGGATATTGATGATTGGCGTTGAGTGTCTGGCCGGCGAGGTCCTGCGGGTCGCGGCTGATCTGGTTCATGGAGCTTGAACCCTGCATCCGGTAACCGTCTTCGCCTTGCACAAGCAGGTCGACTACGCAGGCGCGCACATCATCCAGGCTGAAGTGTTCGTCGAACAGGCGAATGAACGGACCGATCGCGCAGGAGGCGTTGTTGTCCTTGGCCTTGCTCAGCAACAACGCACTGCGGCCTTCGAAGTCCCGCAGATTGACGTCGTTGCCCAGGGTGGCGCCGTGGATCTGCCCACGGCTGTTAACCGCCAGCACCACTTCCGGCTCCGGGTTGTTCCATTTGGAACCTGGGTGGATGCCGATCCGGCTTGCGCTGCCCACGGCCGCCAGGACCGGTGCCTTGGTGAAGATCTCCGCGTCCGGGCCAATGCCGACTTCCAGGTATTGCGACCACATACCCTGTTCAATCAACAAGGCTTTCAGGCGCATGGCCTGCTCTGAGCCCGGCACGATGGAGCGCAGGTTGTCACCGATCACAGCCTTCACCGTGGCGCGCACCGCTTCGGCCTTGGCCGCGTCCCCGCCGGCCTGTTCCTCGATGACCCGCTCGATCATGCTGGCGGCAAAGGTCACACCCGCCGCTTTGATCACCTGCAAGTCCAGAGGCGGCAACAGGTAGGGTTTGGACGGGTCGGCGTCAGGACCGGTGTTGGCCAGCAGGGCTTCGACACTGGCAATGAAGGTGCCGGGTGTCTGGCGTACGGCGGTCAAAGGCGATTGGGTTTCCAGCAAGTCGCTCAAGGTCGCGAAACGATCCGACAGATCGAATACGCCATCGCTGCGCAGGACAATCGGCGATGGCCCGGCGATCCGGCCAGGGACCCAGGCGCGGCCAATCAGGGTACCGGCCACGCCGTCGACCGGCAGGGTATTTTCGGGAGTTAGCAGTAGCGACATGGCGAATCTTCCTGGTTCGTAGAGCCTTCACGCTAGGGTGACGAGCCGATAAACTCCAATGAGATATATTCAGTATTCGATAACGTCTGGTTATTGTTTGCCCGAGGAAACCCATGTCAGATCTGTCCTTCTCCAGCTTCTGCGGCTGGCTCAAATTCCGCCATCTGTTGCTGATCGACACCCTGGGGCGCACGCGCAACATGCATTTGGCGGCGCAGCAGATGAACCTCAGCCAGCCCGCCATCAGCAAAATGCTCAAGGAAATCGAAAGCCTGCTCGGCTTTGCCCTGTTTGAACGCCAGCCCCGGAGCATGCCGCCCACGGCGTTGGGCGAGCACGTGTTGCGTTACGCGCAGATCGCCTTGAACGATGCGCGCTCGTTCGTCGAGCAAATCAGCAGCCTGCGCGAGGGCGGCCATGGTCATCTCAAGGTCGGCGGGATTTTCGCCGCCACCGCAGTGGCCTTGCCCGAGGCGATCCTGCAGATCAAGCAGCGCTGGCCCTTGTTGTCCATCGAAGTGGTGGAGCAGACCAGCAACCACCTGATGGAGATGTTGGAGGAGAAAAAGCTCGATCTGGCGGTGGCCCGTTTCACCGATCAGAGCCAGCAACAGCGCTACGACTTCCAGCCGCTGGCCCCCGAACCGTTCAGCATCGTGGTCAACAGCCGTCACCCGCTGGCGGACGCCGGCCCGACCTCATTGCAACAGCTGGTGGATCAGCCGTGGATTCTCTATCCGGTCGGCACGCCGATCCGGGGGCGCATGGAGCTGGCGTTCGCCGAGGCCGGAGTGCGGATGCCGCGCAACACCGTCGACACCATTTCCATGCAGACCTTCCTCCAGGTTCTGCAGCGCGGACCGATGATTGGCATGCTGCCCAGCGCCATGGTCCATCCGCTGCTCGAAAGCGGTCACTTGAAGACCCTGGATACCCCGCTGCACCTGGTGCCCCAGGACTACGGCATCCTCACCCGCAAGGGCGAGCACTTGGTGGGCGCAGCGCTGGAATTCGCGGAAATCCTCAAGGAAAACGCGCGGCTGGCCAGAGTTCCGGCCCGTTGAATCAGCGTCGATTGTTGCCTTGATTCGATAACGGATCGTTATCGGTTAATCCGAAAATGCCATTGGGAATGAATCGGTTTACGACAGTAAAGTGTCGACCAGCTTCCAATCAGGGTCAGGAGACTGTCATGCCCGAACTGTCCGGACACAACTTCATCGCCGGTGGCCGCAGTGCCGCCGGATCGGTGGTGCTGCACAGCGTTGATGCCACTACCGGGCAACCTTTGCCCACGGCGTTCATCCAGGCCACGGCCGAGGAGGTCAACGCCGCCGCGACGGCCGCCGCCCAGGCCTATCCGGTTTATCGCCATCTGCCAGCCGAACACCGGGCCCAATTCCTCGACGCCATCGCCAGCGAGCTCGATGCGCTGGACGACGACTTCGTCACCATGGTCTGTCAGGAAACCGCTTTGCCTGCGGCACGCATCAAGGGCGAACGCTCGCGCACCAGTGGCCAGATGCGCTTGTTTGCCCAGATCCTGCGTCGCGGTGACTTCTACGGTGCCCGCATCGACCTGCCATTGCCGACCCGCCAGCCATTGCCACGCAGTGACCTGCGCCAGTGCCGCCTGGGCGTCGGCCCGGTGGCGGTGTTCGGCGCCAGTAACTTTCCCCTGGCGTTTTCCACTGCCGGTGGTGATACCGCCGCCGCGCTCGCTGCGGGTTGCCCGGTGGTCTTCAAGGCCCATAGCGGCCACATGGCGACTGCCGAGCGGGTGGCCGAGGCGATCATTCGCGCCGCCGAGCAGACGGGCATGCCCAAGGGTGTGTTCAACATGATCTTCGGTGGTGGGGTGGGTGAGGCGCTGGTCAAGCATCCGCTGATTCAGGCCGTCGGCTTCACCGGCTCGCTCAAGGGTGGCCGGGCCCTGTGCGACATGGCCGCCGCCCGGCCGCAACCGATCCCGGTGTTCGCCGAGATGAGCAGCATCAATCCGGTGCTGGTGCTGCCCCAGGCATTGCAGGTGCGCGGTGAGCGTATCGCCACTGAACTGGCAGCTTCGGTGGTGTTGGGGGCAGGGCAGTTCTGCACCAACCCGGGTCTGGTCATTGGCATCCGCGGCGAGTCGTTTACCGCGTTCGTGCAGAACCTTGGCGCTTTGATCGACGATCAACCGGCGCAAACCATGCTTAATGCCGGCGGCCTGCGCAGTTATGTGCAGGGTTGCGAAACGTTGCGGGCGCATCCGCAGATCAGGCATCTGGCCGGGGCATCCCAGACGGGCAACCAGGCTCGGGCGCAGTTGTTCCAGGCCGACGTCGAGCTGTTGTTGACGGGCGACGAGTTGTTGCAGGAAGAAATTTTCGGCCCGGCCACAGTGGTGGTTGAAGTGGCTGATCGGGATGAGCTGTTGGTGGCACTGCAAGGTTTGCGCGGCCAACTGACTGCCACCTTGATTGGCGAACCGGGGGAACTCGAACAGTCCGCCGACCTGGTGGCGGTACTTGAGCAAAAGGTCGGTCGGGTACTGGTCAATGGCTATCCCACTGGCGTGGAAGTCAGTGACGCCATGGTGCATGGCGGTCCGTGGCCGGCGACGTCCGATGCCCGTGGCACCTCGGTGGGCACGCTCGCCATCGATCGTTTCCTGCGCCCGGTGTGCTACCAGGACTTCCCCGATGCCTTGCTCCCCGATGCCTTGAAAAACCGCAATCCACTAGGGCTGACGCGCCTGGTCAACGGAGAAAAAACCACCCAGGCACTGTAGTCAACGCACCACCGCCGGGTGAACGGCTCATCCGGCGTGACCCATTCGATAAAAACAATCAGGCATGTCCACATGCCCAGGGGTGACCTCATGCAAACCGTATCCGAGCATTTGCCCGCGCAGGCGCAAGCCGGCGAACTCGATTTTGAAGACCGGACCTACCGCAAGGTCATCTGGCGCATCCTTCCCGTCCTGCTGCTGTGTTACATGGCCGCGTACCTTGACCGGGTGAACATCGGCTTTGCCAAGCTCGACATGCTCAACGAGCTGCAATTCAGCAACACCGTATATGCCCTGGGCGCCAGTATGTTTTTCTGGGGCTATTTCCTGTTCGAAGTCCCCAGCAACCTGCTGCTGCATCGCTTCGGTGCGCGGTTCTGGATCGCGCGGATCATGCTGACCTGGGCCGCCATCTCCATGGCCGTGGCCTACACCGTACCGCTGGCGGGTTTCTTCCACCTCGAATCGAGCACGATGTTCTACGTGCTGCGCTTTTTGTTGGGCATCTGTGAAGCGGGCTTCTTTCCAGGGGTGATCCTGTACCTCAACTACTGGTTTCCGACCCATCGGCAAAGCCGGGTGATGTCCGGGTTCCTGATGGCGATGCCCATCAGCCTGACCCTGGGCGGGATCCTGTCCGGCTGGTTGATGAACAGCATGCAAGGCGTGCACGGCATGTCCGGCTGGCAATGGATGCTGGTCATCGAGGGTATTCCTTCGATCATCATGGCGTTTGTGGTGATCGTCTGCCTGGCCGACAACATCGACAAGGCCAAGTGGCTGTCGGCGGCGGAAAAGGCCCTGCTCAAGGCCAACCTGCAGACCGATAACCAAGGCAAGGTGTCACGCCTGAGCGACGTGTTTTTCAACCCACGGGTGTGGCTGCTGGTGCTGATCCTTTTGACCTTCAACACCGGCTTCTACGGTCTGGCGTTCTGGATGCCCTCGATCATCAAGAGCACCGGCATTACCAACAGCCTGCACATCGGTTTGCTCACCGCCATTCCCTATGCGGTGGCGGTCGTCGCGATGCTGCTCAACGCACGGCACTCCAACCGCACCGGCGAGCGTCGCCTGCATGCGGCCATTCCGGCCTTCATCGGCGGCGTGGGGCTGATCCTCAGTGCCTTCTTCGCCGACAACCTGGTGCTTTCGGTGTTGTTCCTCAGCGTTGCCGCCTCCGGGATTCTGAGCCTGATGCCGATTTTCTGGACCCTGCCGGGCACTGTGTTGTCGGGCGTCGCGGCGGCCGCCGGCATCGGTATGATCAACGCCATCGGCAACCTGTCGGGCTTTACCGGTTCGATGATCACCGCCGTGGCGGAAAACCTCACCGGCAACATCAATAACGGCACCTACGTGCTGGCCCTGTGTCTGTTCGTCAGCGGTGGTCTGATTCTGGCCATCCCGGCGGCGATGCTCGGCAGAACCCCGAAAGTTGCGGTCACCACTGCGCAACTGGAAACCGCATAAACTGCTGAACAAGCGCGTACCGGTGAAGGCGGCCGGGCAGGGTAGCGGCATCGCCGCTGCCTTCGCCCGGGCATTAACCTGCGAACACCGGTCAGACCTTTGCGTTCAAGCAGGAGAATTTTCATGAAACTGTTGCGTTATGGCGAAAAAGGCGCGGAAAAACCGGGGCTGCTGGATGCCGACAATCAGATCCGCGACCTCTCGGCCCATGTGCCGGACATCGCCGGGCAAGCTTTGAGTCCCGAAAGTCTGGCTGCACTGGCCGCCCTCGATCCGCGCAGTCTACCGGTCGTTGCCGGCCAGCCACGGATCGGTGCCTGTGTCGGGCAGGTCGGTAAATTCATCTGCATCGGTCTGAACTACGCCGACCATGCGGCTGAGTCGAACATGGCAGTGCCTACGGAGCCGATCATCTTCAATAAATGGACCAGCGCCATTTGTGGCCCGAACGACAACCTGCAGATCCCGCGCGACTCGACCAAGACCGATTGGGAAGTCGAGCTGGGCGTGGTCATCGGCAAAGGCGGGCGCTATATCGATGAAGCCGATGCCATGGAACACGTCGCCGGTTATTGCGTGATCAACGATGTGTCGGAGCGCGAATGGCAACTGGAGCGCGGTGGCACCTGGGACAAGGGCAAGGGCTTCGACACCTTCGGGCCCCTCGGTCCGTGGCTGGTCACCCGCGATGAAGTCGCCGATCCACACACCCTGGATTTGTGGCTGGAGGTCGATGGCCACCGCTACCAGAACGGTAATACGCGCACGCTGATTTTCGGCGTGCCGCAACTGATTGCCTACCTGAGCCGTTGCATGAGCCTGCAACCGGGCGATGTCATTTCCACGGGCACGCCACCGGGCGTGGGCCTGGGCATCAAACCCGAGCCGGTCTTCCTGCGCCCCGGCCAGACCGTTCGCCTGGGCATCACCGGGCTCGGTGAACAGCAGCAGGTCACCGTGCAGGCGGACTGAGTTACATGCCAATGCGCTGATGCCAGGACAAATCT
>Ga0163161_10002294_pt1 | contig 13714 bp, 13 predicted proteins | sample S45metaG_FD_129847 | JGI IMG/M metagenome (GOLD analysis project Ga0163161, IMG submission 129847) | Switchgrass rhizosphere microbial communities from Kellogg Biological Station, Michigan, USA - S4-5 metaG | ecosystem: Host-associated > Plants > Roots > Rhizosphere > Soil | place: USA... | reverse complement strand
CGCGCCACTTGCGGTTGTTGTTCCAGCCAGGTGGCCAGGTCGAGGGCGTTGCTGCAATGGCGCTCCATGCGCAGGGCCAGGGTTTTCACGCCACGCAGGGTGAGGAAGGCGTCGAAGGGCCCGGCAATGGCGCCGACCGAGTTCTGCAAAAAGCCCAGGCGTTCGGCCAGTTCGGGGTTGTCGCCGACGATGGCAATGCCGCCGATCACATCGGAATGGCCGTTGAGGTATTTGGTGGTGGAGTGCACTACCACATCAAAGCCCAGCTCCAGCGGGCGCTGGATCCACGGGCTGGCGAAGGTGTTGTCGGCCACGCAGATGATCCCGCGAGCGCGGCAGATGCGTGCGATGGCGCTGAGGTCGGTGAGGCTCAGCAGCGGGTTGCTTGGGGTTTCGACCCAGACCATGCGCGTGTCGTCCTGCAGACTCGCTTCAAAGGCCGACAGGTCACTCAGGTCGACAAAGCTGAAGCGGTGCCCGGCGCTGCGTTGGCGCACCTTGTCGAACAGGCGGAAGGTGCCGCCGTACAAATCATTGCCGGACACGACATGGGCGCCGGCGTCCAGCAACTCCAACACCGTCGAAATCGCCGCCAGCCCGGAGGCAAAGGCAAACGCCTGGCTGCCGCCTTCCAGGTCGGCCACGCAGCGTTCCAGGGCAAACCGCGTAGGGTTGTGGGAGCGACCATAGTCAAAGCCCTTGTGCACGCCGGGGCTGTCTTGCAGGTAGGTGGAGTTGGCATAGATCGGCGGCATCAGCGCGCCCGTGGTCGGGTCGGGGGACTGTCCGGCATGGATCACACGGGTGGCAAACGCGCTTTTATCGGACTGGCTCATGCAAGGGATCTCCGTAAATGGTTGAGCAGGTCGACGCGGGTGATCAGGCCATGGAAGCCTGAGGCATCGGCAATGATGGCGACCAGGCCGCGATCCAGTTCCGCCTGCAGTTCGGCCAGGCTGGCGCCGGGGGCCAGGGTGTGCGGGGTGCGGGTCATGGCGCTGGCCACGCTCATGGAAAAATGCGCGGCGTCCTGATGCAGGCCCAGCAGCAGGTCGGACTCATCGATAACGCCCGCCAGTTGCTTGCCGTCGATCAATACCGGCAGTTGCGAGACATCCGCCAGGCGCATGCGCTGGAAGGCGGTGAGCAGGGTGTCGTCGGGGCTGACGCTGATCACCCGGCCATCTTCGAAACGGCGGGCGATCAGGTCGCGCAGGTCGCCGTAGTGCTTATATTGCAACAGCCCGGCGTCGTTCATCCATTGGTCGTTGTAGACCTTGGACAGGTAGCGCGTGCCGGTGTCGCACACGAACGTCACCACGCGCTTGGGCTCTGTTTGCTCGCGGCAATAGCGCAGCGCGGCGGCGAGCAGGGTACCGGTGGAAGAGCCGCCAAGAATGCCTTCGGCCTTGAGCAGTTGGCGGGCATGGTCGAAGCTTTCTTCATCGCTGATGGAGTAGGCGTGGCGCACGCTGGACAGGTCGGCAATCGACGGAATGAAATCCTCACCGATGCCTTCCACGGCCCAGGAACCAGGAGTTTCAAGCCGACCGCTGCGGCTGTACTCGGCCATCACCGAACCCACCGGGTCGGCGAGCACCATGGCCAGTTCGGGCTGCACGCGCTTGAAGAAACGTGTCAGGCCGGTGAGGGTGCCGGCCGAGCCGACGCCCACCACAATCGCATCGACATCATGCTGGGTCTGCGCCCAGATCTCCGGTGCGGTGCTGGTTTCATGGGCCAGCGGGTTGGCGGGGTTGTTGAACTGGTCGGCAAAGAACGAGCCCGGAATATCCTTGGCCAGGCGCGCGGCCACGTCCTGGTAATACTCGGGATGCCCCTTGCCCACATCGGAGCGGGTGATATGCACCTCGGCGCCCATGGCCTTGAGGTGCAGCACTTTTTCCGTGGACATTTTGTCCGGCACCACCAGCACCACCCGATAGCCCTTGGCCCGACCGACCAGCGCCAGGCCCAGGCCGGTGTTGCCGGCGGTGGCTTCGATAATGGTGCCGCCAGGGAGCAGGCGGCCGTCGCGCTCGGCGGCGTCGATCATGGCCAGGCCGATACGGTCCTTGATGGAACCACCGGGGTTTTGCGATTCAAGCTTGAGAAACAGCGTACAGGGGCCGGTGTCGAAGCGGCTGACCTTGACCAGCGGCGTGTTACTAATCAGTTCAAGTACGGCGGGGCGGGAGAGGGTAGGCATGTCGTCACCTGGGTTGCGGGATGGGCACAGGGCGGGGCACAGCAAATCACAGCATGGCTTGAAACATAGGCCGCTATCGCCAGGCCCGCAACCGGGCGGTCCGATGCATGACTTTTTTTGGCGCATGGGCGATGGGGCAGCGCAAAATCGCGATTGCGATGCAGATCAACTGTGGGAGCGCCCGAGCCTTGGCGATGCCGCGATGGCGGCGGCACCGCTGGCATCTATGTTCCTGACCCACCGCAATCGCGGCCTCGCTAAAGCTCGTGCGCTCCCACAAAAATCAGCGCCTGGCAATGGCCGCTTCGATGGCGGCAATGTCAATTCTGGTCATGGTCATCATCGCCTCGAACGCACGCCTGGCGACGCCCGGGTCTTTACTGGTGACCGCATCAACCAGCACCCGCGGCGAGATCTGCCACGACAACCCCCACTTGTCCTTGCACCAACCGCAGGCGCTTGCCTGCCCACCGTTGTCGATGATGGCATGCCACAACCGGTCAGTTTCCTCCTGGTCATCCGTCGACACCTGAAAGGAAAACGCTTCACTGTGCTTGAACATCGGGCCGCCATTGAGGCCTACGCAGGGGGTCCCCAGAACCGTGAAATCCACCGTCAGTACATCGCCTTGTTTGCCGGCTGGGTAGTCGCCGGGTGCAAGGTGCACCGCCTTCACCTCGCTATTCGGAAACGATTGGGCGTAGAAGTTTGCCGCCTCCAACGCATCGCCGTTGTACCAGAGGCAGACGGTATTTTTGTTGTTCATTGCAGACTCCCGACTTGATAGGAGTGTGAAGTCTAGACCATGGTCCCGCCTTGTCGGCGCCTGTTCCCGTCACAACTGCTCGGCGATCGCGGCCTTGTCAATCACCGACCAGACGCGAGCGAATTTCCCGTCGACGCATTCATAGAACACGTTCTCGTCGAACACCACCGTCTTGCCATTGATCGGCAGCCCGAAAAATTCACCCCTGGGGCTGACCCGAAAGTTCAGCCGACTGGCGACCGTCGGCGGGTCGGCAACCAGCAACTGAATGCGGAACACCAGGTCGGGAATTTCCCGGAAGTCCCGCTCCAGCATCGCCCGGTACCCCTCCAGGCCGACCGGGCTTGCGTTGTAGGTGACATCGGAGTGGACAAAATCACCCAGGTGCTGCCAATCCTGGCGATTCAGACAATCGATATAGCGTTTGTAGAAGCTGGCGAGTGGGTCGCGGGTCATGGGCTACTCTCTTCGGTTAAACGCGCTCATCCACTATCGTCGGCAAATGGACGCCTGCGCAAGTGCCTGAACCCTTACGCCGCGAACGCCAGCCCAACCCCAGCACCATCAGCAAACCCAGCCCTGCCATCAACGCACCGGCCAGGGAAATGGCCGGATAGCCGAGCCCGGCGTTGATCACCGCGCCGCCCACTGCCGCGCCAATCGCGTTGCCGAAATTGAAGGCACCGATGTTCATCGCCGAGGCCAGGTTGGGTGCAGCTTTAGCCGCTTCCATCACGCGCATCTGCAACAAGCACTTCTGGCTCGCGGATCTCAATGGGGCTTTATCGCAGTCCATGGCTACTTCTGCGAGTGTACGTATTTGAGCGCCCTTGCTGACCGAATGCTTTCGCCTAATACCAGCCATTCTATGAGTGCACGATATTGCGCTGCTCACTCAACAATGAACTGATTCATTCCAGAAGGTACTGATTTAGGCAATGCTTCATCAGTTGACAATATAGGATCTGATTGCAGTGCCTCTAGAAACGCGATGACTGCCAGAACATCGTTTGGCGCCATCGGGTAGATCTCTGCGAGGATGGGGGAGCGGTACCTCAGCAGCCGCCCGGCGAGTTCCGCCTCGCGAGGTCGATCTTTCTGCGCGGCAAACATTAATGGAATGGGGTTGAAGTGATGACTAATGACTTCGTCCAACGATGTGAATACACCGTTGTGCCCCCATGGGCCCGTACGCGTAACATTACGTAGCGGGGGAGTACGAAATTGAAAGCGATCTATGGACATCCCCGTCGCTTTTGCCCTGCCATAATCTAAATAACCTCCATGCTTGCCAACATCCAGTTGAGGTACGGCAAGTCCGTGATATTTAAAATCCGAAAACTCCTCACCTGCATGGCAAACCGCGCAGCGTCCTTTGCCGAAGAAAATCATCGCCCCTTTTTTTTGCTGCTCGGATAATGCTGAGGTATCTCCCTTTACATATCTGTCCCAAGCTGCCGGCTTAAGCTGAAAAGCTAAGGAAATGTAGGCTGCCAATGCATTGCCTACATGAGTAATATTGAATTCGATTGTGCCCGGATAAGCTGACTGGAATAGTTCCCTATATTCTGATTGCATAGGGGTTGAAGCAAGCGAGGTGCCTAGTAAACGTTTAATCAAATTATTATATACATTCAGAGTCCGCTCTTGAAAATTGTCAGGGTCGACTGTTGTGTCAACTAGATCCGCATGGAAGGTGACTTCATTCTTGCCTCCGCGACGCCTAGATCGGCCCAGCATCTCATCAGGCTCCACTTGGGGAAAGCTTGCTGCTACGGCAAGTAGGTTTTCGAATCCCTTAGGTAATTTATTACCCAAAGGCGATTCGAAACTCCCGTTTTCGCCCATCTGTACTCGGCCATCCCAAAATAAAGCGGTAAAATCGCTTTTGCCACGATTAAAAAATGGGAGCACATTCCTCGGTATGACAAAGGCTTCTGGAGATTTAAGCCTTTGTTCTCCCACTCCGCTTGAGCCAATACCCACCGCCATAGGCAATCCGTCAACACTGCCTTTGCTGCGGACATGACAAGTCGCGCAAGTCGTGTTGTTTGGTCCCCCCATAATGGGATCAAAAAACAAGACCTGCCCTAACCGTTCCTTCGGTCCCATGAACAACGCTTTTGTAGTCATGGGTTTAATCTGGTACGCAGCGAGCACCTTTCTCAGAAGTTGATCTTCATGGCTAAGTTGCGAAGCTTGCAATTGGCTAATCCAGGAAAGTATAATAAAAAACGAAAGAATCAACTTGCTCATATTAGAATCTATCCATGCGATGAGCATCAACCATCTGCTGGACCGTGATTTGCTCTACTTCAAGCACCTCCAAGCCTAACATCGCCAGTCGGTCTTCTGATACTCCCTGAATTAATAGCTTTTTACGGAGTATGTCGTAATCGTGACAGACAATCATTCCAACGTCTGCACTTAACCTGAGACGCTCTGTTTGTTGATCATTTTCTATTAGCTCCCGCAGCGCGGCTTCCTCATGCATAGCCAAGTCGCACTCTAAAGCGAGTCGTTTGTACTCGCCGCTATGACTATATTCGGCTATAAGCGGTCTAACGTAATCATGGAAGACAATAAAACCTAGTCCGATCACAAGTATCACGGGTGCCCAAAGCCGAATGTTTCTATAGATAGTACGATTCATTTGGGAACAATCACGCCTAGGGCGTTTAGGGTTTGCGTACCCATCATGCCATCTGCAGGCAAGCGGTTATTAGCCTGAAATAATTTTAGCGCTACACGAGTTTGCTCGCCCATCACGCCATCGATAGTGCCCGGTTCATAACCTTTAATAATCAAACCCATCTGCACGCGCCGAATTAGCTCCATGAGCTTTTTATCATTAGGATCAAAGTCTGAGCCAATTGGACTGACTGTTGAGGGCCTTCCTGCATCTACGGGATTGCGGCTACCGGTGGAACTACCAAGACCATTTGAACCGCTCGTTCCGTAGTTGCTCGAGTAAGGTGTTTTTGGTGCTGAATAGACAGGACTAGGGGGAGTATATGTTTTGCTTGGAGCAGTATAAGTCCGGCTTGGAGCAGAGTAAGAACCGCTTCCTGAGCTGTGAGAGGAGTGTGAGGAATGTGACGAGTGGGACCGATGAGCAGCGTATAAGTTGTCGCCTGGCATGTTAAGCGGACGTAAGCTGACCGGATCGAGCCTGTTGGCGAAAGGGGGCTTCAGACCATGCTCCAAGGCTTGCACATCAGTGTTCACCAAAGAAGTCCCGGCGACGAACGCTGACAGCGACGTGATGAATTTAGACATTGATAATCCCTTCAATTTTTTGGATTTTCATCGAATGTTTACTTGGGTCGTGCCATGAGAAAAGGCCTGCACAATCTGTTTTTACTATGCAAGTAACACATTCCTCAGCAAATTTACGCTTCCAATCGGAAATGCTTTTGTGTGCATATGGCCAAAGGGTTTGTGGTAGAGCACAGAGTGGAGCATTCATCAAAATGGCAGGTACCTTCGCTCGCTTCAGTGTCCTTAAGCCGTGACTGAGTTCCGCGCTCCAGTCTCGAAGGTCAACGTCGGTCAGTTCGGGGTTAGCCAAAGCAAAGCCAATGGGTTCACATGCCATTAATGCAACCTCACGGACGAAAGGCAAATTACGACCAATGAATTCGCAGAGCGCTGCAAGGTTTTCCAAAACAGGGCGAATCAGCACGATTCTCAGCTGAACGGCTTGCCCAAATCGACGAAGATTCAGTAGGCCAGCAAGCGTCTCCTCAAATGCTCCCGGACTCTGAACGACAAAGTCATGTAGAAAATCAGCATGTCCATAGATCGGCACCATCCACGTCAAGCGCTCACTCAACCCCTTTAACATGCGCTCAGCATAGATCGGATCAGCTAACAGCCTCCCGTTACTCAGCACGTCGTACCGAGTGTTAGGATGTAGATGAGTAAAGGTATCAAGCACTAGACGCAGATGCTCACCCAGCAACAATGGTTCTCCTCCGGAAAACCCCAATGTATGAGGAGAGCTAGCCATATGGTTGGCGACTTCTACGGCCTCGTTTACTAACCAGCTATCATCATGTTTTGTTGGAGGCTGAGAGCACATGAGGCAATAGCTATTGCATCGATTGGTGAGGAAAATAGTGTGGTGCTGGTCCGTATACCGGAATAGGACATGCGCGTGATTCATGTGGTCGGCAATTGCTACTACGTCTTCATCCATCAGATTGCCATCGGTTTCAACTACAGCCTCTGCCTGACATCCTTCTGCGGCGAGGAAATTAGGTACTAATAGAATCAGGTTGTTTAGCCCGGCACTGCGCAGTCGCGCAACTTTGGAGATATCGTCCACATCCGCGACTCTCACTAAAAATCTCAATTCGGGTCGCCATTGCGCACTCAGCTTCTCGAGCGGAATGACTATAGCTACTGTTCGATATTCAACGCCACGCGTCCGTACACGAACTTTACGCATCAGAATGTCCAGCGGGATGAGCCCAGCGGTAGGCAATATCGAGAAAGGTGTCGTCGGCATCTCGCAACTTACGGAAAAAATATTCGAAGAGCCATTTATTTCGTTTGCAGTGTTCAGTAAGCAAAGCAGCAGTCCTCATGTCGCCGAACTCGGCTTGAGTTCCTACTGGATCGGGCCCGCAAAAACTATTGAATGCACAAGTTTCGCAGCCCACCGCTTGAGTAGAAATACTTGTTTCTATCATCAGCTTCATGACAGGGGAAGTCATTAACTGTTCAAGAGAGTCACCAATAGAACCGAGGCGTAAAGAATAATCTCCGGTTTCCGCAAGCATCCGCGCCTCGTCGCTGGGGTAAACGTAGCCATCGTAGTTGTAGACAAGAACAGCAAGACCAGACCCTGTTGGGCTTTGCAAATCGACATAGCCTGCATCGAACGGTGATAAAAGCTTGTTAAGAATTAGCGCAGCGGTACCTTCACGCAATTCAGTACCTCTTGCGTTCCATTCTAAGACACGATGCAGCGCTTTTTGATAAAAGTTTGTGAATTCTAGAAGGGTGTATCCCAAATGTTTAATGTTGCGCTTGGCGAATCCGTACAAGCTTAAAGGGCGCATGAAGATTTCGGTGAATCCATTCTTTACATACTCATCTACGATGGCTTCAGGGTACGCGAGAGAGGCTTTAGTTGTGGTCATCAATGCTGCGACCGCTTGTGGCCCCATGATACGCCGTGCCAGCTCGATGCCTGCTAACGTCCGGGCATGCGAATCACGTGATGCTAATGGGCGGTTTTTATTGTGCAAAATTGCCGGGCCGTCAAGGCTCGTTGAGAGATAGACCTGATTGCTTCTAAAGTACTCACACATTTCAGAGGTTAATTGGTGCAATGTTGACGCGACCACAAAACGAATACGGCGTTTGTGTTGCAGGTTCATTTTTTGAATGAGATCTACTGCTCGTTGAATTAGATCAAAACGCAGTAACGGGTCGCCACCTTGAAACTCAACTGTCAGAGTATTGGCCTGGCTTTGGAAAATAGTTGCGCATGCATCATCAATCTGAATCGGACTCATTGAGTGACCAATGTCCTCAAGACGTCTGCTGACTTGGCAGTATTGGCAAGAATGTTCACATTGAAGGGTGGGTACGATTATATGCAGAGACTGACCAGCCAATACAGTTTCTTTTCTGGCCGCTATCCGCGCTCGTAATAGTTCTTGTGTTCCGAAAGAAGTTTTCCCGGTTAAAAAATACTTGGATTGTAATTCTGCGCGCTTTTTTAGCTCTAATATTTCAGGTGTTTGGACTAGAGTGAGCAATTCCTGTTGCGTGAGAAAGGCATGATCACCTGCAGCACTAACTGCCACGACGGAGTGATCGTCGAGTCTATGAAAATTGAAAGGCAGCAGGCCTCTTGCAATGATGTCGGCGGTCATTTAGATATACCAAGAAACATATCCAGCCGTACTAAGCTATTGGATGGGATTTTCCTGCGAATAAGGTCGTCATCCAATAGTTGCGTCAAAAGTTCGTTAAATATAGGAGTGCTGGTTTTTTTCGAACAGAACGCCTGAAGGCCCGTATCCATCTGCCGCAACTCATATCCTCGATGAATCAATTCAGCCTGAATAGAAAGTGATAGAGGTCGGTTGATAGTGACCCAACGCTCGGCCGGAGATGACTCAGGATAGATGAGATTGATATTCGTCACAGGCACCATTCCATTGATTTTCTTTATAAATTGGCTCTTTCCTGATGAGCACGCTTGCTTTCAGAAATGGCCTGCCGATGAGGCCAGTTCCGATGCTATATTTTTACTCTGAACTCAAACCCAATCGAAAGATAGCAATATGATGTCGCTCCGTCCAAAATTTTCTACCTGACACAACCTTGCACGCCCGAAAGCAAACCGCCTATCGAAATAGCTGCACTGGAAATCGAGCGTTATGCCTCTGATCAAGCGCTCCTTCCGATTACGGTCGAATATAACGCACAGTGTTCTATCTCCGAGCGCCACCCTGTTGCCCACCGCGAGAAGCCCTTCTACTAGCTAACCGCTGCAGAACCCGGATCTCCCTCCGCAAAATACGCTTGCAATCGCCGTCCGATACTTCCATCAAATCACACCCATCCCGCAACGGCATAGCCAACAGCCATGCAAAATCGGTAAGCGCCCCAGCAGTCAGTCTTTACCTCGCCCCAAAAAAGCGATGTCTTCCAATTTGAGTTATGGCGCGAACGCGATAGTCAGACATCGCCTGCAGTACATTGAGCAGCACTTCTGAATCAATGAGTAGGGACGCTGGAAGCAGATCGGTTTCGGTAAGGGCTACCGGACGGCGCGCCCCTCATGCTTCAACCGCTTCCCGACAAGTGCGTGAACCCTTACGCCGCGAACGCCAGCCCAACCCCAGCACCATCAGCAAACCCAGCCCTGCCATCAACGCACCGGCCAGGGAAATGGCCGGGTAGCCGAGCCCGGCGTTGATCACCGAGCCGCCCACTGCCGCGCCAATCGCGTTGCCGAAATTGAAGGCACCGATGTTCATCGCCGAGGCCAGATTAGGCGCGTCTTTGGCAGCCTCCATCACGCGCATCTGCAACGGCGGCACCAGGGCAAAGCTGGCGGCGCCCCACAGCAGGATCGACAGTGCGGCAGGCAGCGGCCATTGCATCAGCACCGAGAAAGCCAGCAGCACGGCGATCAGCACCACCAGCGATGTGATGAGCGTGCGGTCCACCGAGCGGTCCGCAGACTTGCCGCCCCACACGTTGCCCAGGGTCAGCCCGATACCGAACAGCACGAGCATGCCAGTGACGAAGTTAGTCGATGCGTGGGTGACATCCCGCAAAATCGGCGCGATGTAAGTGAATACCGTAAACATTGCACTGGAGCCCACCACCGTCAGCGCCAATGCGGCCAGCACCGGCCCGCGACCCAGCACACGAATCTCCGCCATCAGGCTGCCGCCTTTCGGCGCGGGCGCATTCGGCAATGCCCACCATAGCGCCGCCATCACCACCGCACCCAGCCCGCTGATGCCCCAGAATGCCGTGCGCCAGCCAAAGTTCTCACCAAACCAGGTCGCCAGCGGCACGCCCCCGATGGTGGCCAGGGTCAGCCCCAGAAACATCGCCGCGACCGCACCCGCGCGTTTTTCCGGCGCTACCACACTCGCCGCCACGATCGCGCCAATGCCGAAGAACGCCCCGTGGTTCAACGACGTCACTAGCCTCGCGATCATCAAGGTCTGGTAATTGGTCGCCAGCGCCGACAGCAAATTACCCAGGGTGAAAATCGCCATCAGCCCGATCAGCAGATAGCGGCGTGGCACCCTGGCCGTCGCCAGCGTCATGATCGGGGCGCCAATCAACACGCCCATGGCGTAGGCACTCACCAACAGCCCGGCGGCGGGAATGGAAACGCCAAGATCGGCGGCAATACCGGGCAACATGCCCATGGGTGCAAACTCTGTGACCCCGATGCCAAAGGCACCGACGGACAACGCTACAAGGGGTGGATTGATACGCATGGGTGACTCCTCATCTGTGTGCCGAATGCTACAATCCAGGCTTTTAAAGCAGTAGCCCTCGATGGGGAACTACACCTTTGCGCAGGAGGCAAAAATGGACATGGGCGGCCGCTCCGGCGAGATGGAAGTGTTCACCCTGGTCGCCGAACACGGCAGCCTGTCCGGCGCGGCGCGCGCCCTGGGGCTGACGCCTTCGTCCATCAGCCGCATCATCACCCGCACCGAACAGCGCATCGGCACCCGGCTACTGCTGCGCACCACCCGCGCCATCACCTTCACCGCCGAAGGCGAAGCCTACCTGCGCGGCGCCCGGCGCATCCTCGCGGACATGGCCGAAGTCGAAGACGCCATCACCGACCAGGGCGCCCCACGCGGCCGCCTGCGAGTCAGCGCAGCACTGGCCCATGGCCGCATGACCATCGTCCCACTGATCGCCGCCTTCAGCTCCCGCTATCCCGCCATCGTGGTCGACCTGATGCTCGGCGATGAAGTGGTGGACATCCTCAGCGGCCAGGCAGACGTGGCCATCCGCTTCGGCCCACTCCCCGACAGCCCCTTGACCGCCCGGCACATCGGCTCAACCGGCCAAGTCATCGTCGCTTCCCCGGACTACCTGGCCCGGCACGGCACCCCGGTGACACCGCATGATCTACTTGAGCACAACTGCCTGCGCTTCAACTTCCGTCGGGCGGCTCCCGACTGGCCGTTTCGCATGGACGGGCGGGAGTTTTCGCTGAAGGTGGCGGGAACGATTGAAGGGAACAGCGGCGAGGCCTTGGCGCAATTGGCGAAGCTGGGGGCGGGAATTGCGCGGGTAGGGACGTTCAGCGTGGCGCAGGATCTTGAACGCGGCGACCTGGTCCCGTTGCTGGAGGCTTATAACCCGGGGGATGTGGAGCCGATTCATGCGGTGTTTGTGGGCGGCACGGCGATGCCGGCGCGGGTGAGGGCGTTTGTGGATTTTTTGGTGGAGCGGCATGGGGGGTGACGATATCCCTGGCTGTATCGCTTAGCGGATAGTTGGTATATGTCGGTAAGGCCGGGGGCTACGGTGATCATTCGTGACGCCAGGGCCGGCGAAGAACTGCGCAGTGAAAGTCCATATCACTGCCGTTGAACCATAAAAAAGGGATTTTCATGAGAACGTTTCTGATCGCAGGCCTGGCCTTAGCCATGAGCGGCTGCGGCAATATTTCCAACATCCGTGCTTACTCCACGGCCTATGTTGAACCCGCCTCAGGTGATACCGCGCGCTTGCGTATCATCACCAATGGCATGGCGCGTGGCGTGCCGGGCCGCGACTGCATCGACTGGCGCGTTCCCGGCGCCGGGGTGATGGCCGTGTCCGAATCCGGCTTTGCCGATCAAAATAATGGTCGCAGCCTGGGCATGCCCGAGAGCAACCGCCGAGTGGAAGGGCAAGCGCTGGCGCGTACCGAGTTGAAAGTGCCGGCGGGCAAACCTTTCGCGATGAACTTCCAGAGTGAAGGCTACGCCTCCGGCGGCTATTCCTATAGTTGCCGGCAAAGCTTTCGTTTCACCCCGCAGGTGGGTGAGGACTATGAGCTGATCCTGTTGGAGAGCGGCCAGTGCCTGGTCGCGTTGCAACGCTTGAATGCAACGGGGAAACCGGAAAACGAGACGGTTGAGAAGGCAGGGCTCTGTAGAGCGATGGATGTTTTTTAGTTCAGTACGCCCGTACTCATTACAGTAACGGGCGGCTTCTGGCCAGCTGAGGGGCTTTGGGGCGTTGGTTGCTTTGAACTGGTCAGACCATCGAAAGAGCAATCGCTTTTTCCAAGACCGCTTGTAACATCTGGTCCGGTGATTGTTCCTTGTTAAAGAAGCTCGGGGAGAATTTATCAGAGTTATTTTCAGTCGATTGCCTGAGCAGGGCGAGCGGCCCCGATTGTCCTAACTGCTCTTGGTAAAGACTTTTTATACTGTCCCTAAAGCCATCAGGGTATGCCGCTTTCTCGACCGCTGGAAGATCATCGAAATAGTCCATGATGCCTTTGAAGATTTCACTGTTGTCACCGCCGTTTGTTATATTGGCATACAACTTGGAAAAATAGGTTTCATCTTGCTTACTAAGCTCCCCATAAGCGGCATATCGTTCTGCATCCGTATAGGTTCCTGAATCATCATAAACAATATTGCCTAGCCCGTTTCGGGCCATACCTTCAAATGGGTTTGGAAGTTTTTCGGTGGGGCGCTTAGAAAGCCCAATTGCGTAATCCAGTGACTGCTGACCTAACGCCAAACGGGCAGGGTCGTCTGTTTTGGGAAGTAGATCCTCATTATTAAGATTCCCGCCAGCAATCCGCTGCCCGAAATTGTACACATCGCTCTGAGCTTTTGCATATTGTCCTTTTAAATCCCTATTGGACATAGAGGCTTGTTTGTTATCAGCGTTACTTAATGCGTAAAGTGCCCGTGCAGAATCGGAGATTGTGATGGTTTCCGTCGTCTTGGGGGTGGCATCCCCTGAAGGTAAATTTACAGGGTTGGACGAAGGAAGCTTCTCTTGTGTAGAAACCTTTGCCTGTGTACTGGCTTGATACGATTTGATCGAAATATCCATGGTGATACTCCATGCGCTGAAGATAGCTCGAAAGCTATCTTCAGCTAGGTGCCTATACAAATGTCGGATTATTTGATTTCAAATTCGACAGTGTAGTTATAGGGAGGCGCCGATTGAATTGCTGTGATAGTGGCGTTGCAAGTAGCGTTATCGGAGCCAGCGCTAGT
>Ga0163161_10002292_pt1 | contig 13716 bp, 13 predicted proteins | sample S45metaG_FD_129847 | JGI IMG/M metagenome (GOLD analysis project Ga0163161, IMG submission 129847) | Switchgrass rhizosphere microbial communities from Kellogg Biological Station, Michigan, USA - S4-5 metaG | ecosystem: Host-associated > Plants > Roots > Rhizosphere > Soil | place: USA... | reverse complement strand
TGGCAAGGCCGTGCCGTGAGTTTGACGTAGCCCAGCTTCTTCAACTCGCGGCTGATGGTGGTCTCGTCGAGCGAGACGGCAAACTCGTCGTAGAGCCACCGGGCCAGATCGATCAACCGCCAACGCACCACTCCGTGGATTGCCGGGACCGGGCCGCTCTCGACGACATCGACCAGTGCCTTGCGCTGCGTATCGTTCAGCCGCGAACGAGGGCCGGGCGCTTTGCCATCCAGCAATCCATCAGGACCGCGGGCATTGAACCGGATCACCCAGTCGCGCACAATTTGAAGGCCAACTCCGCCGATCCGAGCCGCAGCACTTCGGCTACCGCCGTCGTAAATTTCAGCCAAGGCCAACAATCGCCGCGCCTGGTTCGCGCTCTTCGCCGTCCGCGACAATCGTCGCAGCGGCGCGCCTCCCAGAATGGCGAGCGCCCGCGACAGGCCGGTCGCCAGCGCAGTGTAGCTCTCGCCGCCGAGCACGACCTCGCCGTGCTCGAAGCCGGAATAGACGAGCGCGAAATGATAGAGCCGATGCTCGAGCGACACGCCGGCGATACGCACGCCCAGCTTGCCCATATCGGTAAAGTCGGACAGTCCCATGCGGCCCGGACTGTGGGTCTGGGGAAATATGACCTCCTTGTCCGGGCCGTGCAGGGCCTTCCACGCGCGCATGCGCCGCTCCAGCGTACGTCGGATGGCTCGGGTGACCCTGTCGGGGTAGCGACGGTCCAACTCACCCAGCACCGTTACCGGGCGAAGGCCGGGGGCCGCCTCAAGCATCGGGACGACGACTGTGTCCCACAAACCCTCCAACGGGTCGACGCGGGTGCGGTACTGGCGTGCCTCCTTGCACGCCGACGGCGGTCGCGGGTCGCGCTCGATGCGACGGCCGGTCGCGACGGAGATGCCGGCCATGGCGGCAGCGGTGGTTTGCGGGCGGGTCAGACGAGCATTCATGTAGAGCCTCACTTGCTGGTCGGTGATGTGTCTGCCCGGCATCGGTCGCCCCCTCACGCGGACAAAACTCGCCGGGAAAGACCCGCATGTGAAGCCAATGCGATCGGGGGCTTCCGCTCGGGCTACGCCCTCCCGAAAGCCCCCGATCGCTCATCGTAATTGTCGCTGGGTACCCGTCAACTTCGAACGCGACCGTCAGTGATCAGGGCGACTTCTATGTCGAACCCGATTGCTGCCTCTTGTGCGGCGTGCCAGAGGATGTCGCGCCCGAGGTATTCCGCACCGGCGACGATCACTGCTCGGTAATCCGGCAACCCTGTTCGCGGGATGAGATCGACCGAACCATCCGAGCTATGTGGTCGGGCGAGGTCGATTGCATCCGTTATCGCGGTCGTGATGCGACTATGCTCGAAAGGCTTGCCCGAGCAGGGATGGCTGCCCAAGCCGACCACGGAGACACATCATGCTTGCCTGCCCGGCTGCGAGATCAGGTGAGCTTTGAAGTACCCACAGGTGCGGGCCTCAGGGATGCCGGTGCTATCGCCAAGGCATTTCGTATAGGAATGCGGGCCAAGGGGAATAGGGTACTGCCCGCCTTCTTTGGAGGCCGCTCTGTTTGGGTTTCATGGTTTCAGAACCGCTTCCACCTTGTGCGCTTCGCCGAGGCCGGTCAGGGAAGTTTTGTTGCGCATCTGCCATCAACGATCGCCGTGCGGGGGTTGGCGTGGCTGGTCGATGATTGGCTTCGCGCGCAGGAGTTCGAGAACATCCGTTGGAAGGCCGCTGGCGATCCGACGTCGGCAAGCCCGACTCCGATCTAACCTGACCGCGAACGAGCCCGAATGGCTGCTCTCCAGGACTTTCCCGTCGATGATGGCTCCTCATTCGCGGCCTGAAACCCGCCGATCGTTGCTCCTTGTGAGGCAGATGAACAGAGGGCAGCTATCAATGAGCCAATGCGCGCGACTGACGGCCGCTATGTTGGCGGACGCAACCGTGAGGGATGCAAGCCATGGACGGCGACAAACTCCGGACTTCCGCTAGTCTCGTTGTGGTCGCCAACTTCGGCAGGCTACCATCCACTCCTCACATTGATAAGGACGGCGAATGGACGACTTCTCTGCCCATTCGGTGCTGAAACAGCTGACCCTTTCCAGATGCCAGTTGGAGGGATTGGCGGGCAAGCCGCACGCCGTCGTGGATTGCGAGCTCGCCGGGGCCGATCTTTCGGGTCTCGATCTGTCGCAATGGTCGTTCGAAAAATGTGACCTCCGACAAGCCGATTTCCATGGAGCGAAACTTCACCGCTCCAGGTGGCGATCATGTCGCGCAGCCTTTGCCTCCTTCGTCGGCTGCGACCTGTCCGAAGCGTCATTCGCCAATAGCGATCTCAACAATGCCGCGTTAAGACGCGCCAATCTTGACGGCGTGAAAATCGTGGGGTGCAAGTTCACGGGCGCAGACATGACTGACGTGAGGGCGGTAGAGGTCCAATTCGAGGAAACCTTGCTTATCAACACCAAGATGCCTGGCCGAGATTTTCGAAAAGCCTCGCTGACGCGCCTGGACTTTTCACAAGCTGACCTGCGCAAATGTGATTTTCGCCATGCCACGTTCAACGATTGCAGTTTGCGTGACGCGCTGCTGGACGCGGCTCGTTTTGACGGTGCCGACCTGCGCGGTGCGGACCTCGGCGGCATCCGACTTGGAGATGCATCACAGTTCCGCGGTGCGACGATCTCAAGCCAGCAGGCAAGTCAGCTTCTGAGTGAACTCGGATTGGAAGTTCGCTGACGCTTCGGATTACCTAACGACGGAAATCATCGTTTGCCGCAACATTTCAAGCCCTGAACGAGATGAACGATAGGCTGCCTTCGGGCAGCGTCACAGCGGACGGCGGTGTCTCTTACGTCGGCGATGTCAGGCAGCTTTTGCGAGCTTCTCGACCTTTATGTCCTGCTCGTGCTTGCGGGCCTGGGCCAGCTCATAGGTTGTCTGCATCCGCAACAGAGTGTCGGCCTTGATGCCGAAAGCCTTCTCAAAACGAATAGCCATATCAGCAGACAGGTTCGCATTGCCATTCAGCAAGGTGCTCAACGCCTGCCTTGATACGCCAAAATGCTCAGCCAAAGCTGTCACGCTGACCTGTGCAGGCTCCACGATTTCTGTCTTCAACCAGTCTCCCACGTGGACCGCGAGCGAAGGGTGCATCTTAAGCGCCATGATAATCCTCCAGATCCATATCGATTAGCGCGCCTTCATCATTCAAACCGAAGGTCATGCGCCAGTTTCTCGTAACCGTCATCGACCAGCTCCCCTTCCGATCGCCTGTCAGCTCATGCAGTCCGAAGTTCGGAGGCACTGACAGTTCTTCGAAGCTTTCCGCAGCGTCGATGAAGGCGAGCATCTTGCGCAGCCGTCCCGCGTCTCCAACCAAGCCTTTAGCGTTGCCCGTCTCAAAGAAGCGGCGCAGGCCTTTGTGCCTGATGCTCTCGATTTCCATCGTTCGGATGTAGCGCAGTGCCGCAAGATTGTCAAGTGTCGCGCGACACTTGTCTGATGGTGGTTCGACATGGGGCTACACTCGCTCTGGCCATTCAGGCCATCGGAGAACTATCATGGGACATTCAGACCTCGACCCCGCCATACATCATCGGCGGCCTTGGAACGCAGGGAAAAATGTTGGACCGAAACGCCCGCTGAAGCCTCGCGATATCTGGGCGATCCGTTTCTATCTCGACGAACACAAACGTCTGCGTGACCGGGCTCTGTTCGATCTCGCCATCGACAGCAAATTGCGAGGCTGCGATCTGGTCAAGATCAGGATCGGCGACCTGATGAGCGCGGAGTCATTTCGGGATCGCGCGACCGTCATCCAGCAAAAGACCAATCGACCCGTGCAGTTCGAAATCATGACCGAGGCACGCAAGAGCCTCAGGACTTGGCTCGACCGGCGCGGCGGCACAATCCGTGACTTCGTGTTCCCCAGCAGGATTGATTACCTTGGTCACTTGAGCACACGACAATATGCTCGCCTTGTCGACGAATGGGTATCGACGATCGGCCTCGACAAACGAGAATATGGCACACACTCGATGCGACGGACCAAGGCGGCACTGATCTACAAGGCAACGGGTACTCTTCGCGCCGTGCAAATCCTGCTCGGCCATACCAACATCGAAAATACCGTCAGATACCTCGGTGTAGATATCGACGATGCACTGACGCTGTCCGAACGGACCGAAATTTGACAACAGTCCCGGCTTCCCGAGGTCGCCGGGGAGCCGGTTTGGCCTGATGAACGACCGGCAGGTACCAGCGGGCTGTTCTGATCCAATGAAGGGCCGCTCTTCGGCGGATGCAGCCGCGATCCGGCGTCCAACTGAAAGCAGCGGCTGTCGACCAGAGCCGGTCGTTCACTACGAACGATGGAGTGTCCGGATCTGACAGGAGCTGCCATCCCCTTCCCGTCCAGCGTCGCCTACGATTGAAAGTCATTCCGCCTTACGGGTGAAGTTGTCGGTCATCTGCACAAGCGTCGGCCGCGCCTTCGGTCTGGATCGTACAATGCTCAATCCCGAACCGGCTATCGAGCGTGTCCTGGACTGTCTTCCGGACGGCGTCTGAATCGGCAGCATTGGCGAGAGTGACATGGGCTGTGCAGTTGATGTCGTCGGACGCCATCGACCAGACGTGAAGGTCATGAACCCCGGCGACGCCGGGCAGGCCGGCGATGCTCGCGCGCAACTCGGGCAGCTTGATCCCGCCCGGTACGCCCTCCAGCAGGACGTTGGCCGTATCGCGCAATAGCACCCAGGTCCGAGGCAGGACCCATAACCCAATCCCCACAGCGACGATTGGATCGACCCACGTCCAGCCTGTGAACCGGATGGCCAGCGCGCCCGCGATCACACCCACTGAGCCGATCATGTCCGCCCAGACCTCAAGGTAGGCACCCTTGACGTTCATGCTGGCATCCCTGCCGGACATGAGCAGCTTCATCGAGATGAGATTCACCGCCAAGCCGATCGCCGCGACAATCACCATGCCCGTGGATTGCACGCTCTCAGGCTCGCGAAGGCGCTGCACCGCTTCGATCAGCACATAGATCGCGACTTCGAAGAGCAGCAGCGCGTTAAACGCGGCGGCTAGTATCTCGAACCGCTTATAGCCGAACGTGCGTTTATCGTCGGCAGGCTTCTGGCCGAACCGGATTGCCAGAAGCGCGATCACCAGCGCCGCCACGTCGGTGAGCATGTGCGCTGCGTCGGACAGGAGCGCGAGACTGTTGAAGACGAAGGCGCCGACTATTTCGGCGACAAGGTAGGTGGTGGTGAGCGCCAGCGCCCATCCGAGCATCCGAGCATCGGCGCCCGCAGTGTGATCATGAGCATGTCCGCCCGCGGCATGGTCGTGCATCATCTGGCCTTTCAGTGAACCCGTGCGAGAAGTGGCGGCAATTCGATATGTCTGCTCGCCGCAGCCGGCAGCTCGCGTCGGCCGAAGCGCGCGTAGAGCGTCGGCAGCACGAACAGCGTCAGCAGGGTCGCCGAGATGAGGCCGCCGATGACGACGGTCGCCAATGGCTTCTGCACCTCAGCGCCCGCCCCGCTCGCGAACGCCATCGGCACGAAGCCGAGGCTGGCGACGAGCGCAGTCATGACGACGGGACGCAGGCGTTGGAGCGCGCCGGTGTGGGCAGCCTCTGCCCGGTCCATGCCGGACCGGATTAGATCCTGCACCGAGCTGACCATCACGAGGCCGTTTAGGACTGCGATTCCCGACAAGGCGATGAAGCCCACTGCTGCCGAGATCGAGAAGTCCATGCCGCGCACGAACAGCAGCAGCACACCGCCCACGAGTGCGAAAGGCACGCCGGTGAACACGATTGCGGCATCCCGCGCCGACCCCAATGCTCCATAAAGCAGCAGCAGGATCAGGATGAAGCAGGCCGGAATCACGAGCTGCAGTCGCTCGCTGGCCGACTTCAGGTTCTCGAATTGGCCACCCCATTCGAGATAGCTGCCCGCCGGCAGGCGCACACTTTGCCCGACGGCGGCCTGTGCGTCTGCCACCACGCCGCCGACGTCACGGCCACGGACATTAGCCTGGACCACGACGCGGCGCTTGCCGTTCTCGCGACTGATCTGGTTGGGTCCGTCGACGACACCGATGCTGGCGACGCTGGAGAGGGGCACATAGCCACCGCCTGCAACCGGCACCTGTACCTGTTCGAGCATACCGAGATCCGCTCGCTCGGCGTCCGACAGACGAATGACCACCGGGAAACGCCGATCGCCTTCGAAGATCATGCCGGACTCACGGCCGCCTAGCGTAGCGGTGATCGTGTCCTGCACGTCCTGTGCGGTGACGCCGACCCGCGCCATCGCGTCGCGATTGACGCGGATGTCGAGCATCGGCAGGCCAGTCGTCTGTTCGACCTTCACGTCCGCCGCCCCTCGCGTCTTGCGCAGGATGCCGGCGATCTGTTCGGCGGTGCGGTTCATGCTGGCGAAGTCGTCGCCGAGCACCTTGACCGCGATGTCGCCGCGCACGCCCGCGATGAGCTCGTTGAAGCGCATCTGGATCGGTTGCGTGATCTCGTAGGCATTGCCCGGGATCTGTCTGAGCTTGCCTTCCAGACGCTCGACGAGTTCGGCCTTCGCCAGCTTGGGAACGGGCCATTCGTCGCGCGGCTTAAGAATGACGAACATGTCCGTCGCGTTGGGCGGCATCGGGTCCGATGCCAGCTCGGCCGTACCCGTCTTCGAGAAGACGAACCGCACCTCGGGCTGCTTCGAAACCATCCGCTCGATCGGCACCTGCATCGCCTGGCTTTGCTGGACCGACGTCGCCGGGATGCGCAGCGACTGGATCAGCAAGTCGCCTTCGTCGAGCTGGGGCAGGAAGACCTGACCCAATGCCGTGAAGGCGAGCGCCGCCAGCACGAGGCTGCCGATGCCCGCGCCGATCGTGATCGACCGCCGCTTCATCGCCTTCTCCAGGCCCGGCTCGTAGCGCTGCTTCAGCCACGAGATGATCTGCCCGTCCTCTTCCATCACCTTTCGCGACAACAGACATGCGATCGCGGCAGGCACGAACGTCAGCGACAGCACGAAGGCGAACAACAGCGCGATGATGACGGTCAGCGCCATCGGTACGAACGTCTTGCCTTCCACGCCGTTGAGCGTGAGCAGCGGCACGTAGACGAGGATGATGATGGCCTGGCCGTAGACCGAAGGGCGGATCATCTCGCGGGCGGCGGTCGCGACGGCCGCAAGCCGTTCCTGGACCGTCAGCAGTCGCCCTTCATGGTGCTGTTGCTCGGCGAGGCGCCTGAGCGCATTCTCGACGATGATCACCGCACCATCGACGATGAGACCGAAATCGAGTGCGCCCAGGCTCATCAGGTTGGCCGAGACCCCGAGACGCAGCATCCCGAAGCCGGTCAGCATCATCGTGATCGGGATAACGGCTGCGGCGATCAGCGCTGCACGGAAGTTGCCGAGCAGCAGGAACAGCACGACGATGACGAGCAGCGCGCCTTCCGAAAGGTTCTTGGCCACCGTCTGGATGGTCGAGTTGACCAGAGCGGTGCGATCGAGGACCGGCTGCACCACCACGTCTGGCGGCAGCGAAGCGTTGATTGCCATCAGCCGGTCGGCGACTGCGGTCGCGACGTTGCGGCTGTTCTCGCCGATCCGCATGATCGCGGTGCCGACGACGACCTCGGTTCCGTTTTCCGAAGCCGATCCCATCCGAATCGCTTGCCCGTTGCGGACACTGGCGACCTGGTCGAGCGTGATCGGCACGCCCTCGCGCGTTGCGACCACAGTACGGGCGAGTTCATTGGCGTTGCGCACCAGCGCGTCCGAGCGGACCGCGAGGCCCTCGCCGTTGCGGTTGACGAAGCCGCCGCCGACACTGGTGTTGTTCTTCGCCAGCGCGGTGCCGAGATCGGTCAGCGTGATCTTGAGCGACGCCAGCTTCTGGACGTCCGGGACGACGAGATATTGCTTGGAATAGCCGCCAATCGAATCGACGCCGGCAAGGCCCGGCGTGTTCTTCAGCAGCGGAGTGACGATCCAGTCCTGGGCCGTGCGCAGGTAGGTCGCCTTGTCTTCCGCGGTGGTCAGCCGCTCACCTTCGGGCGTGATGTAGCTGCCGTCGGGCTGCTGTCCGGGCTCACCGGGGCGATGCTCGTCGTCCTGGCGGTGATCGAGCCGGACGGTCCACATATAAACCTCGCCCAGACCAGTGGCGATCGGCCCCATTTCCGGGTTCACGTCATCGGGCAGGTTCTCGGCAACGCCCGCCAGTCGCTCGCCGACCTGCTGGCGGGCAAAGTAGATGTCGGTGGAATCATCGAACACAGCGGTGATCTGCGCGAAGCCGTTGCGGCTGAGCGAGCGCGTGTTGTCGAGGCCCGGAATGCCGGCGAGTGCGGTTTCGATCGGAAACGAAACCTGCTTCTCGACCAGTTCGGGCGAGAGCGCAGGCGCGCGAACGTTGATCTGCACCTGGTTGTTGGTGATGTCCGGCACCGCGTCGATGGGCAGCCGGTAGAGCGAATAGGCACCGATTACGGTGACGATGGCGGTGAGCAGCAGGACGAGCCAGCGCTTCTCGACCGCCCATGTGACGATACGGGCGATCATGGCATCAATCCTCGTGTGCCGCTTCGCCCTTGCCAATCTCGGCCTTGAGCGTGAAGCTGCCTATGGTGGCGATCTGCTCGCGGCCCGTGAGGCCCGAGCGGATGATGACGGTCGCGTCGGCAGCATCGCCGAGCGTGACCGGCGTCGCCCGGAAACCGGTCGCGGTGCGGACGAACACGACCGACTTGCCCTCGACCGTCTGGATCGCGGTGGTCGGCACGAGGATCGCCGTGTTGGCGGCGCCGCCGGTGCTGCTCAGCTGCACCGAGGCCGTGACCGGCTCGCCGACGCGCCACTGCCCGCCGCCATTGGCGAGCGTGGCAATGACCGGAACCTGCCGCGTCTGCGGGTCGAGCGCGGGCGACACGAAGCTGATCCGCGCGCTGGCCTCGCGTCCCGGCGCCCTCACCATTACGGTGTTGCCGGGCTTCACCCGGCCCGCGTCCTCGGGCTTGAGGTTGAGGGCCAGCGACACGCGTCCGAGGTTCGCGATACGATAGAGTTCGGCATCGGCTGCAACCGTCTGCCCCAGTACGACAGGGCGGGCGATGATCTGGCCGCCGATCGGCGCGACGATGCCGAGCCGGTTGAGCCCGCCGCCGCCGCCACCCGCAGCCGATACCTCGCTTTGGGCTTGTCGGTAGGCGATGCCCGCTTCGATCGATGCGGTGCGCGCAGCGATCAGATCCTGCTCCGGCGACACGCGCTGGGCAAACAGCCGCTGCTCGCGCGCGAGATTGGAGTTGGCGAGCGCAAGCCGGGCGCGTGACGCCTCGACTTCACCCTTGAGCTGGGCTGCCTCGCGGCTTTCGATCACGGCAACGGTCTGCCCGCGCCCGACCGATTGGCCCAGATTGCGGGTCAGCGACACAACACGGCCGCCGATCGCCGCCGAGACGACCTGCGTTCCTTGCGGATCGCCCTCGATCGTCGCGGGCAGTTCGATCGTGCCCGACCCACCAAGCGTCGGGCGGCCGAGCTGGATACCCGCCGTCGCGATCTGGTCCGCGCTGAGCGTGACGTTGCCTTCATCGGCATGTCCCGCCACGCCACCTTTTTCGCTGGCCTTGGCCGGCGCGGCCTTGGTTGCGGTCGTGTCAGCGGGCTCGCCCGATCCGCCGCACGCAGCGAGGGCGAGGGCAAGCGCCAGAGGAGCCACGGTACGCGGCATGAATGTCGACATGGATCAATTTCCCTGTTGGTTGGGCGCCGGAGCGGTCAGCCGCTCGAGACGGGCGCGGGCATTTTGATAGTTAGCGAGCGCGTCAATCGCCGCGACGCGCGTTTCGGCCAGGGTGCGTTCGGCATCGAGGAGATCGAGCTGGCCGAACTTCCCCTCGCGATAGCCGATCCGCGCGATGCGAGCCGCCTCCTGCGCCGCCGCGAGGGCCGGACCGGCAGCGGCGCGGGCCGACGTCGCCGCGTTGGCCGCTTCGGCTTCTGCGTCGGTGATCGCCTGCTCGACGTCGAGCGCGGTTACCCGCCGCACCGCCTCGGCCCGCGTGCGTTCGGCAGTCGCCTGCGCGATGGCCGCGCGGCCGTTGTTGAACACCGGGATCGGGATCGAGAGCGCGAACACCGCGGCGGTGTCGTTGGTCGCTTCCAATCGACGCAGGGCTGGTCCGACGTTGATGTCGGGAACCCGGTTTGCCCGCGCAAGCCGGATGCCGGCGTCGGCGATGGCGAGATCGGCATCCGCCGCCGCCAGCGCGAGCGTGCCTTCGGCTCTTTGCAGCGCAACCGGCTCGAACGTCGATGCCGGGACCCGGTCGAGCAAGCCTGCATCCAGCGGGCCATCGATCGGGTGGTCAATCCGGCGCGCGAGGTTGGTGCGTGCCGCCTCCGCAAGCCGCGTCAGCCGCTCGACGTTGGCTTCCGCGTTGATACGCGACACGTTCGCGCGCTGCTGTTCGAGCGGCGATGCCCGACCCGCCTGGACTCGCACCCCGGCGCCGCGCAGCACTTCCGCCGCGATCCGCGCTTGATCACGGGCCGTCGTCAACCGGCGTTCGGCCGCGACCGCCTCGACATAGAGCTGCGTCACCTGCACGCGGATATCGGCCATGGCGATCGCGGACTGGAGTTGCGCCCGTGAGACCTGCGCGGTGGCGACTGCGACCCGGGCACTGCGCTTGCCGCCCAGCTCGATCGGAACTGCGACCCCGATGGTGGTCTCCGCGCTTCGCAACCCACGATAGGGACCTGACCCGACGACATTCTCGACCTGGCCCTGGAAGGTCGGATTGGGCTGGAGGCCCGCGACGGAGCGTCCAGCCTGTGCGGCCTCGATGCCCGCTGCAGCCGCCGCATTCGACGGCGCGGCGCCGCCTGCCGCCGACACCGCCTCGTCCAGCGTGAAAGCCGGAAGGGACCGTGCCGTGGTCGGCCTATCCGCTGATGGCGTCACCGAGGCCTCTTGCGCCTGCGCGATCGATGCGCAGGACGCCGCGGCCAGCACGGCCGCGATCAACTTTTTCATTTCCTGATGATCCTGACAAATTGCGTCGGGCCGGCAAAAGCGCCGACCGGCGGAACATGTCAGGCGGTGGGAGGCCTCAGGCCGGGATCGACAACCCGGGATGCGATCGCCGCTTCGGATCCGGGGAACGGACGCGTACCATCGGCACGCACCATCGCCGCCAGATCATCGATAGTGGGAACGTTCAGCGACGGGCCATGACATGTGCCGTGGTGATGCGGGACGGCCTTGTCGGAATCGCCCTGCGATTGATCGGCGTCACCTTCGCTATGCACAGCGCCGTTGCACTCGATCATGGCAGAGCTCGGTCTCTCCTGCGCGTGCACGGTCCCCGTCACCACGAGGGATGACGCGACCATGACGAACAAAAGGGACCACAACTTACGCAGCATCCAGCTTTGTTTAGGTGACATAGCGCGCAAAGTCATTGTAGATCTTCAGGTGGCACATGACGCGCCTCGCTCCATGCCGGGATCGCCTCCGCCAGCACCCGCCATGCCGAACGTAGGAAGATGATTGCGATGATCCCGCCCACCGCGATGTCGGGCCAGGGTGAGCCTGTCGCCGCGACCAGTCCGGCCGCAATCAGCACGCCGATGTTCGATGCCACATCGTTGCGTGAACATTCGAACGTGCTCGACATGTTCACGTTCTCCGACCGGAACCGTCACAGCATCGCAAGACAGGTTAGGTTGGCGAACAGCGCGGCGCTGCCGAACGCCAGCATCAGCGTCGACGAGGGCGGCACGCCGTTGACGATCTTGTCGACGATCTCGACCGCCATCGCGATGCCGAAGACGAGGATGATGCCGCCCTTGGCGAGCGCCGCCCCCGCTTCCCACCGGGGACCGCGGCTCAGCGCATAGAGGCTGAGTGCATAGACCACCGCATCGCCGAGCATGTCGACCGAATCCGCCATCAGCGCCGAAGAGCGCGCCAGCACACCACCGCCGAACTCGGCGACGAACATAAAGAGATTGATGACTATGACGAGGATCAGCACGCAGCGCTGCTCGGCCTCGCGGCCGAGCGCGGCAATCGTGTTGCCCTTCTTGGAACAGCAGTCGTCTGCCATGATGCTCTCGATACGTGTGTCGGACACCCTATATGAACCCTCATCCTACTAGAGGGTCAAGGGCATTCCATGAAGATCGGCGACATTGCGAAGCGTACCGGGCTCAAGATCGAAACCGTCCGCTTCTACGAGAGCGAGGGCTTAATCGACCCGCCTTTGCGGAGCGGCGGCAATTACCGGCTCTATGACCAGTCGCATTTGAACAGGCTGTCGTTCGTCAAACGCTCCCGCGACCTTGGGTTTACGCTCGATCAGGTCCGCGACCTTTTACGCTTGGCCGACAATTTGCGCGGATCATGCGCCGAGGTTGATGCCATGGCCGTGCAGCAGATTGCAGCAATCGATCGCAAGCTCGCCGATCTCCAGACGCTACGCGAGGAAGTCGCCAGATGGGGCCATCGCGACGCCACGACGATTGCGGATTGCCGGCTGATCGACGCTTTGTCGTCAGGCTCTTTGGCCCCTGACGAATGCAATTAGGTCCAAGCGGAGATCGTGCGGGAGTTTCGACATAGGCGAGCATCGCACAATAGGCGTGAGCCAAAGCATTGGCTTAAAAACCGGAGAATCGAAGAAACACCGGTAAGGCGCATTGATGAAAATTTAGGTGGATGTTCGGTTCTGACGAGAGCCGCCGTTCGGCATGTCGGGTACGAACGGCGGCAAAGTCCCAAGGGCCGTGAGGTTGCCTCCTCGCCGGAGCGAGGAGCCCGCAGGTTCAAATCTCGGTGTTCTCGGCGAGGGCAAGTGCGTCTTCCACATCGATCCCGAGATAGCGGACCGTGTTCTCGATCTTGCTATGGCCAAGCAGGATCTGGACGGCACGAAGGTTGCCGGTTGCCCTGTAGATGATCGATGCCTTCGTTCGGCGAAGGGAGTGTGTGCCATACTCACTTCGCATCAGACCGACCCCCGTCACCCATTCATCGACGAGCCGCGCATACTGGCGGGTGCTGAGATGCCCACTGTGATCGACCCTGCTGGGAAAAACGTAGTCGTCAACCGTGCCGCCCCGCCGATCAAGCCAAGCCAGCAGGCTCGCTCGAGCGTCTGGGAGCAGTTCGAACTGAACAGGGGGCCCTGTTTTCTGCTGCATGACGATTGCCCGCGTTCGGATCTGACCGCCGCTCACAAGGTCGCCAATCTTCATCTGCACCAAATCACAGCCCCGCAGCTTGCTGTCGATCGCCAGGTCGAACAGTGCTCGATCTCGCAAACGACGCCGCTGATTAAGGTAGAAGCGGATCTCCCAGATTTGCTTCGGCTTGAGCGCGCGCTTCGCACCGACCGTCCGCCCAGCGTTCCAGACTTGACGCTTGGTGGTAGTGGGTTTTGTTTCAGGCATCTCCATGATCGTTCTCCAACGGCCAGATTGGCCATCTGAAGAACGTTTCAGAGGCGGATGAGCCTGGACGCCTCGAGGCACCTGCCGACCACTTCCGGCCGTTCACCGACCTGCCTCGGAACGACGGGTGCGCACATAAGCTGCCGTTCGCCCTGCCAAGTTCGCTTTTTCTGGTTCCCCTTGAGTTGCAATGCCCGTCG
>Ga0163161_10002290_pt1 | contig 13721 bp, 7 predicted proteins | sample S45metaG_FD_129847 | JGI IMG/M metagenome (GOLD analysis project Ga0163161, IMG submission 129847) | Switchgrass rhizosphere microbial communities from Kellogg Biological Station, Michigan, USA - S4-5 metaG | ecosystem: Host-associated > Plants > Roots > Rhizosphere > Soil | place: USA: Michigan... | reverse complement strand
TCAATAACCGTTGTTAAAGGCGTAATACTGTTAAGCTTGCTGTAGAATTCTTCGTCAGTATCCGTATAATTAAGTTCCAAATGATTTTTATTGAACCATTTAATCAAATCGGTATACGGTGTTTTGATGCCTTCTTTTTCAAGTTTTGAAATGCGTGGAAAAATACTTTCAAACTGTACCATTACTGCTTTATCGATTAGTATTTTCGCAACATAATCTGCACCTTCCTGTTCGCCTTCATAAACCAATTCAATTTTCCCGGTAATTGATGGAATAATAGACATAAAATCTAACAAACGAACGGTGGTTTTTGAAGCATCTGTCTCTATCAAACGAAGTTTTGCTGCAGCTACTAAGTTTTCCATTGCGCTGATGGTTAATCTTGCACTTACGCCACTTTTCGCATCTACATATTCGCTGTCGCGGGCTGCAAAAGCGACTTCTTCCAAGAGATTTTTTGCAAGATCAGGAATTTGAATCTTTGCTTTATCTTCCGTAGAAATCTGAGCTTCCTGTTCTGTAATCTGTTTTGCCAAAGCAATAGTTTTAGGATAATGCGTAAAAATCTGCGACCCGATTCTGTCTTTCAAAGGCGTCACAATACTTCCACGATTCGTGTAATCTTCAGGATTCGCCGTAAATACAAACTGAATATCCAATGGCATTCTCAACTGAAATCCACGAATCTGAATATCGCCTTCCTGCAAAATATTAAACAGAGAAACCTGAATTCTCGCCTGTAAATCAGGTAATTCATTCAATACAAAAATCGAACGGTTCGCTCTTGGAATCATTCCGTAATGCAAAACGCGCTCGTCAGAGTAGGGAAGTTTTAAAGTTGCAGCTTTGATAGGATCGATGTCACCAATTAAATCGGCGACATTCACATCCGGCGTTGCCAGTTTTTCAAAGAAACGGTTCGAACGGTGAACCCATGAAATAGGAGTGTCGTCACCCAATTCTGCAATCAGATCTCTCGCAAATTTTGAAATCGGCTGAAACGGACTGTCGTTAATTTCCGAACCCTTTACAATCGGCATATATTCGTCGAGAAGATTCACCATGCTTCTTGCAATTCGCGTTTTTGCCTGTCCGCGCAAACCTAATAAATTGATATGATGTCCCGCCAAAATCGCTTTCTTCAATTGTGGTACCACAGAATCTTCGTACCCCCAAAGTCCTTCAAATACAGGTTCTTTCGCTTTTATTTTTGCAATTAAATTTGTCTGAATTTCCTGATTAATGGTCTTATCGGTATATCCTGATTGTTTTAATTCTTTAAATGTAATATCGTTTTTCATTTGTTTTAATAATGTAATTTTTAGTTGTTGGGTAATTGATGGTGGAAATGAAATATGGTGTTTGAAATTTTTAAAGAAATTTTTCTCCCTTTAGGGTTGGGGTAAAAAAAATTTCTTTAAAAATTTCATCAAAATTACTCCCTTTAGGGTTGGGGAAATAATTTTGATGAAATTTGCACTTTGATTTCTTCAATCTTGATAGTTCCATTTTCCAGCTTTTTTAAACTTTTTCCTTGGCTCTTTTCAAATCCTTTTTATCCTGTTTTTCTCGTAATCCTCAAAAATCATTTGTTTTAATGATGTAATTTTTAGTTGTTGGGTAATTGATGGTGGAAATGAAAGATGGTGTTTGAAATTTTTAAAGAAATTTTTTTGACCCCAACCCTAAAGGGAGAAAAATTTTTTTAAAAATTTCATCAAAATTACTCCCTTTAGGGTCGGGGAAATAATTTTGATGAACTTTGCACTTTGATTTCTTCAATCTTGATAGTTCCATTTTCCAGTTTTTTTAAACTTTTTCCTTGGCTCTTTTTAAATCCTTTTAATTCTGTTCTTCTCGTAATCCTCAAAAATCATCTGTCCCAATCCTGAAAGTCCGGTCAGGAAAGCTTTTCCTTTATTTTGAGCGGTAAATGCATTCACAAACTGACGAAGATAAGGATCTTGGGCAATCATAAACGTGGTGATTGGAATTTTAAGTTTTCTTGCCTGAGCTGCTTTATTTAAACATTCGGTTACGATTCTCTGATCAAGTCCTACGCTGTTCATGTAATATTCACCATTTGGAAGTTTGAGGCAACTTGGTTTTCCGTCGGTGATCATGAAAATCTGCTTGTTGGTATTTCTCTTTCGGCGGAGAATATCCATTGCTAATTCCAATCCTGCAACGGTATTCGTGTGATACGGACCAACCTGCAAATAGGGAAGGTCTTTGATCTTGATGGGCCACGCTTCATTTCCAAAAACAATAATGTCAATGGAATCTTTTGGATATTTTCTTTTGATCAGTTCCACCAAAGCCATCGCGACTTTTTTGGCTGGCGTAATTCTGTCTTCGCCATACAAAATCATAGAGTGACTAATGTCGATCATCAAAACCGTGCTCATTTGAGCTTTGTGCTTGGTCTCTTCTACGATCAGGTCATCTTCGGTCATTCTAAGGTCTGCAATTCCGTTGTTGATTTGGGCGTTTTTCAGACTTTCAGTCATATTTACGGTTGATAAATCGTCGCCGTACTGAAAGTTTCTGTTTTCACCATCACGTTCGTCTCCGACTCCGGATTTGTTGGTTCGGTGATTTCCTATACCGCTTTTTTTGAGTTTTCCGAAAATTTGGTCTAAGGCATATTCACGCAAAGCTGCTTCAAGTTTGGCGGTCAGAATATTTTTGCCTTTTCCGGTTCCGGTATTTCCATCTTCAGAATCGTCTTCTTTTTTGATGTATCCTCGTTTTCGAAGATCTTCTTCAAAATCTGCAAGCGTATATTCGTCAGTGAAAATATCGTATTCTTTATCAAGCATATCGAGCCATTCAAAAGCTTCTTCAATATCGCCGGATGTGTGGGTCAGCAAATCTTTGAACACATCAAAAACTCGGTCGAAATGTGATATTTCTTCCGGAACATGTTTGCTGAATGTAAAACCCTGTTGAAAATTAAATTGTTTATCTGTCATGAGATGAATCTCGTTTTTAGAAAATACAAGTTATGGAAATTTTGTATTAATGGAATGGGTTAAAAATAGAAAATGTGGATGATGGTGATTTGTAAATGATATTCGATAAAGCTTGATGAAACATTTAATGATTATTAGTAACTACCATAAATATCACCATCTCTCAAACATGTCAAAATTAAAGTACCAATTTTAGAAGTTTTAAATTCAATTTCATAATCACCAGTTATGTGACTCCCTCTAATATATCGTGGTTTTTTAAATTCAAATGTAATAAGGCCGGAATTAAGATAAGAATCAGTACTCCTATCACTTCTGCTCATACCTCTTTTTAAAAAGTCTTTAAAATCTACAATGTTTATTCTATTAATACCATTAACACATCTTAAAAAATCGTCGTATTCAATTTTTTCTTCAAGAAATGATTTAAATAATTTACCAATATATTCTGATTTTTCATAATCTTCTGCATCATTCAATAAATAGAGTAATTTCTCGCCAACTTTGATTTTGTATTCGGAATCATGTTCAATCTTATTAATTTGTTTTGATCTTGATTGGTTTGAAGTGCCTTCCAATTGTTTTAAAAATGAGAGAATTTTTTTTGCAAATAATTTATCTTGGATCTCATTAATTATATTTTTCCCTTTAATTAAAAATCCTAAAATAGGAATATCTTTAAAAGAATCATTTTCAAGAAAATTTTCGAAAGTAATATCGCCAACTTCGCTTATTAGTTCTATGAAATTATCACTTTTTATTGTTTCAATTATTTCTTTTTGAAGATTCATTATTCTAAAAGTTTAAATTCAAAGATACAAACATTTCGAGCCATTGAAACGTATTTAAATAGTTTTGATTTTAGAATTAAATATAAAGAAAATCTATTTGTAAATTCCAAAAATCTTATCTTTGCCCTCAATAAAATTCAGCATGAAAGACTTAATGGGACGCGCAATCTGGGATTATTTTCACAACGGAAATACAGAAGATCTGCAGACTGAAACTTCAATTTCCGAACTCGATGAACTTCCGGTAGACTATCTTTTCAGAGACTTTGAAGAGATGAATAAAATCGAACAAAAAGCTTTGAAATTATCTCAAGGAAAAGTTCTCGACATAGGAGCGGGAGCAGGTTCGCATTCGCTTTATCTTCAGAATGAAAGAAATTTAGATGTTACCTCTTTAGACATTTCGCACAAGTCTATTGAAGTTTGCCAATTGAGAGGAATTCATAAAGCAGTTGCTCAGAATATGCTTCAATTTTCGGGCGAAACTTTTGATACGATTCTTCTTTTAATGAACGGAACCGGTATTTTCCAAAGCCTGCAAGTAATTGATATTTATCTTAAAAAACTTCATTCATTATTAAATAAAAAAGGACAGATTCTTATCGACAGCACCGATATTTTGTATATGTTCGATGCGGATGAGGATGGCGGAGTTTATATTCCCGCAGAAGGATATTATGGTGAACTGGATTATATTGTGCATTATAAAGGTGAATCTGAAGATCCTATCAAATGGCTTTATCTTGATTTTAATACGCTAAAAAATGCTGCTGAAAATAATGGTTTTAAAATTGAAATGATTTTGCAGGATGAAGATTCTTATCTGGCAAAACTGATTAAAATATAATTGTTGCTGTGAGGAGTGAAGCGTCGAAGTACCTTATCAGTATCTAACCACTCAGTTTGTCATTCCATAGGAATCTAAACAAAGATTTTAAAATTTAATCTCTACAAAATGAGTCTGGAATCCTACGGAATGACAAACTTTGTGAAAATAAAAAATATCAAAAACAATACTAAAAAATAAAAAAGACACATCGTTTGACGTGTCTTTAGTTTATCTAAAAATATTACGATTATCCTATTTCAATCCCGTTTTCCACGGTTTCGTCAGGTGTTACAAAAGATAATTTTCCGTCAGCTTTTGTCGTTAACAATAACATTCCCTGAGATTCGATTCCTCTGATTTTTCTCGGAGCAAGATTTAATAAAATCATCACCTGCTTTCCGATTACTTCTTCAGCGGTAAAGCTTTCTGCAATTCCTGAAACTACAGTTCTTATATCGACTCCTGTATCAACAGTCAGTTTTAATAACTTATCTGCTTTTTCTACTTTTTCAGCGGTTAAAATCGTAGCTGTTCTTAAGTCGATTTTTGTAAAATCATCAAACTGTATTTCGTCTTTCATTGGGTTGGCTTTAGGATTCGTTTTTTTATTGCTTTGTTTTGTATTTTCTAATTTCTGGATTTGGAAATCAATTACATCGTCTTCAATTTTTGAGAAAAGAAGAGAAGATTCATTGATTTGATGTCCGGTTTCTATGAAAACCGTTTTTGTTTCAACATCGTTCCAATCTGATTTCTGAACATTAAACATATTCAATAATTTCTCAGAACTGAAAGGCATAAACGGTTCACACAACTGCGCCAAAGCAACCGCAATCTGAGCTCCGACAAATAATGACTGTGATGCTTTTTCAGGATTGTCTTTAATCGTTTTCCAAGGTTCTTCAGCCTGAAGATATTGGTTTCCAAAACGTGCTAAATTCATTAAAGCAGTTAAAGAATTTCTGAATTCATAGTTTTCTAAGAATCCTGAAATTTCTTTCGCTGATTTATTGATTTCCTGTAATTCAGGAGCATTTACGTCACCTGCTGGAACAATTCCATCATAATATTTATGAATTAAAACAGCAACTCTATTGATAAAGTTTCCAAAAATTCCAACCAACTCAGAATTGTTTTTAGTCTGAAAGTCTTTCCATGTAAAGTTGTTATCTTTTGTTTCAGGAGCGGAAGAAAGCAATGCATAACGCAACACATCCTGCTGTCCCGGGAATTCTTCTACATATTCGTGTGCCCAGACTGCCCAGTTTCTTGAAGTTGAAATTTTATCATTTTCAAGATTCAGGAATTCAAATGCAGGAACATTTTTCGGCATTTTGAAATCTCCGTGAGCCTTCATCATTGCAGGAAAAATAATACAGTGGAACACAATATTGTCTTTTCCTATAAAATGAACCAAATCAGATTCTTCACTTTGCCAGTAATCTTTCCAGTCTTTTCCGTTTTTTGCTGCCCATTCTTTTGTGAAAGAAATATATCCAATTGGTGCATCAAACCAAACGTAAAGGACTTTTCCTTCAGCATTGGGAAGCGGAACAGGAACCCCCCAGTTTAAATCTCTGGTCATAGCACGAGGTTTCAAACCGTCATTTAACCAAGATTTTACCTGCCCGTAAACGTTGGGTTTCCAGTCGTCTTTGTGACCTTCAATAATCCATTCGTTTAGGAAATCTTCGTATTCATTTAATGGTAAATACCAGTTTTTTGTTTCTTTTTTAATTGGAACATTTCCACTCAACATCGATTTTGGGTTGATCAATTCAGAGGGAGAAAGAGTAGTGCCACACTTTTCGCACTGATCTCCGTAGGCATTTTCGTTGCCACAATTCGGGCAAGTTCCTACAATATATCGGTCTGCTAAAAACTCGTTTGCTTGTTCGTCAAAATACTGTTCAGAAACTTCTTCTGTAAATTTCCCTTTTTCGTAAAGTACTTTAAAGAAATCCTGACTTGTTTCACGATGATTGGCTGATGTCGTTCTAGAATATTCATCAAATGAAATTCCTAAATCTGAGAAAGATTTTTTAATGATTTCGTGGTATTTGTCAACGATATCCTTTGGTGTAACTCCCTCTTTTTTTGCTCTTATGGTAATAGGAATCCCGTGCTCATCTGATCCACAGATAAAAGCAACATCTTTTCCCGATCTTCTCTGAAATCTTGCGTAAACATCTGCAGGAATGTAAACTCCCGCCAAATGCCCAATATGAACCGGTCCGTTTGCATATGGCAAAGCCGCCGTAATCATCTTTCTGTTTGACATTTATAGTATAGTTTTAAGTCTGCAAAGATAAAGATAATTTGCCAAAAATACTTTTACGCAGGTTTTTAATCTAGAAATCATAAGAAGTAAGCGAATAATCGGATAAATTGTTAAACAAATGTTTAATTATTTAATACATGTTAACTATATGTTATGTAATAAATAATTTAATATAAATTACTGTTTTTCAGCGTACTAGCAATATATAATGGTTTAATTTACAAATTATTAACTTAATTTTAGATAATTTTATGATAATTGTAAATTTTTTTTAAATTGCAAGACTGCTTTCGCAGTTTATGATGCAAAAAAAAGAAACTATATAAAAATAATATTTGTGAAAAACTTTACGACGGTATTAAAAATTGCACCTGCATTTTTATTGGCAAGTTCCATGATGCACGCGCAGATCAAAGATTCTACAACTAAGGAGAAAGCAATTGAAGAAGTTGTATTAATCGGGTATGGAAAGCAGAAAAAAACTGATTTGACGGGGTCAATTACCTCTTTATCAGCAGCAGATTTTAATAAGGGTGCTGTAGCAACAGCAGAAGGACTTATTAATGGTCGTGCTGCAGGAGTTGTAATCACTCAATCCGGAACACCGGGGAGTGAACCGATTATCAGAGTAAGAGGAGGGTCTTCTTTGAATGCAAGTAACGAGCCTTTGTTGGTTGTAGATGGTTTACCTTTAGATGGAGTGTCTTTATCTACTATCAACCCAAATGACATAGAATCTTTTTCTATATTAAAAGATGCAGCTTCTACTGCTATTTATGGTTCTAGAGGATCTAATGGTGTTATCTTAATTACTACCAAAAAGGGAGGAAAAAAGTTAAGAGTATCATTAAATGCTTTTACTACTGTAAACACTTTAGCTAAAAAAATTAAAGTATACAGTGGTGATGAGTTTAGAGCCTTGATTAATCAATATGTTCCTGATAAGGTAGCTCAACTAGGCGCTGCTAATACAGATTGGCAAGATGAAATTTTTAAAACTTCTGTAACGAATGATATTAATGCTTCAGTTTCTGGAAGTTTGTTTGGGAAAATTCCAACTCGTTTCTCTGTAGATCATTTAGAAAATAGCGGTTTGTTGATTACTTCCGGTTTCCAGAGAACAACTGGGAATATCGCAATCAGTCCAAGCTTCTTTGATGATCACTTAAAGTTTAATATTACAGGTACTTATTCTTATACTTTTAAAAATAATGCCGATGAAGGTGCTATAGGTAATGCACTTTCTATGAACCCTACACAATCTGTTTACGAAGATAATTCTATCTATGGAGACGGTTATTACGAAAACAGATTAGGTAATTTCAACTCTACAACAGGTACTTATAATCCAAATGGAGTTTCAAATCCTGTAGCACAGTTAAGAAATAAGCACGATATTCAAAATTTTAAAAGATTTTTTGGAAATGTAAATATGGAATATAAATTCCACTTTTTACCGGAACTAAGGTTAATTGCGAATGCAGGTTTGGATAGTAAAGAATTGGATGGTCATGTAACCACAACTAAAAATTCTAGAAACGGATATTATTCTGTTGCCAACACTTTTGCTTATTACGGGTCAGAATCTTTCTCTGGAGAAAGTCTATTAAATAAAAATGCTAACGTCCAGTTAAATTATGGTAAAACTTTCGGTCAGTTTAATTTTGATGTAATGGGAGGTTATGAGTACCAAAACTATCATAAAACAAGCTTTTCTAGTGGGAATACATTTTTGTACACTTTAGATCCTGTAAATAATTTTTATAATCCAGACTCTAAACCAGATCTAAATTTGCAAGCATTTTTTGGTAGGCTAAATTTAGGATATGCCAATAAATACTTACTTACCTTAAATTACAGAAGAGATGGTTCTTCACGTTTTAGCAAAGCAAATAGATGGGGGGATTTTGGAGGAGTAGCTGCTGCCTGGAAAATTTCAGAAGAAAGTTTCTTAAAAGGGAATACAACACTGTCCGATCTTAAACTAAGAGCTAGTATTGGTAAAATAGGAAATCAGGATATTGGAGATTATAGATTTGATTATTTTAAAACGTATAATGTTTCTTCAACACTATTTTATCAATTTGGAAATACATTTTACCAGATTGCAAAAGCCAATGGATACAACGAAAACCTAAAATGGGAAGAAAGTATAAAATATAATTTAGGATTAGATTTTGGATTCGCAAAGAATAGAGTAACAGGAACCTTAGATTTTTATTTAGCAGATACAGAAGATCTATTATCTATCGTACCAGAAGGGCCTCTAGAAAATTTAAGAATCATTGGTCCTAAAAATATTGGTAGACTACAGTCTAAGGGAATAGAATTAGGATTGGATATAAAAGCTGTAAAAAAAGAAAATTTTACACTGAATTTCAACTATAATGCAACCTATAATAATATAAATATTAAGGAGTTAGAATTAGATAAAATTGATAAAGGAGGTGTTGGTTTAGGTGGTTTTGTACAAACGTTTACAACAGGATATTCTCCTTATGCGTTTAATGTGTACCAACAAGTGTATGACGGCAACGGAAAACCGATAGAAGGTGCCTATGTAGATAGAAATAGTGACGGAGTAATAACTTCTGCAGATAAATACATCTACAAAAAACCACAAGCAGATGTAACAATGGGCTTCATGACCAATGCAACTTTTGGAAAACATATTGATTTCTCTATGGCCTGGAGAGCAAGTGTAGGAAACTATGTGTATGATCAAATCTCTGCTGACAGAGCTCAGTTAGGTAACATTTATAATACTGTAGATGGTACCATTAATAATGCTCCTGTAGATTTTAATAATACCAATTTTAGATTTACCAATAAAGAATCTGACTATTATGTTAAAAACGGAAGCTTTGTGAAATTAGATAATGTAACTTTAGGTTATACATTTAATAATTTATTGAAAAATAATGGTTCTATAAGATTTTACACAGGTGTGAATAATGTATTGATCATCACTAAGTACAAAAACTTAGATCCAGAAATATTTAATGATGGAAGAGATGGTTCAATTTACCCAAGAGCAAGAATGTTTACTTTAGGAATTAATGCAAACTTTTAAACTTTAGAAAAAAATGAAATTAAATATAGTAAAATTAAGAAATCTGGCTATTGCAAGTGTATTTCTTTTATCGTCAACTTCTTGTCTTAATGATTTAGATGTTAAAGTGAATGATGACGAATTATACACTTCTGAGCAATTTTACGCTAATCCGGAATCTTACAAACAGTTTTTGGCGAAAATTTATGCTGGTTTAGCAGTAACAGGACAAACTTCTCCTAACGGAAATTCAGATTTAGGATTAGAGTCGGATGGTGGACCTAATGAAGGTTTCTCACAATATATCAGAGGATATTGGCAACTACAAGAGTTAACAACTGATGAAGCTATTATTGCTTGGGGAGAATCTGATAATCCAGGGATTAGAGATTTAAATTTCAATACTTGGAATGCCGATAATAAATTCAACGAGGCATTTTTTGCAAGAATATTTTTTCAAATTGGCTTAGTAAATGAGTTTTTAAGAGAAACTACTGATGAAAAGTTATCATCAAGGGGAGTTTCTGCAGATTTGAAAACTCAAATAAAAGCTTTTCGTGCAGAAGCAAGATTTTTAAGAGCTCTATCTTACTACCATGCTATAGATATTTATGGTAAAATTCCTTTTGCAACTGAAACTGATGTTATTGGTTCTGGTGTAAAACCATCAGTACAATCAAGAGAATATGTTTTCAACTATTTATTAGGAGAATTAAACGAAATAGATGGAGATTTAGCTGCGGCAAAAACCAATGAGTATGGTAGAGCAGATAAAGCTGCTGCTTGGATGTTGAAAGCAAAGTTATACCAAAATTCTAAAGTATATACTGGTGTAGACAGAAGTACAGAAGCTTTAACAGAAATCACAAAAGTAATTGGTTCGCCATATAAAGTAGCAACTATACCTTATGCTAATTTATTTAAAGCAGATAATAATACCAACGGTGCACAGGAAGAAGCTATTTTCCCTATTACTTTCGATGGTATTAAGACTAAAACTTATGGAGGAACTACTTTTTTAATCCACGCAAGTTGTACCAATGCAGTAGGAGCTTTATTGGGTGTTGATGCAGGTTGGGCAGGTTTTAGAACCCGTCAGGAATTTAGTCAGTCTACAGGAACTGATGCTAGAGTAATGAAAGTAGCAGGAAGTACGGATCCTTCATCAATCTCTGATTATTCTAAATTTGAAGAAGGTACAAAATTGATTAAGTTTTCTAATAAAAAGACCAGCGGTGCAAGTGGAAGTGATGGTACTTTTGCAGATGCAGATTTCGCATTATTCAGAATGGGAGATGCTTATTTAATGTATGCAGAATTAGCAATTGTTAACGGAAAAGGTAGTATATCTACAGCTTTAGGGTATATCAATACTTTAAGAACACGAGGTGGTGTTACTAATATTGCAATATCTGATATTAATGCGCTTACTACAACAGAAGCTAAAGAAATGTTTATTTTGAACGAAAGAGCTAAAGAATTATATTGGGAAGGTACAAGAAGACAAGATTTGATTAGATTAAATCATTATGTATCTGGTTATACTTGGCAATGGAAAGGAGGAGTTCAAAATGGATCTTCTATAGCTTCTACAAGAGTACTTTTCCCGATTCCGAATAAATATTTGAACATTAATTCTAATTTAACTCAAAATCCAGGTTATTAATTTTAAAAACTTAAAATAATGAAAAATATAATAAAGTTTTTTTTCGCAGCCGTCGCTATTATAATGGTTTGGTCTTGCGAAAAGGATGAAGATCAGGCTATTTTAGCTTTAAAATCTGAGCCAACACTTAAAGCAAGCGCAACGACATTATCTTTGACTAGTGCAAATGCAAGTAACAACGCAATTACTTTCACAATTACTCCTGCAGAATATACCCCAAAGGTAGAAATTACTAATGTATTACAATTTGCAGTTACAGGTACTAGTTTTGCAACAGTAAAAGAAGCTGGATTAAACAATGGAGTATTGTCTAAATCATATACTGTAATAGAATTTAACGCTTTAATGTTGAGTCTTGGATTGCCAACTGGTGTTGCAACTAATGTTGATGTAAGATTAAAAACTACTGTAGGAAAAGGAGCTCCTGTTTATTCGGCAGTACAGAAAATTTCTGTAAATCCTTATGCGTTGGTTTCTTATATGTATGCACCAGGTGCTTATCAAGGTTGGGATCCACCAACAGCCCAAGCCTTAAAATCAGCTACTAGTAATGGAATTTATATTGGTTATATTAACTTTAATGATCCTCTTAAACTTGAGTTTAAAATTACTCCAATGAAGAATTGGGATCATAGCTACGGGACTAACAATAATATAGATATAATATACGATGGAGGTAGCAGTAATTTAAAAGCAACAAATGTTGGAAGCCAAAAATTAACTGTTAATACCAATACCAATAAATTCACATTGACACCATATTCTTGGGGAGTTATCGGTTCTTCAACACCAAATGGTTGGAATGATCCTGATACAGATTTAGTTTGGAATAGCACTACAGAAAAATGGGAAGTTACTGTTCCGTTAACAGTTGGAGAAATCAAATTCAGACTCAACAATGACTGGGGAACCAACTATGGAGATAATGGAGCTAATGGAACTTTAGATGCGGGTGGTGCTAATATTGCTATTGGTATCGCAGGTAATTACAAAATTACTTTTGATGAGGTAAACTTAGTATTTACAGCCGTGAAATTATAATTAAACTTCAAGATAATTTAACAGCAAAACTGTTGCTTTTTAGCAACAGTTTTTTTATTTTTAAAGCTTATATAAATCTAACATGAAGAAAATGACAATCGGGGCGTTCTTGCTCTCAATGATGTTTGGAGTTGCTAATGCACAGTCTATAAAGTCGCCGGATGGAAAATTTGAAATGGATTTCCAGTTGAAAAACGGCGTTCCTTATTACAATTTAAAATTTAACGGTAAAACTGTAGTTGAAGATTCAAAATTGGGATTAAGAATTTTCAAAGATTCTTCTATCAAATTTGCTTCAGAAATTGCAAAACCTGAAGATGCTAAATTCGACTTAAACGGCGGATTTACAAAAACTGCAGAAAAAACAGATTCAAAAAACGAAACCTGGCAACCGGTTTTAGGAGAAAAGAAAAATTATATCAACAATTATAATGAGTTGGCAGTTACTCTGAATCAGGCAAGTACTGACAGAAGCATTATTGTTAAATTCAGATTGTTTAATGACGGGTTAGGATTCAGATATGAGTTTCCTCAGCAGAAAAATTTAAACTATTTCGTGATCCGCGAAGAAGATTCGGAGATCGATTTTCCTACCGATATGAAAGCATGGTGGATCGTTGCAGATTACGATTCTCAGGAATATCAATATCAGGAAACCAAAGTTTCTGAAATTCCTGGAAGATGGGCAAAGGCTGCTGACGCCAATGCTTCTCAGACTTTGATCAAAAATGCAGTTCAGTCTCCTTTGATGTTGAAAGTAGAAGGAAAAGAACCTCTATATATCAATGTTGCAGAAGCTGCAGTTTTAGATTATCCGGCTTCTCATCTTGAGGTGGATGCCCAGAATTTTAAATTCAAAACCCATCTTACAGCAGACAGACAGGGAGCGAAAGGATATATGCAGACTCCTATGGTTACACCGTGGAGAACCATTATCGTTTCTCCGAAAGCGGAAGATGTAATGGCTTCAAAAATGATTTTCAATCTTAATGAACCCACAAAATATACCGATACTTCTTACATTCACCCCACAAAATACATGGGAGTTTGGTGGGAAATGATCATCGGAAAATCTCAGTGGGCATA
>Ga0163161_10002285_pt1 | contig 13748 bp, 9 predicted proteins | sample S45metaG_FD_129847 | JGI IMG/M metagenome (GOLD analysis project Ga0163161, IMG submission 129847) | Switchgrass rhizosphere microbial communities from Kellogg Biological Station, Michigan, USA - S4-5 metaG | ecosystem: Host-associated > Plants > Roots > Rhizosphere > Soil | place: USA: Michigan... | reverse complement strand
TGTCCAACGACTCGCAGGTGATGAAGGCCGATGACGTGAAAGGCGTGATCGATGGCTGGGCGTCGGACCTGCATCAGTCGTATGTGAAGCTGAAAAAACACTAAAACCCATTGCGTGCCTGGCGGTTGTAATAGCTGAGCAGGGCGTCGTAGCGACGGGTGACGACGTAGTAGTCGTCACTCAGTTGCTGTGGCGCAGCATGCGCCAGCCAATCCTTGTGCAGCGTTTGCAGTGCCTCAAGGTACGCGTCGACATTGGGCTTCACGCTGTACCAGAGGTAAGCGGCGTCACCATTACGGTCTTTACGCGGAAGGCTGTTCAGGAACGCCTCACTGCCATCGCCGGCCTGCTGCACGCTGTTGGTCAGTGCCGCCAGGGCCTGCGGCGTCAGGCTGGCGTTGCGTACACCCTGGTCGATCTGGTTGACCGCCTGACGCGCCACGATCATGTAATTGAGCACATGCCAATGCAGGTCCTGACCGAAACGCGCCTCCAGCAAGGCCAGCTGTGCCCGGCGCAGGCGCTGTTCTTCACGGTCCAGGGAACGGCGCAGCTCGGCGGATATCGAGGTGTAGTCGGTGCCCTTGCTGATCAGCTCTTTCCTGAGCAATGCCTCCATGTTTTCGTTGAAAAGCCGTTTATAGGCCGCCGACTGGGTGGTCGGATTCGATGGTGCGCTATCCGTGGCGATGGGCGTAAAGATATCCAGGCTCGCCACGAAACGGTCGGTCACCCCGACCAAGCGGCTGCCGGGCTGTTGATGTTCAAGTTTTAGGCTGATCCTGGGGCCGCAGATGTCCTTTTGGATCAGCCGCGCCCGGGGCTCGGTGGTGTCGCCGAACTCGTCGCGATTATTGGGGTAGGCGACGGCCGGCAGGTCTGGCTGTCGCTCGTTGCGTTCAGGGGTGATGAGCCGGTAGTACGTCAGCCGAGTGTCTCGGTCGACTCGGTTGACGCAATCGATGATCGGCGCCAGGGCGCTGGCGGTTGCGGTTTGGGGGCCGTCGCGCTGGTTCCACCACAACTCGACCAGGTGCACTTGCTTGCCCGCAGATGCAAGGCCGAAGAGCCCCATGACCAGTGCAATACCCAAGGCAATAAACCAATTGGAATTCATCGTCCGGCCTCCTGGCCATACCACTGTGCCTGGGTCGCGGGGGCCTGGCAGTGTTCTGCGCTACGCGGCATGCGGCTGCACAGGCGTTCGGTCCACTGTTGCAGGCCCTGGTTGCGGGTGACCCGGTACTGGTTGTCATACAGCTTCAACCCGACGAAAACGCTGATAACAACAACCAAGCAAAATACCCTGGTCACCTTTGCCCATCGCGGCTGTTCGGCGGTCCAGGGTGTATGCCTGTTCGTAAAAGGGCGTTTGACCAGGCCGATGACAGCCAGCACGGCCACCAGCGTGAGGCCGGCGAGTGGGTTGAACAGGTAGCTCAGCAGCGCCACCAACACCATGCCGGGCAGCAGGTCGCGCAGCGGCAACAGCGGCAAATGTGTTGGGCTTAAGCCCCGTGGCAGGCGTTGGCTGAGGTGTTCGTCCTGCACGCGGTATTGGTGCGCCAGCGGGCGCCAGATATGCCAGGCCAGTCCGGCACCAACCACCGCCACCAGTGACCACAGCAGTCCTTCGCCCACCGTGGGCAGCAGGTTACCGGCCAAGGTCTCGGCATTCCCCAGGGTCCCCGCCACGCAACTGAGCACCAGCGCAACGATCCAGGGCCAGGTGTCCAGGGCCGAGTCCCAGCCTTGCCAGAAATAAACGCTGCCACCGGGCATGGCTTCGACCAACGCGACATGGTCAGCGTAGAGGGTTGCGCTGAGGCGTTGGCACGCTTCCCAGTCGCTGTCGTTGAAGCGCTGGGCAAAGGCGCGGCGCTGGCCCAGGCTCATGGGCGCCAACAGCAGCCGCGCGGCGCGTTGCTGCGGGCTGTTGGGCGGTTCGGCGGCCAGCGCGTATTGGTGGGCGAGGAAAATCGGGCCTTGCTGGCGCTGCAACAGCCGCGCCCAATCCTCCGCCGGGCAGTCATGACCGGCGCCGCCATGCCAGTGCTGGCCGGCACACACCGCGTCGAACACTGCGCTCGACCAGTAGTGACTCTGTGCAAGCAGGCGGGCCAGCCAGTGGTTGAACCACTCGGCATGGGGATGATTGTTGACCCAGGGATGCTCGGCGCGCGCGGCATAGGCAGTCAGGAACGCGGCGTCGTCCTGTTGCTCCAGAGCCTGGCGCAACGGGTTCTGTAGGGCGCTGCGGTGCTTGCGCTCGAGCTTTTCGATCAGCTCGTCGGGCAACTCCAGGCGTTGCCAGGCCGTCAGCCAGTTGAAGGTTTCAAAGGCCCAGCGGGCTTCTTCGGGGGTGAGATGCCCCTCGATAGCGCGCAGCAATAGATGGATTTCAAAGTGCAGCGCACTGCCATTGGCCATTGCCGCTTGATACTGCCCGCCCAGGCTAGCGCCCTGGGTTTCGATAACGACTTCGTCAGCGTCCTGCCGGCTTTGGCTCCACTCCAGCGCAGCCTCGTAGGCTTCGCGCAGGCGCTGGAAACCTTCGGGGTCGTCATCCGGCCGGGTTTTCTTCAGTAGCGCCGCATAGGTGCGCTTGATCGTGCGGCTATCGGCATCCGGCGCCAGGCCAAGGACATTCCAGCAAGTCATGTGCAGTGCAACTCCTTAGGCAATCGCGCGCACATTACCGGTTTTACGGGTCGATAAACCAGCGGTAGTCGGGGTTAGCGCTCGCGGCAGGACAGGCCCGGTCTGGCCCTGCGACGACCGGGCACGGGTGTTACTTAAGCGGCGTCAACGGCGGCAGCTTCCACTGGCCGTTACCCACTTCAGGCTTGGGCAGGTAAATCCGCAGTACGGCGTAAAACGGACCCGGTGGGGCCGGCAGCCAGTTGCTCTGCTCGGCCTTCGGTGGCTCGTGGTGCTGCAAAGCCAGGGTCAGGCCACCGTCGGCGTCCCGCTTGAGGCTGGAGAGCATGCGCGAGTTGATCAGGTAGCGTTTCTTGTGGTTGGGCACCAGTTGCTTGGTCTTGGCGTCGTACATGGTCAGCGACCAGAACGCGTCGGCTGGTGGCAGTTGGTCCTTGGCGAAGTGCACGGTGTAGCTGTGACGTGCGCCGTTGGCGGGCTTGCCTTCGCTGTCGACGACGTAGCTCAGGTGCGCGGCTTCATCGCTGGAGTTGCCGAAAATGCGCAGGTCGGCGCCGGCATAGCGGTACAGGTAGTTGTTGTTCAGGTGGTCGCGGCTGCCGTACAAGTCGCCATTGGTGACCTGGTGCGTGTCGAGCTTGTCCTTTTTGAACGCGGAGAACTCGGCGCGGGCATCGGAGATCCCGTCATCCAGGGCCTTGCGCTGTTCGGCGGTCAACTGGTTGACCTTGAAGGGCGCGCCTGGCGCAATGCCGATCTTGGCAAAGCGCGCCAGCAGGTCTTTCTCACTGTCCTGGGGCGCGGCGAAGGCCAGCATGAAGTTCAGGTAGCGAAACAGCTGCGGGCCTTCGGTCATGGCGGCCATCGGCTTGGGCCACTCGACCTTCGGCGCCTTGGGCGGTGCGGCTTGTTTGACGTAGTTACTCAAGGACTGCACTTTGTAGCCGTTCTGGATCTGCTTGACCTTGTTCAGGTCCTTCTCGTCGAACAACTGCGTGCGGTACAAGGCATAGGCAATGTTGCTTTCGCTGTACACCACACGGTCCACGTCGACCGGCTGCTGACCTTTCCAGTCAGGGCCGGCGATCATGTAGTGGCCGCCATTGTTGCCGGTGCTGCGGGTGCCCAGGTAGGCGAAGTTCTGGGTATAGAGGTCGATCAACTGCACCGAGTAGTAACGGTCGTCTTCGATCTTGGGCAGCGTCAGGACCTGGGGCTCGCTGCGCAGGTCCAGCCAGACGAAGGAGTAGGGCGTGTCAGGGTTCGGGGTGACGCCGGCGCTGTCCTTGGGGGTGAAGACCTGGGCAGTGTTGCCAATGTGATTGAAGGGTGCCTTGAAGTTGGCACCGCCCTTGTCGACGGCCTGGGTGTAGAGCGTCTTGTACATCTCCACCACCGGGAAGCCATACAGGTAGGCTTCTTTGGCAATGGCACGGGCTTCGCTGGGCGTGGCGGTGAAATCAGCCCAGGCGCCGGTACTCATGAGTATCGAGAGGCTCGCCAACAGCAGGCGCGTCGGTTTTCCAATCATGTTGTTGCGTCCTTCCAAAGTTCGTTTGACTGACGGGGAATAAAGGCGACGAGTTTCCTGTTTTATTTCCCGAACGTCACGTTAATCCCTGCGAATAACGTGAACTCATCAATGCCGACCTCTACGGCGACTTGAACCTGCTTATTCCTGCCTCGCCTGGCTGGGTGGTGCTATACCGGCGACGGGTCAGGCGGCAGGCAGCATCGACTTGACCTTGTCGCGCAATTGATCAATGGAGAACGGCTTGGCGATCACCTGCATACCTGTGGGCACATCGATGTTCTCGGCATAACCGCTGGCGAACAGGATGGGCAGGGTGGGGCGCAATTCACGTACCTTGGCCGCCAATTGCTTGCCGTCCATGTCCGGCAGGCCGACGTCGGTCATCATCAGGTCGATGACCTGAGCGGTATTTTCAACGGTCTTCAAGGCTTCTTCAGCGTCGGCAGCTTCAAGCACCAGGAACTCCAACTCTTCGAGCACATCAACGATCAGCATACGCACGATGGCATCGTCTTCGACGACAAGGATGGTGGAGGAGACTGCGGACATAATGAGGGTTCCCGAAAAAATGGAGGTGCAGGTCTTTAGCGGTTGAAAGACCATGCTCTAATGAGTCGCGTCAATCTCGGCAAGTTCCGTTGGCGGGCGCATTGTGACGGGTATAAAGGAAAATGTCCCGCCAGCACAGTGAGTGTACGCAGGCTGCCCCAGCCTGTTGCAGGGCTGGGGTCAACCTGTTGAGTCACGCCGACAAAGGCTCGGATACCATCATTGAAACTGCAAAACTGTCGATCTTGTCTGTGACGATGTGATTGGGGTGGAAATAGCTCACGTGGAATTGCCGGATGCCCTGCGTCGACATCCACGGCTGTAGCGTAGCGCCCATTGCGCCACTGTTTAATGTTTTTTCAATGCCGGCTTGCATGGACTTCGCATTGTCAAACTTGACCAGCCCGCCATTGGGTTCGAAGAAAAACCATTCCTTGCGGCCATCCTTGACTCTGATGCCCGCCAGCATGGCGTGATCTTGCGTGCTGATTCTCACGTATTTGGTGGTTGCGGACGTGCTCAGGTCGTCAATGATCTGCTGATGCGTAACCAGTGAGGGAGCGCCGTTTATATGGAACGTTTCCTTTTGGTTCACGGCATCCTGCAGCTTTTTTATATCGTGATTGAATTTAGCGTGCAGCGAAGAGGGTGATTGCGTGGTGGAGGCCCTGCGAAGGTTTTCGAGGAATACGGTTTCGTCACCGCGATGCAGGGCAAGTGCCATGGCGTTCACCATACCGGCGCAGTCGCCCTTGGAGGCCAGGTCAACACGGGCAAGGTAGTCTGCTTGGGCAAAGCGATCGATGGAAACGCCGGGGCCAGCGACGTCGCTGGCAAGTTGGTGGCTGAAGTAACGGCCGACTTCCATTCTTTCCTTCTTCATCTCCCTGGCCAGAACCCCCATTTCTTCCGGCGTCCGGCCGGGTTTTGCGGCCAGTTCGACCAATGCTGGAAAGCTACGTTTTCCAGCGTAATCCGACAGGTCATCCAATGCGCCGCTTCGATACCCTTGGTTGAATTTCGACAGGGTCGCGGGGGTTCTCGCGCTGGCGATATTCGCTCCTACGCTGATCAGGTGTGCATCTACGCTGGCATCGAACAGACCGTTGCGCAGGGGCGAGAAATTCCCGATGGGCGGGCCATAGGGCACGTTTCGAAAAGGGTCATAGCTATACCATTGGCCATTTTTCAGCACGGCGACGCCTTCGACGCTCTGCTCTGCGACCTTATAGGAGCCGATCAGCGTCGGGCCATATTCCTGGTTGGCCGCCTTCAGCAGATCATAGCTTCCCGATGGGCCTCGGACCTTGTTGATCAGCGCCTGCCCGGATTCATTCAGAAATCTGGCCCCACGGGTGGCCAGCCCGGCGGTTCCTGTCACCAGGCTCCTGGCTCCGCTCAAGGGGTTGAGCGTGCTGATAAGACCACTGCCGATGACGCGCGCGCCCTGCAGTGCCTTCACAGACGCGGATGTCGCGGATGACGCCACCTTGGCTAACTTTGCGCTCGCGCCGTAACCTGCGGTCACCAGCCCGAACGCATCCAGGCCAAGGTCGACAATGCCTGAGTCATAGTCACCGTCGCGAAAATTGACAATGGCCGATCTCAAGGGAATCAAGTTGAGAAAAAACTGCCTGACGCGCTCATCGCCGTCTTTCTGCTCATCGAATGTCGTGACTCCCTTGGCTTGCCGCCATTGGCCCTGACCACCGATATCAAGGTGCTCAAGAAAAGCGTCCGCCAGGTAGTGGCTGCGGGACGAGGTAAAGCTTGAGGGCGCAATCGCCGGGTTGTCCCGGGGTTGCTCGCTTCCATGGCGGTCATGGTGTTCAGGGGTGAAGTGTTCCACTTTGGTCAAGAGACTGCCGTTGCGCCAAGCCTCCCCGGTGATAACTCCCTCCTGGCGCTTGACGATGCGTCTGTTGTTGAGGTCGATCTCATAAACACCCACCTCGGGTTTTCCATCAACTTGCCTTTCAGTTCTTACCAGCAATTGATTGAGTTTCGAATCGAAGCCGGGAGGGTTGAAAAAACCGGTGTCAATCTTGTATCGGTTGTACTGATAAAAATCGACTTTACCGAACTCCAGGTTTTCCCGATCTTTCAGCGGAAGTTCGCAAATCAGGTGTTTTACCTGGGTCTGCACACCTTCTTTAAGTGATGCGACTGCCGCCTCGTATTGCTCCATGAATATCCCGTTGACGTTTAGTCTGGGCTGCTCGTTAATCGCGTCGATGGGGAGTTCAGGATCGTCGGTTTTCCACCTGACGTTGATACCCATCATGGCCATATCCAGCATTGAGTGCTTGCCGTCCAATTGCTTGGATTTGTCATCGGAGACGGTTGAGAGGCTTTTCGATTCAAACGCAACGCCTTCGCCAAAGTGCTCCTTGAGCTTTTCCAGGGCGATGGCTTTTCTACTTGGAATCTGCGCAGTGATTGATTTGGACGCCTTGATCCTGGCACTTAACTGCTCATTGAACGCGGTCCGGACACGGTCCACTTCCTGGGGGGTGTAGAGGGCATCGTCCTTCTTCACGACCAGGCCATGGGTCACGCCCCAGTCCAGCAACAAGGTTTTGGTGATGTGTTCCGCCGGATCATTCAAGGCTTGTGCGGCACTCATGACCTGGCCGTAGCTCATCTGTGCTGCGGTACCCGGTGCGTGCGCTTCGACCTTGGCCACCGCAAGGCAGAAACTCACCCAGGCCTGGCTGCCGTTGACCACCGTGTCGGGGATGTCCTTGACCAGGAATTGAGGCGCTGTGCGTGACAGCAACAGGTGGGTGGCCAGCTTGGACGAGGCTTGCGTGGCCCGGCCCTTAGCCACCAGATGCTCGCTGAGTCCGGTGACGATGGCTGACGGTGGCTTGCCCCAATAGTCTGGGTGGCCCAAATCAAAGCCGGCAATTGAATGCCTGGCGGGCGACTCGACAGATTCACGATCAAGGCTGACGTGGAGGGCGGCCAGCACGTAATCGCTGATGCTGGTGGGCGTGGCAATCCCCCCCAGCCCTTCCTGGATCGCTTGCCCCCATCGCCTGGGCCTTGGAGGATTTGAGCAGGGTATCGAGCGCCTTGCTCGGATCTTGCAATTCGACATCCGACAGCGCGCTGGCCCTGATCAGGGCCCCCAGCGCCCCTTTGGCCAGCTCAGCCCGGGCCAGCGCAGGCTCTGTCTGGGCATTACGGCGCAGGATGCTGGAATCGACGATGCCCCGTACGTTGCGTTGCTGTTCCTGGGTCAAGGGCAGGGGCCAGGACAAGCCCCCGCCGAGATCGCCCAACGGCTGCTCCAGGGCTCTGGCCTTAGCTGCGTCGGCCAAGTGAATCAACTCCGCTCGGGTTTCAGGGGTAGGTAAATCATGCTGCTTGATAAAGCTTTCCAGGCTGACGGTGGACTCGCTGCCCAATACGCTGGACGGGCGAAAAGTCGAGCGCGGATCAATGCCAGTGTGAGCAGCCTTCAAATGTGCCAACACCGCCTGGGGCGTCGCATCCTCTGCCAGGCTCTTCGCGGCGTCGGTGAGCTGTTGCGCCAGGTTCTTCCAATTCTGCGAGTTCCCCTGCGCGCGTGCCTCTGGCGAAAGCGGCTGCGGCTCAACCGAGAACAGGTGTGCAGGGGAGGCGGCCGGGTTGCTGTGGGCGGGTGTGGCCTGCGGGGGTGGAACAGCGTGATCGATAACCAGTGGGCGTGGCTGGAGGCTCAACGAGGACTTCATCTTCATTACCTTTAGTTGACTGGCCCTGCCAGGGCCTGATTCGGGCTTGAACTGAGTGTCGAGATCGCGCCAAGGTGTTCCCGCAGCAATGGGACCGGAATCGTCAGAAATCGTATGCATAAAACGCCGCAGCCGACCGGGTGTGGGTGGCGGGAAGTCTGGAGTGTTCATGGGTTTAAACCTCAATACGCATCAGAAACGTAGCCCTCTACTGGCACTTTGGGGCAAACTCCCGGTTTTTCCCTACTTGGCCAAGGCATGCCCATGACTCCCGCGTCGTCCGTCGATGAAAAGAGCTTTCGTACACTGCTCAGCCGAAACGTAGCGTTGCCCCTGGGCGTGGGCGTGCTCAGCGCGGTGTTTTTCGTCATCCTGATCACCTACCTGTTGTCGGTGATCCAGTGGGTCGAACACACCGATCGGGTCATCAATAACCTCAACGAGTCGTCAAAGCTGACGGTGGACCTGGAAACCGGCATGCGCGGATTCCTGATCACCGGCGACGAGCACTTTCTCGACCCGTACGAAGTGGCCAAGCCGCGAATCATTGCCGATCTGCGCAATTTGCAGGACCTGGTCGCCGACAATCCGCAGCAGGTGGATCGCCTCAAACGCCTGGAAGCGTTGCAACTGGAGTGGAACAAATACGCCCAGTCGATGATTGATATGCAGCGCGAGAGTGGCGACTACCGCGGCGCGGTCAAGGCCGGGCGCGGCAAGCGCCTGACCGACGAAATTCGCAAGGAATACGAGGATGCGGTGGCTATGGAGCAGCAGTTCCGTATCACCCGCAATCAAGAAGTCACCCGCACTACGGTGCTCAGCGTCACGCTGTACCTGGCCTTTGTATTGGGCTTGAGTGGCTTCCTGGCGTATCGGGGTCGTAAAAATTTATTAGAATTATCAGAAAGTTACAGCAAGAACCTCGCGTCGCAAGAGAGGATCGCGCTGCGCCTCGAACAGCAGGCCTGGCTACGCAATGGCCAGACCGAGCTGGCTGAACAGGTACTTGGCCAGCTCACCCTCAACATGCTCGGTCGCAATATCCTGCAATTCTTCGCCCAATACATGGGCTCTGTGGTTGCGGCGCTGTATGTGCGCGAAGAACATGGCGGTCTCAAGCGCGTGGCCACGTACGGCTTCTCCCGCGAGCAGGAGCAGCAGGAGCAGTCGATTTACAGTGATGAGGGCATCGTTGGGCAGGCTGCCCAGCTTGATCGCCTGATTCGCCTGGACGATGTGCCGGTGGATTACTTCAAGGTCAGTTCCGGCCTGGGCGAAGGGACAACCCGCAGCGTACTGGTGATGCCCACCAGCGATGACGACCGCGTCAATGGCGTGATCGAGCTGGGATTTTTGCGACCGCTGAGTGAGCGTGATGTCGAATTGCTGGAGTTGATCGCCGGCAATATCGGCACCTCTATCGAGGCCGCGCGTTATCGCCAGCGTTTGCAGGAAGTGCTGGCCGAGACCCAGCAGCTCAACGAAGAGCTGCAAGTGCAGCAGGAAGAGCTCAAGACCGCCAACGAAGAACTCGAAGAGCAGTCGCGCATCCTTAAGGAATCCCAGGCCCACCTGGAAACTCAGCAGGCAGAGCTGGAGCAGACCAACGAGCAACTGGCCGAACAGACCCAGATCCTGGCCGACCAGCGCGATGCCATGGACCGCAAGAACGTTGAACTCAACCAGGCCCAGTTGGAGCTGGAAGACCGTGCCGATGAATTGCAGCGCTCCAGCAAGTACAAATCCGAATTCCTCGCCAACATGTCCCACGAACTGCGCACGCCGCTGAACAGTTCGCTGATCCTGGCCAAGTTGCTGGCGGAAAACCCCCAGGAAAACCTCAGCGCCGAACAGGTCAAGTTTGCCGAGTCGATCTATTCGGCGGGCAATGACCTGCTCAACCTGATCAACGACATTCTGGATATTTCCAAAGTAGAAGCCGGCAAGCTGGAAATGCGCCCTGAGAATTCCAGCGTGACGCGCCTGGTCGATGGCCTGCGCGGGATGTTCGAACCGCTGGCCGCCGACCGCAAGCTGGGGTTCCAGGTGCAGGTGCAGGAAGGTGCGCCGATCATGCTGTTTACCGACCGCCAGCGCCTGGAGCAGATTCTCAAGAACCTGCTGTCCAACGCGATCAAGTTCACCGAGCAAGGCGAGGTCAGCCTGTCGGTGTCCCGTGCGCCGGGGGAAGGCATTGCCTTTACCGTGCGTGATTCGGGCATCGGCATTGCGCCGGACCAGCAGGAAAGCATCTTCGAAGCCTTCCGCCAGGCCGATGGCACCACCAACCGCCGCTATGGCGGCACCGGCCTGGGCCTGTCGATTTCCCGCGACCTGGCCGCGTTGCTCGGCGGTTATATCAGCGTGACCAGCGAACCCGGTAAAGGCAGCACCTTCACCCTGGTACTGCCAGAGCAGTATGTCGAACGCGAGGATGATGCCGCGCCGATCGAGCAACCGCGCCAGGTCGTGGCCGCCCCCGCGCCCAAGCCCATCGCGGTGTCTCCGCTGCCAATCGCCGACGCCAAGCAGATCCCGCGCTTTGCCGACGACCGCGACAAGTCTCCGTTCGCCACCCGTTGCATCCTGGTGGTGGAGGATGAGCCGAACTTTGCGCGCATTCTGTTCGACCTGGCCCATGAGCTGGGTTACCAGTGCCTGGTGGCCCATGGTGCGGACGAGGGCTACAGCCTGGCCGAGGAATTCATTCCCGACGCGATCCTGCTCGACATGCGCCTGCCGGACCATTCCGGGCTGACCGTGCTGCAACGCCTCAAGGAGCACGCCAACACCCGCCACATCCCGGTGCATGTGATTTCCGTGGAAGACCGCGTCGAAGCCGCCATGCACATGGGCGCCATCGGTTATGCGGTAAAACCGACCACCCGCGAAGAGCTCAAGGACGTGTTTGCCCGCCTGGAAGCCAAGCTGACCCAGAAGGTCAAGCGCGTGCTGCTGGTGGAGGACGATGACCTGCAACGCGACAGCATTGCCCGCCTGATCGGCGATGATGATATCGAGATCACCGATGTTGGCTATGCCCAAGCCGCCCTGGAGCTGCTGCGCACCAACGTCTACGACTGCATGATCATCGACCTCAAGCTGCCGGACATGCTCGGCAACGAGTTGCTCAAGCGCATGGCCACCGAAGATATCTGCTCGTTCCCGCCGGTAATCGTCTACACCGGGCGCAATCTGACTCGCGATGAAGAGGCCGAACTGCGCAAGTATTCGCGCTCGATCATCATCAAGGGCGCTCGTTCGCCAGAGCGCCTGCTCGACGAAGTCACACTCTTTCTGCACAAAGTCGAATCCCAGCTGTCCCATGATCGCCAGAAGATGCTCAAGACCGCTCGCAGCCGCGATAAGGTCTTCGAGGGGCGCAAGATCCTGTTGGTGGACGACGATGTGCGCAACATCTTCGCCCTGACCAGCGCCCTGGAACACAAAGGTGCCGTGGTGGTAATCGGACGTAATGGTCGCGAAGCCATCGAGAAACTCAACGAAGTCGACGATATCGATCTGGTGCTGATGGACGTGATGATGCCGGAGATGGACGGTTACGAGGCTACCGCCTTGATCCGCCAGGACCCGCGCTGGAAGAAGTTGCCGATCATCGCCGTGACGGCCAAGGCCATGAAGGACGATCAGGAGCGTTGCCTCGCGGCGGGCTCCAACGACTACCTGGCCAAGCCGATCGACCTGGATCGCCTGTTCTCGCTGATTCGCGTGTGGCTGCCGAAGATGGAACGTATTTAAGTGGAGCGACGTTTTTTGGAGAAGAGCAGCGATATTGAGCTGCGCCTGTTGATCGAGGCGATTTACCTCAAGTACAGCTACGACTTTCGCGACTACTCCGGTGCGTCGGTCAAACGTCGCGTGGCCCATGCCTTGCGCCAGTTTGACTGCGCGACCATTTCTGCGCTGCAGGAGCGGGTGCTGCACGATCCGGCAGCGTTTATGCAGTTGCTGCAATTTCTGACGATCCCGGTGAGCGAGATGTTTCGCGACCCTTCGCACTTCCTGGCGATCCGTCAGGAAGTGGTGCCGCTGCTCAAGACGTATCCGTCGATCAAGATCTGGATCGCCGGCTGCAGCACGGGGGAGGAGGTCTACTCCATGGCCATCCTGTTGCGTGAAGAGGGGCTGCTGGAGCGCACGATCATCTACGCCACGGACATCAACCCGGCGTCGCTGGATAAAGCCAAGCAGGGCATTTTCTCGCTGGAGAATGTGCGCGCCTACACGGCCAATTATCAGCAGGCCGGGGGGCAGCGATCATTTGCCGACTACTACACGGCGGCCTACGATTACGCCATCTTCGACAAGACGCTGCGCGAAAACGTGACGTTCGCCGACCACAGCCTGGCGACCGATAGCGTGTTCTCAGAAACTCAATTAATTTCATGTCGTAACGTATTGATTTATTTCAATAAAAAGTTGCAGGATCGGGCGTTCGGATTGTTTCATGAGTCGCTGTGCCATCGCGGCTTCCTGGTGCTGGGCAGTAAGGAAACCCTGGATTTTTCCGCCTACAGCAAGCAGTTCGAACCCTTGGTCAAGCAGGAACGGATCTACCGAAAATCATGAACGACGTTGCAGCCAACCCGATTCGCGGGATTGAAGCCATCGTCGTCGGCGCTTCCGCCGGCGGCGTCGAGGCCTTGCTGAATATTTTTGCCGCGCTGCCTGACACCTTTGGCCTGCCGATCATTGCCGTGCTGCATCTGCCGGATGAGCGCCGTAGCCAACTGGCGGAAGTCTTTGCGCGGCGCCTGGCGATTCCGGTGCGGGAAGGGCAGGACAAGGAGGTGATCGAGGCGGGCACGTTGTATTTCGCCGGTCCCGGCTATCACCTTTCCGTAGAGCATGACCGCAGTCTGTCCCTGAGCCAGGAAGATCGGATACACCATTCCCGGCCGGCCATCGATTACCTCTTCGCCTCCGCCGCCGATGCCTATGGCAAGGGCCTGATGGCGATTCTGCTGACCGGGGCCAACCAGGACGGCGCCCACGGGATGGCCCATGTCAAGCAATCGGGCGGCACCACAGTGGTACAGGACCCCAGCGAAGCGCGGATTGCCGTGATGCCGCGGGCAGCCCTGGCCCTGCATACACCTGACCATATTCTGACCTTGAGCCGCATTGCCGCATTGCTGGCTTCCCTGGAATCCTCACCATGTTAAGTACTGTCCAGGCCAAACTGCTGATCGTCGACGATCTGCCGGAAAACCTGCTGGCCCTCGAAGCGCTGATCAAGCGCGAGGATCGCCAGGTCT
>Ga0163161_10002283_pt1 | contig 13757 bp, 13 predicted proteins | sample S45metaG_FD_129847 | JGI IMG/M metagenome (GOLD analysis project Ga0163161, IMG submission 129847) | Switchgrass rhizosphere microbial communities from Kellogg Biological Station, Michigan, USA - S4-5 metaG | ecosystem: Host-associated > Plants > Roots > Rhizosphere > Soil | place: USA... | reverse complement strand
GCAAGAGCCTAATGAGCCAAGAGCGCGTCCCTTGTTTGTGACTTCGCGCCATGACGCCCGGAACGTGTCCTCGAACGCTTGCTCAACTTGCCAGCGGTAAATGACGATAAATGGGCGGGGCGACCTCTCGGTCTTAGCGGTCATGGCCTCACCATGTAGCTGGTGAGTCTCGTGTCAATGTCGGAGATTGGGCGAAAGCCGCCGATCCAAGGACCGCTTGGACACCAGCCTGCCACGATGCTGACGAGATAGCCTTGCCATTTCGTGCATCCGCAATTACGCCCGATATCTTACTCCGCCGCTTCGGTGACCTTGTCGGCGTCGGTCATGTCGGCTTCGATCTCGGCCGCCTTGGCTTCGACCAGGGCGACGATGTGGTCGAGCATCTCGGCGGACTGCACCACGTGCGAGGTTACGCCCGAGAGGTAGACCATGTGCTTGCCATTGCCGCCGCCGGTGAGGCCGATGTCGGTCTCGCGAGCCTCGCCGGGGCCGTTGACGACGCAGCCCAGCACCGAGAGCGAGAGCGGCGTCTTGATGTGTGACAGGCGGCTTTCCAGCGCCTCGACGGTGCGGATCACGTCGAAGCCCTGGCGCGCGCAGGAGGGGCAGGAGACGACGCGCACGCCGCGGGTGCGCAGGCCGAGTGACTTGAGGATCTCGAACCCGACGCGCACTTCTTCCTCGGGTTCGGCCGAGAGCGAGACGCGCAAGGTGTCGCCGATGCCGGCCCACAGCATGTTGCCGATGCCCAGCGCCGACTTGACGGTGCCGCCGATCAGGCCGCCCGCCTCGGTAACGCCCAGGTGCAGCGGGCAGTCGACCGCCTCCGCCAGGCCCTGGTAGGCGGCGACGGCGAGGAACACGTCACTGGCCTTCACCGCCACCTTGTATTCGTGGAAGTCGTGGTCCTGCAGCAGCTTGATGTGGTCGAGCGCGGACTCGATCAGCGCTTCGGGACAGGGCTCGCCGTACTTCTCGAGCAGGTCACGTTCCAGGCTGCCGGCGTTGACGCCGATGCGAATCGCGCAACCGTTGGCTTTGGCGGCACGGACCACTTCGGCCACGCGCTCGCTGGAGCCGATGTTGCCGGGGTTGATCCGCAGACAGGCGGCGCCGGCATCCGCGGCTTCGAGCGCGCGTTTGTAGTGGAAGTGGATGTCCGCGATCAGCGGCACCGTGGCGGCGCGGGCGATCTCGCGGAAGGCGGCGGTGCTCTCGACATCGGGGCACGAGACGCGGATGAGATCGGCGCCCGCATCTTCGCAACGGCGGATCTGGTCGATCGTGGCGCCGGCGTCGCTGGTCAGCGTGTTGGTCATGGTCTGGACCGTGATCGGCGCGTCGCCGCCGACGGGGACCTTGCCGACCATGATCTGGCGGCTCTTGCGGCGCTCTATGGTGCGCCATGGACGGATGGAGGACATGCAAGCTCCTATAGGCCTTTCGGATGACAGGCGAAAGGCGGCTGTTGCATGACCGTGCAGGCCGATCCTGCAGCCTTTGCTCGCGCGGTGGACACAAGCCGGTCAAAACCGAGCTTGCGGACACCGACGATCGCGACCTTGATGGTCCTATGTCGTTCAGGCGTCGGCGGTGAAATTGCGGGGCGGGCAGCTGCCGCTGGTTCGGCGATCGAAGTGGTTCTGCGCTACAAGACCTTGGCGAAGAGGAACTCCTCGTCGCGCTGGTTCCCGACCATGAAGTGGATGTCCGCCACTTTGCTGAAGCCGTAACGCGCATAGAAGCGCTGGGCGCCAGGGTTGTCGCTGTACACCGACAGCTGCATTTCGCCCGCCCCTTGTGACACGGCCTCGGCGAGAGCCCAGTCCATCAATGCCGCACCGATGCCACGACCGGTGGCGGCGGGTGCGGTGTAGAGCTGCTTGAGCTCAATGACGTTCGCGGCGCGAGCCATGTCTGGCCAGCCGCACGCCAGGACGAGTTTGCAGAAGCCGAGCAGCCGGCCGTCTTCGTCCAGCGCCAGGTGCACGCGCATCGCCGGGTCCGCGATCTCGGCCGCGACTTTGGCGGGGCTGTGGCTCTGGGCGAGGAAGCCGGTCAGGTCTTCCTCGCCATAGAGGTGGGCGAAGGAGGCGCAGAAAGCTTCCTCGCCGAGTTTGGCGAGGGCGGTAGCGTCTTGGGGCTGGGCGTCGCGCAGGATCATGGGAAAGGGTTCTTGCCAGTGTGCGGCACGCCGTCAATCGGCGATGCTACGCCATTTGCCGCCGCCCCCACGTACCGCGTTCAGGCCGTTTCGATCCCCATGCACAAGTACTTGGTCTCCATGAAGTCTTCGAGGCCGTACTTCGAACCCTCGCGGCCTAATCCGGACTGTTTCACACCGCCGAAGGGCGCCACCTCGGTCGAGATCAGCCCGGTATTGATGCCGACCATGCCCGCCTCCAGCGCTTCGGCGACGCGCCACACGCGGCTGATGTCCCGGGCGTAGAAGTAGCTGGCAAGACCGAACTCGGTGTCATTGGCCATGCGGATCGCATCGGCCTCGTCGGTGAACCGGATCACGCCGGCCAGCGGGCCGAAGGTTTCCTCCCTGGCCAGCTTCATGTCCGGCGTCACGCCGGCGATGACGGTCGGCTCGAAGTAGCTGTGGCCGAGCGGACTGCGCTGGCCGCCGGCCAGGACGGTGGCGCCGCCGTCGAGCGCGTCCTGCAGATGCTCCTCGACCTTCTCGACTGCCTTCTCGTCGATCAGCGGGCCGACTTGCGTTCCTGCCTCCATGGCGTGGCCGATCTTCATCGCCTTGACGCGGGCGGCCAGCTTGGTGACGAACTCGTCGTGGACGCCATCCTGCACGTAGAACCGATTGGTGCACACGCAGGTCTGGCCGCCGTTGCGGAACTTGGAGATCATCGCGCCTTCGATCGCGGCATCGACGTCGGCATCGTCGAACACCAGGAACGGGGCGTTGCCGCCCAGTTCCATCGAGCACTTCTTGATCGTCTCGGCGGATTCCTTGAGCAGCTGGCGGCCGATCTCGGTCGAGCCGGTGAAGGTGATCTTGGCCACCTTGGGGTTGCCGGTCAGTTCCGAGCCGATCGCGCCGGCGCTGCCGGTGACGACGTTGACGACGCCCTTGGGGATGCCCGCCATCTCGCACAGCACCGCGATCGCCAGCGCCGAATAGGGGGTGGCCGAAGCCGGCTTGATCACCATGGTGCAGCCCGCGGCCAGCGCCGGGCCGAGCTTGCGGGTAATCATCGCGTTGGGAAAGTTCCACGGCGTGATCGCACCTACGACGCCGACGCCCTGCTTGATCACGAGGATGCGGCGGTCGGCGGCGTGGCTCGGGATCACGTCACCATAGGCGCGCTTGCCCTCTTCGGCGAACCATTCGATGAACCCGGCACCATAGACAATCTCGCCCTTGCCTTCGGCGAAGGGCTTGCCCTGCTCGCGACTGAGCAGTTCGCCAAGGTCATCCTGGTGCGCGATCATGAGGTCGAACAGCGTACGCATCAGCTTGGCGCGCTCGCCTGCGGTCTTGGCACGCCAGGCCGGCAGTGCAGCCTCAGCGGCGTCGATCGCGCGCGCGGTCTCGGCTTGCCCGGCCTTGGGCACGGTGCCGATGACCGTGCCCGAGCCCGGGTCGGTGACCTCGATGGTTGCACCGGAGTCCGCGTCGACCCACTGGCCATCGATGTAGCACTGCTGCCTAAGGAAATCGGTATAGGCCATCACTCAGCGTTCTCTCCTGTTCAAGGCTGTCATCGCAGCCCGCGCGAGGGTGCCGGCGATCGCGCCGTTGGGCAGGGGGATAGCAGCGCTCTGGTCCGATGCAACGATCGCGAAAGGCAGTCCCGCCGTTCACCGATCCGTGGCTAAGATCGAGTGCGGGGCTTCTTGCGAGCGGCAGCGCGCCGGCCGGCGACCAGCCCCAGTTCGGCCCAGCGGCGCAGTTCCTCGGGGTAGTCGTAGACGTCGGCGGGGGCGAGGCGGTAATTCATCGTCGCGGTCTTGCCGTCGCGGTCGTAGGTGAAGCGGGCGCAGCCAGCTGCGTCCCACTCGGCATCTGTCTCGGCATCGCCCTTGAACCAGATATGGCCTTGCGCGACGATGGCGAAGGTCACGCCGTCGCAATAGAGCGTGTGGCCGCCCATCATGGCACGCGAAGTGACGGTGCCGGCCTCTTCCATCGCGTCGACCACCCACTCGACGAGTTCGGCGGCGCGCTGCTTGGCCTGCGTGGTGCTCATGCCCGTCCTTGTACACGTTGTACCCGATACGGGCGAGCGGGGTGTCGATCGCCGCCGTTGTGGATGCAAGATGATCGAGGCGGAGCGAACCCATCGGGCGTCCGGGCGTTGAACGGGCAAAGGAGCACGCCCATGCCTGACCGCGAGATCGACACCACTGGCCCCGATGCGCCGATCGAGACCGAGGGCACGGCCGAACTGATCGCCTCCGACCGGGTCGAGGGCACCAGCGTCTATGGCCTCGACCACAAGAAGGTCGGCCATGTTCATAACTTCATGGTCAACAAGCGCACGGGACAAGTGGCGCACGTTATCGTTTCGGACAGCGGGTTGTTCGGCCTGGGATCGTCGCGCTACCTCGTCGTACCTTGGCAGGACCTGACGTACGAGCCCGAACTCGGCGGTTATGTCTCGCACATCAGCAAGGACATGATGGACCAGAGCGGTCGGATGTCGGCCGAGGATGCCGAGATGCAGATTTGGTAAAGACCGAGCCCTCGGCCGGCCGGCAGCCGGCGACCGTTTTCCTTTTTGATCGCGTCGGGCATGGTGCTAGTCGGCGGGCATGTCCTCGCTCCCCTTCGTCAGTGCCAGTTCGGAACGTCGCTTCAGCCAGATGGTGGTCGCACTCGTCGCGTTGGGGTTCGCGGCGGTGCTCGCCGCCGGGGCGGCCGCTGGCCTCGTCATGCATCGCGGGCAGCAGCACACCGCCTGGGTCAACCACACCTACCTGGTAGAGCGGCACGTCAACGGCATCCGCCTGGCGCTTGAAGAGATGCGCAGCGGCCGGCGCGGCATGTTGCTGGGCGTGGATGGCAGCGCGCGCATGTACGATACCGCTCGCCGCAGCCTCGATGCCGAGATTGCGGCCGTCGACGCGCTGACGCAGGACAACGCGGATCAGCAGGCCAACGTGCGCCAATTGCGGGGCGAAGCGCATGTGCTCGATGGCGCGCTACGCGGCGCGAGCGGTCAGAGCCGCCGCTTCGAACTGGAAGAGCAGGTTCGGCGAAACGTCGGCGCGCGGCTCGTCAACCTGGCGCAGGACATGCTGCGCGAAGAGCGCAGGCTGCTGGGTAGCCGCGAAGCCGCACGGGCGAGCTCGCTGCGGATGTTCTTCGCCATCCTGGCTGTCGCCGGCCTGCTGCTGGTGTTCGTGGCCGTGACCTCGATCCTGGTGATCCTGCGCTATACCCGCGACTTGTCGACCACGCGCGACGCGTTGCGCGATCTCAACGCCAACCTCGAAGGCGCGGTGAAGGTCCGCACACAGGACCTGCAGCGCGCCAACGAGGAAATCCAGCGCTTCGCCTACATCGTCAGCCACGACTTGCGCTCGCCTTTGGTCAACGTGATGGGCTTCACCGCCGAGCTGGAAGCCTCGATCCGCCCGCTCGCCCAGCTGATCGAGCGGGCCGAGGCGCAGAATCCGTCGCTGGTATCCACCGACGCCAAGCTCGCAGTGGAAGAGGACCTGCCCGAGGCGCTCGGGTTCATCCGCGCCTCGACGCAGAAGATGGACCGCCTCATCAACGCCATCCTGCGCCTCTCGCGTGAGGGACGCCGCAACATCGCACCGACCACGGTGGAATTGACACCGCTGGCCAACGGCATCGTCGACGGCATCCGCCACCTGGTCGACGATCGCGGCGCCACGATCGACGTGCAGGCGGGCATGCCGACGGTGGTGACGGACCGGCTCGCGCTCGAGCAGATCATGTCCAATCTGATCGAGAACGCGCTGAAGTACCTCAAGCCGGGCCGGCCGGGCGAGGTCCGGGTCAGCGCCCGCCCACAATCGGGCCGAATGCTGATCACCATCGCCGACAACGGGCGCGGCATCGATCCGCGCGACCACGAACGCATCTTCGATCTGTTCCGCCGCTCGGGCACGCAGGATCAGCCCGGCGAAGGCATCGGGCTGGCGCATGTGCGGACTTTGGCCTATCGGCTCGGCGGCACGATCAGCGTGACTTCGCAACTGGACGAAGGGGCGAAGTTCACGATCGATCTGCCATTGGAATACGTGGGCGACAAGGAACAGGCGGCATGACCGAGAGGGCAGTCAACATCGTGATGATCGAGGATGACGAGGGTCATGCTCGTCTGATCGAGAAGAACATTCGCCGCGCCGGCATCAGCAATCCGGTTCGCCATTTCCTGGACGGCACATCCGCGCTGCAGTTCCTGTACGAGGATCCGCACGGGCCGGTGCACAACGGACCTTCGCTGATCCTCCTCGACCTCAACCTGCCGGACATGAGCGGGACCGATATCCTTGCGCGTATCAAGGCGGAGAACAGCCCCTTGAAGCGCGCGCCAGTGGTGGTGCTCACCACCACGGACGACAAAGTCGAGATACAGCGCTGCTATGACCTGGGCTGCAACGTCTACATCACCAAGCCGGTCAACTACGAGAACTTCGCCGATGCGATCAAGCAGCTCGGTCTGTTCCTGTCGGTCATCCAGGTTCCCGATCCCGACACCAGCCTATGAACGATGACGCAGCCCTGATTCTCTACATCGACGACGACGAGGGGCTTCGCCGGCTGACCGAGCGCGCGCTGAAGCGCCACGGCTATCGCGTGGTGACCGCTGGCGGCGGCGAAGAGGGGCTGGCGCTGGCGGCACAGCAGGCGTTCGATCTGATCGCGGTGGATCACTACATGCCCGGCATGGACGGCATGCAGACGCTGGCCGAACTCCAGCGGCTCGATCCCCCGCCGCCGGTGATCTACGTCACCGGATCGGACGAGAGCCGCCTGGCTGTCGCCGCGCTCAAGGCCGGCGCGATGGACTATGTGGTCAAGACCGCGGACGCCGACTACTTCGACCTGCTCGCCCAGGCCGTCGATCAGGCGCTGGCCACGGTGAAGCTGCGCCGCGAGCATGCGCATAGCGAGGAGCAGCTCCGCGCGACCAACGCCCGGCTGCAGTCGCTGCTGCACGAAGTGAATCACCGGGTGGCGAACAGCCTGCAACTGGTCTCGGCGCTGGTGGGGATGCAGGCGCGCCTGGTCACCGACGCGGCGGCCCATGCCGCGCTTGCCGATACCGAGCGGCGGGTGATCGCGATCGCCCAGGTTCACAAGCGTCTCTACACGTACGACAGCGTCGAAACGGTCGAGATGTCCGAATATCTCGGTGCGCTGGTGGCGGAACTGGGCGAGACCTGGTCGACCCCCTCGGCGCCGCGCATCGTGACCCTGGCGGCGGACAAGCTGCACCTCGGCACCGACCGCGCGGTGGCGCTCGGCGTCGTCGTCAACGAGCTTGTCACCAACGCCTGCAAGTACGCCTACGAGCCCGATACCGGCGGGGCCGTGCGCGTGCAGCTGCATGCTGACGCGACGCAAGGCTATCGCCTGATCGTCGAGGATGACGGTTGCGGCCCGCCCGAGCCCGGCACAGCGAAGGGCACCGGCATGGGGTCCAAGATCATCGGCGCGATGGCGGCTACTCTGAAAGCCCAAGTGGCGATCGAGGCGGCGACGCCGGGCCTGCGTGCCGTGGTGCAGGGCCCGATTAACTAGGCCCTCGTCGCCGGCTGGGCTTAAGTTTAGCGCCCGGCCTTCGCAGCCATTTGATTTGCTTCGTGTTTCATCCTCCAACCAACGGAGCGACGAACCTTGCACAGCCTGGCCGACGAACAGCCCGCCGCCGCCCATCACACCGAGCGGGGCCGGGAGGCGACCTCGCCCTGGCACATGCCGCTTGCCGGGTGGAAGGACGTGGTGCTGCGCACGGCCAAGGAGGCCTCGGCGGACAACGTCGGGCTGGTGGCGGCGGGCGTGTCCTTCTACGGCTTTCTGGCGCTGCTGCCGCTGATGGGTGCGATCGTGCTGAGCTATGGCTTGCTCGCCGACCCACAGACGGTGATGCAGAACATGACTGCGATGACGCAGATCATGCCGCGGGACATAGCCCAACTCATCGGCGAGCAGCTGCTCCACGTGGTGCAGACATCGAGCGAGAAGAAGGGACTGGGCGTCCTCATCGCGCTAGGACTCGCCTTGTTCAGCGCGCGCAACGGCGCCGCCGCGATCGTGACGGCGCTGAACATCGCCTACGAGGAAGAGGAGCGGCGCGGCTTCTTCAAGGTCAATCTGCTGGCGTTGACGATCACCGCCGCCGCCGTGGTGATGGCGGTGATCGCCTTGCTGGCTATCGCGATCGTCACCCAGGTCGAGGCGCTGCTGCCGGTCTCGCCAGTCGTGACGGTGCTGCTGAAGGTGGTGTCCTACGTCATGCTGATGGGCATCGCCGCCGGGGCCGCCGCCTTGCTCTATCGCTACGGCCCCTCGCGAGACCGTGCGCAGTGGGCCTGGCTCTCGCCGGGGTCGCTGCTGTTCGCGGTCAGCTGGGTGGCGCTGACGGTCGGCTTCGGCATCTACGTGACGAACTTCGGCAACTACAGCGCCACGTACGGCTCGCTGGCGACGGTGGTGATCCTGCTGACCTGGCTCTACTTGTCGAGCTACCTGCTGGTGTTCGGCGGCGAGCTCAATTCCGAGCTCGAGCATCAGACGCGCCGCGATACTACCCGAGGCCCTGAACGGCCTTTGGGAAGCCGAGGCGCCTGGTCCGCCGACCACGTCGCGCAAGGCTCGTCGATCAAGGGCAGCGGCAACCCCGAAGCCGGGCAAGACCGCTAAGGCGATCAGCCGCTGGGCAGGGCCTCCAGCGTCTCGGCGGCGCGCTGGCGCACGCCGGGATCGCGGGTGACTTCGAGGATCGACCCCAGGCTGGCCCGCGCCGCCTTCACGTCCCCATCGACGAGCTCGAGCCGGGCGCGCTGCCACCAGGCATGGACCGTCGCCGGCGCCATTACCGTCATGCGCGTGTAAAGCTCCAGCGCGCGGCGGCCTCTTCCCGCCTGCTCGGCGCGAGAAGCCTGATTCTGGAGCAGACGCACCAGCACCGCTTTTTCCGGCATCGCCGCGATGTGGGTGACGGCCGGGTCGCTCCGATCCTCGCCAAACGCCCGGACGAGCGCCTGGATCCGCGCGCCATCCACGTGCACGCCGCCGCCGAACGGATCGACGATGACCGGGTCCGCCTCTTCCCCGACAAGCACCAGCACATGCCCGGGCACGTCCAGCACTTCCGCATCCCAGCCGAGCCTGCGCGCCAGTGTCACCCAGATGATCGAGAGACTGACCGGCAGGCCGCGACGGCGATCGAGCACGCGGACCAGATCGGCATTGTCCGGGTGGTCGTACGTCATGGTGTCGCCCGCCAGCCCGAACTCGCCGGCAAGCACCACCGCCAGCGCATCGGCGCGGTCGACGGCGTTATCGGCGCGGCCACCGACGGCTTCGAGGCGGGCGCTCATCTCGTCCAACAGCTCGTGATAAGGCGCTAGGTCGATGCCGGGATGATCCAGCGCCGCCAGCGTCAGCGCCGCATCGGCCAGGTCGATCTCGTCATCGTCGATGAGACCGAGGAAATTCAAGTCTTCGTCCATCACGACCATATGGGATCGGGGAAGCGGAAAATCGAGCCGAACCGTTCGGTTATGGCTTCGATCGTGGCGGAGCTGATGGAGAAGCTGGAGCGGTGAAGGGAAACGCTTTGATCATCTAACGATTTGATCTTAAAATCGTTGCTGCAATGCAGCAAAAAATCTGGCCCCTCTACGTGGCCCCACTCCCTTTTCATAAATCGGGTTCGAAGCTTAAACATGTCACGCGAGCGGGACGCACGCATGCCGCGTCACTTTACATCACTAAGATAAGCCGCCTCATCGTCATAATGAGTCTCACCGCGTTAATCCTGGACCACGTTGCCGCTGCCATAAAGGTTGTTCGAACACTGATTGTTCATCAAAATCTCGATTTGATTAAAACTCATTGCCCGTCGCGGCCCAATTTCGAGCCTCGCCAAGTACGGCCGGATGGCGTCGACGTTAGTGATTGGACGGGCCGCTTCGAGGGTGAAACTGGTGGATTACGGCCGGGCCGCTTTCGAGCGCCAAGATGGCGTGAGCGGCCGCTTGTTTAGGTAGTGGTAGTGATGGCCAAGCCGCCGACGACGCGGATGTTCAGGACAAACTTGTCGAAGATGAAATCTGCCGTTTAGAAAGATATTGGCTTGGAGGAACCGTAGATGTGATCTCCACCGGGCGCTTCCATAAATCGCTCTGCCCGTGCTTTGGACCCGGAGCGCACGTGAGTGACCGCTCCGGGCTCAATATGAGCGATCGGGATTACTGATCCTTAGCAGCTTCCTGTTGTTCGCCGATTTGTTTGATCTGGCCTTCGCCCATCACCGACATCACGGCATTGCCGCTCGCGGAGAAGTTGCCGGCGGGCAGGGTGGCGAGTTGTCCGTCCACTTTGACGAGCAGCTGCTGAGCCTCCCCGCTGGCGTTCGACAGGACCTGCCGAACCCGGCCGATGCGCTCGCCGCCGGGCGATAGCACGGGCATGCCGCTGGTCACGTTGAAAGCGCCGTCACCCGAACCCGAGCCGGCGGCTGAGCCCCACAGAGGGCCGCCGGCGCCGTTGGCCGAACCGGAGCCGGAAGCGCTGCCCGATCCGGTCAGCGAGTGCGAGCCGCTGAGCAGGCCGGAGGTGCCCGAGATCAGGCCCTGACCCTGGTCCTGCGCCGCGTCGGCGCCGCCGCGCGCACGCTGGACCGCGCCGGAGGTCGCCCCTTCGGTGGCGCTGCGAGCCGACTGAATCGTGCCGCGGATCGCGTCGGTGCCGATAAGCTGCGCATTGGCGCTGCCCGAACCAGCGACGCTGCCATTGCCTGAAGCACTCGAAGTCAGCGAGTTGACTGGGCTAGTGATCGAATTGGTCACGTCGCCGCCGCCATTGGCGCTGACGCTGCGGTCTGCCTTAACGCGGCCGCTCTTGCGGTCGACGCTCTGGCTGCCGGTGCTTGACGTTGCGCCGCGCCCAGCACTGTTCAACGTGCCGCTAGTGCCAGAGCGGACGCTGTCGAGCGTACCGCCAACGGAATGGGCGCCGCCAAGCGTCCCTCCCATAGTGCCGCTCAGAGTACCGCCGATACCACCACCCAGGCCGCCTCCGCCCAGGATCTGAGCGTGAGCCGTGGTCGTTAGCAGCAGGGCGACCGAAATCGCGATGATCTTGCGCATGACTGAAATCCTTTGCTCATATTCGACGAGAGGCGTTCGCCGTCTCTCCATCCGGGAACGAGAGGACCGTGCGATTTAATCCATCTATTTTTCCGTCATTTTCTTTTGGCGCAGCTCCGGCACAGCAATCCGCGCCCAAAAATGGGATCGGCGCCCTTGCGGCCGAGGTCCTCGGCCTCGTGGTCGAGCATTGTAATCACGCCACGCGCATTTTCGCTATTGGCGAGCGCCGCGGCGGCGCGGGCGGCGACGAGCGGCACGGCATAGGAGGTGCCGCGCACCGTGTGCCATTTGCCGCCAGCATTCGCTACGACCATGTCCGCGCCGGGCGCAGCGTAGTCGAGATGCAAGGCGCGGCCGGCCTCGATCAGCGCGCGGCCTCGGCCGTCGACCGCAGTCACGGCGATGACGCCCGGATAGGACGCGGGATAGGACGGCGGCGCGGCCGGGCCATCATTGCCAACCGCCGCAACGACATGAACGCCGCGACGCTGTGCCGATGCGACGGCACGAGCGACGACCGGATTGTTCGGGCCGACCAGACTGATCGACACGATCCGGCTGCCCTGCTGCCCGACAAGCCAGTCGAGTCCGCGCGCGACTGCCAGTGCATTGCCCCCGGCCGCGTCGATGCCGTAGACGTCGGCCACCGCGATCCGCCGCACGCCGGCCAATTTAAGGAGAGAGGCGACCGCGCTGCCGTGGTGACTGGGGGTTGGCGCGCCTTTTGCAAAACCGCGCGTAGCGGCGACCGGGATCGCTGGACCGGGCGCACCGTCGATCACGCCGACGGGCTGGTCGATGGAGGCAGGCGCTGCGGCATAGCCGGGTGCGCCGTTGTTCGGCGCCGCGCCCGACTGGAAATGCAGCGTATCAGCAGAGACATCCGCATGGGGCAGCAGCTTCTTCAGCGCGACCTCGGCTTCCGCCAACGACTGCGGCGCGGATACGCTCAGGCGAACCACGGTGATGTCGAGCGTATCGAGCTGCTCGCGGCCGAGCACTGAGAAGCCCGCCGCCTCGGCCCGGGCGACTTCGGCATCGCTCGCGCCGGTGAGCAGCAGCTCGCCCCGCCGCGCGGGATTCCCTGCGGCGTCCAATTCCAGAACCGCGCGGTTGCGCCGGACTAGGTCTTTTAGTCGCGAGAGGCGGACCTCGGCCAGCCGGGTCGCGCTCCGGGCAACGTCGCCCACGGTATTCTGGATCGGATCGAGCGTGCGGCCCGCCCGGTCGAGCACGCCGCCTACTGCAGGCCCGACCGGCGGAAGGCCGAGTTGCGCCGCGGCGGGAGCCGCGGTGAGCGTAGCCAGGAGCACAATCGGGATGAATCGTGTTCGCATGACTTCCTTTGAACCTTTTTATCATGAAGCATGGATGAAACGGGCACGGTGCGTCGTTTCATCCGTGAAAGGGCAAAGAAACTGTCGGAACGAAGGGACGGGTTCGAGGACGAGCTTCTGGCGTTGCTGCCGCGTATGCGGCGCTTCGCCACCGGTCTGACGCGCAACCTGCCTGAAGCCGACGATCTTTGCCAGATGACGATCGAACGGGCGCTCCGCAGCCGCGCGCAGTGGCAGGTCGGCACCCGACTCGATAGCTGGATGTATCGGATCATGCGCAATATCTGGATCGACGAAGGCCGGGCAAGCACGCGGAAGTTGCAGACCTTCGCCGATCCCGACGAAGGCCTGAGCGTCGGTGTCCATGGCGGGCAGGAGGAACACGTCGAACTGATGGACATCGACCGAGCACTGGTGAACCTGCCCGATGAACAACGCGAGGCCGTAATTCTCGTAATGGTCGAGGGCTACTCCTACAAGGAGGCTGCCGATATCGTCGGCTGCCCGGTCGGCACCCTGAATTCGCGCCTGGTGCGCGGGCGGGATGCGCTGATGGTTCTGCTGGGCAAAGCGGCATGAGCGTTTCGAAAGAACTTATCGCCGCCTATGCCGACGGCGAGCTTGAAGGGGAGACGCTGTGCAAGGTCGAAGCCGCAGTGGCGGCCGATCCCGAGTTGCAGGCACAGGTCGCGGCGCACCACCGGCTCAGGGCGATGCTCGGCGCGCATTTCGGACCGGTAGCGCAAGAGCCGGTTCCCGAGCGCTTCCTCGAACTGTTGCGGCCGGGGCCGTCGAACAATGTCGTCGATTTTGCCGCTGCATGCGAACGGACGCGGCGCCCAGCGCCGCGCTTTGCCTGGTTCGGTCCGGCGCTGGCGGCTTCGCTGGTCATGGCGCTGATCGGATATGGCGTCAGCCACCGCTCCGAGCGCGACTATGCTGGGGGCGACGTGGCCGCGGCACTCGAGAGCCAGCTAGTTGCTACACAGCCGCGCGAGGCGCCGGTACGCATACTGCTCAGTTTCCGCGATGGCGAGGGGAACTTCTGCCGCGGCTTTGCCAGTGCGGCGCAATCCGGCGTCGCCTGCCGCG
>Ga0163161_10002281_pt1 | contig 13763 bp, 10 predicted proteins | sample S45metaG_FD_129847 | JGI IMG/M metagenome (GOLD analysis project Ga0163161, IMG submission 129847) | Switchgrass rhizosphere microbial communities from Kellogg Biological Station, Michigan, USA - S4-5 metaG | ecosystem: Host-associated > Plants > Roots > Rhizosphere > Soil | place: USA... | reverse complement strand
CTCGATGAAGGGCATCCTCGACACTTTCAAGATCACATTCCCGGCTGTATACGAATCGCAGAACCGGTCGGAACGCGAAAAAACTCTGCACTTCGGATATCGCCACGCCACCGGTGATACCCGCAATTGGGGCTCGCCCTATTACGTCTTCCTTATGCCTTCGTCTATGGAGAAGAAGGGCGATGTGCTCACCAAAAAGACCTTTGTCATCAACGGCGAGATGATCGAGACGGAAGGTGAAGCTTTCATCCGCAAGCAGCTCAAACTCCCGGCGCTCCCGGAAGCCGCAAAGTCGGTCGCCCAAAGCGATGATCCAGCTTCCTGTGATCCAAAAACAAAGACGGCGGAACTAAAGAAACCAACAGAAGAACAATAGGTTGTCTCTGCTAGCGGGGCATGACTGCCAGCGTGTCGGTGAGCTTTGCCGCAACCGTTCGCAGCGGCTCTTTTGCGGCGACGAATTTCCCGTCAAGAGCAGAGTCCTCCGACTGGGCGGCAAGATCCGTGATTCCCTGAATGTGCGGAAGGTATTTTTGCAGTGTGGGCTTTGTTCGGAATTCGGATTCGAGGTTGCCCAGAGCGGTGCGGATATTACGGATCGCTTCGACCAGCTCCGCCTCCTTGGTCTTTATCTTGTCGGCAGTCGCCGGTTTTAGATTGCCGGCCTTGGCGTCGGCATCAGCGGTTTGCAACCCGGCGGCGATATTGCCTAGCTTGTTCACAAAAGCGTTGACATTCGAGAGCTGGATTTCGACCTTTTCGCGTGCGGCCCGCACCTCGAGCGGTGGCACTAGGGTCGTCGTCTTGGCGGTCGTTTTCCTAGCCGGCTTGCGCTGGGCGTGGGTTGCGCCTGCCAAAAACGCAATGGCCAGCATTGCGATCGCCATCATTTGAAGCCCCTTCATTTCATCCCTCCTTGTTCCATAACACTCAAAAATCTTATCATAATCACGATGCCTCAACGCCCATTAGAAGTTCGCAGGCTCGGCCGCGTTGGCTATGCTGACGCCCTCAGGTTGCAGAATCAGCTTGAAAGCCAGGTCATCGAGCGGCGCGACAGCGACCATTTGCTGCTGCTCGAGCATCCGCATACATTCACCCTCGGCCGCCGGTCGAAAAGCGATGGCGTACTGGCGACGTCTGATATTTTGCGGCGGCTGGGCGCCGAGGTCTTTGAGATAAACCGCGGCGGACGCGTGACGTATCACGGCCCCGGGCAGGTCGTCGGTTATCCGGTGATCTGCCTTTCGCCCGATCGCGAGGACGTCCATCGATATGTCCGGGACCTCGAGGAAGTACTTATCAGGACGATGGCCGACTTCGACATCGAGGCATTTCGCATCGAAGGGCTGACCGGCGTTCATACTGTCGAGGGCAAGGTCGCAGCGATCGGCGTGCACATCAAGCGATGGGTCACAACCCACGGATTTGCACTGAACGTGAACACCGATCTCACCTACTACAACTGGATCATCGCATGTGAGGGCGAGCCCGTGACCTCGATGGAGCGGCTGCTCGGCCGAGAGGTCGATGCAATCGATGTCGAAGACAGGATCGTTACTAATTTTGCGAAGGTATTCGATGTATACATAGTAGAAGGCGTGAATTTGACGCGCGCCGGGAAAGACTCTGCGTCCGCGGCGTTGGTGTGAACGCAGAGCTCGACCGAGGGTGCGCCAGAAAGGCTCCCTAAAAGAACGGAGATAAAATGAGAGCCATAAATTTGTTAATGATCCTTTGCGTTGCTGTGTTGGTCGGCTGCGGCCCTTCGGGCGACAATAATTCGAACAACAGCAACATCGCGGCGCCGCCCGACATACTCGGCCTGAGAGTTGTTGAGCGTCCGCAGAAGATCAAGGACCTGATGGCCGCCCGCCGCGAGCAGGACTCGGCAACGCCGAAATTGAAGATCATCGAGCCCGCGGCTAATGCGTCGGTTAACGGCTCGACCGTCAAGGTCAAGCTCGAGTTGTCGGGCGACCTGAAAGGCTACAAGCCGGGCATGGACGAGGCTACGCACACAGGCAATCATATCCACGTCATCCTCGACAACCAGCCCTACGAGGCGTACTACAACCTTGACCAGCCCTTCGAGCTTAGGAACGTCTCGGACGGCGAGCACACATTGCGTGTCTTCCCGTCGCGGCCATGGCACGAGAGCTATAAGAATGAGGACGCTTTTCAGATGGTGAAATTCACCGTCAAAAACGGCGGCGCCGATGTGAATAAACCAGCCACAACGTCGGACGGACAGCAGATGTCGAATGCGGCCGGACCTGCATCGGAAGGAAAGGAAATGGCGCCGTCAACCGCTGGCGCGGTCGAGCTGTACAGGGCGCTGCTCACTTACAGCCGGCCAAAAGGCGAGTACAAAGGCGAGGACGGCAAGGCCGTCATGATCGACTTTTGGCTTTCGAATGCGGCGATCGAGCCTAACGCTGAAGCCAAGAACTCATACGAGATCGTTCGCGTCCGATATTCGATTGATGGCGGCGGACCGAAGTACATCGAGACATGGGAGCCTATCTGGATCGCCGGCCTGACTGACGGCAAACACACGGTCAAGCTCGAGGTGGTCGACGAGGACGGTAATCCTATCGACAACGGCGGATACAATTCGACGACGCGAGAGATAACAGTAACCAAATAGGCTCTCTATGAGACGTGATATTACATCGTGGTTCAGCCATAACCTCGGGATGGACATGCCGCTAGTGGCTTATGGCGACGCGGGTTATCCGGTTCTGATGTTCCCGACGGCAGCAGCCGATTACCTGGAATACGAGCGATTCTATATGGTCGATTCGATCAAGGAGTTGATCGAGGCGGGCAAGATCCGCGCGTATTCGATAAACTCGGTCAACAAATACAGCTTGTTGAATCGCGAATCACACCCGGGATGGAAGGTCGAGATGCTCTCGCGCTATGACCGCTATGTAACCGATGAAGTGCTGCCGTTGATACGCAACGAGTGCGGCGAGGATGCGCGTCCGCTGACCACGGGCGCATCATTGGGTGCATTGCTCGCGATGAACACTTACCTTAAACACTCGGACCTCTTTCGCGGCACGATCGCGATGAGCGGAAGTTACGATATTTACAACTATCTCGAGGACTATTTTGACGACAACGTCTATTTCAATAATCCGGCAATGTATATCAAGAACCTCAACGACGACTATCACTTGCCGCGTTTGCAGCATGCCGATTCCATCGTCATCGTGACTGGCCAGGGCTCATACGAGGCCCCGGATCGCAGCCGTGAATTCTCTGCATTACTTTATTCCAAAGGCATTCCGCATCGCCTGGACGTCTGGGGTCACGACGTCAATCACGATTGGGTCTGGTGGCGCAGAATGCTGCCGTATTATCTCGGAGAATTCACAAAATAGTCAGAACTGCCTGCGTAGGCCGGCAGTCAGTTCGTAAAAGAAAAAGACCGCAGTTCCATCTCTGAACTGCGGTCAATTTGTTTTGTGCTTTTTGGCCGCCCGCTCACGCAGGCGGTTCTGACTAACCGTCGCCCTTTTTGCCTTTGCGTTTTTCACCTTGTGGCTTTTCAGCCGGTGGTTCCGGTTTTGGCTTTGTCTCGGTCACCGGTGGTTTGACGACGGGCGGTTTGTCGGAAGGATTTTCGTCGGGTTTGGCTGTTTTTGGTTCCGGCGGCCCGGCTTCGGTATCGCCGGTCGGCAGCGGTGCGTTGGGATCGATCTTCACGCCCGGCGTAACGGCTATTCCTTTGGGCGCGTTGGCATCGGCCTCGGCAAGGGTTTCCAACTCCTCGCGTTTTCGCTGTTCGGCGGCACGCTTGATCTCAGACGGCATTGGCGGGGCCTCGGGGAAGTGCTCGATCGGCTTGCCTTTCATAAACGGCACCATAAAGGCGTTGAAATACGGCAGCGCGCCGTGGCCGCCCGTCATGTTGTTGCCAAGGTTCTCTTTTCTGAGCGGATTGCCCATCCAAACGCCGGTCGTATATGTCGGCGTATAGCCGATGAACCACACGTCCGTGTGATCGTTAACGGTTCCCGTCTTGCCGCCCAGCGGATTGCCGCCCGCGCTCGCCGCCGCGGCAGTTCCGCCGCCGCTGCAAACGCCACGCATCAGTTCGACCATCGTTAGGGCGACGTATTCGCTCGTTACCTTTGAGCTGGCACCGTCGTATTCCTCGAGCAGGCTGCCGTCGCGGTTGTAGACCTTTCGTATAAGGTGCGGCGTCATTCGAATGCCTTTGTTGGGAAACGACGAATATGCCGCTGTCATTTCTAACAGCGACGCCTCGCTCGCGCCCAGAGCGGACGGCAGGCTGGGCGCCATCGGATTAGTAATCCCGAACCGGCGGACCATCTGTGCTCCAGCCTGGATGCCGACCTGTTCGAGAAGGTGAACGGCGGCGATGTTGTAAGACTTGGCAAGCGCGATCTTCATCGGCAAGTTCGCCTCGCCCAGGCTGCCGTCATAGTTATGCGGCTGCCAGCCGCCACGCTTTATGGGCGCGCCGCTGACGACGGTGTCCGGCGTCATACCTGACTCAACGGCTGCCGTGTATATAAACGGCTTATACGCCGAACCGGTCTGCCTAAGGCCCTGCGTCGCATTATTGAACTTGTTTGTGTGAAAATCATATCCGCCGACCTCGCAGATGATCTCGCCCGTATGGGCGTTGATCGTCACCAGTGCGGCTTGTATGTCCGGCACCTGCGAGAGCTCGACATCGAGGGTCTTGTTTTCCTTGTCGACCTTCTTTACCAGGAACTCGGCAAGGTAGCCGGGCTTTAGCTCGTCCTTTGGCCGGCGGCCGCTGCGGCCCATGTTTCCTTGCCTGACAACTGCCTTGAACCGGCCGAAGCGCACGCCCACCTCGTCCGCGGCCGGATTGACCTTCATTATCAGACCCTTAATGTACTCACCCTCGTTATACTCATCGCCATACCAATCGGCGTGCTTATAGTTGTTGAGTCTCTGCTCGATCTCTTTTTGGTCCGTGAGCGGCTGGTCGTCGTCGTCAACGAGAATGTTCTGGTAGTCGGATCGCCACTTGCGCCCCTTATCAAAAGCACGGAGCCGCTCGCGGATGGTGCGTGTCGCGATCTTTTGTGCCTCTATGTTGATCGTCGAATAGACCTTGAGCCCGCCCTGCGCGACGCGGGTCGTATACTTTTCTTCCAAATACCGACGGATCTCTTCGACCGGATAGTCCCACGCGGTCGACTTCGGCTGCGACTGGTAATAGGCCGTGTCCGCAAGCGCTATCGGCTTGGCTTTGGCCGCGTCGACCGCGGACTGCGAATACCTTTCCGGAAAATACTTCGCCATCTGATCGAGGACGACATTGCGGCGTTCCTGCGCCTTCGCAATATTGCGGGTCGGTGAATAGTCGGTAGGCGATTTGGGCACAGCCGCCAATAGTGCGGCCTCTTCCAGGTTCAAATCCTTCAACGACTTGCCGAAATAGGTCCGCGATCCCGCTTCAAATCCGTAGGCGCCCGCCCCGAGAAAGACATAATTCATGTACATCTCGAGGATCTGATCCTTCGTATACAACCGCTCGATCTGGAGGGCAACTGCCCATTCATTGACCTTTCTCGTATAGGTCTTGTCTTTGTAAAGAAAGAGGTTCTTAGCGAGCTGCTGCGTGATGGTCGATGCTCCTTGAAGATCGCCCGTCGTGAGGTTTTTTAATACAACGCCGATGATCCTATACGGGTCGATGCCGATATGGTCGCGAAAGCGATAATCCTCGATCGCCATGAGGGCGTCCTTTACATTGTCGGGAACGTCCTGGATCTTGACCGGGATGCGTTTCTCGATGGCGAATTCTGCCAGGATGGTCTCGCCGTCGTCGGCATAGATCGTCGTCACCTGCGGTGGGCGATATGTCGCGAGTGCCGACACCTCGACCGAGTAACGTGAGTTGTTCAGATAATAGGAGGCTAGAACGCCGGTGAGCGCGCCTGCCGATAACGAAAGCAAGAGCGCCATGGCAAGCAGCGTCAGGCTCGACAGGCCGCTGCGCGTCTTTCCCATCGCGGCGGCCTCGGCCGGACTTAATCTTTGTGCTTCTACTGCCACTTACAAAACCTCCTAGTTGACAAAACGACGCAGTCTGACACTAATGACAAACCCGATCGCAACGAATGTCGAAAGTATCGCTGAGAGACCCGCGCTCATCAGCGGCAGCGGCACCCCGATCACCGGCAGCACGCCGAGGGCCATTCCGACATTCATAAATATCTGGAAGATCATGCCGCATACGATTGCCATTATAACAAGCATTCCGGCACGGTCGGAAGACTGTCTCGCACCCGCGATCATCCTCGACAGCAATAATGCATAAGCCAACAGCAGCGACACGCAGCCGATAAATCCTGTATTCTCAGCAGTTACGGCAAATATAAAATCTGTATGCGGCTCGGGTAGAAACTTGAGCACGCTTTGTGACGTTTCGGTGTCGCCCATATTGCCCGCAAGGCCGCCCTTGCCGACCGTGATCGTTGACTGGATCGTGTGGTAACCGTAACCGCGAGGGTCGACCTCGTCGGGATTGGTGACAGCAAGGATACGCTCTTGCTGATAACGCTTGATCTTGCCGGTCTTGACACCGACGTACCAGCCGGCTGGGACCATTATCGCCGCGGCGATTATCGCCAACACAACGTACCTTATTCTGATGCCCGACAAAAAGAACATTGCTGCGAGGATCGGCATATACGTGATCGCCTGTCCTGCGTCCGGCTCGAGCATGATAAGGCCAACAGGTGCGGCAAAAATGGCGCCGCCAATTAGCATCTCCTTAAGACTCAGTGAGCCCGCTTTACGCCCGCCGTAATACTTGGCAAGCATCAGAACTGTCGGGATCTTGACGAATTCCGATGGCTGAAACTGTCCGATGAGCGGCAGCTTGAGCCATGCTTTTTGGCCATTCACCGTAACCCCAAGCGGCGTGATCACGAGGAGCAGCAGAATAAGCCCGGCGACGTAAAAGAAGGGTGCCGCGTCGATGATGCGGCGATAATCATTGAAAGCGATAACCAGAAAAGCGACGAAGGCGATGCCGATGCCGATGATCTGTTTTGACCAATAGCTCTCGGTCGGCAGAGCGTTGTGTATCTGCCAAACGCCAAACGCCGCGATAGCGACCGCGAGCAGCGCGGTCAACCAGTCAAAATCGCGCAGATCGCGCTTTTCGATGATCGCAACCATCCCTTATTTTGCTGCGACCTCCTGCTGGCCAGGCTGTGCCGGACGCTTGGCAAGATATGTTTCATACATCGCCCGAGCCGCGGGGGCCGCGTTCGACGCTCCAAAGCCTGAATTTTCGATCAGCGCTATCACCGATATGTCAGGTTTGTATGCCGGTGCAAAGCTCACGAACCACGAGTGATCCTTGTTCTTCCCCGAATCCTTTCCGACCTCGGTCACCTGCGCAGTGCCGGTCTTGCCGGCGATCTCAAGATTAGGCATCCGTATCGCGCCTGCGGTACCGCCGGCATTTACGACGCCCCACATGCCCTTGATGATCATGTCCCACTGGTCGGATTCGAGCTCGATAAGCTTCGGCTCGGGATGTTGGTAGGAAAATCCTGCTCTCGGCGGTATATAAGTAACATCGCCCTCCTCACCGACGGCGCCGATCGGCTTGAATTCCTTAAGAAAATGGGGAACATATTCTTTCCCACGCATGCCGACGCTCGCGACAGCACGCAGCATCGAGATAGGAGTGACGACGACCGTATCCTGGCCGATCGCCGCCATTGCGGTACGAATGTCGTTCCACTTACCCTCATGCTTTAAAATATAAGGCATCCATGTCTTCGGCGTTTGCGGCACCTTTTCGTTGGGCAGGTCGATGCCCGAGCGATGGTCGTAGCCGAAGGTCTCGACCATCTTGATGATCCCCTCAATGCTCATTTTCAATCCCAGACGGTAGTAATATCCGTCACACGAATGGATGATCGCCGGCGTCAATGCTGGCGATCCGTGATTGCCCATGCAGCGGATAAACTTGTTCCCGACCTGCAGGCCGCCGCCGCAGGCGAGGCTCGAATGCTGGATCGTGATCGCGCCTTGCTGCAGTGCCGCGACCGACTCGGGAATTTTCCATGTCGAACCCGGCGGATATCGTCCTTGGATCGCGCGGTTATAGAGCGGCCGTTTTTCGTCCTGCCAATAGGCCGCGATCTGGGCACGGCCCTCTTGCGTCGAGCTGCCGCGGACAAATATATTCGGGTCGAATGACGGAGCTGATGCCATTGCGAGGACCTCGCCGTTGTTCGGGTCCATCGCAATTATGGTGCCGCGTTTTGTTACGGATGTGGCGAGCTGGTGCTCAGCCTCGTTCTGAAGGTCGAGATCTATCGTCGTAACCAGGTCTTGGCCTGACTGCGGCGGGACCACTGCGAGCTCGCTCTGCACGCGCCCGCGGCTGTCGACAAGCACTTTGCGATAGCCCGGTTTCCCGCGCAGGTACTCGTCATAATACTGTTCCAACCCGCCTTTACCGATCACGTCGCCCGGGCGAAAGCCTTTGTCGCGGAATTCATCCGATTCGAGCTGCGACGGGCTGATCTCGCCGACGTATCCGAGCACATGGGCGAGCGTCGTTCCGAGCGGATAATGTCGCTGCGGCTGCAGCTCGACGCGCAGCTCAGGGAACTCCAACGAATGCGACTCGACCCACGCGATGTCGCGCATGTCGGCGTTCTCTTTGAGCACCATCGCCTCGAACTCGTTCTGTTGCTTGATCAGGTTGAGCCGCTCGACGACAAACTGCCGGTCCATCGTCAGCCCATGCGAGTAATCATCCACTCGGTCATTGACGTTGACGGATTTGAGCGGCTCATTCGACAGGACGACATTGTAGGTCGGCCTCGAATCGACGAGCAGCTTGCCGTTGCGATCGAATATGGCGCCCCGCGGAGCCGGGATCGGTATCAGCCTGACGCGCTGGCTCTCGGCACGATCACTGTAGTAACCGCCTTTGATGATCTGGAGATAGTAAAGCCGCGCCCCGAGCAACGCCAGCAGAAGAAACGCGAGTCCCTGGATCACGCCGACCCTCAAGCCTAGATTTTGGATGTGATCACCGATCTTCATGACCAAAAGAAGTTATTTACCCAGCCTTATCGGATTACGCCTGCGAGTCTGCCGCCGGGGCGTGAACATCTCGCGCTTTCGCGGCCGCACCTTATCGGTGGCGAAACTCTGCAGTAGCAGATACATAAGAGTGCCGACGATCGTGGTAGCTATCAACGAATAGGCGCTGGTCACCACCACGTCCACGGTAGGCGGCTGGCCGAACAAGCGATGCAGTCCGTAGTAGAGGGTCGCATTCAACACACACGCGCCAGCTAAGACGGGGATCCTTAACAGAAGGTTGTCCAGATAGACCCGTCGTGCTATCTCGGAAAGTATATATGCGATAAGGGTTTTGGTGAATCCGTTGGCCCCCATGAGTCCGCCGCTCAAAGCGTCTACGGCCAGGCCCGAGATAGTGCCGAACAAGATGGCCCTGATCGCATTTCGCTGGAGCGCTGCATAGACGACTATGATGAGCGGAAAGTCGATGTACGCCAACGGCTCCCAGGCATTTCGAAGTGTCCATTGGAGGACTATCGCAATTATCAGCGAGACTGTTAGTTTTACGCCTTCCATCCGTTGCGGTTTATTTGCTCTTTACTGCGTTTGGGAGCTTTTGCTCGAACTCTGTCTTGTTTGGAGCCTCGTAAAGCAGCACGCCGACCTCCTGCATCGAGTCCAGGTGTGCCGCCGGACGTATCTGGATAACGTGCGGCGTAGTCGCTGACCCCTGGACGACGTTGACTATCTCGCCGACCTTCAGCCCCGGAGGAAAAATGCCGTCCTGGCCGGTCGTGAAGACTGGCTGCCCGACACGAACGTCGATATTGCCCGGTACATACTTCATTTCGAGCAGATCTCTCTTGCTTGAGCCGCTGACAACGCCCAATGCATTTGATTCGCCGATCTGCCCTATCACTGCCCCGAGGCCGGACTTATCGCGGGTGATAAGGTCGACCTGCGCAGTCAACGGACTTACAGCCGTAACACGGCCGACGAGACCGCCGTCCGTAACGACCGGCATGTTCAGTTGGACGCCATCCAGACTGCCGCGGTTAATGATCGAGGAATCGAACCAGACCGACGGATCGCGGCCGATGATACGGGCCGTCAGCACCTTGTATTTGCTTTGCTCCTTGAGCTGAAGCAGCGAGCGCAGGCGGGCGTTTTCAGACGCAAGCTCTTCTTTTTGTTTCAGCTCGACCTCCAGCTCCTGGACGTGCTGCTTTAGTTGATCGTTCTCGCCCTGTGCCGACCGAAGGTTCGAGATCGAAGTAAAATAATTTGCGATCGAGGATGTGACCGTCGTGACGGGTGATTGAACAAAATCGGCGGCCGTTTGTGTCCAGACCCTTATTACCCTTTGTCCCGAGGTTATTTCGCGGGCGTCGAACGCCATCAATACGAAATTGACCAGCAGCAACGCGACCATGAGCCACGGGCTCAGCCGCCAAACATCCTTTTGACTACGCTCGGCCATCGCTACAATTACGAATTACGAATTACAAATCACGAGTATAACGATAAAACCTGTTCTGCAATCCGTAATTCGCAATTTGAAATTCGTAATTGACTAACTTCCTGTCATCAATGAATTGTCCCACTTGACGCGCTTGAGCAGCTCGAAATCCGACAGCATCTTGCCCGTGCCCAACACGACCGACGAAAGGGGGTCATCGGCGATAACCACAGGCAGGCCGGTCTCTATCATCAAGCGTTTATCGAGGTTCTTGAGGAGAGCTCCGCCGCCGGTCAGCACGATGCCGCGCTCGACGATGTCGGCAGAAAGCTCGGGCGGCGTGCGTTCGAGAGCGACGCGAACGGAATTAATGATCGTCGAGACCGAATCTGACAAAGCCTCGCGGATCTCTTCATCGGTCATCGTTATGGTCTTTGGGATGCCCTCGATCAGGTTGCGGCCGCGTACATCCATGGATAGCGGCTCTTCGAGCGGGAAGGCGCTGCCAAGAGCGATCTTGATCGCCTCGGCCGTTCGTTCGCCGATCAGGAGATTGTACTTGCGCTTAATGTACTGGGTGATGGAATCATCCATCTCATTCCCTGCCACACGGACGGCACGCGAATAGACGATACCGGAAAGCGAGATGACGGCAATATCGGTGGTGCCGCCGCCTATATCGACGACCATGTTGCCGTGTGGCTCGGTAATGGGAAGCCCGGCGCCGATGGCCGCGGCCATCGCCTCCTCGACCAGATAGACCTCGGATGCCTTGGCTCGATAAGCGCTGTCCTCGACGGCCCGCCGTTCGACCTGTGTTATCTCGGACGGGATCCCGATGACGACACGCGGGCGGACCCACGATTTGCCGTTATGGGCCTTACGGATAAAATGCTGAAGCATTTTTTCCGTGACCTCGAAATTGGCGATGACGCCGTCCTTCATGGGCCGAATGGCGACGATGTTGCCCGGCGTGCGGCCCAACATCTCTTTGGCGTCGCGGCCGACCGCTTCGACCTGGTTGGTCACCTTGTTGATCGCCACAATTGACGGTTCGCTGACGACGATACCCCTGCCCTTGGCATAGACAAGCGTGTTGGCCGTGCCGAGGTCGATAGCAAGATCACTGGAAAATAAACTGAATAAAGACTTAAATGCCATTCTACGTTACTCTTCCGACTAAAAATATTGGCTTAGAGATCGTGGTAACCGAGGTGATCTTCGATCCGCAAAATGGGTACTTCGGGATAGCTAGATAGGACACCGTCGCCCAGAATGTCTAACCTAACAGCATACACCTATCCCTAAGCGTTTTTCTACTGTTATGAGTGATTTTTGTAGATCGGGGCAAAACTATGGGCTTCGGCGGGCCTCGCGCCTTTCAGAAACAAAAAAGCACGGACAAGCTATCGCAGCTTGTCCGTGCCTGTGAGATGCCCGCCTGAGGTTTGCTCAGGCGGGGCTGATCATTACGCGTTTACCGCCCCTCATTCGGTTCGGCCACGAAATCAACATCCGTCAGATTGTCGACGAGCGTGATGACGCGGCTCGGAACGGCGAAGGTGTAACGCTGCGAGTTGACCGTGACGACATACGTCTCGCCGGCCGTTAGGCCTTCGAACGAGAAGTAGCCGAAGCTTCCGGTGGTGACCGTTCGCGCCTCAGGCAACGAGTTGCCCGTGATGGTGACCCTTGCGTTGCGGATTCCAGCACCGCCTGCAGTTGCCACACGGCCCGAGAGCGATACTCCGGCTGCCGTCGTCTGCAAGAACTGGATACCCCAGCCGCAGATCTGACCCGACAGCACGCCCGGAACGAACGCCCCGCCATCGTCGCGGACATACAGGCTCCAGGTGCCGTTGGCGTTGGCCAGGAAGAAGTTCCCGTTCAACGTCTGCAGGCCCGTGCCTCCGACCGTGCTGCCCGGCTCGTTATACGGTGCCGGTGGTGCAGGTGCCGGGAAACTCGTAACCGGCGTTTCCCAATTCGTCGGCTCGTAATTGCCCGTCATAAGTGGCCCGTTGTTCGGGAGCACCTGTCCGGCCGTGTCCACAAAGGTCAACGTCACAGGATTGGTCGCCGGTATGGGAATCGCGCCTCCGGCATCGCCCATCAGGATGAACTTCTGTCCTTGCGGGCCCACCAGCAGGACATCGATGTTGTCCGGGAACTGGTGGTTGACGTCGAACAGCGTGATACGCAGTCCTCCGATCTGTACCGGTCCGCCGGTCACCGTGATGGTCGACGGATACGGCGAGGCCGGGCCTCCGAGCGTCATGTCTATGCACGTCCCGTTGCGGAAGTCGTTCGCCGTGTCGTTGATCGTCAAGACCGCCGTCGACGGTGACCCGAGGCCTCCGCCTGTCGGCATGCTCAACGCCAGGTTAACGGTCTCGTTCGCGTCGACGAGCGAATCCGGACACAGAGTGACCGGGAACGTCTTTACCGCTTCACCGTTATTAAACGTCAACGTACCGCTCGTCGAGATATAGTCGACGCCAGCCGTACAGGCTGCACCGCCTACTGCCGTGCCGTTCGACGTAGCAAAGTTGACCGTCGACACCACCTCCGGTGCCTCCAGTTGGCCCGTCCTTGTCACCGTGATCGTAGCCGTGTTGGCCTCGTCATCGATATACGTAGCCGAGCTGAACTGCATCAAGGTCGCCGGTGTCCCTGACGGCGAGACCACCGGTGTCGGCGTCGTAGTTGGCCCCGGTGTCGGAGTCCCGCAGCTTCCCAGGATGTAGCTCTGACCGCCTGTCGCGCCGCCGCCTGAGCCGTTGCAGAAGTACTGCAGGAACGTCGTGTCGTTCTTTTGCACTCCGGCTGTGGCCGATGTATTGGCGTTAGTCAGCGTGCCGTATATCACGTCAAAGCGAGTTTGTCCCTCATACAACCTCAGCTCAAAGCCGGCACTCCCGCTGCCCGGGAAGTACTGTGCCCGCCACTCGATGTTGAAGATGCGGTTTGGAGCAGTACCACTCACCGACGTGAAGATGCCGAATCCAGCGTTGACCAAATACAGATCATCCCAGTACGGGTAGATGCTGTAGTTATGGACCGCCCACGGCAGGCAGACGTTGGTGAAGGTGGTATCGGTCGTCGTAAACTGCGCATTGCCGTTCGACGACAGATTAATGCTCGTGAACGCCTGATCATACAACGTGTATGAGAACGGCAGAGCGACGGTTGTTACGGTGTCATCCCCATGGTTGCCGATGTCCGT
>Ga0163161_10002280_pt1 | contig 13765 bp, 9 predicted proteins | sample S45metaG_FD_129847 | JGI IMG/M metagenome (GOLD analysis project Ga0163161, IMG submission 129847) | Switchgrass rhizosphere microbial communities from Kellogg Biological Station, Michigan, USA - S4-5 metaG | ecosystem: Host-associated > Plants > Roots > Rhizosphere > Soil | place: USA: Michigan... | reverse complement strand
CGGATGTTTTTGGCAAATGTCCCTTTAAAACCTTTAGAACACTTATTACGTAGATAGATATAAATAAATTAATATTTATCGCAACGATAATCTTACATTGAATTTTGGGTTATCAGGCATTCAAAAGCCTCTTTATCCACCCATATGGCGCAATTGTTGATAAAATAAAGAAAACAGTACGTTCGTTTTTATAAAGTTATTTTATAGTTTAGGGACGTAGCTGTTAAGAAAGGTATTATGGAAGCAAAATTTTCACCACAGGTTAAAGATGTAATCTCTTTTAGTAGGGAGGAAGCGCTCCGCTTAGGGCACGATTACATCGGAACCGAGCATTTATTATTGGGCCTCATCCGCGAAGGCGATGGCATGGCTATAAAAATTTTACGATCGTTAGGGGTTGATACCGGTAAATTGCGCCGCTCAATTGAAGATGCCGTTCGCGGTACTTCGAGTGTTACAGTAAACTTAGGCAATATTCCATTAACAAAACAGGCAGAAAAAGTTTTAAAAATCACTTATTTAGAAGCCAAAATATTTAAAAGCGATTTAATTGGTACCGAGCATTTGCTGTTATCGGTTTTGAGAGATGATGATAACATCGCCTCACAAATCTTATTGCAGTATGGTGTTACTTACGATGTTTTTAAACAGGAGGTTGAAGTGAATAAAAATGGTTTCAGAGATGATATCTCAAACAGCGCTTCTACAGGAGGCGATGACGATTATCGCGAAGAGGAAAGCTTTAGTACACCAAAAAAGGTTTCAGATATAAAATCTAAAACCCCTGTTTTGGATAACTTCGGTCGTGATTTAACAAAGGCTGCTGAAGAAGGCCGTTTAGACCCTATTGTAGGTCGCGAGAAAGAAATTGAGCGTGTATCACAGATTTTATCCCGCAGAAAAAAGAACAATCCAATTTTAATCGGAGAACCGGGAGTTGGTAAATCGGCAATTGCAGAAGGCCTCGCCCTACGCATTGTACAACGTAAAGTTTCGCGTGTGCTTTTTGGCAAACGTGTAGTTACATTAGATTTGGCATCGCTTGTAGCCGGTACAAAATACCGTGGCCAGTTCGAAGAACGTATGAAAGCCGTGATGAACGAGCTTGAAAAATCTACTGATGTAATTTTATTTATTGATGAGATCCATACCATTGTTGGAGCTGGGGGGGCATCGGGTTCATTAGATGCATCCAATATGTTCAAACCTGCGTTAGCAAGGGGCGAAATTCAATGTATTGGTGCCACAACGTTAGATGAATACCGTCAGTACATTGAAAAAGATGGCGCTTTAGACCGTCGTTTCCAAAAAGTGATGGTAGAGCCAGCTACGCCTGATGAAACTGTAGAGATTTTAACACGTATTAAAGATAAGTACGAAGAACACCACGGTGTAACTTATACTGATGAAGCTATTTTAGCTTGCGTTACTTTAACATCGCGTTATATTTCTGATCGTTTCTTGCCAGATAAAGCCATTGATGCTTTAGATGAAGCAGGTTCACGTGTTCACTTAACCAACATCCACGTTCCTCAGAATATTATTGATATCGAAGCTAAAATTGAAGATATTAAATTAGAGAAAAACAAAGTTGTACGTAGCCAGAAATATGAAGAAGCTGCAAAACTACGCGATACGGAGAAAAATTTAATTGAAGAATTAGATAAAGCTAAAGCAGAGTGGGAAGCTGAAACCAAAACTAAACGTTACGAAGTATCAGAAGATAATGTAGCCGAAGTGGTTTCAATGATGACTGGTATCCCAGTACAACGTGTTGGACAAACAGACAGTGCAAAACTGTTGAACATGTACGATAAAGTGGCTGAGAAAATTATCGGTCAGGATGATGCGATCAAAAAATTAACCAAAGCGATCCAACGTACAAGAGCCGGATTAAAAGATCCTAAAAAACCAATTGGTTCATTTATTTTCTTAGGGCCAACAGGTGTTGGTAAAACAGAGCTGGCAAAAGAATTGGCGCGCTTCATGTTCGATAGTGATGATTCTTTGATCCAGATCGACATGAGTGAATATATGGAGAAATTTGCTGTATCACGTTTAGTGGGTGCGCCTCCAGGATACGTAGGTTATGAAGAAGGTGGACAGTTAACTGAAAAAGTAAGAAGAAAACCTTATGCTGTAATCTTATTGGATGAGATTGAAAAAGCTCACCCTGATGTATTCAATATCTTATTACAGGTTTTGGATGAAGGACAATTAACTGATAGTTTAGGCCGTAAAGTTGATTTTAGAAATACAATCATCATCATGACTTCTAATATTGGTGCACGTCAACTTAAAGATTTTGGTCAAGGCGTTGGTTTCTCTACAGCAGCGAAAACAAACCAGGCCGATTCTCATAGCCGCGGTGTAATTGAAAGCGCATTAAAACGTGCTTTTGCTCCTGAGTTCTTAAACCGTGTTGATGATGTAGTGGTATTCAATAGCTTGGGTAAAGATGAAATTTTCAGAATTATTGATATCGAGTTAAAAGCTTTATTCGGTCGCGTTCATACCCTTGGTTATGAAATTGCATTAACTGATAATGCTAAAGAATATATTGCTGATAAAGGTTTTGATAGTAATTTTGGTGCTCGTCCGTTAAAAAGAGCAATTCAGAAATATTTAGAAGATCCAATTGCTGAAGAGATCCTTAAAGGCGAACTGGCAGAAGGTGATGTTTTAGAAATTGATTACGATAAAACTACTGAACTGATTTCAATCAATCACAAAAAAGGCGAAAAGAAAAAAGAAGAGCCGAAAAAAGAAGAAGATTCTTCAAGTAAATAAATAAGAAACTCCCGATGAAAATCGGGAGTTTTTTTGTTTAAAATATGTTCGGCTAACACTTAGTTGTTCTTGCTGTGCGAAAAAGATGGGTATAAATTAATTCTTTTTAAAGAAAATCATTGTACCTTTCCTTAAACTATTCCCTATTAATGAAACTAATTACCTTCCCACTAGCGTGTTTGGCATTATGTTGTGCTTTGGCCTGTAAAAAAGGAACTGGTGATTCTCCAGAAGCAAACAATCCTCTGGTACTTGCTACAGCAACCAATATTAATAACGAAATCTTGTTAAAATTAGTAAACGACACCCGTTTAGCTGGTTGCAATTGTGGCACAACTGTTATGCCTCCAGTCGGAGCGCTAACCTGGAGTGTAAATTTAGGCACTGCAGCTATTGGTCACAGTAAGTACATGGCCGCTATAAAAACCTTAACACATACATCAGCAAATGGTGATAACGTTGGAGCTCGGGTTAAAGCTACAGGGTACAATTGGACATCAGTTGGTGAAAATACTGCTGTTGGCCAAAGCACAGAAGTGCAGGTTTTTAACGACTGGATAAAAAGTGAAGATCACTGTAAAAATATCATGAATGCCAATTTCAAAGAAATGGGGGCAGCTAAAACAGAGAACTATTGGGTGCAGGTTTTTGCTGCTAAATAAATAAAATCCTAGCGATCGTTATTCCCAGTTGATTAGGAATAGCTTAGTCGAATATTCATGGTAATGCACAAAATAGATCTGTTTCATTTGTTGGGAAAGCAGTTGTAGTAATCATCTTTAAGTTCCGCCCTGCTTTCTGCTTGTAGTCCCGATTAGAAGGAAATCGGGAGCTACCGCGTCAATCAGGTTTAAGAAGGACGGTTTTTGCTCCTATTAAAGATTAAATAGAAATATTGAGAAAATAAATTTATTTCAGCGCCGTTACTCTATAATCTTATTACTGATCTTGCCACCTAAACCTGATCAAAGCGAGATGCTCCCGATTTTTCATCGGAGCAGAAGCGGGAGCAGGGCTGAATAATCCCAAGAACTACTGAAGCTGATTTCCTAAAAAAAATTAAATCAACTCCTTCAATGCGCTATAATACCGCTCATAATTTTCAGGTTCTGTGTTCAAAAACAGAAAAGGCTCTATCAGTTCCAGTTCCATCAATAAAAATTCTCCGTTAACGAAAGTACCATCAACTCGTGCATAAAGGCAATCTTTAGCAAACAACGTTACATATTGCTTTGCTATAACAATCAGTTCTTCATTCGGTTTTTGCGGATGCACAGATCCACCATGCGCTGGTTGTACCCTAAAATCGCCAGGTTTAGCCTGTTTAATTAATGAATGGCTATAGGCTCCATTAAAGAAAACGAAAGACCATTCACCGTTTTCCAGAATCTCTGGTAGAAAAGGCTGAATGATAAAATCTTCTTCCTGAATAAGGCGGTTTAATTTTTGATTAACCTCGTTCACATTATCTACAGTTACCTTAAATGTATTTTTTGCACCACCACTCACACAGGGTTTTACAATTAGCTTATTGGTGTTAAATTTCTCAAAGAAATGCTCAAGATTTATACTTTCTTTATTTTGAATGAAAAAGCTAGGTGTAATTTTTAATCCGGCAGCTTCAATCTCCTGCAGATACTGTTTGTTTGCGTTCCACCTCACTACCTCAATGGGGTTAAGCAATTTTACATTTTTTGCTTCCAACTGATCAAGCCAAATATAAAACTCCTCAATCAGATCAAAATAATCCCATGGCGATTTTAAAATGGCAAGCGAATAATCTTCCCATTTAATGTGCTTATCGTTCCAGATTACTTTTTCAATATTAAGTCCTTTTTCTTGTAAGAAATTTAAGAGTTTATCATCCTCGCTTTCAACTGTGGCGCTATCATATGCTCCCTTATCCAGGTAGGTTATTAATGCAATGTTCATGGTGTTAAAACTAAGTTTTATCAAACTGGATTACAAATTTATTAGGGCTGATACAAGCCGCACCTCAAAGATCCATATTGCAAATCGGAACTAACAATGTTGAGATGGCCGTGATGTTAAAACCACGGCCCAGAGCGCTGAGGGAGGGCAAAAAAAATTAAAACAGGCTTGCCTGATTACTTGGAATTTTAAACAAAGTATGGTCTAAAATTATATCCTTTACATTTAAGCCATTTAAGCGGCAGTGGAGCCTAAAGTTATCCCAGATCATTTGCGAAATATTGCCATCTCCGCGCATCCGGTCGCCAAATCTGCTATCGTTTACATGCCCACCATGGCAACTCTGAATCATGTGCCAAACTTTATCAAAACGGTCAGGAAAGTTTTTGCGAAGCCAATCTTCAAATATCTGCCCAATTGCTCCATTTAGCCTTACAACGGTATAACCGGCCTTTAGCGCACCAGCGTTGGCTACTGCTTTTAAAATTTTCGGAATTTCATGATCGCTTAAACCAGGAACAAGAGGGGCAACCATAACACCCATAGGAATCCCATCTTTACTCAATTCTTCTACCACCTTTAACCGCTGTTTGGCAGTTGTAGTTCGGGGTTCCATTACCTGCCGTAAATCTTCGTTTAAGCTATTAATGGAAACATAAACCATGCAGAGATTTAACTTGGCCATTTCTTGCAGAATATCCCGATCGCGAAGAATAAGCGAATTTTTGGTAATCATACCAATGGGCTGCCTATAGGCCAGTGCAATTTCAAGCAGTTGCCTGGTGAGTTTAAACTTTCTTTCGGCAGGTTGGTAGCAATCGGTATTACCAGAAAGGGAAATGGTAGTGGCATCCCAGCCTTTTTTCTCCAAGAACTTTTTAAATAGTGCTGGCGCGTCTTTTTTAACAATTATTTTCCGCTCAAACTCTATTCCTGCACTATAACCCCAATATTGATGCGAATTGCGGGCATAACAATAAGTACAGCCATGTTCGCAGCCCTGATAGGGATTTAAAGAATAAGCCATGCCCACATCGGGGCTGTCAACTTTGTTTACAATGGTTTTAGAATTTTCAAAAATAAAGGAGGTTTTACGATCGCTTTCTTCCCAATCATCTATCCCTTCATCATGTTCCTTTACATAAACATCCTTTAAAAATTTGTTGTGTGGATTAACTTGAGCGCCCCGTCCTTTAAAATATTGTTTTTCTTCTTCGCCAATCATAAACTAAAATTACTAAAAATATTAGTAATTTTAGTTTCTAAAAAGGATGACTTTTCAACATTTTAGTTTTAGGTCAATCCTTGGCCTCACATCGTTCTTTACTTATTCTTCGGTAGCGGTACATAATCCATCGGCACCATATCGGCCACTTTTTCGTAAGCCCAGAAACCTTCATACAGAAGCGATCGGGAGTCGTAAATGCCACCATTTTCGTAAAAACGCACACCTTCGCCGGTTAAGTTGGCTATCGAAATTTCATTTTCAGGTACATCCAAAGGTCTGAAGATCCAAAATCCAGTGTTAGAATAAGCCAGGGATTCTTTTTCTTTAGTGTACTGGATCAGTAATGCATCTGTATAACTAAGGTATTTTAAATTCTGGTTAAAATAGTGCACCAATGTATCGGGAAGTACCTCCGCTCTCGAAAATTTATCAATAGTCCGGGGCATTTCTTTTTGTTTGGTCCAAAAGGCGAGCAGGGCAGTATCTATTTTACCTTTATTCTGCCTGATGCCCGTTTTCTCGGGTACAGTCTTGATTTTTTCTAAATTGGCATTAATTAAATATTCAGGATAACGGTTAGGGTTGGGTACTTTTATCATTTTGTTGATGATAAATCCTTCTTCCTGTGTTTTGTTGGTATAAAGCGAACGGAAGAAATGTTGAGAAGAACCATAATACGCGACCTCTCTGGCGGCGATATACTTTTTCTTTTTAGCTGCCGATGCTTTTAATTCCTCAAAAAACGGATGCCCGGAATAGTAAATAATGTGTGTTCTCGAGTTATATTCGAAACGGTCGAGCATATATTTTAGCCGATACCCTAAAGCTTTATTCTCTACAATCAGAAACTCAGTTGTAGAAACCGTTAAGGTACTTTTGGTAATGTCGAAATCTACATTTAAAACCTGTGGATTTAATATCTTACATTGTGAGGCATTTGGGGTTTTACCAATAAAAAAATCTTTAAACTGGTTAATATATTTCTGACGGTTTGGATCGGCCCTGATTACGACCTCTTCCAGTTGCGCAACATTTTCTTTCAAAATCAGCTCTATCTGTACCGATTTATCAGAAATGATTACACTTTTAGAATAGGGGAGGTAACCAACCAGCTGAACGAGTAGATCATAACTACCAGGTTTTAGGTTTGATAATGTAAATCGTCCGTCGTTATCAGCCACCGTAGCAATTTTATATCCACTTAAATAGACACTTGCGCCAGGTAATCCATCTTTTTGATCCCTAACCAAACCACTAATCGAGAAGGTGTTTTGAGCAATGGCATTAGTACCCAACATGATTAGCGTAAGGGCTACTAAAAGGCTTTTAATCATAGAGACGAATGTAACCAAAAGGCGTAATATTTATTAAAAACGCAAAAGATTTTTAACAAATTTAACATTTGATGGTGATCGTTATTTCGAGTGTGCCCGATTGCTATCGGGTGCAACGCAGTTGAGAACCCGAAGGCGCTGCTAAGCAAAATCTTGCTAGATAGATCGCTCCATTCCGCGTTGCTCCATCCGATAGCTATCGGATGGAGATGACGACTATTTCCAAAATAGATCAGGTTCGTGATAAAAGATTGTTTTCGGATTTGGAAACGAAAGGTCTGTTTTTCATGGCAACAGTGGCCCCGTCATCGCTTGTAGTCCTCGTTACGCTGCGCTTCATTGTGGGCTACCCGCTCTGTCGGGTTTATTTAACAAGGGTAGGTGCTGCGTGGTTCCAAAACCCTCAATAGCATTATTGGCCCTGTCAGCTAAACCCGACCAAAGTGAAAAACCCACAGCCCGAAGCATGAGGGCGGGACTTTCGAAACCAAAAAAGCACTGTATTTGCTTTTCAAAAAAAGAAAAAATGGCGTTCGGTAATTGTCCCTCTTGCTGTATTAATGATATTTCTACTTTTTTTCCACTCCATTAACCGGTGGTAAATAATCCATGGGTACACTATCGGCAATTTTTTCCCAGCCCCAGTAACCTGAATAAATCATCGAACGAGGGTTGTAAATAGACCCGTTTTCGTAAAAATATACCGGAACAACTTGTAACGTGATGGTAGAAATCTGATAATCTGGCATATCTAATGGTCTTGCAATGGACAGGCCGATCCGGTTGGCATAAGAAGGATCTTCCCTTTCTTTGGTATAAACAACATAAAGTTGATCAGTAAAATTGAAACTTTTAATACTTTGGTTCGTCACATGCACCAATGTATCCTGCGTTACAGGAGCACGGCTTAAAATAGAAATCCCATTTGGAAGGTTTTTCTTTTTTATCCAATAGCTCAAAGAATCTCCAGCAGTAAAAGTTAATGTGCGGGTTAAGCCACCCTGTACTTTTGTTAAGCGTTTAATGTTGGCGTTAATCATACTGTCGGAAGGTTTATCCGGATTTGATATTGTAACCAGTTTATTAATAATAAAGCCCTCTTCGGTGGCGCGGTGATGATAAATAGATCTAAAAAAGTGTTGTGGGGAACCTAAATAAGCAGTAATCCGCTTTTGCTCCCAAATTTTCTTCCGTCGTGCCGATCCTTTTAGATCTTCGTAATATGGAAAACCTTCATAATAAATGATCCTGGTTTTGCTATCGTATTCAAAATTGTTCAGCAGGTATTTAATGCGGTATCCAAGCGCCTTGTTTTCAATAATCAGAAATTGGGTAGTTTTTACCGTAAGTTTATGTTCCTCTTTATCGTAATCGATAATCAGTACATTCGGGTTGATGAGTTTACATTGTTCTGCATTGGGAGTGGTACCAATAAAATACCCCTTAAACATGGCAATATAATGTTCCCTGTTCGGATCGGGTTTTATGGTTACTTCGGCCAATTGGGTTACACTTTCTTCGAGGGCAAGATCCAGTTTTACGGCTTTATCAGCAATTACTACATTTTTGTTTAAAGCTTTATAGCCGATTAATTGTACTAAAATATCATAGTTGCCAGGTTTTAGCGGTAGTGTGTATGTGCCATCATTGTTGGAAACTGTTGCAATTTTATAACCGCTTACATATACGCCAGCCCCGGGTAAAGCCTCACCACGTTTATCTTTTACCATGCCCGAAAGGATATAACTCTGTTGTGCAGAACAAAATTTACCGACGATTAATAATGAAAGTATAAGTATAAAAGGTTTCATTGATTAAATATAAACTAATTATTTAGTTTTGTTTAATTCATGATGTAAAATTATTGGTGCTTTTCTTTTCGGTGTCAGATAGGAACATCTGACAGCTCAACAACATTTCCCTACCATTGACAAATCCATAAGAAAAGTCGTCATCTCGATCCGATAGCTATCGGATGAAACGCAGTGGAATGGAGAGATCTGCCTAGATAGATCTCTCGACTACGTGGCACTCCGCTCGAGATGACGTAATGTAAGAATTAAGCGAGTAACTCCCGTGCATTCTCCATGGCAGATGAACCTGGGTTTTTGCCACTTAGCATTTCGGCAATTACACCGATACGTTCTTCTTGTTTAAGTTTACGGATTCCGGTTGTGGTTTTTCCTTGGTCTTCATTCTTATGAACAAAGTAATGCGATATGCCTTTGGCTGCAATTTGCGGTAGGTGCGTAATCGAAATTACCTGCATGTTCTGTCCTAAATCGGCAATTACTTCTCCAACTTTTAAGGCGGTTTCACCAGAAATTCCGGTATCAATCTCGTCGAAAATAATGGTCGGTAATGAAGTGTGTTTAGCCAATAATGCTTTTATCGCCAGCATCAGTCGCGATAACTCACCACCAGATGCTACTTTATTTACCGGCGCAGGGGCCTGACCAGCATTGGCCGTAAAGAGCAGATTTATTTCATCTAAACCATCTTTATTCAATTCGTTCAATACTTTTTGGTCTAATACCAATTTGGCATTTAGCATTCCCACTTTTTTCAGCGTAATGCTGGTTTGTTCTTCTACAACTTTAATTGCTTTCTTGCGGTTGGCACTTAATTGATCGGCCTGTTTACGTAATTCTTGATTAAGCTGATCGATTTCTTTCTGCAGTTTTTCGATATGCTCATCAGAAGATAATAGCTTGTTCAGGTTTTCTTCCAACTGATTTTGAAATGCCAGCAATTCTGTATTATTGGCGAGCCTATGTTTTTGTTGCAGGGTATAAAACAGATCCAACCTTTGGTTTACAATTTCTAACCGATCGGCGCTATGTATGGTATTTCCCTCTATCGTAGAAACCTCATCGGTAATATCTTTTATTTCGATAATCGATGAGCGTAAACGCTCGTACAGCACATTAATGGCCGGATCAAATTTTTCTATACTCTGTAGTTGTAACGACGCTTCTTTTAAAATCTGGATTGCAGAAGGTTCACTTTCGTTAATTAAACCGGAAGCGGTGAGTAAGGCCCTTTTTATGGTCTCGGCATGCGTTAAACGTTCTAACTCTTGCTCTAAATCTTCCTGTTCACCTTCTTGTAATTTTGCCTGCTCGAGTTCGTTAAATAGAAACTGCTCATAATCTTGCTTGTTTCTTGCTTCGTCTGCCTCACTAACCAATTTTTTCAACAGGTTGGTATCCTGTCTTAGTTTTTTAAACCCGCTGCGGTAATTAAACAATAGCGATTGGTGATTAGCTAAGGAATCGACAATTAACAGTTGAAAATCGGCATCGTTAATCTCTTGGGTGGCATGCTGAGAGTGGATGTCGATCAGCTTTTCGCCAATTTGTTTAAGAATTGATAAATTAACCGGTGTATCGTTAATAAACGATCTGGTTTTACCATCTATAGATATCTCCCTACGCAGCATACTTTCGTTTGAGAAATCTAAATCATTCTCTTCAAAAAGTTCTTTCAGGTTTTCATCTGCCAATGCAAAACTTCCTTCAATAACACATTTTTTATCCTGGTTAAAAAAGTATTTGCTTTCTGCGCGCTGGCCTAATATTAGCGACAATGCTCCTAAAATGATAGATTTACCGGCACCAGTTTCACCTGTTATAATGTTTAGGCCCTTATCAAATTCGATATCAAGACTATCAATTAGTGCGTAATTACGTATAGAAAGTTTTTGTAGCATAGCTAAGCAAAAATATTAAAATTTATTCAACAGGTGAATACAAAACAAAAACAGCGAAGAATAATCTTCGCTGTTCGTGATCTGTTTGGTTTATGTGCTGTTATTTTATTGAAATATTAATTGCATTATCTTCAGCAATTTTTAAGTTGGTGGCCTGAACATAACTTTTTAGGGCTATTTGATCGGCATTGGTAAAATCAGATTTTTTATATGTTACGACAGCATTTAGTGTGTTCAAGGCTTTAATAGCACTGGTAAAATCCTGATTATTGTATAACATCACTGCCGGAGTTACCTGTGAGCTTTTGTTACCACCTTCTACTTTTTTCTCTTTCTTCTCCATTTTCTCTTTCAGCTCTTTTACCTCATTATCGAATTTTTGTTTCAGTTTTTTGTATTCTTCGCTCTGTCTTACTTTACTATTGGTGTTATTATTGTCGTTGTAATAAAATAATGTCCCGTCTGGGCCTGTAAGTATATTTCTGTTTCCTTTAAATAGCGAATCCGAATTTAACCTACTTAATCCAGATAATCTTGCAATCTCCCCAGATTTTAAAGCATGCGCCCTGATGTTTTCTATTTGCGCTCTAAATTCTGGGGTATTCACTTTAGCAGCCATATCTTCGCCCATTTTTTTCCATTTGGCCTGTGCCTCTGGTGAACCGAATTCTTTGTTCATATCTTCAGCCATTTTTTTCCATTTGGCCTGGGCTTCTGGAGAATTCATTTTCTTTTGCATATCCTCTCCAAATTTTTTCCATTTGGCTTGTGCTTCTGGTGAATTGTATTGTTTGGCAATATCTTCTCCGAATTTTTTCCATTTAGCCTGCGCCTCTGGTGAGTTATATTGTTTGGCAATATCTTCTCCAAATTTTTTCCATTTAGCTTGTGCTTCTGGTGAGTTATATTGTTTGGCAATATCTTCTCCGAATTTTTTCCATTTAGCTTGTGCTTCTGGTGAATTGTACTCTTTGTGTATTTTCGACAACAATAACGAATCGCTAAACTTAAATTTAAAATTACTGTCGGTATGCAGTCTGTAGATATTTTTACCTGCAAAAAACTCATCCCTGTAAAAATCTTTTTTCAGGCTGTCAGGCATTTCTTTTACTGAGTTATATTCGGTTTTTTTACCATCCGCATCAATGGTTACAATTTTAATTTTACGTTTTTTAGTGGTATCAGCGCAAACAATGGTTTTAACATCATGGTGGTCGATTACACTCAAAACCTCAATTTTAGGCGATTTTTTATTTTCTTTTTTCTTTTCTGTCGGATTGATCCAGGCAATAGAAAACAAGCAGGCTACTCCTAAAGTTAAGGCTGCCATTTGTTGTTTGGCGTTTAAATAATTTGTTTTCATGTTGGTTATTCTTTTTATGCGTTGATACAAATTCTGGGTCTTGCCTGTTGCTGCTAGTGCATAAGCCGGACTGTTTTTGTCTTTTAATAGTTCGAGTTTAAGTAGGGCATGGGCATAGTTGAGTGGTTTTCCGGTAATTTTTAATACCAGATCATCGCAGGCATGCTCGCGCTCAATATGTATAAATCTACCTGCCATCCACACAAATGGATTATAGAATAATAATGTTTCTATGGCTGTTTTAATCAGGTTTAATAAGAAATCGTTTCTTCTGATATGTGATAACTCATGGATTAATATCGCTTCTACCTGATCGTTGTCTAACTGGTTTACCAGGGCCAATGGAAATAATACCACAGGTTTTAAATAACCAATAACCAAAGGCACGTTAACAATAGAAGATAAATGGAACTGGATAACTTTATTGATTTTAAGGCGGGCAGTTACCTGCTCGAAAATGGCCTTCCAACTATCTGGAATGGCACTTAAACTTTCTTTTTTTAGTTTTGAAAGCTGACCATAGCCTTTAACGATGACGAATAACTGAAGCAAAATACCAATAATGTAAAATACTACTACAACAGGGAAATACTGCTCTGCCTTGCTGCTAAAACTTGGCGGTAGGTTGTTAAAGTATTGGTAAACCTGTATATTTTGCGCATTGATTGTTGGGGCCTGATTATTTACATTCAATGTTAACTGATGAATGAAATTATAGCCAAAGCCAATAAACATTAAAATGATGGAGCCAAAAGCAAGGTTGTGCTTATGTTTTGCCGCAAGCTTCGGAATGCTGAGCATTACGATAAATAGGATGCCATAAATAATGGCGCTTTGCCAAAGTGAGTTTAAAATACTCCAGCCAAATGCTTTGATGAACTGTTGTAATAAAGTTTCCATAACGGTGGTTTTAATTTTTTATACGGAGACAATCCGAAAATCTTAATGTTTAATTAGGGATCTAAACCCTACACCTTTCAACCTTCAACGATAACCTTACTTTAGGCTATCTAAATATTTTTTTATTTCGTCAATCTCATCTGCACTTGCGGTGTGGTTACCCAAAGCCTGCATTACCAATCTCGCTGCCGATCCGTTAAATACGTTATCGATCATTTTGTTTACCAATTGCTTTTCAGTTTTATCCTGACTAACAAGCGCTTTATAGATATGCGTTTTTTGATTGGTATCTCTTTCTACCATTCCTTTCTCATGCAGAATCTGCATCAGTTTTAAAGTTGTGGTATACCCGGAGTCTTTTTTATTCAATGCCTCATGAACTTCTCTTACCGTTGCGTTCCCCTTTTGCCAAAGCACCTGGAGGATTTCCATTTCACCTTCTGTTGGTTTGATGTTATGATTAGTCATATGTTACAAGTTGTACGAATTATTTCGTATTCAAATGT
>Ga0163161_10002279_pt1 | contig 13770 bp, 13 predicted proteins | sample S45metaG_FD_129847 | JGI IMG/M metagenome (GOLD analysis project Ga0163161, IMG submission 129847) | Switchgrass rhizosphere microbial communities from Kellogg Biological Station, Michigan, USA - S4-5 metaG | ecosystem: Host-associated > Plants > Roots > Rhizosphere > Soil | place: USA... | reverse complement strand
CTTGAAAGTACCTGTTGGCTGTAAAGATGCTGCTTCATAACGGTCCTGATATCTCTGCTGCCTGATCTGTTTACTAATCATGAGGAAGTCATACCTAATCACTCTGTTAGTCTTAAAGGCTTTCACCCCAATTTCATAATGATCAGCGGATAGATGCTCAGCAAAGAATAAGGAGAAGTAAATATCGAATAATGCATACTTATCTCTATCAGCTAAATAAGGTGAAATCCCAATGTTATCCAGTTTTTTGTTTAATCCACGCTTTCCATCTGAACGGCTAACAGTCAACAGTGAATCCATAATCTCTTGTGTTGCCAGGCCATTGATGCTCACTACCTCGTCTCCTGGCTTTATTTGCGCATGTTCTGATAAATTGTGGGTCACAATTATTTTTTTATCGACGACCTTAAAAAGAAGCGGAATTACCAAATCAGACTGTAGTTGTACTGTTAGCGACTTCTTTTGGTTATAAGGATTTAGATAGGTATGTCCACACTTCAGTTTGGCAGTCAGTTGAGAAAGTTTGATATAAAATTCTTTGAGACTGAGGGGCTTGTTAGTTTGTAATTCAATCTCAGCGAAATAACGGTCCAGTTGTGATCTCGTTAGGTACCGGTAAATCCCAGGATGGAGTGATGTGAGTGCAGACTTTAATATAGCCAGGTCCGAATGCATTTGAGCTACGGGTAAGAAAGTCTGTTTCTCCTGGCTGTATACTGAAGTGGTTAACAATAAACAAAGGGCAAGTGTGCATGTTCTGATCATGGCAGCAAATGTTGTTCAAATAGTTCGACTCATCGCTGCAAATCATAATTTGAGACCAACTTACGATGCTACTTCTCGATTTTTAATATATTCCAAAGGTGTTATCCCAGTTTGTTTTTTGAACGCACGGTTGAATGTCGCCTTTGAATTAAATCCACTATCAAATGCAATCCCTAGAAGGGTGACTTTTTTATGCTGCTGCTGATCAATCCTGGAAATCACTTCTCTTATCCGATAGCCGTTTATAAAGTCATTGAAGTTAAGGTGATAACCCAGGTTGATCACCTTGGATAGAAGACCGGTATTTAACATCATCATGGATGCAAGCCGGCTTAAAGTGAGATCTGCTATTAAGTACGGCTTCTGCTGATCCAGCAATTCCGTAAGCTCCTTCATATGTATTGCCAAATCGGGAAACACCTTTGGCTCATCCAACTGGTCATGTTCAGTCTTGTTTGCTTCCGGGGTAAAATACAAGGCAGGTTTGTTTGAACCCTGAAACATGTAGCCTTTGATTCCCAGATAATAGACCAAGACCCCTAAAAACATATAGCTATACCACTCTGCCTTGTAGGACAGAGGAGTAACCCAGTTTATGATTTGATAGACAAACATCAAAACCAGACCTGTACCCAGTGCCAGGAGTATATTTCTAAGCCAAACAAAATCCAGGTTTTCAAGTGAAGAAAGGTTTTGAGCTGCATACTGTTTATACTCAGGGAAGGATTTAAAGGTTAGTATTAAATAATAGATAAGTGAGCCGTAGCTTATTAAGGTAAAAGGCAAGGATTTGTCAAGCTCAGCCAATGGGCCTTTGGTCCCAAACTGGGTATCTGGAGTTTTTGGAAATGGATAATAGAAGAGATAGTCTATTGATACCTTACTAAGAATAATACCTGTCCAGATTAAAGGCAGCCAGAGGTGATGGATATGTTTCTTTTCAAATTTGAAATCCTGATTGGTGGCAGATAAAAAATAAAAGTAAATCAACGGTGCTATTAAACAGATAGTATTAAACGGAAAATAGAACATGAAACTGGTATAGGCGTCATGTGAATCGTACCAACCTGCAAAGGCGAGCATCCAGAAAGCTATCCTGATGCTGATCAGCAATAGGATAATACCCAAAAGCAGATTTGATATTCTGAATCTATCTCCCCTTTTACAAATGAGCAGTAAACCAAATAAAACAGCTTGTGAAAATGGCAAGAGTAATAAAGCGCTGTAGTTATTGAGTTCAAATGCCATCATAAATTTTCATTCTATAAAGATATATAGTGAATTGGTTTATTAAAACTGAAGGTACATTTACTTAAGTAATTTCATTATTTCCTCATCTGTAAATCAATCAGCTGGATCGGGCAGCTACACCCTTCAACAATTAAACCTATACCTCTTGAATATCTTTTTTCAATCTGCGCTACAAACCAATGACTGGTACCTGGTTTCACAAAATACCCATTAAAATAGAGGAATTCGGACCATGGGACCACTGGCATGTTTTTGTATGTAGGAGGAATTTTTGCCGGTAGATTTCACCTTGTAAAAGAATGGGATTTCTCTATAATTTTAGATAAATTGCACAAGGGAATGTTTTTTATCTTCCGGAACAAATCGATTATACCCTGCTAATCATTACTTTGTATGAGGCTCGCCTATGTATTAACCGCCCTGCGTAATACTTTGATTCTGGTCATGATGATTTGCGTCCAGACTGCCCGGGCCCAGCATATCGATCAGACATCTGCCAGCCGCTTGCTCTCCAAACTCAATACCTGCAGGACAGATACGGCAAGATTAAGATCGCTTATTGAGATTGGAAAGTTCCATGTATTTAAGCCGGGAGAACTGAAATCTGATCTTGATAGTGCTGAAAGCTTTATAGGCAGGGCTAGAAAACTGAGTGACTCCCTCCATCTGGTAAAGTGGCAGCACGAAAGCCAGACAATGGAAATGGTGATTGTCCTGGAAAGAGGCGATGCCCTTAAGGGTCAACTTTTGTTTAATGAGGCGCTCAGGGAATATAAATTAACTCAGGATAAGGAAGCAGAAGCTTTCCTTCGGTTCCGTTACGGTGTCTGGATGACCACCAGGGGCAGCTATCCCCGGGAAATGATCCAGCAGTTCTATGAGTCTGCCTCACTTTACAGGCAAATCAACAAACCAGTGGAAGAAATCAATGTATTGATGGAAATAGCCGCACTCCATTTTTATGACGGCAAACTTGATGTTTCGGAGAAAGAGCTTCTCAACGTACTCAACCGCTACAAAGCTTTAGGTTATCCCCGGCTGCAAACCACTTATAGTCTGCTCTCCGATATCAGCCGGGTCAAAGGAAACTTTAGCAAGAGCTTACGATATGCAATGCTGGCGATCGAGAGCATGAACAAGTCGGGTGATACCAGTTCTGCGGCAAATTTTTATGCAGACCTCGGAAGAATATATTTGGAAATTGGAAATAACGAAGATGGCATCAAATGGTATAAAAAAGCGCTGCAGACATGGGGCAAGTCCAGGCGTCCGAATTTTGCGGTTTTTGTTGCCGCCGGCTATGTTTCCGGGGATCTCATCAGAAGAAACAGACCAGGGGATGCGCTTGCATTTACGCTTAAGCTGTCGCGTCAGATCCCGCCGATTACCAAAATCCAGAATGCCTGTATCACTCAAAACCTGGCTCAGTGCTACGATGCACTCGGAGAGTATGGAAAGGCAGAACGTTATTACAAGCAATCGCTTCAACTTTATGCTTCATCTGCAATGGACTTTGAGTTCCCGCAGGAAGCACGGCGGTCTATTGGAAAATTTTACCTTTCTAGAAATAACTATGGCAGTGCCGGTCGATACCTCCGCCAGGCGCTGCAGTCCAATCCTCAGAAGCTTTCGGCGGCTGCGCTGAGAGATATCCATCATATGCTCTTCCGGGTAGATTCTGCGGAGTTCAACTACGTCTCTGCGATTAAGCACTACCAAATCTATAAACAGCTCAACGATTCGATACTTGACACCAGGAAAACAAGAGAAATAGGTGAACTTCAGATCCAGTATGAAACGGAAAAGAGAAAGAAGGATTTGGTGCTACTCAACAACAAGAATAAGTTACAGCAAAACAAACTGCAAAGGGCTGCTATGGCACAGAATTTTACGCAGGCAGTTGTGGTGCTTTTAGTTATTATTCTCGCCTTGCTCTATCAACAGTACAAGCTTAAGAACCGCAGCAACAGAGATCTCAGGAAGCAGAAACAGGAAATCAGCGAGAAAAACAATTCTCTGAACCACTTCCTGAATGAAAAAGAATGGCTGTTGAAAGAAATACACCATAGAGTGAAGAACAACCTTCAGATTGTGATCAGTCTTCTTAACACCCAGTCCTCCTATCTGGAAAACGATATTGCAAAAAAGGCAATAAAGGAAAGCCAGTACCGCATGCATTCCATTTCACTTATCCACCAGAAACTGTATCAGTCTGATAACCTGGCATACATCAATATGGCAGATTACATCAGGGAACTGGCACTTTACCTTAAGGAAAGTTTTGACCTTTCCGGCCATATTAATTTCAGTTTTGATCTCTCTACTGTCTGTCTGAATATCAATCAAGCGATACCGGTTGGCCTGATACTCAACGAAGCCATTACAAATGCGATTAAATATGCTTTTACAGGTGAAGACAAAGGCAGTATCAGGATATCATTTTCCAGGAACGAAGAAGGACAAGTTTGCCTTAGCGTAGGCGATGACGGACCCGGATTCCCTCCGGATTTCGACATTGACGAATGCAAATCACTCGGAATGAACCTCATGAAGGGGCTCAGCAGTCAGCTTGAAGGCAGCTTTGATATGATCCGGAATAACGGATTGACCTGCCTGACCGTTACTTTTAATGAATCTGCGCATACTAAAGAGGCGGGGTTTGCAAGAAATTAAACTATATACAAGAAGGCAAGTATTCTCAGAAGCTTATTGAACTTTGACATTGTTTTTTAATCAGGATATGCTATTTATTGCAGACATTGATCCGGTAGAAAGATGCCACCTTGTTGTTCATTTAATTGGTAGACGAATCAAATTTAGAGCAATGAAAGATGTTACCGATGTTTGGACTCCTGGTGATCATATCCCTGTAGAAGCTATGTGCGATGCCCGTATGCAGGTACAGCAGTCAGCCATTATCACATTCCACGGCAGATTCAATAAATTCCCCTTTAAATACCCTGACTGTTAATACACAGAATAAGGGCAAATTAACTTTGTTTTAAAGGCTATTATCCTCTATAATTACGAATGTCATAGAATGAGAAATGTGAATAGCACCCTTAAAGCTGAGTGTATCACTATTCGAATTCCTGTCAGAGGCAACATCTCTTTGTATTCAAATTGCACAAAGAAAGATATCGAATCATAATCATAGATAAATCATACCCTTAACTAAAAAGACCCACTTTCCGACATATTGTAAAATAACCCTAGCAACTTAATGCAAGTTGGAATTAAGTTAGCCTATGAAAAAGCAATACGATCTTTTATGGAAAATAATACTGGAGCCTTTTTTTTATGATTTCTTAAAATTCGTCGATCCTATTTTAGCGGACACCATTGATGAATCTAAGAAACCCGGTTTTCTGGACAAGGAATTAATCAGTCAAGTTCCGAATGCCCAAGGAGGACTTGATCACAGAATAGTTGATAAACTTGTTAAACTTTACACCAAATCCGGTGCAGAAGAATGGATTCTGTGCCATCTGGAGGTACAGCACAGCTATAATAAAGATTTTGCTGAGCGTATGTACTTCTATTTCCATAGCATTTACCAAAAATTTAAAAAACCTATCACCACCTATGCAATATTTACTGAGTCTAGTGAACTGGAGCGTAACAACGTATTTAAAATTGATTTTGGTGCGACAAAATTAGTATATGAATTTAACACATATAAGATTGCTCTGCAGGATGAGCAGGAGCTGATAAAAGACCCCAATCCTTTTGCCTTGATAGTACTAATTGCCAGGCAAATCAAATTTAAAACTATTGATGATGATGATTTATCCGATAAAAAGCTTTTAGCTAGCAAATTAGAGATCGCGAAGCTGATTTTTGAAAGAAAATTACCACCAGAAAAAGAGAACAATCTGATACACTTCTTATTTTACTATATAGATTTTGAAATTAAAGAAAATAAAACTACTTTTGAGAGAACAATCAAATTACTAACTGATAAAAATATTGACGACATGACTATGCAAGAAGCAATATTGGAAGAAACAAAATTTGAAGGAATCAGAGAAGGAAAACAAATCAGCAAAGAAGAGGTCGTCACAAGGATGATCATACATCATCTATCAGATGACCAAATTATTGAGTATGTTGACGTAGAGCCTGGCTTTGTTAATAGATTACGACAAAAGGTTGGAAAAAATTGATGTTTAACTAGCCTGTGAAAAATTTTGGGTAGTGTCTTGAATGTTATTTAAAGTCTGATTAGATCAGGTCAACCGCAGTTTAAAGAAAGAGACATGATAGTTTATCTAAGTTATTTATTTAAAATAATATCGCATCACGATCTCCAATGCGCTTATTAGCTGGCACTGTCTGAATATTCCCAGCTTTAGCCCTGATTGCAAGGATCGTTGCATCAATAATGTCATCTAATTTTACAGCTTTTCTTTTTGTAGTTCTTAACGTGTCTGTAATTACTTGAATATAGTTTGAGTCACTTTCACTGATAATTTTTAATCTGTCATGAGCACCTTCAGGTAATGACTTTTTTGAAAGTAAAGGCTCACGGTTATTAAGAAAATAAAAGCTAAGTTCTGGATGTGCTTCAAATAATGGAACATCTGGTTGCTGAGTGATAAACAAGGTCGCTTCTTTTATTTTATGACAGATATTCCAACTTTGTTTTGATAAGCCTTTACCCAGATGCTGCCTGTTAAGTTGATTCGCTTCCATGTAATCTTTAGCAAATACCGAACTTCGAACTGGTGTCATGAATATGGAAGCCCGTTTGCGTGGACCTAAAAGTAATTGTGCAGCAGTTTCACAGGGCCTGTAACATTGATCAGCAAATTCAAGTGGGATATCAATTAAGGCCAGGTTAAAGGAAATATGAGTCAAGTCATTCAGAGTGGACATAACGAGATGGCTTAATTTCCCATCCTCATCAATCATTGCAACAATCCAACCGCCCCTGCATCCGTCTATACCTAAATAAGTCATAATTTTTAACTACTATATTTTACTAATGAACTATTTAAAATATGCTGTTAAGGCATAAGCTATGCAAACTTAGTGAAGGTTTCTTAATGCCAGGACAGGATGCAGGATGATACAAAGGTACAGTATTGAAAACTTGAGATGTATGTTAATCATGTGCTGATTGCGTTCCCCAGCTGATTTAAAAAGAAAACCTTCGGTATTAGCCATCAACTGATGAAAAGCATTTTTGGTGGCCTTGATTTGCCTGCGAGAAGTTTCCTATTTTGCTTCCTTCAAAATAATCGAGGTCACCTGATCTGGTATGGATAAAAATGGTGTGTGACCGCTTTTTAATGAATAGGTTTTAATCGCGGAAACTTTGCTTACCATAAGCAGCTGTGTTGCATAGCTTATCGCATGATCATTGATGGCATAAATATATACTTTTGCAGTTGCTCCAAAATTGGCTTCGCTTAGCGTTAACTTCCTGTCTGTTGACAACTACGATTCATTTAGCACCTCTATAGAAGACAAAACAATCTTGGAAGCATTGAAATCTGGATACAAACAAATTTCAAATTCCATGGGGTATGAAATACTCCCCTCAGAAAGAATAATTAATAGTATGGGGTATGCATTTTTAAGAGCTAATAAATTAGAGTCAGCTTATCAATTCTTTAAGTTGAATGAAATTAACCACCCACAAAGTTTTAATGTGTTTGATGCAGTAGGTGATTACTATTCTGCTAAAGGAGAAAAGAAGGAGGCTAAGAAGTATTACATTAAAGCTTTATCAATTTTAGATTACCCTGAAACTGCTGCTAAGCTCAAAGCCTTAAAATAGGATATTAATGGGATTAATGCATATTTTCACTATTCCCTCTTTATTTGATAATAATGGGAAAGCACTCCTCTTAGAATTCCACCGTTATTTGATAATATGAATGCTAGGACGCAACTAACCAAAAAACACTTATTTGCCGGAATTAGAAAAACACGATAGTAAAACTGAGAGAAAGTGAATTAAATAAAGGCAGTGCATTTCCTCTTACTTTGCCTTATACAAGAACCTAGCTGAACTATTATAGATAGCTTAAATCTTGGTTTTGCAGCTTTGAATTGGTGCTTGCTTTAAAAAACTGTTAAATAGCAAATTAAATTGTTCAGAGAAATCCGAAAAGGCGTACCAGTTAATGCAATAACGTGACCTGAAATTTGAGGTATTCCCTTTTATAAGACCAGCAACTTCTAAGGCTTTAAGATGCTTTGCAACTGAAGATTCTTCAATTGGCAGATCGTTTATTACTCCTTCAGTACAACTTTCCTGCCTGGCAAGCCGGATCATTATAGCCATCCGGGCTGGGTGTGCCAAGACCCGCATAAACTTTGCAAGTTGCTTTTCTATTGGCTCATAGTCTCTGGTGTTGACTTCCATTTGCTTTAGTATCATTTGGCTAGTCGCAGTGCATCTGCAAATTCAGATGGCAACAAACTATTTTCAATAGCTTTTGCTGAGGCTTCTACGTCATATTCAAACCTTCTAAACTTTACCTGTATGCTGTTCTTGTTTAATATGGAGCTGTCCGGAGCAATGGTAATTATCACATAGCAGCCCCTGGGATCTCCGTCTTTAGGCTTTCCTACAGACCCGAGGTTAACTACATGCTTGAACTTATTATTCTCCTCTAAGATACGATGGTAAGGCTTATGAGAATGACCAACAAAGAGCATGTGTGCACCTGCTTCCTGCATCATATCTAGAACATACTTTTCATCCGTATCTATTAAAACATATTCATCTATGCTTCTAGTGCTGCCGTGGGCAAAAACAAGATTAAGCATCTCGGATTGTAGTTTGTATTCCAATTTAATGTGCGCAGGCAGTGTCTTCAAGTAATCTCTGTTATCCTGGCTGATTAAATGATACGCATAATTCTTACCTGGCTCCTGGAGACTATTCGGGGTTGTAATTAATTTTTGAACCTTTTGATCATGATTGCCTTTCAAGGTTCCGATTCCACGTCTACGGATCTCCTGGATAACTTCGTTTGGATAGATGTGGTACCCTACCAAATCACCGAGACAATAAGCAGCATCAGGTTTTTGGTCATCCATATCGTCTAACATTGCTTTAAATGCCGGTAGATTGGCGTGGATATCTGAAAATAGCGCTATTCTCATACCTTATCCTTTACGTAACATGTCTGCATATTCATTGGGAAGCGGACTATCCTCTACGGCTTTAGCTGCCTTTTCTATATCATACTCAAAGCGAATAAATTCAACTTTAATGCTTTCTTTGTCGGTTACTGTACTATCAGGGTTGATGGTTAAAATAACATAACCACCCCTTGGATCGCTGTCTTTTGGTTTACCTACTGAGCCAATATTAATGGCATGCCTGAAATGATCTCCACCTTCATTCCCTGAGTTTAAAATTCTATGATAAGGCTTGTGGGTATGGCCAAAACACATAATATCTGCATCTGCCTGTTCCATGATCCGAAGCATGCTTTTTTCATCACGCTCTTCAAAAAGGTATTCATTCACCTTACGGGGACTACCGTGTACAAAAAGAATATTGCGTTTATCGTGGTTCAACTGGTATTCCAGTCTAATGTGAGCAGGAAGGGTTCTTAGATAAGCACGCTGCTCATCCTTTACAACTTCGTTTGTGTAGGAGATAGAAACCTTACCTAATGCTTTTTCTTCGTCTGTTTTATAGGCGCAACCGCAATCATCACTAGACCTGCCAATGCCCCAGTCATAATTTCCTGCGATAGTTGGTATGCCTCGTTTGCGGATTTCATCTATTACTTCGTTTGGCCAAATGTTATATCCAACTAAATCTCCAAGGCAATAAATTGCGTCCGTATTTCTGGTTTCAACGTCTTTAAAAAAGGCTTCCAGGGCAGGAAGATTTGCATGGATATCTGAAAAAAGTGCAATTCTCATTATTGTATGGTGTTTAAGGTTTTTGACGGATAGTATTTCTTTCGGAAGTAAAAGGCCAGGTTGACCAGAGCGATCAGTGCAGGGACTTCTACTAAAGGGCCGATAACACCAGCAAATGCCTGTCCGGAATTGATTCCGAAAACACCAATAGCAACTGCGATGGCCAGTTCAAAATTGTTTCCTGTAGCTGTAAAGGCAATTGATGTACTTCTTGAATAGTCTGCTCCGAAGTAACGGCCAGCAAAGAAGCTGATCACAAACATGATCGAGAAATAAATGACCAGGGGTATAGCGATTCTTACTACATCCATAGGAATCTGTACAATGAGCTCTCCTTTCAGGCTAAACATAATTACAATTGTAAATAGTAAGGCGATAAGCGTAATGGGGGAAATCAGCGGGATAAACTTGGTATTAAACCACTCTTCACCTTTAAGTTTAATAAGTCCGTATCTGCTAATGATCCCCATTGCAAAGGGAAGTCCTAAATAAATTCCAACACTCTTTGCAATTTCGGAGATAGTAATGTTTACTTCAAGGCTTTCCAGGCCGAAGAAAGGAGGGAGGACAGTAATAAAGATATAAGCAAACACACTGTAGAGCAATACCTGAAAAATGCTGTTTAGCGCAATTAGGCCAGCTGCATATTCCCTATTTCCTTCTGCAAGCTCATTCCATACCACCACCATAGCAATACACCTTGCCAGGCCGATAAGAATCAGTCCAACCATATATTCCGGATAATCTCTTAAAAAAGTGATTGCTAAAAAAAACATTAGAAGTGGGCCAATTACCCAATTCAGAACCAGGGATACGCTTAAGACTTTAGTGTCTTTAAACACTTCTCCCATCTTTTCATATTTCACCTTGGCTAGTGGCGGATACATCATTAAGATAAGTCCGATAGCTAAGGGGATGTTTGTGGTTCCGCTGGAAAACGAATTGATGAATCCGGAAGAAGATGGAAGAAAATAACCGGTAGCTACACCGATACCCATCGCTAAAAAAATCCATAGTGTAAGGTACCGGTCTAAAAAGCTTAATTTTCTTCTTTCAGCAGCAGGTGCGCAGTTGTTTGCAGACATGGTTATGATTTATTTAGCAGCAACCGCCACCTGGTGTACACGTGGATCCGGAAGCAGCAAGATTCTGCAATTGTACTTTTTGTTTTACTTCAGGAACACCACATAGTTCCGGAGCAAGGCACGCTGTTGTCTTAGCAATAAGCAGGAAGTTTTTACCATCGTAACCAAGGTCGTATTTACCAATAGTTTGAGCCTGGTATTCTACCTCAATTTCAAGATCTTCCATCGCCAATACTTTCTCAGAAAGCGATATAATGTTTAGTAACTTGCCCGCTTTCAAACGATGCTCAAAATCGTTGGCATCCCAAAGTTGGAAGTTGGCTACTTTTTCATGACGTACTGTACCGCCACAATCGATAAAGTCTTTTGTAACAACACCAACTTCAGTCACATGGAAATGTTCAGGAACTGGTGTACCGTTTTCTAACTGAAAGTTTACGCTTTCAGCCTGCGCCAAGTGGGCTTTTATTTCTGATAGTTTCATAATTAAATATTTAGGTATTATTATATTGCAATTAAACGATTGAATTTTTTAAAAAAAGCTAGCAGCAGCTAGCTTCTAGCTTATATGATCCAAAGAAAGCGCCTATTTGGGTTTCCAGTAATTTCCATGTTTCCGGATTTATGCAATAGCAAACGCTAACCCCTTCAATGGTACCCTGGATAATTCCGACAGACTTTAATTCCCTTAAATGCTGAGATATTGTAGCCTGTGCAAGACCCAGCTCCTCTACAAGATCTCCACAAATACAAGTATTGGAAACTAGTATTCTTTGCAGAATAGCAATACGTGCAGGGTGAGCCATTGCTTTTAATAGCTGAGCAAGCTGGTTCTGCTCGGAGGTAAACATTTCGGTTTTTGTAAGTCCCATAGTATATTGCAATATTACGATTAAGTTAATGAACCAACAAATTCATCGGAATATTAATTTAATTCTTCTGATCTCTCTTTTTGCTGCTAAAGTTTAAAACAAGATAGCCTAATAGTCCTGATATTACTGAACCGACAAGGATTGAAAACTTTGCTTCCTGAACAAGCAGCGGCTCAGCAAAGGATAAGATTGATATGAATATGGACATGGTAAATCCGATACCTGCAAGCAGGCCAACTCCAAGGATATGAATCCATTTTGCATTTTCAGGCAACTCACTTAGCCTAAGTTTTACGCTGAGCCATGATATAAATAATATCCCTAAAGGCTTCCCGATAACCAGACCAAGCACAATGCCCATTCCCAGAGCTGTAAAAAGCCCTTCTAACATTCCGTTTTCAAAACGGATGTTGGTATTGGCCAATGCAAATATCGGAATGATCAAAAAATTAACAGGTTTAGTAAGCGCATGTTCTATTTTTTCTAAAGGTGATTCTTTATGATCTGCTGTTGTAGGTAGTGCCAGAGCTGTCAAAACTCCTGCAATTGTTGCATGAATGCCTGAGTGATGAACAAAGTACCAGATGAAAACACCTGGAATAAGATAAAAGGCAAGGTTCTTAATTCTAAAGCGGTTAAAAAGGAATAGCAGTATCAATATAGCTCCGGCATAAACCATATTCATATAATGAAGATCTGATGAGTAAAACACCGCAATTACTAAAATTACAAGTAAGTCATCTACGATAGCCAAGGCAGCTAGAAAGATCTTTAGAGACAACGGAACCTTTTTACTTAGAAGCGATAGAATGGCAAGGGCAAAAGCAATGTCTGTAGCCATAGGGATACCCCATCCACCAGCAGTTGGAGTATCATTATTAAATACAGTATAAATCAGTGCTGGCACAATTGCGCCACCAATCGCACAGATAATTGGAAGTATGGCCTTTTTTGGTGAGGAAAGCTCACCTTCTATAATTTCCCTTTTTATTTCAAGGCCGACTAAAAGAAAGAAAATGTCCATTAAGCCATCATTGATCCATAATGCGACTGAATACTTTAAATGTAAACTGGTATTTTCATACCCAATTTGAGCCGCTAGAAAGTTATCAAAGCCTTCTCCCAGTGGCGAATTTGCTATGATTAAAGACAGGATTAAACAGGAAAATAAGATGATTCCACTGGATGTTGTGGAATTAAAAAAGTCTTTAAAAACCTTTTTATTAATTGCCATTGCCATATTTTCAAATATAACATTATTCAATTTACGGTCAAAAATGGCAGTATATATCTACCTTTTCCTTGTGTTCAGAGACATTTAAAACTAAATTATCAATATAAATAAATGCCTTTGGTGCAACTAAGTTTGTTTTATGACTAATTACGAGGTGCGTAAATTATAATACAGGCCCCTATTAAAGCAATTGAAGCGCCTATTATGTCATATTTATCAGGCTTGAATCCGTCTACTTTCCATGCCCATATTAGTGCAAGTACAATAAATACACCTCCGTATGTTGCATATACTCTTCCAAAGTTAGCAGTTTGCCAAGTAGCAACTATACCATAAAGAGCTAGAATTATTCCACCTAATATACCGTACCAAAATGGTTTATCTTCTTTTAACCATAGCCATATTAAATAACCGCCTCCAATTTCAAAGACTCCCGCTATAACAAAAAAGAATAAAGATCTTAAAATTTCCATAAGTGCTAAGTTAATAAAGGTCTACCTGTGAACTTTATGGATATTTTGCTTTTTTTCTTTAATGGTATCTTGCCGTTTATCTTGCGAGCCGACTTAAGGCATTCTGATTATTTCACCATTTTTTGATAGAAATTGAGATGAGTATTTGATAAACAGTTATAGAATTATTATGTCTTTTCTAGCAGGCCAGCGAT
>Ga0163161_10002278_pt1 | contig 13770 bp, 13 predicted proteins | sample S45metaG_FD_129847 | JGI IMG/M metagenome (GOLD analysis project Ga0163161, IMG submission 129847) | Switchgrass rhizosphere microbial communities from Kellogg Biological Station, Michigan, USA - S4-5 metaG | ecosystem: Host-associated > Plants > Roots > Rhizosphere > Soil | place: USA... | reverse complement strand
GTAAAGTTTTTTCTCCGAAAGCCCCAGGTGCTAGGCCCCTGGGGCTTTTTCTATGCCCAAAAATAAGTAAAAATTAGACGGTCATATGTGGCCGGGAGGATAGTTAGTCATGGTTGTAAAGAATTTAACAGTCACACCGGCCAGGGTGGCTAAAATCAAAAACTTCAGCTTCAAGGAGGGGGAGAGATCTTGCGTGGTGGTAGGTGCTGGGGGGATGCCTCTCTACTATCCCAATCTGTATCTCACGACCCAGGTGAGGAACAGCAGCCGCTCTTCCTCAACGCTTACAAACTCCGCAGGGCACCTGTGCGCATTCCTCCAAGCCATGGACGAAGCAGGTGTGGACCTGTTGTCTCGCATGTCGGCAGGGTACGTCCTGGAACCATTCGAGCTAGAAGCCCTCAGAGGGGCATTCCAGCGCCGCTTGCTTGATCAGCCTGAAAAGAAGCATGGGATCTCTTTCTTCTCCCTTCGAGCAACGGTGTCGAAGGAGGTCATGCATGCCAGAGTTGGCGTGGCTACCAAATACATTGACTGGCTCGCGAAACAATACCTACGGGCACCGCGCGACCCAGACGAGCTAGCCCGGATCATCCAGGCCTTGAAAGAGCTTCGGCCAATCAATAAAAAAAGAAACACCTTAAAAAGAAAAAGAGGTCTTAGTGAAGTGGCTGTGGCAGCAGTAATCGAACTGCTTCGCCCTGGCTCCAATCTCAATATCTGGGACGATCCTGCAACGCAGATCCGAAACCGCTTACTATTCACGGTGATGTATGAGCTAGGAATACGGCGCGGCGAACTGCTGAATCTGAAAATTGAAGATCTGGACTTCGGTGCGAACCAAATCTCTGTGATGCGCCGTGCGGACGAAAAAGACGATCCTAGGCCCGATCAGCCACTGGTAAAAACCAATGATCGATTACTGCCTGTAAAGGCCGTGCTCATGAACGAATTGCGTCGCTACATTACTGATCATCGACGCCATGTCCCAGGTGCCAAAAGACATGGTTTCGTTTTTGTGACGCATAAATCGGGGCCTACCCAGGGGCATCCTCTTTCAATAGTCAATTATAAAAACATCGTCAATAGCTTGCGCGATGCCGTCCCGCCGCTTGCCGAGTTCTCAGGTCACGATTTGAGGCATTACTGGAATGAGCGATTCTCTAGGCTTATGGAAACAGCCGGAGTTAGTGGGCCAGAAGAAGAGCTAATGCGTTCGCAGCTCATGGGCTGGAAATTTGGCAGTGGTACTGCGAAACACTATGTTCAAAGGTACGTTGAGAAAAAAGCTAGGGAGCATAGCTTGAAGATGCAGGAAGAAAATATCAAGATTCCGGAGTTCAAATCATGACGCCAATGATCGCTACGTCTGGCGCCAGATCATCTCAAACGGAACAGGAGGCTTTTCGTGAGCTGATTGCCACCGATGCCTCTACCCTCACATCGGTCATGGGCTGGGAGTTCTCGCCGGGTGAGTCTACTTGGAAGCTGAGTAAAGACCATACGCTAAATTTGGACTTGGTCATGAGCAGGACGCCCCTAGAATACAGGGCAGCTGTCCGTAAAATGCTGGCTCACTATTGCACAACTTTCTCCGCTGCATCGGTTTTCACAGTTGCGAACGCTTTATGGAAATACTTTGAAGCTACAAATGGGAAAATTGATACCGCTCAGCTCATAAATTTCAAGTCAGCAATTGGCGATAATCAAGAGTACTTGCAGATTCTCCGGCCCTTCTTCAGGCGATGGCTTGTTTTTGGCTTCCCAGGGGTAGCGAAAGATGTTGTAAGCATGTTGGATAGCTGGAGGTTGCGCGGGCGCGAGAAGGGCTTGGCGATCAAGTCCATGGACCCTGAGAAGGGCGCGTTGTCGGATTTCGAGTTCGCAGAATTCAATGATCGCCTAGTTTTCGGGTATGAATCAGGCGCAATTGACCTCTATGATCTCTGTGTTTGCCTGATCCTTGCTACCACAGGTAGACGCCCTACACAGCTTACGCACTTGAAATGTGGAGATCTGATTTCCGTTCCTCTCGGAGATGGAGGGGAGGCGTACTTCCTCCACATTCCGAGGGCTAAGCAGGCGGGTGGGTCGTTCCGAGATGAATTTAAAACGTATGAGCTGACGAGGGGTATGTGGGAGCTTCTGGAAAGCCATAAACAAAAAATCTGGAAAAGATTTAAAGTTGCGGGCTTCACGCTGAACGTTGAACAGCAGAAAATGCTTCCTTTATTTCCCACTAAGCGTGTACTGCCGGTTGCCACAAATGACGAACTGATTAGGGCCCTTCCTACAGATGTCTTGCATGTTAGGACTCAAGTTTTTACTGCCACGCTTACTGCGACCGTAGAGAGTCTCGGGGTTATTTCTGAGAGAACAGATGATGCTCTGCATGTTTTCGCGAAAAGATTCAGGTATACGCTCGGTACACGAGCAGCTCGCGAGGGTGTGAGTAAATATGTCATTGCTGAGCTTCTTGATCATTCAGATACCCAGCATGTGGACGTGTATACTGAGAATGCGCCTGAGCATCTAAAAAAGATTGATGAGGCTTTGGGGTTTCAGTTGGCGGTGTATGCTCAGGCATTCGCTGGGAGTCTAGTAGACTCTGAGCTGGATGCGTTACGCGGGTCAGATCCTTCGAGCCGAGTCAAACACAAAAAATGTGGTGTGGGTACCTGCGGTAATTTTTCGTATTGCGGCATGAATGCACCGCGCCCATGCTACACCTGCGTTAATTTCCAACCGTGGGCAGATGGCCCGCACGAAGAACTTTATATCGAGCTGATAGAAGAGCGTGACCAAATCCTTGCTGATACAGGTGACTTAGCTGTTGCTGCCGTACTGGATCGTACCATCGTCGCAGTTGCAGAAGTAATCCGTAAATGTGATGAACGTAAAAGGTCCAAGGCAAATGAGTAATCTATTTCATTTTACAAGCAGGGCGGAGCTGAGTGCTCAAGAAAACTTAAAAGAATTCATTGATAGGTCTCGGAACGAATTAACTGTCTTTGGCAAAGAGTTGGATTTTGATGCTTGGCTATGGCCGAAGGCTGCTAATTTCACTAAGCTTGGTTCCGGTTCTCGGTCTACAAGCATTGATGATAAGATGGCAGAGCCATTCATTTCATTTGCGAAAGCCTATTTCAGGTATCAGCAGGGCCATAATCCAACCGGTACTAAAAATGAAACTAAAGCACTTAAGGTGTTAGAGAAGGTGCTGACCGAATTGCACGGTCAGCCCGATATCCTAAAGTTAAATAGCTCTGTGCTTGATCAAGCTGCTCTCGTAGCGCGAGAATATTACACCGCTGTCGCATACCAATGCGGCCGTGAGCTTCAGCGGTTGGCCAAGTTTGTCAGTGAGAACGGCTTGATCCCGGTGTCGTGCGCAACGTGGGTGAATCCAATCGCTCGACCTGACAGCGCAGCACGGACCGGAAAGAAGGCTAGTGAGGCAAGGGAGAAAAAACTCCCTCACCCCGATGCGGTGCTAGCCCTCGCGGACATTTTTGCCAACGTAACTGACGATCCGAGGGATATATTCACCACCTCCGTTTTTGCATTGCTGATGAGCGGAAGCGTTCGCATTTCAGAAGTCTTGAGCCTGCCGAATAATTGCGAGGTTCACGATGTTGATAAGTATGGTGATCCGGTTTATCGAATAGGCTATTTTTCCGGTAAGGGATTCGGTGCCAATCTGAAGCCTGTGCCCACGGTCATGGTGCCGATTGTCCAAGAAGCGCTGAAACGCATCAGAACAATTACCGAAGAAGGCAGGGCGTTAGGTAAATGGCTAGAGGCTAATCCTGACCAAATGTTTATTCATCCTGATTCTAGACATAAAGATCGAACCAAGATCCTGACTGAAGTGGAAGCATGCGAAGCTCTGGGCTTCGAATTGCCAGCACATGAAGCTAAGCAGCGTATGTATCATCTTTATGGCTTTAAGAAAGGTGATGTTATTACGCTGGACGCGCTGTGGGATAAGCTTAAGGATCGAGTTTATAAAAAATTCCCGGTTGTCAGTAAAAAGGCAGGCGTTAACTACGGTGATGCTCTTTTTGCCATGCAGCAGAACCGGCTCCATGCACAGCGCGGAACCTTGCGGGTGCTCCCTTGGCTGCCAAGCGTGAACATCGTCAATAATGATCTTTCTCCGCGTGAAAGCTTAGAGGAAGGGGAGCATACAAGTATCTTCGCTCGGTATGGCTTCCGCCATTCGGATGGTTCGGAGATGAAGATCACTACTCACCAAATGCGTCATATGATCGACACGATGGGGCATCGTGGTGGTCTTTCGGAAGACGATATTGCGCGATTCGCAGGGCGCGCTGACCCTAAGCAAAACCGCGTCTACAATCACCTCACGCCGAAAGAGTTGGCTGCGAAATACGAGGCGGTACAGCTTGCCGCTGGTTATGATCAGTCGGTTCTGATCCATTGTGAGCCTGTAAGCCGGGAAGCTTATGATTTAGCTCCGAAAGGGCCAGTGCATAGGTCGCGCTATGGATTCTGCCTCCACGACTTTGCCGCTGCTCCTTGCGGTCAGTTCCGAGATTGCTTGAACTGCAGTGAGCACCTTTGCGAAAAACGGCCAGATACGAAAGAAGAGATCGAATCGCAATTGGCTGACATTGAGGAGCAGCTGGCTGCGTCCGAGGCCGCGATGAATGAGGGGCATTACGGGGCTGACCGCTGGTACGAGCACCATAGTTTATCTGCTGCAAGGATGCGCGAGCTGGTTGGGATTTTGAAGGATGATAGTGTTCCACAAGGGTCTTTCATCAGGCTGCGTCGAGAGAATCAGCCAAGCCATTCTGCCCGTGCGCTTCGTGCGCGAGGTGAGATGCTTACCAAGGCGATTTCTGAAGAGCCGGCTAACCGCTTGGCCAATTTGATGGAGATGATGTAGATGGCCAAGCACCTGACCAAGGATGATATCCGCGCAATCGCTGACCAGTTGTTAAGCTGGGAAGGTGCTTTAAGTTGGGAGTTGCTCTGCGACAGAGTGGCTGGCCTCGTTGGGAAGCGTCCAACACGCCAGTCGCTATGCACGCATTTAGAGATCAAACGCGCTTTTACTCAAGCTAAGAAGAAGGCCAGTGAAGAAGTGGTTCGGATTCCTGCGCCTTCCAGCTTGAAGATCGCGGGAGATCGAATTGCGCGTCTAGAGTCGGAGGTCCAGGCATTGAAGACTGAGAATTCTCAGTTGCTGGAGAAATTTCTGACTTGGCAATATAACGCTTCGATTGCTGGCTTGCACGAGTCGCAGTTGAACCGTCCGTTGCCGGTCATTGACCGTGAGCGCTCTGATGCCCCGGTACGCACTAGGCTGAAGGGAGTGAAGCCGAAGGCGGTTAAGCCTCAGAAATCATGACCGTCACCCAAGGGTGGTTTCCTGTAGTTTCTCGCTTGATAGACCTCCTCCTAGAGCAGGAGGTATCCAGGGGTGGGTGAGCAGGTGCGATCCTGCTTTGATAACTGCTTCTGGGATGCCTGGAGGTAGGCCCCTAACTACACTCTCATTGTCTCGACCTAGAGGGTCTGTATGTGAAGTATGAGCCTACCCAGCCTGGCAACCCCCATCAATTTACGATCAATCAGCATGTCTTCCCGAAGGCCAGTATCCAGCGATTTGCAGGCGTGGATGGCTGTGTGGAGATTTTCTCAATCCCGCATCAGAAAGTCATGCGACTCAAACCCAACAATCCGATTTTCTGTGCCCAGCGCGTGTGGGATCAGCGGACTGAGGTTGGGATAGGAAAGCAAATTGAAGACAGGTTCCAAGCCCTGGCTGATGCCATTGAGCGTGGCAGGGTGAATACAATCGGGATCTGGGAAAAACGAGTCGTTGAGGAATTTTTCTCCCTCTGGCGGACGCGTCAACGATTCCGGAATGAAGGTCTTGGGGATGTGACGATCAACGGAGTAGCCAGTGAGACGCTGACCAAAGCTCAGCAAGAGGTGCTGGAGAGTAAGCACACGCTGTACGCATCTGATGGAGTGATGAAGGGGCGGTTGCTGGCCAGCGTCCAAGTCATCGGCTATCAAGACTGCTTCATACACGCGAACCAAGCGATGCAGTGGGGAATCGTGCGCTCACCGAGCCATGATTTCTTAGTGCCGGACTGCTTCGAGGACATGATGATCGTCCCTGTATCCCCTCGGATGGCCATCGTCGCTGACATGCCCGATCGCTTCCTCACTGATGACCAGGTAGCGGTGATCAATCAAACCGCGATTGCCCGCTCTACCAATTTCTACTTTGCTCGACATCTCGCAACTGCCCCCATCATTACCGGTCCACAGCGTCTGCCTTTCGGTAACCTGCTGCGCAGGCTCTGAAGCAGGGTAGTGGCGGCGTGGCGATACCCGCTCCTGGAGCGGGATTATCCAGGGGTAGGGTTTGGACACCGAGTTCACCACCCATTTGCATTCGACTTGACCAGTTGTTTGCACCGGATATGACCAGCGCACTGTGATCCGGCAGATACCCAAAGCAGACGTTGGTGGAGGGCAGCTTTCGGCCCATACCTGCCCTCCACGAAGGGCAGGAATCGGCCAAAACGGATAATCACAGACGAGTGCTTCCGACCCGTTACAGCCTTTGGTGTAGCTTTTTTTGTGAAGGACACCAACTTACTCCAATGCGAACACACGCTGCGCCCTCGGCTATCACATTCCCGCTCCTACCGGATCACCCCAGCCTTCAAGGCCTGTTGAATGCCTAGGTGAGCGCGAAAGATCAGTAGCTGAGCGGGCGTAGACCTGGTGCAGTGCTCGCTCTTTGCTACCGCATCAGTAGCTGAAATCGTCGGAAGGGCCTGCGTCCAGATCATTCTGGGCGGCGGCCCTTGCTGGCGTAGCCTCTGCCGCTTACGCTGGAGCCAACTGACCGAGCATCCAGCATAGAGCTGCGAAGGTATGGACAGGATCGCCTACAGGAGTCTCCATGGAACACTTCGTACCATTCGTGATTGAAACCTGTGAGATGGAGGGTTCGTCGAACAACAAGGGCTATCCTCTGATCCCGGATTTAGAACGACCTTTTCACCCTTTCAGAATCCAGGACCCATTCGGGCTGAGAAATGCCGTCGTACCCGTGTTTCGGCAAGACGTTACGGGAGCCATCTATGGGCTGGGCACCGCGTTCAACATCAATGAATTTGGCACCTTCCTCACCGCCCATCATGTCATCGACTTTATCGAATACGACAAAAACAGCCGCCCCATCCTTTTCCTAGGCATGCACGCTTTGGTGTATGGCAAGGCCATCATTCCTCCCGCCTGCTTTGTGCCTATCACAGGCGCTCATTTTCCCACGATGGACTCCGAAAACCCCCTCGGTTTTTTGTTAGGGAAGCCGGAGCGCAAAGTCGCCATGGACCTCGCGGTAATGCAGGCTTCCCCACTTGACCCGGGCGTTCGCACACCCCAAACGTTGAAGGTGCGCGTTAGCAACTGGAAGCCCAAGGTAGGTGATTTGGTTCTCGCTATTGGGTACCCCGAGCTGAACCTTTCCGAGTTGAACGAGGACTCACAGCGGATGCTCCTTTCAGAAGGGATGTACGGGGCGTATGGCAAAATTCTTGAGGTGTATCCTGATGGCGTAGGCACCTCCAACCCTAGCCCTGTTTTTATTGTTGACTCCGATTGGCCCCCAGGCATGAGCGGAGGTCCCGTTTTCAACCAGGCGGGAGAAGTCGTTGGTATCGTCAGCCGCTCGGTCCGAGCCGAGGAAGACCTCCCAGGCCGAGGGTTCGCGGTAGATCTGGGTAGAAGCCACGAAATTCAGGTGTTTGCATCTAGCCTTGATGAGCCTGGCTGGCAGGTGTGTTGGGGCGTGTTTCTGGAAATTGGGAGCGATCCGGTTAGCGTACACGCCAACGAACAGGACGCGGCCTTGGCGGGTGATACTCTGGGCCAACCCTTCAGCATCATAAAAATTGCGAACAAAATCGGCTCTAAAAATTATATCGGCGTATAAGCAGCAGCTGTTATTCGGGTGTTAAGCAAAGGGCCTTAGTGTAGGTCCTTTGGCCCTTTAGAGCGCCTCTCATGCGCAGCAAAGCTAGCAGGTATGCGAAAACTTAAGACTCCGAGATCTTATTGTTAATCCTGATTTGTTTAATAAAATTTTCCTCCTGTTGCGGGCTATTTATTTTCAATGTCGATAGCAAGGAAGGTGATATCTTTGACTTGTAGTTATGATAAATGACATTGCTATCAGAGCTATTTGGTTGTATTTTCTTGGAAATGCCGGCGAGATTATTTTCATTGCAACTGAGTAGCCACACGCCATCTACGTGTTCAAATTCTGAGTTATCGAAATAGCTAGTCTTAAGTATCGTATTATTTTTCTTAGATACATGAAAGTCTTGATCGATTATCTGGGCGGTAACCGCATTCTCATCGCTAATCTCCAAGTGTATTATCGCTTGCTTTTTGAAAAGGTTTTTTAGAAAGGAATAGTCGATGTACTCGCTACCCTCAATGAAACCCACGTTTATGCAAACGATATTTGTATCCCCCTTATTTACCGTTCCATTTTCAAGGTAGGTTTGATACTTCTCTGCCTTTGCTTTCAGTGCCCCAGTTATCCTCTCATGCAGGCTGCTCATTTCAGGGATGTTCACCTCAATGCTCCCTCGGTTGGCGCTATGCCCCTTAGGTGGTGGATAAATATACTGTTGAATATTTGACTTCCTTAGAACAACCTGAACAGGTGTTATTATTTCGATGTTTACTTTTTTTGATTCAAAATTAAAAGTTAAGTCCGGCCCTTTGTTTTTGCTTTTGATGTCACTAATGCAGTGCGTGCAGTGTTCCAAAACAACAAGCTCCGACAGCCTGTGCATCGTCTTCTCTGGATCACTCATCTGCGAAACAAAGTTAGAGTCCAGCAATCTATTTTTATGCATCTTCGAATATAAGCTCTCATAAAAGCTTATTGTGCCTTCGATAGAGGTGTAGTGCTTTATTACAGCGCGAGCAAATTCGGTAACGTTAGTCATGGTGTCGCCTTAGGTTTAAAGTCGAGCGCATTGTAATTAGGTATTAATAAGTTCAGCTTATAGCCCTGAGCGGCACACGCAAAGCCAAACCTCACATTGGCTGCTTTAAACAGTCGAAACGATATGCTATGGGTGAAAATTTCTGACGGCTGCGTACTTCTGTTTTCGACCCAAAGCTGCCCTTCGTGGAGGGCAGCAATCGGCCATTTTCTGCTGGTCATCACCGAACGCTTAGGGTCGATAGCGGTCATTCGCGATCGGCTACTTTCGACCCATGCTGCCCTTCATGGGGGGCAGCTTGCGGTCAGAAGCAGACACTCTATACATCTACAAAACTGGCTTCGATTCGTAACCGTCCGGCGAAGTCAGCTACCTTCCCCGCACCGCGCGTTCTCCACGGTAAGCTATGTGGGGCGCTATGAAGGTGAGCCTCCTAGGCCTAACGAGTTAGTTTTTCGGCCCGTACCCACCGGGTTTAGTATCGGAGGAAGGCTCAGATGGCGGATCAGATGCCGCTGAAGGATTGACCGCTGCCATGTATTTCGCAATGAATGGTTCAGCCCACGCGTCTAGCTGTTGAAAATTCGCAAACTCACGACTTTTTATCCCACCAGCGAACGACGTGCCGAATAGCGTGATGGGCATTGCTCTGGTTTTCTCGTAGCTGCCGGTCTCTTCTCTCGCCCACAACAGCCAGTTCAGATACCTGAGAAAATCGTGACGCTCTAGCCCTGACTGTCCAGTCGCTACGGCAATTGCGAGTTGCTCACCGCTAACCTCTGCCGGGCCATCATACTCAAGGTGCCTGTGCGCTGGGTTCTGGCGTACTGCACCGCATGATGGGAGAGTTTCCGGGCGGCACACCAAATCCTCATAAACGCCGAAAAAGGTGTCCAAGCCTCCGTTGTATCTCTTCTTTCCCCATGCTGCGAAGTGACACTGTTGATGAAGATCAAGGGCTTCCCAATATGTGAATAGCCCCTCGCACAGAACACAGGCAGATTTCTTATGATCTTCACTGCGGAGATCCCCCCTACTCGATTTGAACTCAACTAGGAAAAACCGACCGTCGCTTGAGAACATATTGTCAGCGTTGAATACCCGGTCTGCTCCACTCAGTGGGATATTCAAATCTATAGCGCCATGAGACACACACGCCTGCCATAACTCAAAATGGAAGGTAAGACTTACGCTTGGCTCTCTTCCCGACACTGATACATCTCCGCAGACCAACCTAACGTAAAGGAAAGCCTGAGACCTCCTCCGCTGTGAAGCTCGAATGCTATCACCGTGCCAGCTCAAGAATAAAGCCAGCGTCCGATGAGGGCCCGAGCCTACCTGGGGAGACAAGGACACCGCCGCTCATTACGGCAGTGATGCAAAGGAAATGGCCATTGCCAGCTTGATCGGCCAGCCAGTTCACCTGCTGAGCCCCTTGGTCGCTTCAACGGTTCTGCTCTGCGGCTTACTCAACGTGGACTACGGAGAAAAGCAGAAGGCATCCATTGGCTGGAGTGTCGGGACCTGCTCGGTCATGTTCGTTGCTGCCGCTGGGTTCATTCGGCCGGAGGCCGGTGAGCAGTTACAGGGCGTGTGGGTCCGCCCCAATGGCGGATACAGGATAGCAAGGTGCAGAGTTTGCACATTGCTGATGTGGAACCCGGTGAACCCATCTGGCGTGGCGCATCATGCTCATGCGGCTGCTCATAGAACCTGCTCACACCTTTCAGCGGCACAGCACGTGATAGAAGTTGGAAGGTGCGGACGATTGGTAAGGGGCTGGTGAACACACCTTCCGAGCCTGGTCGATAAGGGTATTTGAGTCCGAGTAGGCGGGTACTATCGCCACAAGCGACGGTGTCCAGCTTGTGTGTTGTGCGGATGGTTAGCGCCCGAGACTTTTATAGCAGAATGCAGATTAGAGGTTAGGATAGTGAGCCTCCTCCTCTGATTGCTTGGAGTGCCAATCGGTCCAAAATTTATTCTCTTCATCGTACTGCTCGCGGCTAACTGTTCGCGGCCAGCACTCAGCGATATCCTGAGTATCGGTTGAGAATATGTACCGACTGGCACTATTGAGAATCGCCGTACGAATAAATGCCGCCTCCTGATGACCAAGAATAGTTCCTCGAACAGGCGGGCGTTGGCCAACCTGAGCATACAAGAGATGTTTTGGGCTCAACGGAAGAAAAATCATCGTGCCAGTCACTTCCCAGCCGCTATCAAGGCTGATTTTTCCATTCGCCTTTACCTTCAGCCGTATGAGCGGATTGTCAGTAGTCGGCCATGATGTGCCAAGAGGGGCGTGGAGGATGGTCCAGCGTGGCACTTGTATGCTGTTGATCGTATTTTTGAGAATATGCTCGATGCGCCAAATCCAAAATTTCCGCCCATTCAGCACCTTTGCTTGAATATTTACGGAATCATCAGAGTTTTCTACACGGCCCAGCTTGAGGGGTAGCTTTCTGGATGTGTCTATGACCGGTGGTAGTTCCAGCTCTACGCCCGATGCTTTAGCAGCTTGAAATTTAGCGACCGACCCTTTCATCGAGTCAGCCAAAAGTGCCTCAAGAGTTTCATCTTGACGCTTCAAAAAGCGTTGTAGGTCTGTAGGGGTCCTGACGGATTGGGCCACAGCGAATCTAAACAAATTATGCCAATCCTCGGCAGTCATTTGAGCCTCGCGTACGACTTTCTCAATCGAAGCTAGTCCCGGTTGCTCGAAATCACTATCGAGCCAGCGTTCCATCTCATCGCTGTCTGCGGAGCCTGAAAAATAGGTATAAAGGTGCTGGAGCTTGGCGATGCCTTTAGGCGAATAGCCCTTCCAATCTGGCCATTTTTCATGTGGTACTAGAAGCCTGTAGGTGAGTACTTGGCCATCCGTTTGCCATCGCCTCAGGTACGCCTGAGGTACGTAGTGATTGTCCTTCTTGATGCCTTCCATTGTATCTTGCTGTCCTCTTTTTTCTGCTGAAGGGCAGCCACCCCTATTCGCTGATACGCAGCTGTTCTCAGCCCCAGACGCGATGCGGATGAGAGACCAAACGATGTCTTGGGAGGCTCTGAGGCCTCAGCTTCGCCATTCCTTGAGGGTCTCAGCGGTCTTGGCTTCAATATCCTCGGGCAACACGCCTCGGCTCAAGGCAAAGCTCTCTGCACGAACCGAAATTTCCTTCATCAGTGCTTTGACCTCATCCACTATCGCCTCTAGCCTGAGGATGAACACTTCGAAACGGCCCTCATCGGCGGTGGCCTTGCGGTTGTCATCTAGGGAATTGTGCACCAGCCAATTCCTTTCTTTGACTAATGCCTCGAACCTAGCGGATATGACTTCGGGCAAGCTTTTGACTGCAACTAGCCTCTTTACGGTGGTTCCGAACGTGTCACGTTTAGCCTTCGCGAGGAGCGCGTTCCCTTTTTCTTCGCCCGTGCCTTGCTCCGCTTGTTCGGTGAGGACGAAAAATTGGGCCACTGAGCCTTCCAGTAATTGAAGGTGCCTGATGGTCATTCCGGTCATTTCGTTCAGCACGTTCATTCTCTCGTGCCTTGGCGTCAAATCGGCCATAAATACCCTTTGAATTAGGAGTGGTTGGCGGCAAAGCTCAGTATCCCACCTCCTGGCCCCAGGTGTCATAGCGCTAATAGCAATGTGCTCCTATAGTGGCTGAGTCATCAGGAAAGGGAGGTCAAAATGGCAGCGCACAGTGACGCAACAGGTTACCTTTTGGCGCACCGGGATTCGGTCAATGAAGCCTGGTTTCACGCGATTTGTGAAGCCGCAATCAACTCAGGTGGGGGCAACCTATCTCCAGATGAGCTTGAGCGTATCTGGCGGCTGTTTTGCGGGCTGGAAATCTATGCACCTGCCGCAGCTACGCCCCCTGCGCTGAAGCTGAATGCGCGCAATGCGATCCAGCCATTTCATCTGGAAAATCTCTCTGGTTTCTCCGGATTCAAGAAATTGGGTGGTACTCTGAGGCTGGACCTATCCAAGCGTATTACGTTGGTTTTTGGTCGAAATGGCGCAGGCAAATCGAGCCTGTGCCAGGCATTCAAAATCTTGGCCAATCCTGAAAAGCCCAAAGAGCCCCTGAATAACGTTCGTTCTTCTAGCAAGGTGCTTCCGTCCTTTAGCTATAAGCTAAGAGGCAGTCCTGAAAAAAATTGGACAGAACTAGACGGATTTGGTGGCCAGGCGCAGGCTCTGAAATACTTCGATTCCGCAGTCGCATATAAAAATGTCAGCAGCTCCATTTCACCGGAGGCGGTCGTGGAGTTGAGTGCGTTCCGATTAGAGTGCTTCGATTATGTTCGTGAATATCTGAAGCAGTTTCAGTCCTACAGCGGCACAAAAATTTCTGAGTATCGGCAAGAAGCTGATCGGAATATTGCCGGAGTTAAGCTGGGTGTTCACGCAACCATTGATACCAATACTGGGGTGTTTAAGGATTGGGGGGCAACCAATTGCGAGCCAATACTTTCCTGGATCGCAGGAGTTACTTTCGGTGAAGAGAAACGCCTGCAAAAAGCAGGGAAACTGGCAAGGTTAGAGCAGCTTAGGGGGGCGACGAGCGCCGAGGGTCAGCAAGCTCTCACCCTAAGGAAAAGCCTGCTAGGCCAAGTAAAACAATCACTGGCAAATTTTGTTCAGCAATGCGGAAGCTTCTCATATTCCTCCTACCGGCGTTTTTCAAGGTAGTTGTCGCGTCCACCGTCGCGCTACGCGACTTTTATTACCACGGTCAGCTCC
>Ga0163161_10002275_pt1 | contig 13777 bp, 17 predicted proteins | sample S45metaG_FD_129847 | JGI IMG/M metagenome (GOLD analysis project Ga0163161, IMG submission 129847) | Switchgrass rhizosphere microbial communities from Kellogg Biological Station, Michigan, USA - S4-5 metaG | ecosystem: Host-associated > Plants > Roots > Rhizosphere > Soil | place: USA... | reverse complement strand
CGTTCGGGAATTAGGTCCGACGGCCACGGCTGCTGATCTTGCAACGCTTCAGGCTCAGGAACTAGCTTTGGCGGCGCAGCTAGGTGTCCGTGTCGAGGAGATTCGCAGTGCAAGAAAGCAAGGGCCTGCTTCTGGGGAACCCTCTTTTCCCGGGCCAAACCAGTGATAGCACACACAAGGTCATGGCGCGGGCGATATGACCCAGCGCCTTCGGTTCGAAGAATGAGGACGGCATTCCTAAACTAAAAGACAGGAAGGCAACGTCGCCAAAAGAGGGCGGCAAGCCCGCCCTTGTTTCGTTTCCCACTCGCCAATCAGGCCAAGTCATCGGTACCGCACGACATCAGTGTTAGTCGCCATCTGACCTGGGGCGCTACCTGTAGCGGCTCGCGTTTGAAAACACGCTGGCTCGCATTCATCGGCATTTCTGGCTCACATTAACTGCAACCAGCGAAAGCCGCCGGCTCACATTAATTGCAAATGAGCTCGCATTCGACGGCGCGGGCTCGCATTTCATTGCGACGGGCTCACGCTATCTGCAAATGGCGGATGGCGGTTTTGCCTAACAGTGGAATGCCGGCCAGCGTGTTTTCAAACGCGAGCCGCTAGAGGTAGGCAGTCTCCTGCCAAGACTTTTTACAAAAAACTAATTACATTCTCTCGATTCCGGACAACTCAATTATTGTATTTTCGTGTCCGGAACTCGAATCGCTCTCAGACCACTCAATACTCTCGACACAAGGCCGTGAGTCAACTCACGGACTCTCCCAAGCTCGGTGTGCCTGGCCGTCCGCTGTACCGTAAGGACTCTATAACCGATGCGTATTTCCTCAGCCAGCCCGCCGCCACACGCGGTTGTGCCAGACCAGCCACCCTCGGCAGTCGCCCCCATTTCAACTTCGACTTCAACGACAGCGCCACCAGAGCCACCAGAGCCACAACGCGCGGCACGTACGGATGCGACAGGCGCACTGATCAAACCGGGCAATCCCTCACAAAAAACGTCGTTGTCCCAGGCTGCCCTTGATCCATCGTCTACGGGGCTACGCTTCTCAGTGAGGCGGCAGCCAATTATTGAGACATCCGACAATGTGCTGAGGCCTACTGTTAACGGCAACTTTATTAACTACGAGCCTGCCCTATTGGTCCAACCAAACCCCCACTCATGGCCCCTACAACGACACCCACAAAATCCTGTTCTTTCCACTGACCCCACTGACCCTTACTGTCGTAAGATAAATGAAATGGCACAGCAGGAAAGTGATGGAGAGAACAGTTTAAATAGCAAGTTCAATGGTTATAAGTATCAATCGTCTGACCTACGAGATGGAATTAACAACTTTAGATCGATTCCTGGTGTGGAATCAAACCCTAACCGCCCTTACTCTCTAGATCCAACATTTCAGGAGAAGGCACAAGTCAGCCACTATAGTGGCAGTTCTAATAATTTGGAGGCAGGGGAAGTTGCCGTTGGAGAACATGGGCATGTCAGTTTAGACGATTTTCCCGATCCCGAAAAGCGGTCCGGGCGCACCTTGGGGCACAGCCATCCACCCGGCCCGCATACAGCATGGGAACCATCCCTTAGGGATCAAGCGACAGCTCGACAGCTGCCGCATCTTCAAAGTTTTGTAAAGGTCCCTGACGTGGCAGGAAAGCCTGAGATGGACATTCTGCAGTTCAACGGTGCTTTCCCGCCACGCCACTATATTGCGCTACCCAACCCTCACGGGCATCCGGTGCCTCCCGACTCCCCGGACATCCCATCGTCTCCTGAGGGCACTTTTCAATATCCACCATTTAAAAATCCGCCTGCTACCTATCAAGGGCCGCCCGTCGCATCTCCAGGGCCTGACGGGTATGATTCCCGGTCTCCCTCACCAGATGATGAGCAAGGGAATCGATAATTGTAGCGACCTGCATTCATAAACACGCCGACCTGCAATTAGCGCGTTTTTCGACCGGAATTAATTGCGCCTATCCGGCCTGCGAACCGGGGTTAATGGCGAATGAACTTGCATTTATCCGCTTCGACCTGCAATCCAACACGGCCGACCAAGACTAATTGCAAGTGAGCGGCCGCCTGTACTGTTCCATATGGGTACACCCCAGATTGACAGTCAGCCACACTGGCAAATAACGCCAATTTAAGGTGGGTATCTCTATTGATTGACACGGATGGAGCAGGGTCTAAGATGTCAACTTGACAAAGTTGAGGTAAGAGAAAGATGCAAGGGCAACGCGTCGGCTACATTCGGGTCAGTACGTTAGAGCAGAATACTCAACGTCAGCTGGAGCATGTTCAGGTTGATCGTACTTTCATCGACAAGGCGTCGGGTAAGGATATCCAGCGGCTCCAACTCGACGCATTACTCGCATTTGTCCGCGAGGGCGATACCGTAGTCGTGCACAGCATGGATCGTTTGGCGCGTAACCTCGACGACTTGCGCGGTATTGTCCAAAAGTTGGTCAAGCGCGGAATTCGCATCGAGTTTGTTAAAGAAGCATTGACGTTTATTGGCGATGATTCGCCAATGGCCACGCTGATGCTTTCTGTGATGGGAGCCTTCGCAGAATTCGAGCGAGCTTTGATCCGCGAGCGACAGCGTGAAGGCATAGCGCTAGCTAAGCAGCGCGGTGTCTACCGGGGCCGGAAGAAATCACTATCCCCGGAGCGGATCGCGGAACTGCGTCAGCGGGTAGCCTCCGGAGAAACTAAGGTGCAGGTTGCACGCGATTTTGGCATTAGCCGCGAGACGCTGTACAACTACCTCGCGAAGGCTGATAGCGATGCCGTTCGCGCGGCATAAGCAAATCCCCACAGATTCGCTGTTGCAACTGCGACAGCGGCTTGATCGTTTGCCACGCAAAAGCCCTGAGCGCGCCAGGCAGGTACAGGCCGTTGCCGAACTATACGGTGTGTCGTCCACCACTGTTTATCGCGCATTATATGCCTTCAAAAAACCACACTCGGTACACCGCGCTGACCACGGCAAACCGCGCGTACTTCCACAAGCCGAATTAGAGCGTTACTGCGATCTAGTCGCGGCCTTGAAACTGCGCACCACCAACAAGAACAATCGCCACCTTTCCACACCCAACGCGATCAAGTTGCTGGAGAATTTTGGCGTCGAGACGAAACAAGGCTTAATAAAGGCGCCCAAGGGGCTGTTGACCAAGCCGACCGTCAATCGTTATCTCGACCGCTGGCACTTGGACCATTCACATTTGACGCGCGAGCCCGCTGCCGTGCGTTTCCAAGCTGAGCATAGCAACGATTGCTGGCAGTTCGACATATCTCCGTCCGACCTCAAACGCATCGACAAGCCAAACTGGATCGACCCCAGCAAGGGCGAGCCTACACTGGCGATTTTCAGTGTGGTTGATGACCGAAGTGGTACCGCTTACCAGGAGTACCACTGCATCTACGGTGAAGATGCGGAAACAGCACTGCGTTTCCTGTTCAATGCCATGACCCCCCAAGGCCGACGCGCAGAACCCGTTTTAGGGTCGACCTAACATGATCTATCTAGACAATGGCCCTGTCGCTACATCCCGCGTTTTCCAGAACGTGATGCAAGCACTCGCGATTGAATGGCAGACACATCTTCCTGCCGGCAAGGACGGCACGCGAACAACGGCTCGATCCAAGGGCAAGGTCGAACGTCCGTTTCGCACGGTCAAGGAAGCCCACGAGACTCTGTACCACTTTCACAAGCCGGAAACTGAGCAGCAGGCGAACGAATGGCTGTCGCACTATCTGGTGCATACCTACAATCAGCAGCGTCATCGTTCAGAGTCGCGCACTCGCATGGCGGACTGGCTCGCTATGCTGCCAGACGATGGCTTGCGCGAGATGTGTACTTGGGAGCAATTTTGTCGCTTCGCGCGCGAGCTTGAGCGGCGCAAGGTCGGTATCGATGCACGTATCACCATCGATGGTACGCAATATGAGCTTGATCCGGGCATGGCCGGCGACCATGCGATTCTGCTGTGGGGCCTGTTCGACAATGAGTTGTACGCCGAGTATGAGGGCGAGCGCTTCGGCCCCTACTATCCGGTAAACGGCCCTATTCCGCTGCGCCGCTATCGGGCCGTCAAACGAACCAAGGCGGATGAGCGCGCAGACCGTATTCGCTTGCTGGCTGACCAACTTGGACTGCCGATTGCCGCCCTATCAGGCACCGACGTGCGCTTGACGGATGCTCCCACATCGGCGGCAAGTATTCCTCGTCAGCCGTTCGACCCGCACGCACACGAGTATCACTATCCGACGGTGATCGCGGCCAAATTAGCCATCGCCGAAGAGTTGGCTAAACCACTGGCCAAGCTTACGGTTGAAGACAAAACATTCATCGACCAGATGCTGGCCGAAACGCTGACGCGCAGCCTTGTTCTAGCGCGCGTGCGTGAGAACTTCCGACATAAAAATAAAAAGGGGTCTCAACATGCGAGCTGAGGTGATGCAGCATTTCGGGTTGGCGGTGCCATTCAAGCAGTCAGGTTACTACGAGACGGAGCACCACAAGGATCTGATCAAGGACGTTCGCGGTGCCGTAATGGAAGGTCGCCTGGTCGCTATTTGTGGTGTGATCGGTAGCGGTAAGACTGTGCTGTTACGCAGGTTGACCAAAATGCTGCAAGACGACAAGAAAGTGATCGTCTCCAAGTCTGTCGCCGTGGATAAGCACAATATCAAGCTGGCCACGTTGATCGAGGCCCTTTATTACGACTTATCGTCTGAAAAACAGGTGCAGATACCTAAGAAGATCGAGCGCCGCGACCGACAGCTTCAAGAGATGATTTTGAAGGGAAAGAAACCCATCGTCATGTTCGTCGATGAAGCGCATGACTTGAACGGACGTACACTCACTAGCTATACATCCTCGCGGCTATGCCACAGCAGCAAGCTAATTCATCGGTGCGCATGGACGGAACAGGGTCTAAGACTTCAAGTTGACAGTTCAGTTGAAACAATAATGACCATTCGCCATTTGCAGACAGTGTGGGCCCGTCGCGATGAGCGCGAGCCGCTACCCATATGTTCCCCATGATTTCACTATAGATCGACCATGACGTCATCGCCCGGCAGGACAGTGAGTCGTATCTCTACTACGACTTGGGCAATTCCTATAGCACGAAACCTTTCTCAAGCGCCTGCGCGCATTGCAAGGCCTGCATTTGCTTTGGCTTCAATCTGCCTAAGGAGATAGGCATACGGATCATGACCATTCAGCCGCGCAGACTGGATCAAGCTCATGATCGCGGCCGCCCGTTTGCCGCTGCGCAGCGAACCTGCGAAGAGCCAGTTCTTGCACCCTGGTGTCCACGGGCGGATCTGGTTGTCGCACTCATTATTATCAATTGGTATGGCCCCGTCATCGAGGTAGCGCGACCGCGCTGCCCAGAGTTAAGCTGTAATCCAGCGCTCTGCCAATAGTCGAGCACGCACAAGATCGCCTTGGCGATCATTCAGGCGTGTAGGGTCTTCATCACCGGAACCGCTTTTTCTTGCCGTATTCAGCCGCGTAAATGGATCAGCGTTTCGCAGTCATCACCGACCCATTTGCCCCCGACATGACGTTCGATACTAAACACGCCGGGCGAATAGTCCAGCTTCTCGCTGACGTTGAGTGCGCAGCCACCTGGGCAGTGAGTGTTGTCCCGGTTGTGATGGATCAACGTGCGTGGAAACTCTGCTGACAACGCATTGCGTTTAGGCTTTTGCTTTTTCTCGGTCGGTGGCGGAGGGGTTTGTAAGGGGTGAAGCTCATCTTCAATCGCGGCGATATCGGTCTCGATCAGGTCATCGAGCAAGCTGGCCTACTGCGGATTCAACTGCTCGCTGCGCTTGGCAAACTTCAAGCGCAGCGAGCCGCGAGACTCGTGGGTCAGGTTTTCGATAAGCCTGGAAGCCGCCTGCCAGAGTGCGCTGGCACTGAGCGCATGCAGTTAAAAAGCCTCGAATCGATCCTGTGCCAAGGCTTGGAGCCTGGCGCGGGCCCCAGCAAAACTTACCTTTCTGCCTGACGAACACATCACCACTTTGGGCCAGCGGCCAACATCCCCGCTTGACTCTTTAACGCAAGCACTTCCATGAATTTATCTGTGAACTTGTTTTTCCGGCGATGCCGTAGAAAAACGCTCAACGTTGGGGTATTCACATTCAGTCTCGACAGATTAAACCGCTGGTGCGGGACTGTTGAGCAGCGAACGCATAGTGGCAGGCGTATTTCCAATTGATGCCGAAATAAATGCCCAGTGGAGGGAACCGAAGTGCCCGAAGGGGTCACTCACCTTTACTAGGCATTAACGCTTAGTATCAAAATATGGAGAGTTAATATGTTTCCTTTGATAGCTGCAGCGGTCACTAGATTACCTCAGGTACTTAAGGCTGCTGACACTGCCGCCAATGTGCTGCAAGGCGCTAGCGCGGCGAGTGATCTGGCAAAACTCAAACCACCAAAGCCGCTGGATCCAACAGACGTTGCCACCGCTGGCGGTGGGGACTCCAAAATCAATTACTAGTGTTCTGTCGCAAAATAAACTCTCCGAAAATCGGCTGTGCTTTCTCGGTGATCACAGCCTGGGAGGCGAACAAATGTTGATCTGGAGAAGTTCTTCGACCGGGTCGATCACGATATTTTGGTTGATCGCTTACGCAGGCGGATTGTGGATCGGGCGGTTATCCGGCTGCTTCGGACGTATCTGGATGCGGGAACGCTGATCAATGGCGTGGTCGAGGAGAGCGGCTGCGGGGCGCCGAAAGGCGGCCCGCTTACGGCGCGTACGATCTTGCATACGTTTTTCTCTTCTGTCTGGTTCAGTTGAACTCTCGCTGGCGTTAAAACCGAGATCCGGATCAACGAGGGCACCCAACTTGCGTTCATATTCACTCTTTAGCCTTACCGGGTGGGCAAGCAGTTCAACAACTTGCTGCCACACAAGTGCATCTAGACGGTCATTTATATCTGCTGATTCACACAGACATGTGCGCCTTCAAAGCGGTAGGCATCGGTTCCAATGCGATGATAATAGGCATAGTCCCGAAGCTGACTTTTGCCCGATGCCTTTTTGGATTTTTTGCCGTAATAGACCTAGTGACAATGGTCGCAAACATTCAGGTCCTGAAGCAGGTAAACAGAACCATGACGGCGCTAACGAGTCGCTCTGCGATAAAGGCTCCATAGCTACAACAAATACTTGTCGCCAATAGCTATGGAGCAAAAAGCGGCATACACACCGTAACCGGTGTCCGGATTTACTTGAACAGTTCAACACTGCGGTCTCCCCTCAAAAGTCACACTACGTATTCAATCTCGCGATTACGGATGATCTAGAGGCATTTCTCGCGCCTAGGCTTGACGAGGCTGTGTCTCGGGAGAGGCTGGGTATTCGATTTGCCTTTCTTCAAACCAACAGTTTGCTATGGAAAAATGCTTTTAACGATCCGGCGAAGGACTTGGTCATCTGCAGTGAACCTATGGCGATATCACTATTTTCTGCTTTGATTTTGCGAGGGCGGCGTCGGGGTTACATTTGCACTCGGCGCCCGGCCGGTCTCCAGATGCTCTGCTAGTTGTTGCCGGAGGCCGTTGTCGACAACCCTTCCAGCTCGCCGATTCGGCAGCGTTGGAGCCTGGTTAGTTGCAGAAGATGCCAAATCCTGATCCAGACGCTTTTGCAACTCTGCCTTTATATAGTCACCAGTGAATTGTCCGCGTCGCAGTTCTAACTGCGGTGAAATACCCGAATTTGGCGGGTTTACAACTTTATCCTCCTTGGAAGAAGAGGCGTTCTTTTTCTTCCGGACGGCCTCGACTTGCCGAGTGTTTTTCGGATCCATGAGCCAATGGTCCTCGAAAAAGTCGGCGAATTCTTGATGGCTGAATTGATACTGCGGACCACGGAGCGGGATAAGCGCGGAAGTAGCAGATGTCTTCGCCGACATAGTGGTCCGCTGTGGTTGTAATGCAGCGCTCTTGCCGAACATCTGCCGTAACTTGCCTTTTACGAGATAGGCATGGGCGGTGGGCAGCGCAGTCAGACGGCTACTGGAACGTCCGTCATTGACACGCCTATCCGCAAGCATACTTGCCATTTTCCGATGCATAGTCTGGCCATTAACGCGCTGGAGTTCTTTATGTATCGCCTTCCGTTCAGCGGCGATATCGCCCTGTGGCGTCTGCTCCGAATTTGCTGGCATTGGAGTGACCGTAGATTGGCTGGGATGTTTGTCGACTTCAACTTCTGGCAACTCTCGCGCATGCTCCAGCATCACCTTTTCCATACTGATAGATTCACTATCGAAAATGCGCTCTGCGCGAAAGGCTAACGCCTCAAGCTCAAATTTGTCGTCATGCGGCATGAAGTTGGCTAGCAAAATACCTATGCACCCATCAAGGCTCATCCCGACACCGAACTGGGACACTGGTTTATCCCGAGCCGGATTAGCCATGAATAGGTCGTTCATTAATCCAAAGGAGGCAGATTTGGCTAGTAACCGCTGCGTCGGAGTGCCATGCATTTGCAGACGTAAGAGATAATCCTCGGTACGCGGCGTGAGGCGATTTTTTAAGCTGGCCCTCGGAGGGACTGCTGCCTCAGTCGTGCTTGAGGCTGCAGCGGTATGAGTGGCAACGGAGGGGGGGGGAGTATCAATGGCTGGTGGACGATTAATCTGCATGAGGAGGACCCAATGTGGATAGTCGCACCCTGAGTGGTCAAAGGCTGAATGGGGTTCCTGAGACTTTTAGACGAGGAGATATCACAAAAGGCGATCGAGAAAAAAGGTGTTGTTATGCTCCCCTTTATGGGGAGGGGTTGTACATAGGTTTCATTCACGAACGGGGGGAGCACCGGTCGCTTTCTCTTTTTCATCCGCTCGCGAGATCAAATTTACCCACAGCAATGCAATGCAATGAACGAGCGGTGGAAGGTGAACGCTTCCTTGTTCTTTTGCGATATCGCGGCCATCGGAGCCGAGCTGAAGGCGGTCAGTCCGACCATCTATGCCTCTGCGGCTTAGGTGGCTTTTCACCGTTCTTGCTCTAATCTGGTGCGATCAGTCCAGCTCTACTGATAACAATCCAGAGCCCCATTTCCAATGCCGGCGGCCCAACCCAAGTAAGGGCGTGTTGTGGCTCCGAGTCCCTCGTTTCAACCTTCGCATTTTATTTTCTGGTGATTCCGTTTGATTTTCTAATGACCATTGAAGGAAAGGTAGGTAGTAAATGCAATAGGCCGTCTAAGCCACAAGTTTATAGTGGCGTCTATGGAAACCTTCAGCAGTATCGAATGCGTTGTGCGCAGCGCCGGAGTCGGCAGCTTCTCCGAGGTCGTTCAATGTTTGAGAGATACTAGCTGGGGAGCCAAGAGTATTGCCAAGTAGGAGGTGTGCTTCGGAGTGGGGCTGTTCAGCGCCGCACCGCGGAAATTCTTCTAGCAACGGCCCGACTTCACGACATAAAACCTTTCACAAACGGCGCCCATGTTGGCGTTCAAGGTTTTCGCGACACGGCTGGCTGTGGTTGGCTGGTTCCATTCTTAATGAAAAGAATTCCAATCGAAGTGAAAACTCATGGCGGTTCGATCAGTTGGGCCCCGAACGCCTTGGTGAAATATGTACTCCGACCATCCACGACCTTAACCGTGGCAATCTTGTGAATTTCTGCATATCTCAATGCGCCGGATTGAAAACCAGACGTCGTGAACAAAGCACATTTCTGAGCCCCCACCGAACGCATCTTGTCGTACAGTGCTTGAAGCGTCTCCCGCTTCACGGGATTCTTGTAATGTTTACACTCTACAAGAATCAAGAATTCCATACCTAGGTAATGGAATCGGGCAGATACGTCAATTTCATATTCACCATCTACCCCTTGAATAACTTCCCGATGCTCTGATCGGTACTCGAGAATGGAGTTCCCCATCGCATCGAGCATGGAGCGCACATGACGCTCAAACTCAATAGGCTTAAGCGTTAGTTGTGGGTACCTGTCGTCCATTGGCATTCACTCCAGCGGTTTGTAACTTTTAAAATAAAGGACTTTCCCACCCGTCGACTAGAGTGCGTTGTACTCCAAAAGGAGGGGGGAGGCACTATGCACAGTCTATCTCTGGCTCTGAAAGAGGTTACTTAATTAATCCTAAGGTGCAACTCCTTACGACATCCACCAACCTCTTGCCGAATGTAATGTGCAAACTGTAAAAATCACTTATTGTGAGTGGGGCTTTCTCAGAAAAGGTTCTAGAAATAGCGCCTCCGTCGTTGAGTGTGATTAAGTAGGTGGCTTGTTCATTACTTCCTGGATTTATAACCTCATAAATAGAATATTGTAGTCCGAGACCTTCGCACGCTAAATCCTCGTTTGAGTGCTGCTCACCAAAGGCATTCATGAGAAAGTAGTCCTCCAATGAACCATATGAGTTCTCGATCCACCGATCAGCATCAGTGTTTACTGTGATGCCATTCCAAGTTAGCTGGCCTAAATAAAAGGTCGTCTGCTTTTCTCCGGAGATAACTAGCTGGAAGCTTGGCAGGTATCTGAAATCTTTTTCACCAAAGGCCTTTGAAAGACCCAGCAATATGTTTGCTGGGTTGTATAGACCAATTGATACAGTCGAGTCGGGGAAATTGATCTCTAAGTCTTCTGTTAATACCTTGAAAAAAGACTCCCATCTTTCGCTTCCCATGAGAATCAATAACACATCTTCTTTGAATTTGGTCCAGCTTGGCAGGTACTTGGGGGAGGATGTACTTTGTAGATAGTAATTAGCACCGCCTTCTGTTTTTGTGAACTCAGATACAAGCTGGTCATCAGGTAGAAGCTCAATGTTGTTTTGATAACGACCACTACGAAGAGCTACGGATATTGACCATCCTGATTCGTCCATTAGCTTTAATTTTTCGGGGTAACCTATTTCCGCGGTGTCATTTCCGCTAATGTGATCCATCAGTGCGCAGAGAAAGTTCTCATCAGGATCATCTAAATACTCATCCCATTGTAATATCTGCATGATACGTTTTGATTCTTCGTTTTCAGGATCTGAAATCGGTGAGGAAAAGCCAAAATATATACCAAATGGATAAATTACCTCGTCGCCCCCTCCTGTGTAATCGGCTGTCAAAATTACAAAATCTAATAATTGAGACTGAGTAGCAGCCCTTGCAACAATCTTAATTCCGTCATTTCTTTTTTTGATATCTTTATATAATAAAAGGCTTTGTTGTCTGCTGATAGAAAGCCCTTGCTCTACATGCACAGGAATAAATTTGGTGCAATTAACGACCTCGCCAGATTCAACTGCTGATATCGTATATCCTTCCGTCGGAGCTTCGCATATTTTCTGGTATTCAGAAAATGGAACTGATAGTTCTTTCCATTCTGTAGATACTAATAAGGCCCGTATTTTTTCGGCGGGCACACCCAAAGAAGACCTGAGCAATGCCACATATTTTGTCAGTTCGTGCAAAGCCGCTCTGGCAGCTTGATTGCTTCTTTTGATTTCTATAATGACATAATGACCAAGATTGTCCTTTGCAAGTATATCTATACTCCCATCTGAGCCGAGATGATTGGCCAATCGATATTCTTTACGGATAATAGTTAAGTTTGGCTCGATCATACTGAGATTGTTGGCTAAAAAATCCCTAATTCTTTCCTCAAATCTGTTCACTATTTTTCCCTATTTTTTTTGACATGATTGACAGGTTTTTATTGGCGGATCACCTGTCTTGAATACCGTAACCAACAGAAATCCCGCTTCCCCAACTCACTCGAATTTCACCACATTCAAGAGGTGCGCATCCGCTCACTCAGCCTTTGAAGATAGCTTGTTTGGAGGTCCTCAAGGTTACGTTTTGAAAGCTACGAAACCTAGGCCTGTGATCCCTTTTTTGGGAGCCTATGGGTGGCCCTAGCGGGAGCAAGCTACCTGGCTCATGGGTTGTACAGTTATTACTGTAAGAACCCTTTGCCCTTGATGGGTGCTTAATACGCCGTTGCCCTGAAGACGATCCTCCTCTCTGCACTGTGTCTGGCTATCCGTTGAGTGACCGGGTGCACCTTGCATTTGGCATTAAAGGCCGGCCGCCTGTTTTGGATGTGATAGCGCTAGCTCAAGTAGGGCTTGCTCTGTTTCGGGTGGCAATGCGCCTTCTGCATCCATCGGTAGATATGGTCGTTCCGGTATGTCACCCCACAGGTGCGGAAAATCCACCTGTTCCCCACCGAATAGCATCATCGCCGCATAGGGTTTGTTGCTGCCGACCATGGCTGAGTTGTCGGTGGCGTAGGTGGTGATGGAGGCCGCCAGGCCGGCGGTGCTGACTTGCAGGATTTGGCCGGGCCAGTGGCCTCGTTTGGCGCGGTGTTCGGTGGTGGTGTCGGGGAGTTCGGGCCATTGGGGGCGGCCTTCTTGTTCGAAGTTTTCTTCAGTTTGGGGGGCAAGTTCGGTGGCGATGGATTGCATGAGGGGTTTGAGGTTGCCGGTGGCTTGTTCTATTTCGTGCAGGGTTTGTTGTAGGGGTGGGTGGTTTAGTTCGATGGTGAGCATTGGGGGCCTTTGTTCTGGGTGGTGGGGTGTCAGGAGGATGTGGGGGACTGGTTTGGGGCTGCTGCGCAGCCCAGCGGGAGCAAGCTCCCTCGCCACAGGGGGAGTGTTTGGTTTTGGGTTTGTAGAGTTTTTTGGTGAGCCAAGATCAAGATCGCAGGCTTCGCTAGCTCCTACGGGGATGTGGCTGAAAGTCTGCTTTCGCGAGCAGGCTTGCTCTCATAGAGGGGTTGCGGTGGGTCAGCCCGTGTGGCGTTGGGCGGTGGCCTCTTTTTGTTTTAGGGCTTCGGTTAGGCCTGCGCCTGGGGCGTGGTTGAAGCCGGGGTCGGTTCGGAAGGTGATGGGTTGGCCTTGGGCGTTGTGAGTCGGACGCCGGTGACGGTGGCTGTTCTGATTTCACCGGTGCGTTTGTCGGTGCCGGTCTCTACGGTTTCCTTGAACATCCTTCCTTCGCTGGAGACGACAGCTAGCCCGCGACGTCTGACGGCGGCTTCGCTTAGGGCGATGACGCGGCAGCGGCAGTTGAAGCCGTTGGGTTGGTAGATGGCTGACCAGATGGGGTCGTCGTGGCGGATGACTTGACTGTGCATTGCGCGGTGACTGGGTCGCTGTCTCTCCGCATTATTACTATCCGTGTGATCACGAATGGCATTTCGGCGGGCCGCTCGAGAAAGTCATGCACAGCATCTGCATGTTTGATCGCAAGGGGCCGTTGACCCTCGACGGTTTCGAGAACTCTGGTGCCGACTTCATGCCCGAGTACAAGCCCTACATCCTCGACGGCAAAACCATCATCGCTTCACCGCACAAGGTTTACGGCCCGGAAACCAATGACCTGGCGCTGCAGCTGCGCAAGCACGGTGTGTCGCAAATCATATTGGCGGGTATGGCGGCAAACCTGTGCGTCGAGTCGCACCTGCGCGAACTGCTGGAGCTTGGCTTTGAAGTGGCCGTGGTTCGGGACGCGACCGCCGGCCCGACGACCCCCGAAGGTGATGGCTACCTTGCCGCACTGATCAACTATCGCTACATCGCCAATGCCCTGTGGAGCACGGCGCAAACCGTTGAGTTTCTACAGGCCAAATAGGTCAAGCGCGACCAGGCTGTACCTCGCAATACGGGGCACAGCCTTGCCAATACGAGACAGTCTTCGACGCTATGCAAACCCGAGAAACGACAGGATAACCACGACAATCACAACTACCCCGACGATGTAGATGAT
>Ga0163161_10002274_pt1 | contig 13778 bp, 12 predicted proteins | sample S45metaG_FD_129847 | JGI IMG/M metagenome (GOLD analysis project Ga0163161, IMG submission 129847) | Switchgrass rhizosphere microbial communities from Kellogg Biological Station, Michigan, USA - S4-5 metaG | ecosystem: Host-associated > Plants > Roots > Rhizosphere > Soil | place: USA... | reverse complement strand
TAGCGGATTGGGGCGGGCTGCGGAACGCATCTTCGAGGCTGAACGCGGGTGAAACGGCGGGCTCGGCCCATGCCGTTCCCAGCATCAGAGCGGTGGAGCAAAGCAGCACGGCGGTGATTACACCGGAACGGTTGGTCGGTATTGCCTGTCTCCCGATTGTTTTTGGTTCTTAATGGTTTCCGGATACGCTGGACTCGCTGATTATTCCAGACCTCCGCAATGACCCGGCAAGGTACGCGCGATCCGCGGAAGCTGTCTAAGAACTCCCAGCGCGCGATCCCCGGTAAGCCGCCCACCCGCTTTGATGCAGGCAATGGCGTGTTCTGGCGTGACCGGACCTTTACGCCGTTAGCGCGGAATGACTTGAACTGGTCGATTGCGACCGGAAGCTCTTGGGACAAATCCGCCGTTCAAACATTGAGCCGCGAACGGCTAATTTTGGACGATAGCTGTCGTTGATGACATTCCAAAACCTGTCGGACGAAACTTGGCTGTCTGAAAGAGCGAGGGTTATCCGGGGCCTTCTTTTCAGCGCGCTTTCCTTCTCTCAACTAGAAAATCTTCTTTCTTATACTCTGTATCTATGGCCTATACCAACCTGCATTGATCACGATCCACGCGTCCATTTGCGGCGTCCGAGCCGGCAGCCTTCAAAAGCCTTGTCCTGCAGCTCGGCCTCGGCGCAATATTCATGGCAGCCGCGGTCACATGGCTTGGTTGGTGGGGGCCCGCCCTGAAAGAGGAGCGTCGAAGCAGGCCCAAATGGACTCTTCCGTTGGTGCTCGCTGGCATGGTCGTGGTGAACGGCGCCCCCGCGAACTGGCCGACATTCTCCCCATCGCATACAGTAATGTTGGCCCTCGCGGGAGTCTTGGTGGGCTTCAACGAAGAGCTACTCGCACGCAGTGTGCTTGTGACGGGCGTGCGGGGGGCAAGCGCGAACGAACTCTGGATCTGTTTCTGGACGTCGCTTCTGTTTGGCGCGATGCACGTTCCCAATGCGCTGTTCGGGATACCGCTCGTGGCTGGTCTCATCCAGTGCGTGTTCGCATCGCTTATGGGCGGTGCCTTCTACGTATTGCGCCGGGTCAGCGGCAATATCTGGCTACCCATGGTCATGCATGGCGCCTGGGACTTTACCTCGTTCAGCACCCAGGCGGCCGGACAGACGCCGCTACCGTCTCCGCTATTCCAGTTCGGCACTTGGTCCGCGCGGAACTGACGCCAGGGGCGACAATATTCATGACCCGATCAAGCGTTGGCGATGATGGACGGCGTGGAAGGCTCACGATCATGAATGCTGTCATACCGCAGCCATGATATGGAGCTTTCTATGGCGTCAGCGCTTTAGCAATAGGTGCAACAGTGGGAATGCGACTACAATGAGAAGGGTATATATTTCCGCTTCAGTTCTTGTGCTGGCCAATATGGTCGGAACGGCGCAGGCACAGACGCCTTCTGCATTGAACGACCTGGTCGGCGCACGGGCTGCCGGCGCAGAAACCCAGATGACTGCGCGCGGCTATCGTTTTGTCAAAACCCAGAAGGGTGATGATCGGAGCTATACCTATTGGTGGAATGGCTCCAGCAGGCAGTGCGTCACTGTGGCAACGATGGATGGTCGTTACGACTCGATCACGTCCTCGCCAGCTCCCGACTGTGGCCAGCGCGATGAACCGCGTGGATCGAGCCAGGGCAACAGCTATCGGCCGACCCAGAGCTATGGCTACGGCGGCTCATCCTCCAATCAGCGTCAGTCACCCAGCTATGTGGAAGACCGCGATCGCGGGCTGGACCGTTATCGAGTCGATGGGCAAAATGTCGATCTGGGCCTCGTCTGCTTTGGTGACGGGCAACGGCCGGGCTTTGCCACGACTTATGGCTATTCTTGGAACAGCCGCACCAAGCGCTACGATTACGGAAATCGCACCGAGATGACCGGACAGCAGTTTGATGCCTCTGTCTCCCTGCAGTTCTGGCCGGGGGGCGGGCATATTCGCCTTCCAAAGAAGCTGGTCCCGCCGATAAACAGCCGGGGTAATGATGGCTGGTGGGATTTGTATGACGTTGAGATGGGTCCCGACATCATCAGGGCGAAATACCGTCTCAATGGCATGAACAAGCCGTCCGTCACCATCAACCGTCGTAGCGGACAGATCAGCATCCGAGGGCTCGACCCCTACGCTTTCAGCGGCACATGCGATCTCATCGACGGCGACGATCATCGCCGTTTCTAATCACCACGCGGCCCTGGCACTCCCGGGGCCGCATCGTTTGGGGGAAATGCCGATGAGCTGGAAGCATGGAGCCATAGTGGCCGTAGCCGTCACGACCATAGCGATGCCGGCAACCGCGCAAGCGCCGATCAGGACGGAGCGGGTCCAGTTTGCAAGAGGTGCCAACTCGGCGACCGTTCGCGGTGCTATCCGGGGCTATGACACCGTAGATTACGTTGTTGGCGCGCGTGTCGGCCAATCTATGTCCGTATCACTGCAGACGAGTAGCAAGTCAGCCTATTTCAACGTTCTGCCACCGCGATCCGAAGAAGCCATCTTCAACGGCTCTATCACTGGCGCGCATTTCGGCGGTCGCCTCAAGGATTCCGGCGATTACCGGGTCCGTGTCTACCTGATGCGCAGCGCCGCACGGCGAGGCGAGCGGGCTACGTTCAGCCTCACCGTTGGCGTCAATGGCAGGCTCGGCAACATCGGAGCGGCCCCTGGACCAGTCGGCTCCGGAACGCCCATATCCGCAGGCAATCGGCCAGCCTATTGCCGAGGCGAGGCGTCGCAGCAGTACGGCGTACGACCCAATTATATCCGGACCAGCTCCGCCGTAGCGAACGCCGACGGCATCATGATCGACGGCACGGCGGACCAGGGACGGAACGGGATCAAGCGGTTCCGCTGCCGGTTCGATGCGCGGGGACGGTTCATCGACGTCATGGCGATGACCCGCGATGGGTTTACGCCCTAGAGGAGGCTCAAGCGCGGGGCATCGACCTGATTGGGTAGCGGCCGGCCCGCCGAGAAGTCCGCGACGCTTTGTAGCGTCGTATGCGCGATTGCCGTGAGCGCTTCCTCGGTCAGGAAAGCCTGATGCCCAGTCATTAGGACATTCGGAAACGTGAGCAATCGCTGCAGAACGTCATCGTCGATGATCTCGCTGGAAAGATCCTCGAAGAATACGCCCGCTTCCTGCTCGTAGACGTCCAGCGCTACGCCGGCGATTTTGCGCTGCTTGAGTGCTTCAATCAGCGCCGTGCTGTCAATCAGCGCGCCGCGACTGGTGTTCACGATAAGCAGGCCGGGCTTTGCACCGCTGAGAGCCTTCGCATCGATGAGATGACGTGTATCGGGGGTCAGCGGGCAATGGAGGGAAATGATCTCCGCCTCTCGGAGCAGCGCGTCCGGTTCGACATAGCGCACGCCAATATCTACCAGCCCTTGATCCACCACCGGATCGGCGGCCAGTACCTCGCAACCGAAGCCGGCCCGTAATGCGCGTGCGACCAACGATCCGATCTGGCCGGTGCCCACGACACCTGCGACCCTTCCGTGCAGGTTGCGGCCCACCAGCCCGTCCAGAGCGAAGTTGTTCTCGCGCACCCGCGCCCAGGCGCGATGGATTCTTCGGTCAAGCGAGAGGAGCAGCCCGATCGTGAATTCCGATACCGCATGGGGAGAATAGGCGGGAACGCGAACGACGGCGATCCCCAGTTCCTCCGCAGCGGCGAGATCGACATTGTTGTATCCCGCACAGCGCAGCGCCAAGAGCGCCACGCCTGCCTCAGCCAGTGCGTGCAGTACCTCTCTGTCCACGACATCGTTCACGAAAACGCAAGCCACGCGAAAGCCTGCCGCCAACTTGGCCGACAGCGGGGTAAGCGGCGCTTCGATGAACATAAGATCGAAGCCATGCGCGATGTTGGCAGCGTTCAGAAATTGGCGATCATATGGGCGCGTGCCATAGATCGCGACGCTGACTGCGCTGTTCGTCACGTCTGGATCGCTCCATCGCCTGGCAGTGCCCTGAGGGTGTCTGCGTCGTCGCTTCGCAACCTGATCTCGCGTTGTGGGAAGGGGATGGCGATCCCGGCCTTTTCCAATTCCTTCAGTATCGCGAAATAGAGGTCGGAGCGCACAGTCTGCCGCTGGTTCACGTTCGCCACGAAGCAGAGGGCCTTGAGGTTGATGGCGCTTTCGCCAAGGCTGTCCAGCACGACGCTCGGAGCCGGATCGTCGAGGACGCGCGGGTTCTGGGTGAGCGCCCCCAGCAGCACCTTGCGCGCCAGATCCACGTCGCTGCCATAGGCTATGCCGACAGGTAGCGTGATCCGGCCTAGACTCCCGCCATAAGTCAGGTTCGTCACGCTTCCGGAAATCAGCTCGGTGTTCGGCACGATGACTTCGTGGCGATCGAATGTCTCGATATGTGTTGATCGAAAGGCGATTTTCCGAACGTGACCGGAATAGGCGCCGACCTCGATCCAGTCGCCGACCTTGATCGGGCGCTCGATCAACAGAATTATACCACTGACGAAGTTGGCGACGACCGACTGCAAGCCAAAGCCGACACCAACAGAGAGCGCGCCGGCGACAAAGGCGAGGCTGGAAAGATCGAGGCCGCGGCGGTGATCGCGACCAGCGCGGAAAGGGTAAGTCCCAGATAGCCGAAACCCGTCAGCACCGCATTGCGGGCTCCTGCCTCGATGTGCAGGCGGTCCAGCACGGCAAAATGTAATACGCGCTGCAACCAGCGGGTCAGCGCATAGCCAAGCAGGAACACCAGAGCGAACGTCATCACGCTACCAAAGGAGACGCGAATCTGGCCGACCTCCACGCCGTTCTTCAGTGCCAATATCCCGTCGAGGATATTCTCGCCACTGATGCCCCACATCACTGCGACGATCGCCACGGTCAGAAAGAACAGGATAAATCCGAAGGCCAGCGGCAGGAGCTGGAGATATCGCGATCCGCTATTTTCGCTCTTATGAAACAGAAGCTCGCTCGCCTCGGTGAGGGAGCGATAGAGGAACAGACTTGTACACACGACTGCCAATGACATGAGTGTCGAGGTCAACACATAGCGCCCTAGCGGGACGTAGCCCGCGATGCCCACCACTATAGCCAACGCGGCGGCAAGGGTGATGGCCCGCGCGGCGGGCTGCACCATGTCTGTCGCGCGATTTGCTCTGGGACTTCGCGCAGACCCTTCGCCAGCTTCGCTTCTGGCTCCCGTTGCGCCCTTAAGGACTCGGGCAAGGCGCCAAGTCAGGAACCCGGCAACAACGACAATAAAAAATGATGCTAGAGCAGCAGCCGAAGCGGAGTTGCCGGGTTGCTGGTCGACATAGTCGACAAGGCTGTCCGCAGCCATGGCGAAGCCCAGCAGGGTCATCAGGCGAATGGCCGTCTCGCTGCCTCTCTCAGGAATGCTGACCAATTGCGCTGGAGCAAAAGCCGGATTGAAGATGCTTTGCCCGAGCCACCTGGCGAAAATGACGGTAAGGCCCGCAAGGATCATCTGTCCGCTAAGGGCTGCCATAAACGGCAGGTCCGCTGTCAGAACCGTAACGCTGGCCAGCACGATGAGCAGCACGGCTGCGGGCATCGCAATGTCCAGCAGGTCACGCGCGAACGCCAGCCCGAGGACGCGGCGTGGCGATCCCGCATACGTGCCGAGCCGATCGATGGCGGAACGTAGTGCGCGGCGGCCCCGTTCAGCAATCCACGCCGCTGCAATTGCAATGCCGATAACCAGAGCAAGCCTGACCGTTAACGGCACACCGACAAGTTCGGGATACGGCTGCCGGACCATGGTATGCTGACCAAGGTTGACCCGGCCCGAGCGAAGATCGCGGATGGCCACAGCCCATGTGTTCGCGGCGAGAAACGGATAGCTGTGGGAGAACAGCTTCTGGCGCCGCTTTTGCCGGAGGATTTGGTCGATTTCTCGAACCAGAACGCCGTTCCGCGCTTCGATATCTCGCGCCGCAATCGCAGGGCCTTCTTCTGACGCAATCTTGCGATTGAGTTCACCACGCTTTTGCTTGGCCCAATCTGGTTCGCTTTGCCCCTTTGGCGTGGCAGTATCGAGGTCAGCCAACTGTGCTCTGGCGATCCGCCCCTTAAGCGTGCCACGATCGCTCAGGATCAACGCTTGCTCGCGCTGGACAGTCAGATCCAGGCGAAGGTCTTCCCACTGGTCGATTGTAATGTGATCGCGCCGCACCAAGGGGAGATCGAGCAATGCTTCCGCTCTCATCGCCGTCTTCTGCCACTGCGAGACAGATCGCCAATCGTCGAGCATCGTCTGGGCGGCGAGAGGCAAGCCACTGACCATGATGAGGGATGAGAGGCTCAGCCAATAGAGAATGATGCGAGCGATTGAGCATTCCTCCGGGCCGTTTCGATGAAACCGTGTAGCGAAAAACGCGATTTAGCATAAGCCCCCTGCAAACTTGGATAGTGCAGCGGTTTCACACATGGTTGAGCGTTGCGGTGACTTCGTCCCGGCGCTTATATTTCAGCTTTCGGACCATCAAGCGCATCTCGATTGGCGCATGCTGAAAAGACGTGCGGCGACACCGGAGAAGAACCAAGGTCGGACGCAACAGCAGGTTTTGGCGTGAGCCGACGTTGGGGGCGCCGCAGCGGAACCGTGCAATCTGGTCGCCAGCCGCCGCATAGAAGAAGGTCGGCTCCTGAGGCTCGAAAATCGAGGGCTGAATGGCGACAAAGGATCGGCACCGCCTCCGGTGACGATCACTAACGCGGACTTGGAGCCTTGCGCTAACGCGCTTCGAAGGTTTCCGCCCACCCCTATGCGAGTACCGGATCGGTTGCTTCAATCGCCTCGCGCTCGGTTTGTGCGCCCAACAATATCGACACGGCCATAACTTCGCTTTGCAGAAGGTCCGGCAACTCGTCTAAAGGCAGGCCGTCAGGATTTTGAACCACAATGAATTATCGCCATTCCTTCCATGCTGGCAATAGCGCCGATGTCGTAAAGCACAGTCTGCTGATCGCCCTGGTGCGGGCTTTGCAGCACAAGCCGGGCCCGCTGACCCTGATCGACACCCATGCCGGCTGCGGGCTGTACGACCTTGGCGGCGACGAAGCCCAACGCACCGGCGAAGCCACGCAGGGCGTGCTGCGGGCCTTTGCCGATCCGAACCCCTTGCTGGACGACTACCGCGCTGCCGTACGGGCGGTGAATGTGGGTGACGAACCGCACCTTTACCCCGGCTCACCGCGATTTCTGGCCCAGCTTTTGCGCCCGCAGGATTTCCTGATCCTGAACGAAAAGCACCCGGAAGACGCTTACGCCCTGCGCGGCGCGATACGGGATACCAGCGCGGCCGTGCATCAACGCGACGCCTACGAACTTTGGCTGGCTATGCTGCCGCCCCGCACCGCACGCGGCGTGGTGGTGGTCGACCCGCCCTACGAGCAGCCGGACGAACGCGCGCGTATCACCGCCACCCTCGCCGCCGCTTACCGCAAATGGGCGCATGGCGTGACGGTGATCTGGTATCCGCTGAAAGACAGCGCCACGCATTTGCGGTGGAAGCAGCAGTTACGCAAGCTCGGCATCCCGAAATTGCTGCTGGTGGAGCATTGGCTATACGATAGCGAGCAGCCCGGAATCTATAACGGCGCGGGCCTCTATATCGTCAATCCGCCCTACGCTTTCACACAGGCACTGCCGCCACTGTTGGAGGCTTTGCGCGCAGCGTTAGCGCCCGAAGGGCATAAGGGCGAGATCATATCCGGTTGGTTGGGCGATTAAAATAAACCCTCACCCCACCCTTCACCCAAAAGGGGGAATTGCGGCGCTTCAGGTTGCAAGCAAATTGGGTCAAGCTGATTTTTGAAACATGGTTTCACGCTCGGTGGCTGTGCTCCAGACGATTTTGCATGTATTCCTGTTCGCGCGGGATGGCGACTGAGGCGTCGAGAAAACCCTGCGATAACATGTATGAATTTCCGCTGATGACATGCTAAGGGCATCACATGTTTCAAGCACCCGGCCGCAGCGGCACAGTTGAGATCGACGGTTTCAAATATGATTGGGAACTCCTGAGCGAGCCTCAGTTGTCCTCTTCCGATGGCTGGAAGGGAATGACTGTCTCCCTACGTCAGAAAGACATGCCGCACGAAGCCGTGCTGGAATTTCCGGCACCCAAGCGCCTGATGAAAGGATTGCCGAAAGGGCGTTTGCACATCAATGATGCGATTGCTTCGCGAGGGGTGCGGGCAGCATTATCGGCAGGATGGGACCCTGCATCGAGAGGCAAAACCACGGTTTTCATGGTTGATGCCAACGGTGACTAAGGGGGTGTAAATCTTGCACCCGCCATCGCAGATATAGATGGAGCCGGTCGGCATCGTGCCATTCGTCCGCTCGTGCACCCGGGAAGCGGGCGGTCCGCACCTGGAAGACGGAATTTCGGCGTCGAACGTCTGCAAAGGGGTCGGCCCACTCTGATGCGTTCTTCCCTCGGCCATCACGGCCCATTGGAGAAGTGTCATGGGATTATCAGAATTTGATCCCGCAGCTCGCGAGCGAATATCGTGGAACGCCGGGCGTAAGGTTGGCGCGAAGCGGGCGCTTAAGCCCCGCCAGATCTGGGCGACACGCTTCCAGCAGAGTCGCCATAGCCGAGCGATTCAGCCCTGCCGCCGCATATTGATTGCGCTGACTGTGCCGACCGCTCCCGCTGCCATGGGCGAAAATTACCAGCCCCGCCGCGCGTTCGGGCACATCCAGAAACGCCGGGAGGCGGTGCCCGCCAAAGGTTACATCCTGTCGGGTCGCAAGTTGATGTGCCATGGTCAAAGTCCAAAAGGCCAAGTTTCCGGCGCACCCATGGGTCTTTCCGTTCCCAGCGGGCTCACCGCCGATGTCTGCTCGAACCAGACCTCGGCGTCGAACTCCTCCGCCATCACCGCTTCGAAATAATGGCTGAGCCGCTCCGTTTCAGGTCGGTAGACCACTCCGATGGCGCGCTCCAGCAAAGGAGGGCTGAGCGCGTCTCTTAATTCTGCCCTGTCCCGGCCATAACGGCGACGAGCGGACTCCGCTTCGCTCGGATCGACCTTGTCCAGATAGGCAAGCACGGCGTGGATGGATTCGCTCAGGCTATAGACGTCCAGACCATGGAAGGAAGCCCGTCGTTCTTCCGATATATCCCGATTATGTCTCCGCAGCCAATCGGCAAAGGCAAGCACTTCCTGATTACGCCACATCCAGGTCGGGAAGCGCACGAACATGTCACCCCGTCGGGGTCGGGGAGCCAGATGCCGGACATAATCGTCTATGCGGGCCGCATCAGGCCAATCCGCTTCCACCGCCACCACCGTAAAGCCGTGTCGCTCAATCAACCGGCGGGTAATCGCGGCGCGCGCCCGATAAAATTCCGAGCTTCCATGCGTCGCTTCGCCCAGCAGGACGGTCCTGACGTCCCCGAACCGGTCGAAACAGGCGCCGAGATCTTCCACCTTGTCGGGGGAGGGCAACGGTTCGGCATGTCGCCTCAAAATCCCGCTGGGTTGATCGACCGTCGGGACCGCCGCCCGGCCGACAAGGGTTGCCTGCATCATCCTCAATCTCCGACATCCTGCGCTCGATGAACCTGATTGCTGTCCGGTTCTTCAGCTCTACCGCAACTATTCTGGAGCGGCTCCATGATCGCGAAATTGGGGATTATACGAATTGGCCCTTCCTGGCCGGGGTCACTCTGGCCCGTTGCTCAATGGAGGACGTCAACTCGAAACCGGCCCCGAGTGATGAAGAGGCTTCGCGGCGCGTTCGGTGCCGTCGCGTCGTTGAGGACATGAAGATCGACAGGCTGCGCCATGCAGTCCAGTCGCTCCGCGTGGACGAACGGTTGCCGGCTGAGTGAAGGTTCCCGCCATCATCCCTACAAGGCAGCGGCATAATAGAACGACATTGCCCCTTTTCCAGCGCTTTCCCGGTAGCTTTCAACCACCGGCAGGCTCGGATTTCTACGCTGAATTACGGAAGCGATCTTCGCGGCCGACCGTTGCTGAGGTTTCGTGCTGTAAGCCAGAGAAGAATGGGTTAAGGGCAATATCAGCAAAAGGGGCAGCTATGGGAACGAACCGGCTTGAGGCGTTCAGCGACGGTGTGCTGGCGATCATCATTACCATCATGGTCCTTGAACTGAAGGTGCCCCATGGCAACCCGGGTCCCAGCGCCCTGTTTTCGCTTTGGCCGGTATTCTCGAGTTACATTCTGAGTTTCATTTACGTCGGCATTTACTGGAACAATCATCATCACATGTTGCAGGCGAGCGACCGGGTCACCGGCGCCGTCCTTTGGGCCAATCTGCATCTTCTTTTCTGGCTTTCCCTATTGCCGTTTACGACCGGATGGATGGGGGAAAATGAATTTGGCCGATGGCCGACGGCGCTCTACGGCGTCAACCTGCTATGCTGTGCGCTCGCCTATTTCATGCTGGAGAGACTGATCATCGCCGTGAACGGCAAAAGCGGTATCCTCGGCCGCGCGGTAGGTTTGGACCTAAAGGGAAAAATCTCGCCGCTGCTTTATCTGCTTGGGATAGGCGGCATCTGGCTGATTGCGCCATGGGTTGGGATAGCCTTCTTTGCCGGGACTGCGGCATTGTGGCTGATCCCTGACCGGAGGATCGAACGTCTGTTGATCCAGAAGGCGCCTGAAGAAGGCTAGGCGGCGTGGACAAATCAGGGTTACCGACGAATATGGGGCAGAAACGTCGTTATCACCGCCCGGCTACATGGTCGCCTGCTACCCTATCAGCATGATCCAAAAGAGGATCGCTGCCGACGAACAAGTTGATCTTGCCGAACTACGCGACGAAACCATCGGCATCATCGAGCAGCGCGCCAGAGAAGGCTATTACGAGGAGCGAAAAACCTAACGCCCCGCGCCATCTGTCCAGAAGCTAATTTGTCCACGCTGCCTAGGGGCGTTATTCCGCCGCCTGTTTCTCACCCGTCTCGGCCCGCGCGAAAATGTGCGCCCACGTCGCGGGCTCGATCAAAACAGCGCACATTGCATACTGGATCAGCGAGGCATTGCGGCTCAATCGCCTCCGAAGTCCTTGCCAGCCTATCGATGGTGGGCAAGCTGGCACATATGCCTCAGCCATCCCAAAGCCCTTTTACCCAGAGATCGGTGGATGGGGCCTGCTGTTCCTCCATGTCAGGGTTCCGTCCGCAAGCGCCCGAAATCCTTGGAGGGTGCCATTAGAGCGTGCCGCTGCGAACGTCAGGTCTTTATCATGACAGGCATTCATACGCCGCGGTGGCTGGTGAAATCCGCAGCGGCCGGCGTAAGTCAGTGCATTTACCGGGTGCTGATCTGAGCAAACGCGGTGTGGAGCGCGATGACCGCGAAACTCAAGGATAACGCCATGATCTCCTGCCCGTGGCTTGACACTGACCAACAAACCTCATTATTGGCACGATATCGTTCGATTTAAACGATGTGAATTGAGGTGTAGCTGACGGCTAAGTACAAGCAGTGCGGCCGCCAGCCTGAAGTTACCCGGGGCGATGACAGAAGGAGATGGAAGCTTGGCCGTTGGACAAAAGGTTTATGGGCCCGCGGACATCTTGCGGGACATGCGACGCCGGAACGACGGCGGGGAATCCCGCTCCCCGCGTTGGCCATCAGGGCGCTGCATTGCCTTTGTAACGATGCTGTTTCTCCACCCTGCTTCTGTGAATGCGCAAGACATCCTGTACGCACAGGATCAGGGCAAAGCGGTCGAGGCAAAGACCGTGATACGCGGTCGATGGTCTAATCCCGATCTTTCGCCGGACCTTCGCGCCGATGCGGCGCTGGCGGCGATGACGCATCAGGAGAAGATTGCCATCCTGAACGCCGATCCGCTTGGCGTGCCGCGCCTCGGCATTCCCGCCGTCAAGGAAACCGATGCGAGCCTTGGCGTTGCCAATATCGGGAACATGCGAAAGGGGTTTGTCGCAACGGCTTTACCAGCTTCGCTGCTGTTAGGCTCATCGTGGGACACTGATCTGGCCTTTCGGGGCGGCGCGATGATTGGATCGGAAGCGCGTGCCAGCGGCTTCGGCATCCTCCTGGGAGGGGGTGCAAACCTGATCCGCGATCCGCGCGCTGGGCGCAACTTCGAATATATAAGCGAAGACCCGCTGCTCACGGGCGTGCTCGCCGGTCGATCGATTGCGGGTATCCAGAGCAACAAGATCATTTCGACGCTGAAGCATTTCGCTCTCAACAACCAGGAAACTGGCCGGGCCGTCTATTCGGTCGAAATGAGCGAACAGACCATGCGGGAAACCGAGTTGCTCGCGTTTCAGATCGCGAACGAGATCGGAAAACCCGGTTCGGTCATGTGCTCCTACAATCGTGTCAACGGCATCTACGCCTGTGAAGACAAGTTCCTGCTTACGGATGTGTTAAGGCGGGATTGGGGGTATAAGGGCTTTGTCATGTCTGACTGGGGCGCGGTCCACTCGACCGAAGCGCTGGTCAACGGCCTGGACAAGAAGTCGGGCGGCAATATCGACACCAAGCTGTTTTTCAGCAAGGAATTGGAGCCAAAACTCGCAGACGGCACCATCCCCTATGCCGCAGTAGACACTGCCGTGCGCCGGATACTGCGCACATTCTTTGCCAGCGGGCTTGTGGATGCTCCGCCGGTTCAAGGCGCAATCGACTATGATGCGCACGCAGACATCGCCCAGGCTGCGGCTGAAGGCGGCATGGTGCTCTTGCGGAATGAAGGAAATCTCCTGCCTCTCGCCCGCACGGCAAAGCGTATCGCCGTCATCGGTGGACATGCCGATATTGGTGTTCTGTCTGGTGGCGGGTCTTCGCAAGTCGTGCCGGTCGGGGGCTTTGCGCTCGAAATTCTTCACAAGGGTCCGATAAAGCGCAGCTACGGTGGAACCGCGCCTTTGGCAGCCTTGCGCAATGCGTTTCCGAACGCGCAAGTGGACTATGCTGATGGCAAGGATGTCGCTGCCGCCGCCGACCTGGCGCGCAAGGCCGATGTGGCGATCCTGTTTGCCGAGAAATGGTCGAATGAATCGGACGACAACGCTGATTTGTCGCTCGGTGAGGGCCAGGACGCGTTGATCGATGCAGTGGCTACCGCCAATCCCCGCAGCGTCGTCGTGCTCGAAACAGGCAACCCTGTTCTTATGCCCTGGGCTTCAAAAGTGCCCGCCATTGTGGCTGCATGGTATCCGGGTCAACGGGGTGGGGCGGCGATCGCGGCGGTTCTCTCCGGACAGGTTAACCCATCGGGCCATCTCCCTGTGACCTGGCCCGCCGGGCTGGAGCAGCTGCCGCTGCCCGTCCTTCCCGGTTCCAATATACCTCGCGCCAATGCCGAGGTTCGTCGGGCGTTCGGCTTTCAGGCAGACCGAATGCCCTTTGACCTGAAATATCCGGAAGGCTCCGACATCGGCTATCGCTGGTTCGAAAAGACCGGCGCGAAACCGCTTTATCCCTTTGGCTATGGCCTCAGCTATTCGGCATTCCGCTATGACAGACTGAAGGCGACAGGCGGACGTCAACTCAAAGTGACGTTTCGCGTAACCAATATCGGGGGTCGTGACGGGGCAGACGTTCCACAGATCTATGTTTCGCCGCCGGGACGCACCAAGCGCCTGGTTGGTTGGAGCAAGCCCTATCTGAAAGCTGGAGAATCGACGATGGTGACCGTCACCGCCGATCCCCGGCTGATCGGGGAATTCGACCAGAAGTTACAGAAATGG
>Ga0163161_10002272_pt1 | contig 13779 bp, 10 predicted proteins | sample S45metaG_FD_129847 | JGI IMG/M metagenome (GOLD analysis project Ga0163161, IMG submission 129847) | Switchgrass rhizosphere microbial communities from Kellogg Biological Station, Michigan, USA - S4-5 metaG | ecosystem: Host-associated > Plants > Roots > Rhizosphere > Soil | place: USA... | reverse complement strand
AGGCAACCGCGCTCGTGGTCGACAAAGTATTGGGCCTCAGAGAAGTCGTCGTTCGTTCGCTTCCTGATCCATTGACGGCCGTTCCGGGAGTCGCAGGGGCGACTGAACTCGGTGATGGCAAACCAGTTCTAATTCTCGATATCGGGGAGATTCTTGACTCAGCTCGCCACGTCTCGATTTCGCCAAGAACCTGAAGGGTCAGACTGTTATGACATCAACATCGCCGGCATCGGCGTCTGAACAGTATGTGTTGTTTGAACTCGTGAACACAGCGTACGCCGTAAGAAGTTCCGCCGTTAGTCGGCTTGAGATGGTGGAAAACGTAACTCCGGTTCCGAATGCAACGGAGTCACTCGAAGGTGTGGTGCTCTCACGTGGTCGAATCATTCCGGCAGTCAACTTGCGAACGCGTTTTGGTTTTTCAAGGATTGCTTACGATTTGCGCACGCGTTTGCTTGTTGTCGAAGCTAACGGTCGAATGGTTGGCCTGATTGTCGACGCTGCGCGCGAGTTCACTACCCTGGCCGGTTCGGAAATTAAGCCTCCACCCGAGGCAATCGCAAATCTCAATGGAGACTATTTGGAAGGTATTGCCAACATCAATGGGCGAGTGATTCTGGTTTTGAAGCTGGAGGAACTTCTAAAGATCGCTGACGAAGCCCCGGCCAACGAAGCGACAAACTAGTAGTTCTACAAAACAGTGCGCTGTGCTGAGCGCGCAATTCTAAGGAGTCAGATATGTCGTCAGAAGTGAGAGCCCCTGAGAAACGAAATGTCGGTTTTGCAATCGCTGACGTTCGGAGCCAGGCAGAAGAGGTATTCAACGCCGCGAACACAGTTAAGCAGATCGCTGACGAGGTAGTCAGTGGAGCGACTTCGCAAGCTGTATCGCTGAGTTCTGCCTTGGAGCGGAGCAACCATTTGACCACTTCGCTGCAAGAAACGACAACGCAGGCCACTTCTATTATCAGCTCTGTCGAACAGATCGCTGCCTCGATGACAGAGACAGCGGTCTCGATCGAACAAGTTACAGGCAACGCCGGGAGCCTGGCTTCCTCGGTCAATGAAAATGCTGCTGCGATCGAAGAGTCGGCGTCCTCAATCAAAAACGTTACAGAATCTGTTCAGGAGATGAGTGCAGCAGCTGAGTCCGTTTCCGGTGCGGCGATGGAACTAAACGCCTCGATAAAGAGCGTGGTTGCCGAAACAGAGACTTTGACGTCTTCGATCAACGAAACAGCAGCGGCGATGGAAGAAACGGCAAGGTCGAATCAAGGACTCGTCGAAAACGCCGACGATCTCACCGTGGCCGCCGAAGAGACATCCGCGGCAATCGGTGAAATGGGGGCATCGATAGAAGAAGTCGCTTCGATGTCAGAAAACCTCGCGTCGTCTGTTGATGAAGTATCGACCTCGATGGAGGAGATTGCCCGCTCAATTCAAGGAGTATCGCAGAATGTAGAGCGGATCAGCGGCGACACGGCCGGCGCAGCAACTACTGCAGCCGAAATGGATCGATCGCTGCAGTCGGTTGTATCGATGGCTCAGAATGCGAATGAGATCACGACCAGGGTCGCGCGCGACGCTGCAGAAGGCGGCGCGATGGCGCGCACATCTATCGAAGGCGCTGGACGAGTGCGCGACGCTATCAATCAAGCCGCAACTGTGATTCGTGAAATGGGAAAGCGGTCGAATGAGATTGGCAGCATCGTTAATACAATCAACATCATTGCCGAACGCACAAACATGCTTTCACTCAACGCGTCGATCGAGGCAGCTCGAGCTGGTGAGGCTGGCCGAGGGTTCGCAGTCGTAGCCGAAGAAATTCGCAACCTGGCGGATCGATCAGCTCAAGCCACCGCCGACATTGCTCAAATTATTCAAGCTGTGCAGGAAGTGACCCAGGAAGCAATCAAGGTAACGGCCGAAGGCGTAAGAATGGCTGACGAAGGCAATCGCCTTGCGGAAGATGGTTTGAAAGGACTCGAGAAGATTCTCGACGGAGTTAGCCAGACAACAAAGCTGGTTAGTCAGATCACTAAAGCGACGGAAGAACAACTGGGAGCTGGGCAGGATGTAAGACGGTCAATCGATTCTGTAGCTTCACAATCAAAGCATGCTGCTGCTGCAAGTGAAGAGCAATCGTCAACCGCCCAGAGGATCGTGCAATCGGCTGCCGGAATGCGCAAAGTCGCTAAAGAGGTTAACCAGGCAATGGCAGAACAAGCGCGCGCCGCTCGCGAAATAATTAAAGCTTCACAAAGCGCTACCAAAATAGCGTCTCAGGTGAGAAAGGCTACTTCTGAACAATCTGCCGGGGCACAACAGATAGCTGCTGCGCTGAATTCAATGCGCCGCGGTGCATCTTCAACGTTCAAAGCGTTGCAGGAACAATCAGCAGCGAGCCAGCAAGTATCTAACGATACAGTGAAGTTAACGAGTCTCATCTCGATCGTAAGCAAAGCAACAAGCGAACAGGCTATTTCGGCGAATCAGATAACCCGTGAGACTGAGGGCATGAAGCAACAGTCTGAACAGGTTGCCCGGGCAATGGCCGAACAGGCTCGTGCCATGAGAGACACGAGAGATGCCACTAATAATATTTCCCAGCAAGTCCAGCAAATCATGAAAGCAAATGCCGAATACGCTGCCTCGGCAGATTCGATCCGCGTATCACTGGGAGAGACCCGCAGCATAACCGACCGCAATGCAAGGACAGCGAACGACGCCATTCAAGCAACAACATCGCTTCTGGACGCAGCGCAACAGCTTTCGAAAATAATGGACCAGATTGAAAAGGGCGGCGCGGGCTCAAACGGCTCCACAGATCTATCAAACAGGAAAAGACGATCACGTAAGAACGAACCTCGCGACGGCCTCGGCAACCATGAATCGAGGACAGACGAGCCCCCTATTCAGAGAACCGAAAGCTGAGAACGGTGACGAGTCGAGGCTTAGTCCTCTGAACACACCGAAGTAAATAATGGCAGACACCGTTCAGGCTGGATCGGTAGTTGGAGTTTTCACTACCGACTCAGAACTCAGAATCAAGGTTTGGGATAACGCACTGGCGCGGTTTACGGGTGTGTCTGCGGATAACGCTCGGGGAAAGCTAATCCAGGAACTCTTCACGGAAATTGAAACCCGCGGACTACACAAGAAGCTTGAAAACGTCTTGCGCGACGGCACAGTTGAAGTGCTCGCCCCGGCCTTTCACCGTTACTTAATTCCCTGCCCGCCACAAACTCCGTCAACACGCTTCGATACGATGCTGCAAAGAACGACTATCGTCCCGGTAGTCGAGAACGACGCGATAGTTGGTGTGCTTGTCACTATCGAGGACGTCACAACCCGAGTTGAACGCGAACGTGAACTCAACGAACTCCTAAACAGCAACGACGCTGAAACGCGTTTACGCGCCACCGAAGCGCTCGCCCAGAGCACCGAGGTTGAAGATGAACTTGGATTACTAAGCGCAGTTGGCGACAGCGATTGGCGAGTGCGTCAGGTAGCTGTCCAGGGTCTGGCGCAGCGGTCAGCTCCTGAGGCGATTCAAGCCCTGCTTGAATCACTGCGAGAAGATCATGGCAACCTGGCGGTTCTTAACAGCGCACTTCAAGTGCTGACGATGGTTGATATCGAGACGCTGCCAACGTTGGTTGAATTTCTTCACGACGCGAATGCTGACCTGCGAATGCAAGCTGCTCTGGCGCTTGGAGAGCAGCGTGATAAACGAGCTGTACCTGCACTCCTGGAGGCCCTGAACGATTCAGACCCTAACGTGCGCTTCCATGTCATTGAGGCACTCGGCAAGCTTCGTGATCCTGCCGGGGTAGTCCCACTCGCAACGATTGCCGAGTCGGAGGATTTCTTTCTCTCTTTCCCTGCACTGGACGCGTTGAAACAGATCGGTGATAGCAGCATCACTCCAAAGCTGATCGACCTGCTGTCTGTTCAAACGCTGCGCCAGCCTGTAGCCGAAGCAATTGGTGAACTGGGTGATGAAACTGTTGTCGAACCGCTTGCCTCTCTTCTGAACTCCGAGTTGGCGGCGGCGTTGCCAGTCGCCACTGCGCTCACCGCACTTTACGATCGATTCGAGCAGTTACATGGCGTGGGCGATTACATAGCGGATCTTGGCCGGCAATCGATTAAGACCAGTGGCATGCAACACCTGTTGGACGCCCTGGGTAATGCTGAAAGTGAGCACCTACGCCCGCTCGCCGTTGTGATTGGATGGCTTCGCGGGCCGGCAGTGGATCGAACGCTTGTGCGTTTACTAGGTGAACCAAGTGTAAGAACCGAAGTGCTCGAAGCTTTGACGCGCCACGGTGAAGGTGTCATCAACCTACTAATCGACCGGCTTGAATCTGACGACATCGAAACTCGACGTGCTTCAATCCTGGTCCTTGGTCGTCTTGGATATCGTCGGGCTACTGGAGCGCTAACTAAGGTCCTCGAGATTGATCCGTTATTGCGCGCCGATGCTGCAAACGCTCTCGCCAGAATTGGTGATGACGCGGCGCTGGATTCGCTACTGAATTTGATTGGCGATCCGGACGCCGCTGTGCGGCAAGCCGTCGTCGGTGCACTGAACTCAATAGGGTCTTCAAGAATGCCGCACCTGATCAAGCCGCTGTTGCTTGATGAGCGTCCACTCGTTCGCGAGTCGGCAGCCAAGATAGCTGGCTATTTTGGTTATTCCAACTGTGCCGATCTGCTGTTGAAATGTTGCAGCGACGAAGACGAACGTGTTCGCAAAGCGGCAGTTGAACATCTTCCTTACCTGGAAGACGAACGCGTTCACCAGGTCTTGGCTGAGGCGCTAAAAACGGACACTCCGAAAGTGCGAGCAGCGGCAGCGGCAGCGATGGGGATTGTGGAAGGCTCCGAGACCAATTTGATAAACGCACTGAAGGATAAAGACCCGTGGGTTCGGTATTTCGCATCGCAGTCGCTAGGTCGATTAGGTAACCCGAACGCAGTGTCCGCCCTGATCGAGGTAGCACATTCTGATTCCTTTAACCACGTGAGGATTGCCGCAATTCAATCCCTTGGCAAATTAGGCGGGCAGTCGTCAGTGGAAGCGATTCGCAAACAGGTAGGGTCAACAGACAAAGATGTCGCGCGCGTGGCAGCGGAAGCATTGGAAGAAATTAGAAACCCAGGGGTTGAGTGAGAGCTTTGAGTTTTGTTATGGAACAACTTGTCCCAGCTGGAACCGAGATTCTGTTGCGCGACCTCATACAAGAGCGCACCGGGATGCTCTATGACAACGAGAAGGTAAACCTGCTCCTGGACAAATTATCGCCCCTGGTGATCGAGCGCGGCTTCAATTCCTTTCTGGACTATTACTACCTGCTCAAATACGACGACCAGGCTGACAAGGAATGGCGACAAGTTGTGGATACTATCGCAGTACAGGAAACGTTTTTCTGGCGTGAGATGGACCAAGTTCATGCTCTCGTTGATATTTTGATTCCCGAGTGGCTCGCAAAACGAAATGGCAGACCGTTGCGAATTTGGAGCGCGGCGTGTGCAACCGGTGAAGAGCCCTTGTCGATTGCAATGGCTTTGGCGGAAGGAGGATGGTTTGATCGGATTCCGATCGAGATTTACGCAACCGACGCCAGCGGCGCAGCTTTGCGTAAGGCAGAAGCAGGACTGTTTCGTGATCGCGCGTTCCGAAATCTTCCACTCGCGATGCGTAACAAGTATTTCGAAAAAGAAGGGAATGCGTGGCGCATTAATCCACAAATCAAATCTCGCGTACGGTGGGGCCTCGCCAATCTCGTAAATAAGAATGAGGTTGCGAACTTCGCGGATGCGCACTTTATTTTTTGCCGGAATGTCTTTATCTATTTTTCAAGTGACATGATTCGGCGCGTAGTGCGCACTTTCGCGGATCATATCCATCGACCAGCATACTTATTCGTTGGTGTATCCGAATCCCTGTTGAAGATAAGTAACGATTTCGACCTGTTAAATGTTGGTAATGCGTTTGTGTATCAGCTAACCGCTTCGAGTCAGCAGGCACGCGACGAGGCCAAAGCATTAAGTGCGAAGGGACAGGAATGAGTCAGGTAAAACGAGTCTTGATCATCGATGACTCCGCATATGTGCGGAAGGTCGTCACGCAAATACTTTCCAGGAGTCCTTTCCTTGAAGTCGTTGGGACAGCGCGCGACGGCAAAGATGCGCTCGAAAAAGTTGAACAACTCAATCCCGATGTAATCACGTGTGACCTGATCATGCCCGAGATGAACGGAGTCGAGTTCGTTCGCGAACAAATGAAGCGTCGCCACTTGCCAATCATCATCATGAGTATCGCCAGCGAAACGGCCGAGATGGCACTGACGGCCCTGGAATTAGGCGCGATCGATTTCGTGCAAAAGCCCACTGCGCTGGCAACCGACAAGATTCTCGAAATCGCCGACGAGCTAATTGCGAAAGTTAAAACGGCTGCTGACATTCCCACCTCGCGACTGCCTGTTATCGAACCCCGACAGCCGATCAAATTCGTACCGACAAAACCGCACAAGGGCGCTGTTGATATAGTGGTACTGGGAATTTCCACCGGTGGACCCCAGGCGCTTAGATACGTGATTCCGCAGTTGCCCGCCGACTTGGGCGTTCCCGTTGCCATAGTCATGCACATGCCCGTCGGCTACACTGAGATGTACGCGAACAAGTTAGATCAACTTTCGAACCTGAGATTCCGGGAAGCTAAAGAAGGAGACCCTGTTGTCCCCGGAACAGTTCTCCTGGCTCCTGCCGGACGTCACCTAACGTTCAAACGTGACCAGAATGGCGCGGCAGTTTCACATCTTGATGCGCGGCCGTTTGAAACTATTCATCGTCCCTCCGTCGACGTACTCTTCCAGTCGGCTGCTGAAACCTTTGGCTCCCGCGTTCTCGGTATCGTGATGACGGGAATGGGAGCAGATGGCAGAGAAGGCGCATCGTGGATCAAGGCGCGAGGAGGGTTGGTTTACACGGAGAGTGAAGAAACCTGCGTGGTCTACGGGATGCCCCGGGCCACTGTAGAGGCTGGCCTGAGCGACAGAAGCGTGCCGCTCGACCAAATGGCACAAGCAATTTGGGAGGTCGTATGAGTTTCAAGATCATGGTTGTAGACGACTCTGCAATGTCGCGTCGGTCCCTCAGGCGCGTGCTTGAATCAAGCGGTTACGCAGTCGTTGAAGCTGAAGACGGAATGAGTGCGCTCGAAACATATCACCTCGAGCGACCCGACCTTGTGATGCTCGATATGCTCATGCAGGGAATGTACGGTCTCGAGGTTCTTTCAAAATTGCGCGAGATAGATACCGACGCTCGCGTGGTGATCGTCAGTGCTGACATTCAGCACTCAACTCGAGAAATGGCAGAAGCTGGTGGCGCTTTGGCATTTGTTAACAAGCCATTTGCAGCAGCGGTTATCCTGGAGACCTTGTCTGGGATCCTCGGGGAGGAGAGTCGACAAAATGGTATTGACCGACCAACAGACTGACGCCCTGACAGAATTGATCAATATAGCGTTTGCTCGAACGGGCGCGGCGCTGTCGGATCTGACGGGTCAACGTGTGTTACTTGAACCGCCCACGGTTGCACTACACCTGGCCAGCGAGCTGGACAGTGAGCTTTCGCGCTTTGTTCCCGGCGAAGTCGCGTGGATACACCAGGTCTTTGACGGTGCTGTTGCCGGAGATGCTTTGCTGCTCTTGAACTATGAGGGTGCAGTTAAGCTAACTGAGCTCCTAACCGATGATTCAAATAGTTCTACTCGTTTGGACGAATCGGCGCGTGAAGTCCTGACTGAAGTAGGGAATATTTTGCTAAATGCCTGTCTCGGCGTTTTTGGAAACATTCTTCGAGTGCATGTGGGCTTCTCGGTTCCCAGACTGCGCCTCGACACAGTTGAGGAATTAGTACTCTGGCTGCAACAAAAAGAACAGGGCCAGTTACGATACGCGCTCGTTGTCTTCACGAAATTTCAAATTAGGGATAGTCAGGTCAACGGCTTCCTGGTACTCGTTCTCAACATGACGGCGTTTGATCGTCTGGTGAGTGAAATAGACGAGTGGGTTGCTGAAGAGGGTCACGTTTAGTTTCAAAGCGCTTTGCTCGCTGCTTTTGCTTCCAACGATAATCAATTACGAATGTTCATCGTAGAAAGACTGTGACAACGAAACTAAGAAAACTCGACGAACCGGACCGAATCAACGAGGCCATGCTTCGCTGGATGAAGGATCACGGGGCGCAAGGAATTGTAACTACCGATGACGAGTTACGTATTTGCAGCTGGAATCGCTGGCTCGAAGTTCATACCGGTAAGGTAACCGAAGCGATGATCGGGCAAAACCTGCTTGACGCTTATCCTGAACTCGCCGACCGCAAGCTCGATGTCTACTACCAACGTGCGCTCGAAGGCCAAAGCGGCGTCTTATCGCAGAAGCTTCACCGTTACCTTCTCGAAATGCCCAGCACTGAAGCGGACGATATTGAACCGATGTATCAGAGCGTTCGCATCTCACCATTGCTTGAGAACGGAATCGTCGTTGGCACGGTCACTGTGATCGAGGACGTTACGGAGCGAGTGAAGCGTGAATCGGAACTCCAGCTCCAATTGGAGGAACGCGCGCGCTTGTTGGCTGCTGAATCAATAGCTCGAAATGCCGCGGAGTCTGCCAGCCGAAGACTACAACACCTTCAGATGGTGACGGACGAGGCCTTTGCTCAGATGTCTCTCGAGGATCTGATGCTCAGCAGTGTCAAAGCCATCAGAAGTATCTTGAATGCTGACACTGCCTCAATCTTGTTAGCGGAACCAAATAACGATCTGATCGTGCGGGCAACAGATGGCATTGAGCAAGATGTGATGGGTCTGCGTGTTCCCGCGGGGACCGGCTTCTCAGGAATTGTCGCACGTGAACGACGGCCTTACTCGATGGAAGGTGAATTGCCGGGGAGTCCGTTTACTAGTTTGATGAAGGAAATCGGAACCAATGCTCTAGCGGGTGTTCCACTTTTAGTTGATAAGCGCTTGCTGGGTGTTCTTTGCATTGGCATGCGTTCCGCCCACACGAGTTCAGACGATGATCTTCGTTTCATGAGTCTGGTTGGCGATCGTATCGCTCTCGCGATTGAGCGCGTGCGTTTGTACAACGGAGAACGTGAGGCCCGAGCCCAGGCTGAAGAAGCTAATCGCTTAAAGGATCAATTTCTCGCCACCGTGTCGCATGAGTTGCGCACGCCGTTGAACGCGATCCTGGGTTGGGCACGAATGTTAACGTCGGGTCGAATTGATGAAACGACAGCGAAGCATGCAGTGGAAGTGATCGAGCGTAACGCCCGTTCTCAAGCACAACTCATCGATGACCTGCTCGACGTTTCGCGAATCATCTCGGGTAAGCTTCGCCTCAATATTTGTCCGGTCGAGCCACTAAACATTGTTGAGTTGGCCCTGGATGCGGTCAGACCCGCGGCTGAGGCCAAAGAGATCAAACTCCAGACCAATTTTGATCCTGAGACTGGTACCGTGCCTGGGGATCCGGATCGCCTTCAACAGATCATTTGGAACCTTCTCTCGAATGCTATCAAGTTCACTCCGAACGGCGGCACAGTGGTCGTTGAAGTTATCCGTGAGGCTTCATACATTCAATTCACGGTAACTGACAGTGGCCAGGGTATCACTACAGAATTTCTACCCTTTGTCTTTGAGCGTTTTCGCCAGGCTGATTCAACAGTGGCGAGAATGCATGGAGGCCTTGGCTTGGGACTGGCCATTGTTCGTCACCTGGCCGAACTTCACGGCGGAACCGTTTGGGCAGATAGTCAGGGAACAGATTTGGGCGCGACGTTCAGCGTACGACTGCCGATTCAAATGGGGCGGTCTGGTCATGCACGGACTGAACACGCAACGGGGCCATTCACCGAACGTGAAAATCTACGCTTCGAATGTCCGGCCGCACTCAAGGGTCTACGCGTATTGATTGTTGATGATGCTTCTGACTCGTTGGAACTCGTTAAAACGGTTCTTCATGAGTGTGGCGCTGAAACCGTAACCGCCAATTCCGCGGCGCAAGGACTTGAGAGTGTTAAAGCAAACCCACCCGATGTTTTGATCTCCGATATTGAGATGCCCGATGAAGACGGTTACAGCCTGATCCGCAAGATCAGATCGCTGCCTTCCACGGAAGCTCAGGAGATTCTTGCCATAGCCGTAACCGCCCACGCAAACAAAGCAGATCGAGCGCGAGCATTAGCAGCGGGATTTCAACTTCACATCCGTAAACCTGTTGACCCTTCCGAACTAGTCGAAGCTATCCGCCAGTTAGTTGAAGACAATAAGAAGTAACAATTAGGCGGCTTGGCCGCTTCCGGTGCGGAAAGCCTCCGGCTTTCCGTCACGATCCTAGTTACGGAGCGGCTACGCCGCCCGAGACGAAGCCTCAACAGCTTTAAGTGAGCGGAACGGAAAGCCGGAGGCATTCCGCAAGGGAGGCGGCCAAGCCGCAAAACTCCTAAGCCACCGACTCCATGGAATTCCTAAGTCACCGACTCCATGGACAACGAGGTTGTTATGCAGATGCAGGGGTTCAGCTAGTGAATCAAACCACCAAGTCTCACAATCTGTCCGGTGCCAATCTGAGTGACGTACATTTCACCTTTGCGATCATCTAGCGCCATGCTCGTCGGAGTAATCAGGCAACTTGAAACTGTTGGGGCAGAAGTCGGGGACGAGAGGTGACTTAGTCGCCCTGGCAACCCAGCCAACATATCGGCGCTGTATTCCAGCGTGAAGAATCCACCACCACCATCAGGCAGGACGTCGATAGCCGACGTTAATCCGGTAATAAATGGTGTGCTGTTTCCTGTCACGGGATCTACTGCTCTGACTTGGGCATTTCCCAACGGAAACGGAAAGCCGCTAAGCAAGGTCACGAGAAGCTGATTGCCGACGAGATGAATACTGTCGGGTACAGCCTCAACGACTGGGGGACCAAATCCTCTATTGTTAGGCAACGGGGCGAAATTCGTCAGGACGCTGAAATTACCCGTCTGAAGATCAACCGATCGAACCGTGTTGCCACTGGCCTCCGCAACATAAAGGTGATCGCCATCGAGCGCGAGACCAAACGGGTTCGACTGTCTCACGGCATTCGGCAAACCAGGTCTCGGTTCGGGTAAGTAATCAGGAAAGTCTGCAACTAACTCGACTGTTATCTTATCGCCTCCACCATTACTGAGATCTACTGTGGCTCCAGTCTTCAACGCCACTTGATCCGCGGCACTGAGCGTAAAGCCGTTGGTTTTCATTTCAACGCTGGCACTGAAGTGAATCGCAAGCACTGAACTAAAGATTGGGGATGAGGGATTCGGATTTGGAATAACAGAGTTGGGTAGCGGTCCTGCAATCACGGCATCGCCCAATGAGATTTCAACATAGAGCGTTCGCCCGTGCATCGCCAGGCCCGATGGTCCGGCGAGGTCATTATTTGGCGGACTAAACCCTGCGGGCAGTCCTGTGATCAAAGTGCGCCTCGTCCCATTGTTCGGATCAATTATCGAGATACGTCCGGTGTTGACGCCCGTTCCTGATTCTGTAACCAGCAAAGACCCTTTGGTGGAAAAAATGATTTTGCCTGGCGATTGCAAGCCACTGGTAAGTGCCGGCACTGGACATTGGCTAGTGACAGACCTGGCCGCAACCAGAAGCACAAAGACGCCAACGAAAGCAGCGAGAAATGGTCGGTTGTTCATGGATCACTCCTTCTAACAAGCAGTTTTTTACGTTCCTTGTCTATTCACGCGAGAGCAAGCGTCAAAATCCGGCACGTCGGTAGGAAATTAGTCAGCACGATTGGCGGTGGACCTCGGACTGCGGCTACAATCCTTTCATCCATTTGTTAAGGCCGCCGAAAGCCCAGTCATACCGTGGCGGGAGACACGGATTCAGAATGTCATCACCACCCGCCAATGAAGTGACCCAACTGCTCGCAGCGTGGCGTGATGGTGATCATTCAGCGCTCGAGAAGCTGTTGCCGCTGGTGGAAGATGAACTTCATCAACTCGCCCACAGCTACATGAGCCGCGAGCGCAGCAACCACACGCTGCAAACGACTGCATTGGTAAACGAGGCGTACCTCAAGTTGGTTGATCAGAGAGTCCGGTTTCAGAATCGCTCACACTTCTTTGGTATCGCTGCACAGATAATGCGACGTGTACTGGTTGACCATGCTCGACAACACCTTGGGCCACAGCGTGGCGGGGGCAAAGTAATCTCACTCGAAGGCATAGCAATCGTTAGTAATGAACGCGCGACCGAGTTAGTAGCACTCGATGAGGCGCTGAAGACCCTGGAACAGATCGATAAGCGCAAGGGACAAGTTGTAGAGCTACGATATTTCGGTGGACTGAGCATGGACGAAATCGCGGTCATACTTCACGTGTCACCAGACACAATTACCCGGGACTGGCGGAGAGCAAAGGCCTTCCTGCGTCGTGAGTTGAGCATTGATTCAACATGAAACCTGAGCGCTGGCGGGAAATTGACCGCGTTTTCGCGGAGGCACTCGAGCGCGAGCCGAACAGTCGCGCTGCGTATCTGGATGCGGTCTGCGGAACCGATGCTGAGTTACGTCGGGAAGTCGAATCGCTGTTGGCGCACGATCTGCCAAACACAATAGTCGGTGAGAAAGCAGCTGAGGAAGCCACGCAGTTCTTAACGGCCCAGGGAGCCACCCGTGAAATCGGTCCGTATCAGATCGTGCGTTCATTGGGCATTGGCGGGATGGGCCGAGTCTTTCTGGCCCATGACAATCGGTTAAATCGTCTTGTCGCCGTCAAGCTCATTTCACATTACACAGCGGCAGAAGAAGAACGAGTTCGGCGCTTTCGCCAGGAGGCGTTGGCAGTATCGGCATTAAACCACCCAAACATTCTCACCATCTATGAAATCGGCGAAGCCGACGGAAACAGTTTCATTGCCACGGAATTTGTGGACGGTCTGACGCTGCGCGAACTCATGGACCGATCTTCAATATCAATTGAGAAATGCATCGATATTGCGAAACAGGTTGCGACCGCGCTGTCGGCCGCTCACTCGGCCGGGATAATCCATCGCGACATCAAGCCCCCAAACATCATGGTGCGGAACGATGGCCTGGTGAAGATTCTCGACTTCGGGATAGCAAAATTCACCCAACCTACTTCCGAGACACTACCGGATTCTGGAGTTGAGACTTTGCCCGGTACCGTTGTGGGAACTGCGGCTTATATGTCTCCCGAACAGGCGCGTGGCAAGCCAATCGACCAACGTTCAGACATCTGGAGTCTCGGTGTCATCCTTTACGAGATGATCGCCGGGCGTCAGCCGTTTGAAGGAAAGACCGCGCTCGACTTGATGGCTGCTGTGATCGATCGCCAACCAGCTTCCCTTTCCACATCCGGCAAAGTCGTTCCACCACTTCTCGAAACGATCGTCTTCAAGGCACTCGACAAAGAACAGGAGAAGCGATACCAAAACAGCGCGGAAGTTTTAGCCGACCTCAATGAATGCACGAGTGAATTAGCGAGTACCTCAAATGTAGAGCGTGTCTCGAATCAATCGCAGTCAGACGGGCATCTCGCTGCTCCAACACTCAACGAGCATGCAGTGGGGGACGCTTCAAAGCATTCCGGCAATACGAACGTACAAACATCGAACCGTACCGGTGATGCCCTCGGAGACATCACAAAGCGTGAATTCGCCAATCGCCGCACCAGGAAGCCACTCGT